>JADMIO011411969.1_pt1 | contig 11848 bp, 9 predicted proteins | sample 8958161 | NCBI WGS metagenome assembly JADMIO01 (sample SAMN16585339, study PRJNA669376) | soil metagenome | isolation source: Crop rotation soil | place: USA: Cullars Rotation, Alabama | collected 2011
AAGGTGAGCCAGTGTGATTACATTTGCGGCCTAACTGTGGCCAGTCCAGTTACGCTGGAGTCACTAGTATTTAGGTGACACTATAGAAGCGGCCGCGACAACTTGTCCACGTGGAATTCTAAGCTTAGGATCCCAATGTGCTGGAAAGAAGCAGTTTGCGTCTGCGACACCGTTGGACATTCAACGCCCGATGGCGCGCGTTCGGTCGTGAAGTTTGTCAAAAGCATTATCGAGGAGCAGGGCGGGGGCATCCGGCTCGACTGGCATGGTCATCAGGATCGTGGCCTCGGTGTGATCAACTCGATCGCAGCGATCCAGGGCGGCGCCGATCAGGTGCATGGCTCGGCGCTAGGAATCGGTGAACGCGTCGGCAACACCCCGCTCGATCAGTTGCTGGTAAATCTGAAACTGCTGGGCTGGATCGATAACGATCTTTCGCGTTTGGGTGACTACTGCAAGACAGCCGCGCGTATTTGTTGTTGGGACGTGCCCGCGAATTATCCGGTGTTCGGGCGCGACGCGTTTCGGACGGCGACTGGAGTTCACGCGGCAGCGGTGATCAAGAGTTATCGCAAAGGCGATCAGCGTTTGGCTGACATCGTTTATTCGGGAGTTCCGGCAGGCGAGTTTGGTCTCGAGCAGGTGATTGAGATTGGTCCAATGAGTGGAAAGTCGAACGTCATCTACTGGCTCGAGAAGCGTGGGATTGAGCCGAGTGAAACGCTCGTCAATCGCATTTACGATCGCGCGAAGTCAGCGACTGGAGTACTCGAAGAGAGTGAGATCATGGGGTTGTTGTGAGTCAAACTGGTATCGATCTACATAAATCCGCGGCGCAACTCATGTCGTACCTCACAGTTGCCCGTGCACTCAGCTTCTTCGAAACTAACGCCGAAGCAATCACCGAAGAGCAGATTCGGATCTGTTCTGTTCCCGCGAGTCCTTTTGGCGAACAGGAACGCGCGGAGTATCTCAGTCGAAAGTTTTCCGAGTTGGGTCTGAGTGAAGTCGAGATCGATGAAGAGGGAAATTGTCTTGGTCTGCTTCGTGGTGATTCGCTAAAGCCGCTGCTCGTTGTTAGCGCACATCTCGACACAGTGTTTTCAAAGGACGCTGACTTCACCGTCCATAAGCGTGAGAATAAGTTGTTTGCGCCAGGGATTGCGGACGATGGTTGTGGGCTTGCAGCGCTTATCGCGATTGCCCACGTCATTCAGAACGAGCGCATACCGCTCGAAGGTTCGTTGCTGTTTGTGGGTACAGTCGGCGAAGAGGGCGAAGGGAACCTGCGCGGTGTTCGTTATCTTTTGACGAAAGGTCGGTGGGCTTCCACCGTCGATGCGTTCCTGAGTTTTGATGGACCAGGACTCGATCGCATCACGAATCGCGCGCTGGGATCGCGTCGTTATCGCGTCGAGTTCACTGGACCAGGCGGACATTCGTGGGGCGACTTCGGCGTGCCGAATCCTGTGCATGCGATCGGACGCGCGATTTCGAGACTTGCCGCGTATCCGGTTCCTAAAGATCCACGCACGACTTTTAATGTCGGGCGCGTTGAAGGCGGCACGGGCGTTAACTCGATTCCGAGACGCGCGATGATGGAAGTCGATTTGCGATCTGCGGCCGAGTCAGAGTTACAACGACTGGATGCGTTCTTCCGTCGTGCGATGAGAGATGCAGCGGATGAAGAGAACGTCAGCAGGCGTGCGGGTGAGTTGTTGCAACTGAAGCTCGAGCTGATCGGTGAAAGACCAACGGGTGAAACACCGAGCGACGCAGCGATCGTTGAGCTTGCGCTGGAAGCGACGAGGATACTTGGCGTCGAGCCGCGTCTGGACCAGTCTTCGACTGATTCAAACTTGCCAATCTCGCTCGGCATTCCCGCAATCACACTCGGCGCCGGCGGCACCTCCGGCTCCTCACACACACTCGACGAATGGTACGACCCGCGCGACCGCGACAAAGGTCTCAAGCGCGGGCTGCTGGTGGTCCTCGGAATGGCAGGAATAAAGGCCGAAATTAGTTGATCGGAATCGAGACTGTCGCGGAGCCCGCTTTTCCCGGCGGGAAGCGCTTCTGTCGCGCAATGCGCAACGCATTGGCATCGCCACCTGAAGCCTGCGTCACGCGTCCTGACTCATCATAAGTAACCGTCACCACAACTCTCTTCCCATTGGACTTCGGTTCTTCAACAGGAGCAACCGGGTTCTCAGCAAGTTTCGCTTCGCGAGCTTTTCGTTCCTTTTCACGTTGTCGCTTTGCCGCTAACGCCGCCGGATCTTCAGTCGCCGGCGCTGACGTCTCGGCGGTTGATGGTTGCGCTTGTACAGGAGTCTCAGCTTGCGTAGTTTGCGGAGGCGGCGCCTGAGTAACTGTTTCCGGAGCAGGAGCAGGTTTCCTGCTGTACCAACCAGCCGGAACTCCGATCGCCGCTACACTCCCGAGCACCGCAACTGCAATCGCTCCGATAAAAAGCGGTTTGCGATTACCGGCAGACTCTTTTGCGAGTGACAGAAACGCTGGCGCGAATGATTTCTCAACATCAGCACTCGTTTGCGTTTTAACGTTCGAACCCGCGAGTTCGTCAGGCTCCGCAACGTACTCGGGAGGAAACGCGATACCGGGAGCAATATTCTCGTCCAGTCGTCGTAGTCCTTCGAGCACCACCTGCGTCCACGGTTGATTGATGGTGCGGCTTTTCGCTTCAACGTCTGCGCTGAATTCAAATTCTGCGTTGGGAAGAGTGAGAGCGTAGTAAACCGCGTCGATTCCATGCAGCACGCCGATGCGCGCATCAACAACTGAGCCCGCCTGCAGGAAAAAATATCCCGCGCCCTTGGGATACAAAACTTTAAGCCGGCCGCTCTTGCGTTGATTACAGAAAAACTCAATCAGCTCTGAAAGTGAAAGGTCGCTGAGGTGTCCAGTTAATGCCATGAGAACAAGTCCCTTCTAGGAGAACTATTGGATTGTAAAGAGGGAGAGAATGGCGCGCCGGCAGGCCAGCGCGCCATGAAGGAAGGTTTAGTTAACCAGAGCAAACTTGTAGTTGATCACGCCGGAAACTTTCACCGGTTGGCCGGAAAGCTTAGTGGGGGAAAACTTAGCCTTGAGCGCCGCTTGCACTGCCGCGTCGCGCAAAATAGCTGGACCACCCGACGCATTTGCCGCGACCACTTTGCCGGTTTCATCGAGGATCACGTCAACTGTAACAACGCCCTGAGTGCGCATGCGTTTCGCTGCCTCAGGATAAACAGGCGGCGGCAGGTAAATCGCAGTGCCATTGAGAACTCCGCCTGAGACGGGCTTGAGAATCGGTTTTGGACCAGGGCTCGGCGGCGGTTCGGAATCGAGGATCACTCGAATCGCGTCGTTCGCATTCAGCGCAGCAACTTTCATTTCAACTGGACCAGACGCGAGCTTCGTCGCACTGGTTGAAGCTGACGGTAGATCGGGCGCGTTCGCAACTTTCTTGTTGTCTCGCTTTGCGTTCGCAGCAGCCGTGGCTTTTGGATCCGCTGCGGGCTTGTTTGCCGGGGCTGTCGCTGGAGGAGTGACGGGCTGCGGTGTAGTTGCAGCACCAGGAGTAACCATCCTCACCATGTTCTCGTCGAGGTAATACATGATCGAGCGATACGTCACTTCGGTTGGTTCGAAAGTGATGCCACGCGAATCAACCACTGCCACCGACGTCGTCATCTTGTTCCAATTGCCTGCGAAGTCAAACTCGTATTTGTAGATCTCCTTGCTCAACAACGTGCCGTCCGGATTGAGCAGGGTCATCTCACTGATGTTTCCCTTTTCGTCGTACTTGTAGACTTCCTTGCCCGTCAGCGTGGCGCCTGCAATTGGGAAGTATTGGTTCTCGACCTTGGCGCCCTTGATGTCGTAGGCAACAATCTCGACGACCGCGTGCTTACCTTCGGCCTGGCGGCCATCGGCGCTCGAGAGTTTAGCGACCTCGGTGCGCACGCGGCGAACCGGGCCGATCAAACCGTCCCTGGATCTATCGCTCTCAACCGCGGGACCTGCGGCTGGGATGTTTCCGGCTTTGGCGGTCAGGCTCGACTGGGCAAATGCAGCAGCGCTGGAAACCATCAGGCCAAGCGTAATCAAGCAAAATCTCTTCAGCAGTATCGACATTGTTTTCTCCATAATTCGCTGAGGCAGGCTAAATCTGGAAAGATTGGTCGTGAGGTTGGGCAGGTCAAGCCTCATGGGAACCCACCGGCCCTAGCCATACTAACGCGGTTAAACGATGTTTGTCTACAGGTTATTTTTCGGCGCGGAAGAGGGTGTCGGTGCGGCTGATGGCGATGAGTTCGTGGGCGGCGCGATAGACTTGGGTGACGGGGATTTCGGTTATTTTAGGGCCAAAAATCAGGCGATTCGAGTAGCCGGCGGGGGTGAAGCTGTGTGGATCCGGCCGATCCATGATCATGATAACCGGCGTTCCGACAGCCGCGGCGATGTGCGCCGGGCCAGTGTCGTTCGAGATGAAGACGGTCAAACGCGCTTGGGCTGAGACTAGCTGCGGTATCGTCAAACGGTCAAAAAAGATCGTTCCCGCCGGAAACAGCTTCCGCATCTGCGGCACCATTTCCCTCTCCTCCGGACCGGCGAAGACGATCACCCGCACCTTGTCGTTCCGAATCAAATGGTCCGCCAGCTCGATGAAACGTTCGAGGGGCCAGAGACGCGTACTGCTACCCGCTCCAGGGAAAACGCCCACCAGCAACTCGCGACTCTGTGCTTTCTCTTTCTTTAGCAACGCTTCGACTGCCGCATCGTCTGCCGCGCTGGTTCTGAGCGCAGGCGCTCGCGATACGTTCTCGATCCCCAGCGGCTTGAGCACGTCGAGATAACGATCGACGAGATGAGTAGTCTCTACTTCTTTGGCTGGCCGCGGCGTGAAATTCGCGAGGAAGTCGAGCGAGCGATTGGAACGCCGCGAGTAGAGCCGCCGCGGTGCGCCTGAAAGAAACCCGAGTATGTTGGTCTCGTAGTAACTGTGGAGGTCGATAACGAAATCAAACTTTTTCTTACGAACTTCTGAAACGAGTTTCGCAATGCGACCAATCGAGATCAGCGTTGGGCCATCGCGCAGCGCCACGCGATCCACTTCGAGGATCTCGTTCGCATAACCGGAGAGATTGAGTAACTCCTTGCCGGGCTTTCCGACGGCTACCGTGATCTGCGCATGTGGGAAACGTCCGCGTATCGCCCGCAGCGCGGGCAAGCTCATCACCACGTCCCCGAGTTGCCCAAAGTCGATGACGAGTATGTTCCGCGGATTGAATGCCATTTTAAATAAGCCGCAGATGAACGCGAATGAACACGGATCAGATCCGTGTTCGTTCGCGTTCATCTGCGGCTAAAGTTCTCTTAAATCTCTTCCAGTCATCTCCGAAGGGTTCTCGAGATCGAGCAAACCGAGCAGCGTCGGCGCAACGTCTTCGAGCGCGCCGCCACTGCGCAGCGTCACTCCGATAGAATCTTCATCAACGAGGTGAAACGGCACGGGATTGGTCGTGTGTGCTGTATGCGGACTGCCGGTTATCGGATCGATCATCTGCTCGGCGTTGCCGTGATCGGCGGTGATGAGCGTGATGCCGCGCGCCTCGCGAATTCGCTTTGTAATCCAACCGAGGCAAGTATCGACGTACTGGCACGCCTCGATCGTCTTATCGAGTTTTCCGGTGTGGCCCACCATGTCGGGATTCGCGAAGTTGATGACAAACACGTCCGTCTCACCCTCATCTATGCCACGTAAAACTTTATCTGTAACTTTGAACGCCGACATCTCGGGTTGCAGATCGTACGTCGCGATCTTCGGCGACGGCACGAGCAGGCGCCGTTCGCATTTATATTCCTTCTCAACGCCACCATTGAAGAAGTAAGTGACGTGCGCATACTTCTCAGTCTCAGCAAGCCGGTAATTGTTTACCTTGAGGTCTCCCCAAACTTCCGCGAGCACGTTGCGGTGTTTTCGCGGCGGAAACGCGATGGGAAGATCGAACGTCTGGTCGTACATCGTGAAGCAAACGAACTCGACGTGCGGCCCATCGTCAATCGGAAACTCTTTGAAACCGGGGACTGCCAGAGCACGAGTTAACTGCCGTGCGCGGTCAGGACGGAAGTTGAAGAAGATAACGGCATCATCGTTTTTGATCGTCGCGACCGGACTACCATCGTTGCGAACGATCGCAATGGGCTCGACAAACTCATCCGTGACGCCACGCTCGTACGACGCGTTGATACCCGCAATCGGATCGGTCGCGCGTTCGCCGATCGCTTTTGTTAACAACTCATACGCGCGCTGTGTTCGCTCCCAGCGCTTGTCGCGATCCATCGCATAGTAACGACCAACTATTGTCGCGATTTCGCCGCAGCCGATCTCTTGTATCTTCTTCTGAAGTATTGCGAGGTAGTGAGCGCCGGACGATGGCGGCGTGTCTCGGCCGTCGAGAAAGCAATGCACAAACACCTGATCGAGACCGCGGTCTTTGGCCATCTGGAGCAACGCATAAAGATGAGTCAGCGATGAATGAACCTGGCCGTCAGAGAGGAGCCCCATCAGGTGCAACGCCGTACTGCGCTCGTGCGCGCCGTCCATCGCAGCGGTCAACACTTTGTTTTTGAAAAAGTCGCCGGTGTCGATCTCATGATCGACGAGAGACACGTCCATGCGAATCACGCGACCCGAGCCGATGTTCAAGTGTCCGACTTCGGAATTTCCCATCACGCCCGCAGGCAGTCCGACTCGCGACCCATGCGCTTCGAGCAGTGTGCTGGGATACTTTTCGGAAAGTTCGTCGTAGAAAGGTGTTTCCGCGAGTGCGATCGCGTTGCCGTCGCGCGCGACCGAGTAGCCCCAACCGTCGATAATAATCAGGGCCACCGGCCCTTTCTTTTTTGCCATGTTCAATATTTATCCACAGATTACGCAGATTTTTTCTTTGTAATCTGTGGCTTGATTTGGAAAGCCTTTCTTCCCGCGAAGCGCGCAGCGCCGCGCAGGTCTTCTTCAATACGCAATAGTTGATTGTACTTTGCGATGCGATCGGTGCGCGAAAGCGATCCGGTTTTGATCTGTCCCGCATTCGTCCCGACTGCGAGGTCGGCGATGAAAGGATCTTCGGTTTCACCGGAACGATGAGAAATGATCGTAGTGCGCTTATTTCTTTGCGCGAGCTCGATGCAGTCGAGTGTTTCGGTCAGCGTGCCGATCTGGTTGACCTTGATGAGAATAGAATTTGCGACGCCCAGATCGATTCCTTTTTGCAGAAAGATGGTGTTGGTAACAAACAGATCGTCGCCGACGAGTTGAACTCGATCACCGATCTCGTCAGTCAATGTTTTCCAACCCGTCCAATCATTCTCGGCCATGCCGTCTTCGATCGATATAATCGGATACTGATCACACCAGCTCTTCCAGTACGCAACCATCTCGTCGCTGGTCAGCTTTCGCTTGTCGCTCTTTTTGAAGACGTATCGCTTGCCGTCGTAAAACTCGCTCGCTGCCGGATCGAGCGCCAGCAAACAATCGGTGCCTGGCGCATAGCCTGCTTTAGCGATCGACTCGAGAATCGCCTCGATTGCTTCTTCGTTCGATCTCAAGTTCGGCGCAAATCCGCCTTCGTCACCGACACTCGTCGCGTAACCTTTTCCTTTCAGCACTGCTTTGAGTTGATGAAAAACTTCCGCGCCGACTCGCAACGCTTCGTTGAAACTCGCAGCGCCCGCCGGAACAACCATGAACTCCTGGAAATCGACGTTGTTGTCAGCATGCGCGCCGCCGTTAACGATGTTCATCATCGGCACTGGCAGAGTGCGCGCGTTTGGACCACCAAGATAACGATAGAGCGGAATCTCTAGCTGGATCGCCGCGGCGCGAGCTGTAGCCATCGAAACTGCCAGTAACGCATTCGCGCCCAGTTTGGATTTGTTCTTAGTGCCGTCGAGATCGATTAGGGCGCGATCGACTTCCGCCTGGTCCAAAGCATCGAAACCCTGTAACGCCGGCCCAATAATGTCGTTCACGTTTTCAACAGCCTTCAAAACACCTTTGCCGCCGTAACGTTTCTTGTCTCCATCTCGCAGCTCAACCGCTTCGTTCTCACCGGTTGAAGCGCCGGACGGAACTGCCGCACGTCCTATTGCACCATCGGCCAAAACCACTTCCGCTTCCACGGTCGGATTACCGCGCGAGTCCAGTATTTCCCGTGCTAGAACGTGCTCGATCCAGCTCATCCTCTATTTCCCCTTCTCCATCAGTTTGTTGTATTTCGAGTTTCACGCGCATCACGCGACGCTTCTCAACTCGTTCGACTTTAAAAACAAGCCCGTCATGTTGGACCACTTCACCAGGCTTTAAAACGTGACCGGCTTCCGTCATCAGAAATCCGCCAATCGTCGTGTAGCCCTCAGACTCAGGCACTGACAACTTCAGTCGCCGGTTGAGATCTCTGACTGCCAACCCACCATCCAACACAAAGGTGTGTTTATCGATCTCCGTGATCTGTTCGTTAACTTCTTCGTCGTGTTCGTCTGAAATGTCGCCGACAATCTCTTCGAGCAGATCTTCGAGCGTGATGATGCCTTCGAGACCGCCGTGCTCGTCGACTACGAAACCGAAGTGCATCTTCGCCTGCTGCATCTGGCGCAGCACGTGTTCGAGTCGCGCGGTATCCACGACATAAAGCGGCGGTTGCAAAACGTCTTCGAGTTTGAATTTCTCGGGATGCAGCAGGTAAGGCATCACGTCTTTGCTGTGTATGAACCCGCACACATCGTCAAACGACTCTCGATACACGGGCAAACGCGAATAGCGATGCTGATCGAAAGCCTTCGTGATCTGTTCGAGATTGCAGGTATTCGGAATTGCCGCCATCTCCGTGCGCGGCACCATCGCCTCGCGCACCACCGTGTCGGAAAACTCGAACACGCGATGGATCAAGCGCCGTTCTTCCGCGCGCAGGTGACCACTGTCGCGCGAGATGTCGATCAGTTTGCGCAACTCTTCTTCAGTGTACGTTGACGCATGTTCGGCAGTGGCCTTAATGCCTACCAAACCGACAGCACGCGCGCTGGCCCAATCGAGTGCGCGTATCGGCAAACTAAAGATGCGATAGAAGAGTTGCATCGGAAGTGCAACTGCCAACGCGACTCTTTCAGCCATTGCGAGTCCCATTAACTTGGGCGCCTGTTCACCTATCACGATGTGCAGCGACGTTATGATCGAGAAGGCGATGGCAAAGGCGATGCCGTGTCGCAGAGTTTCGGACAAACCGGAAAGTGGCTGTGCCAGCAAGGCGGCGACGGCCGGTTCACCAATCCAGCCGAGGGCGAGCGAAGCGAGCGTGATTCCGAGCTGGCAGGCGGAGAGATAAGCGTTGAGATTTTGCAGCAGCTCCATCAACCGTTTGGCTGATCGGCTGCCTTGCGCCACGAGCGTTTCGATGCGCGACGAGCGCACACCCACGAGTGCAAACTCGGCGGCGACGAAGAAGCCATTGGCTGCGACCAGTAACACGACCGCAAGCAGTTTTACGGTAATTGCGGTGGCGGAAGTCATGTGGGACGGAAATCATAGCACGGAGAGGGTACGGCCACAGATCTCCACAGACAGCACGGATAGTGCCGGTCAGTTCTAAATTTTTGCGCAGTTTGTTTAGTGTCCGACTGACGCCCCGGCTGCGCGGGCGCGGATCGGACGCCGGTCATGTTTGCTGTGGGCACGAGCGAGTGCCTGGTCGACGCGAGGCTCGATGCTGCACTCCGGCTGTCGACAGACTGCTGCCAACTCGGACACTACAAGATAGCGGGAACGCTCGAGCATCCGCTGTTCGCGAAATGAGAGGGGTTTAATATTGCTCAGATATGTTAAATGCTTGAGCACGTCGGCAACCTCGAAGATGTCGCCGCTGCGCATTTTTTCTGAGAATTCCTTGAAGCGATCCTTCCAATCGTTAGCGGGGGAAGAAAAATCATCTGCTAATGCTTTGAGTAGCAATTCACACTCGCCCGATGAGATTGGGGCTCGCAGGCCAACTTCTGAAGCATTGGAGACCGGAACTAAGACCACTGAGTTATTAGCAGCAAGACGAAGCGTATAAAAGGGTAGGAGCTGAGCGCCTATTTGCTTCTGTTCTATTTGCTCGATGGTCCCGATTCCATGATTCGGGTAAACGACTTTCTGGCCGACTTTGAAGCCCACCATGCACCTCCATCGATTTTGAAATATCAGACTGCGCCGCACGCGCGGGTCTATGGGGAAATTCCGAGGACGCTGATTGCGTCGAAGCCCTGTTTGGTAAGTAGCTTGAGTCTAGCAAGCGATCTTGCGACTGGTCAAGGTTGTCTGCGGCCTCTGCGGCCCTCTGCGTTCCTCTGCGTAAATATCCCTTTTACGCAGAGGAACGCGGAGGGCCGCAGAGAACCGCCGAGCTATTATTTCAGCTGATAATCCGCGAGATTCTGGCAGGGCTTTAGTTCGATCTCGGTCTTCTTTGTTTCGGCTGCGCGACGCAGTTTGGCTCGCGCCGCTGCGGCTTCGGTTTCGGGTTCGCGCAGCTTTGCCTGCGTTGCGATCTGTGCGTCAACGTTCGTTTGCGTTAGTGTCAAATACTTACCCGGCGGAAGATTGATCAACGTGAACGTACCGTCACCCGCAACGTCAGTGGCAAAGAAACGCAGAACGTCCGTGGCTTTGTCTGGCTCTGCGGGCATGAGGTAGAAGATCGTTCCCGATTGTGCAACTGCACCTTCAGCTAACGCGAGGCGTCCGCGAATCGACGCGGCCCCTTCAGCGAGAACGATCGTGACGCCGGTTAATTGATCGCCGGACTTCGTGATGGTCCAGTTAGCTGCCGCATCGATTATCTGCGGCTTTACTCCCGGCGTCTTGATAGTGATCGACTTGAGATACCAGTAGCGCGCATAGAATCGTGGCTCGAAACGATACCTGCCCGGCATCACGTTACGCCACGTCAACACACCATTAACATCGGGTGACGCTGAACCACCGACTAGTCCCACGAAGATCCGATCCTCGTCTTCTGCGTCCTTCTCCGGTCGTTGTAGTTGCACGAGCGTCTCTGCAAACAACGGCGCGCGTTTGCCCTCGCACTCCGGAATCTTCAAAGGTTCAAGATTGATCCGGCCGCTGATCGATGACATTGGTGTTGTAACCAGTTCGATGCCGCTAACGCTTGCGCCCTTGATCGTGATTCGTTTTGTTACCGATGTTGCGAGTTGCGGCACCGGCGTCGCTTCAGCGGAAACAATTTGCTGCGCTCGCAACGTGTACTCACCATCCGGCAAACCGTGAAAAGCAAAACCACGCCCTCCAATTAAATAAGCGTTGGCCAGAGGCACTGGATTGCCAAACGCCGCCAACGACACGGATGCTCCAGATGTGCTGGTAAGTTTTACCGTGCCACTGATCGTGTAACCAGGCTCGCCGCGGTATCGAATATCGGCAGTGGTTTCTTCACCGGACCTGACGCTGATCTCTGCCGCGTTGTCGCGTGTCGCTGATGGTGCGTACGTGGGAACATCGTTTTCATAAGGGTTGAATACACTTGCGATGCCGATGTTGGCATTACCACCGGCGCTGATGAGGTAGGTGCCCGGCAGCAATCCGTAAATTCGATAGACACCGCGATCGTCAGTCGTCCGTTCCTGTGAGCCGAACTGCGGTGACTTGATTGTTTGTCCCTTCGCGTCACGTACCCTGACGGCGCGTACACGGACACCGATTACCGGATCGCCTGAGCTATTCGTGACTGCTCCAGTGATAACGCCGCCCCGAATCACCTCCAAACGCACCGAATCGCCGAGCCGG
>JADMIO011837300.1_pt1 | contig 11848 bp, 8 predicted proteins | sample 8958161 | NCBI WGS metagenome assembly JADMIO01 (sample SAMN16585339, study PRJNA669376) | soil metagenome | isolation source: Crop rotation soil | place: USA: Cullars Rotation, Alabama | collected 2011
CTTTCCCGCCGAGACTGCTCTGTTTAATCGGCAATCTCCGACCGCGCATCGGTATCAAGCCCAGGTCTTCGATGCGGGCGAGAGGGCGAGCATCGCGACGTCGTCGGGCAGCAGGCCGCCGTTCATCGACTCGACGTGGTCGAGCAGACGATCTAGGTAGTCGTCGATTCCGGCCGACCCGACGGACAGTCCCTCGGCGACTTCGAGCAAACCTTCCAAGCCCAGCCTGTCGCCGGACAGAACCCTGCCCTCGAACAGTCCGTCTGTGTAGAGGAAGAGCGCCCAAGAGCTGCCCAGCTCGACGTCCATTGCCGGCCACGACGGGTCGTCCCCTATTCCGAGGGGCGGGCCGGGACGAACTTCAGTGAGGAAACGAAGGCGTCCGCCAAACAGCAGGGGCGGCGGGTGCCCCGCGAGCCTTACCCGTGCGCCGGTGCGGTCGGGAGCCAGGGTGAGATCGCACATCGTCGCAAACGTCTCATCGCCTGCACGTTCCTGGCTGCACAGTATGTTGAGTGCCGGCAGGACGTCCTCTTCGGGAACTCCGCCGACCACCAGGGCCCGCCAGCCAACCCGCATGGCCACGCCGAGAGCTGCCTCTTCCGGACCGTGCCCGCTGACGTCGCCGATCATCGCCCGAACCGATCCATCGGGCCTCTCGACCGCGTCGAGATAGTCCCCTCCCACGACCGCGATCCGGCCGCTCGGCCGGTAGCGGGTGGCGTGGGACAAAGCCGGATCGCTGATGAGCGGGCGGGGAAGCAGTCCCCGCATCAAGCGGGCATTTTCTCCCCGGTACAGGGCGGCCTCCAGCAGCTGCCGGGATGACTCGTCGGCACCGCGGCGCTGAACTGCGTAGCGAATCGCTCTGCCCAGGAGCAACCCGTCGACCTCACCTTTGACCAGGTAGTCCTGGGCGCCGGCGGCCACCGCCTCGAGGCCCCTCGACTTGTCCGCCAGACCGGTCAGGACCACCAGGGCGGCGCCGGGGGCGCTCTTCAAGATCAGCTCGACCGCCTCGAGCCCTTCGGCGTCGGGCAAACCCAGATCGACCAGGACGCACTGGATTCCATCGATCAACAACGGGAGGGTCTCTCTTATCGACCGTGCGCGCGTGAGCTCGTACGACTCATCGGCATCTTCGAGCATCTCGGCGACGAGCATGGCGTCGCCTTCGTCGTCCTCTACGAGCAGGACTCTCACCGGCCCTTTGGCCAGCGGGTGCATCACGGCTAGGGTAGCCGGGCCCATCCTCGGTCGCAGTGACTGGATCAAACGATTCTCCGAGAAAGCGCGCGGCCTTCCTCGGGCTAACCTTCGACCTTCACTTCTCCCGAGGGGTGGCCGCCCGGCGGTTTTCTTGGCCTGGGACTACCCTCGCTATGAAGGGTAGCAGGTGTGGCCGCCCGCCCAAACGGTTTTATTGATGGGCGCGACAGCGTCCGGCGGGTTGATCCGGCGACGGAGGGGATTGCGCGAAAGAGGCGCGAGCGCTACCATTGGTTGTTTGTGTCTGGACGCACGAAAACAAACCTTTCGGTGCTTCCGTACTCAGAATACCAGAGGATTTCGAGTCGTGCAAGGACGATCGGAGGTTGCATGACGGATCAGGTGCTGGCGCAGGAGATCGCTGCAGAACAGGACGAGGTGACCGCGATGTACGACCGGCTCGATGTCCTGCGGGAGCGGGCTCGGGCCGAGCTTCATAGAGTGCAGGTCGAAGAGACCGTCGACACCAATCAGGGCTGGACGCAACGCGAGTCGTTCACGGATCTGTATTCCGGGCGATTCTCCCAGCTGTCGTCGGTGGAGAGCGGACTGTGCTTCGGGCGGATCGACGAAACCGGCGGCGACCGCTTCCACATCGGCCGAATCGGACTGGTGGACGAGGGCTACGACCCGATCCTGATCGACTGGCGCGCCCCCGTCGCCCAGGTCTTCTACCGCGCCACCGCGGCCGACCCCCTCGGCGTCAAGCGGCGGCGGCACATCCGGCTGCGCGGCCGGACTGTTGCCGGGGTGGACGACGATGTCCTCGACCTCGACGCGCTCGGCGACGCCGAGCGCAGCACCCTGATCGGCGAGGCGGCGCTGCTGTCGTCGCTCAGCGCGAGCCGCACCGGCCGGATGAACGAGATCGTCGCGACGATCCAGACCGAGCAGGACAAGATCATCCGCTCCCCGCTGCCCGGCATACTCGTCGTCCAGGGTGGTCCCGGCACCGGCAAGACCGTTGTCGCGCTGCACCGGGCGGCCTACCTCCTCTACACCCATCGTGAGCAGTTCGCACGCAGCGGCGTCCTCGTGGTCGGACCGAACAGCACGTTCCTACGCTACATCGACCAGGTGCTCCCCTCACTCGGTGAGACCAACGTGGTGCTGACGACGATCGGCGATCTCTACCCGGGCCTGACGGCGACCGCTCCGGAGTCGTCTGCCGCAGCACGGATCAAAGGCGGCCTCGCCATGGCCGGGGTCCTCGAACAGGCAGTCCGCGGTTTTCAGCTGGTCCCGGCTGCCTCCATCAAGCTGAACGCTGCCGGAGAGAACGAGCTCTTCCTGAGCCCGGGCGCCGTACGCCAAGCGCAGGAGGAGGCCCGGGAGTCGGACGAGCCGCACAACCAGGCGCGGGGAATCTTCGTCCGGCGGATCCTCGACACCCTGGCCAACCAGATCGTCGATGGGCTAAAGCGTCGGTTCGCCGGCGCCGAGGACATCGAGGACATCGACGACATCGACGACATTCGCAAGGAGCTGTCCGAGGACGACCGGGTACAAGCTGTAGTGGCCCGGCTCTGGCCCGAGCTCACGCCTCAGCTCCTCGTCTCGGTGCTGTTCGCCTCGTCCGACCGGCTGGCCGCCGCCGCACCACACCTCACCGCCGCGGAGCGGGAGGCGGTGCTCCGGCCGCTCGGTGCCGGCTGGACGCAGTCGGATGTCGCCCTGCTCGACGAGGCGGCCGAGCTGCTCGGCGACACAGGCGCCGCCGTCGCCGCACGCAAGCGTGAGGCGGCCGAGCTCGACTCCGCCGAGGCGTCGAACCGGGAGTACGCCCGGGGCTTGGTCGACATCGAGCTGACCGCCGACCGGATCGTGATCATGCCCTGGGAGATCGAGCAGTTCGCCGACCTCGTCGCCCAGAGGACTCAGCTGCTCGAGAACCCGGTCTCGCTGGCGGAGCGGGCTGCCACCGACCGCACCTGGGCCTTCGGACACGTCATCGTTGACGAGGCGCAGGAGCTCTCCGAGATGGACTGGCGCATCCTGATGCGCCGCTGCCCCCGGCGCTCGATGACAATTGTCGGCGACATCGCCCAGACCGGCTCGGCGGGAGGGGTACGCTCCTGGGCTGAGATGCTCGACAGGTATGCGCCGGGGCGGTGGCGCAGTGCCGAGCTGACCGTCAACTACCGCACCCCGGCGGAGATCATGGCCGTCGCGGGAGACGTCCTTGCCGCGATCGACCCGTCCCTGGAACCGCCGGTCTCGGTTCGTGCGACGGGCGTCGAGCCGTGGATCCGGAGCGTGCCCGCCGAGGAGTTCACCGACGCCTTGATCGCCGCGGTCAAGGCCGAGCGCGAGGCGATCGGCGACGGCCGGCTTGCCGTCATCGTCCCTACGCCGCGGTTCGCCGAGTTTGCCGCGGCACTACCCGATGTTGCCAACGGTCTCGATAGGTCGGTCCTCGACGCGGAGGTCGCAGTGTTGGACGTGCCCCGCGCCAAGGGCCTCGAGTTCGACGCGGTGCTGATCGCGGACCCGGCTGGTATCGTCGTCGAATCCGGACGCGGCCTGTCCGACCTGTACGTCGCGGTGTCCCGCGCCACCAAACGTCTGGGTATCCTTAGCCCGGGCAGCCTTCCGGAGGTGCTGCTCGCTCCCGTGCGCGCCGGAAGTAGCGGATCCTAAGAACGTGCCAAAAGTCCCGGTATAACCCTGCGAACAGCCCTATCCGGCAGTCTTCTCAATCTTTACCTTGGTAAGTAGGAGAGCTTCTGCACCATTCTCCCGAACCTGAAGGGCATAGGAAATTAATCGAACCAAGCAGATGGCACTTGACGACAAGGTCAAGGTCGCCCGGCTGCTCAAGGAAAACCGCGGCTTTCTTCGATGAAGATCCTCGTCATAGACGATGATCCGATCGTGCGAACGATCGTTTCGGGTCTCCTTGCCCACCTGGGGCACGAAGCCGCCGTTGCGGAGAATGGCGAGCTTGGCTGGAACCATCTGTTGGCCAACGACGTCGACGTCGTGATCTGCGACTGGCAGATGCCCCAGCTGAGCGGAGTTGACCTGTCTTCGAGGATACGAAACCATCCGGAGATCCTGTATCCCTACTTCATTCTGCTCACCGTGCGCGACGAATATCAGGACGTGCTCACCAGCGTGAGAGCCGGGGTGGATGACCACCTCTCCAAACCTCTCGACCCCGAAGTGCTCGAGGCACGACTGATCGTCGCCGCCCGGGTGAGAGCTCTCCACAAGGAGATGTATGCCACTCGCGAGGCTCTCGAGGCGGCCAATACCCGCCTGGAAGACGCCGCCCATCACGATGCGCTGACCGGCCTGGGAAACCGGCTTCTTCTCAACACGGATCTCCCGAGTGTCCAGGCAAGATTTATGCGGGAAGGTTACCCGTACTCGGTTGCCCTCTTCGACATCGATCATTTCAAGGCGTACAACGATAGCTATGGACATCAAAAGGGCGACGCTCTCCTCGCCAGTGTCGGCGCAATCTTCGCGTCGAGCCTTAGAAAGGGCGACTCGGCCTACCGCTACGGAGGAGAGGAGTTCCTGGTGGTTTTCCCCAACAGGACGCTTGAGGAAGCAACTCAGGGTGCGGAGCGACTACGGATCCTGATGGGCGAAGGCACCGGCCTCGAGGGTCTGCCCGAGCCCATTTGCATGAGCTGTGGGATCGCCTGCGCCGAAATTGACGTGTCGATTGACGACATCGTGGGCCGGGCGGACACGGCTCTCTACCGCGCAAAGACCTCCGGTCGGAACCGACTTGTCTCATGGACTCCGGGCGAGCCGAATGATGGTGCGAGAGTTGAATAACAGTCGGACAGCCGAGGACCTGGGGGGAGAGGCGCAATTCCGCGCTCTGCTGGAGAGCGCGCCGGACGGGATAGTTGTGGTTGGCAGCGACGGTCTCATACGTCTGGTCAACCGGCAGACCGAGGCCATGTTCGGCTATCCGAGAGACGAGCTTGTCGGCGAACCGGTTGAGAAGCTTATCCCCAAACCCAGCTCCGGCAGGCATCCGAACCTGCGAGCCGGGTACTTCGCAAACCCCTCGGTCAGGGCCATGGGGGCAGGTTTGGAGCTGGCCGCCCGGCGCAAGGACGGGTCCGAGTTCCCGGTCGACATCTCGCTCTCCCCTCTTCAGACCAAGGAAGGGGTGCTGGTTTCGGCGGCGGTACGCGACGTCACCGAGCGCAAACGGGCGGAGGCCGCCCTCAAGGAGCGGGAGGAGCAGCTTGCACAGGCACGCGACGAGGCTCTGGAGGCATCTCGACTCAAGTCGCAGTTCCTCGCCAACATGAGCCACGAGATCCGAACTCCCATGAACGGCGTCCTCGGGATGGCCCAGCTCATCTTGAACGCCGACCTCGATGCCGAGCAGCGGACACGAATGATGCAACTGAAGGAGTCTGCCGAGACGTTGTTGACGATCATCAACGACATCCTCGACTTTTCGAAGATAGAGGCGGGCAAGCTCAACATCGCGGTTGAGGATTTCCATCTGTCGAACACGGTGAGCAGCTGTCTCAGGGTTCTTGCATCTCAGGCTTCGGAAAAGGGGCTTGTCTTCACTGTTGCGATGAATCAAGAGGTGCCCGAGTGGGTCACCGGCGACTCGGTCAGGCTGCGACAGATATTGCTCAACGTCGTCGGCAATGCCGTCAAATTCACCGAACGGGGGCAAGTCGAGGTCAGGATTGACCCTTCTGGTTGGGATCGGGTGCGGTTCACGGTCCGGGATTCGGGCATCGGGCTCGACTCTTCGGCGAAGGAACGCCTTCTTGCACCCTTCTCGCAGGGTGACAGTTCGACGACCCGTCGTTTCGGGGGGACCGGGTTAGGTCTGGCGATAAGCCGGCAGCTCCTGGAGCTGATGGGAGGATCTCTGGATTTCTCCAGCTCGCCGGGAGAGGGAGCGGTCTTTTGGTTTGACCTCCGCCTGCCCGAGGCCGAGCCACGGTCCGACCAATATTCAGTGGCCGAGGCCGACACCCAAGCCAACTTTCCGTCAAGTCGCCACCACGCGGCGGACAGCGATGACCGATTCCTCGTTGTGGACGACTCGCGCATCAACCGTGAGGTGGCAAAGGGGTTCCTGCGTAACCTCGGTTACCAGGCCGAGACCGTGTCGTCGGGTTTCGAGGCTCTGGCAGCTCTACGTTCCAAATCCTTTGCCGGCATTTTGATGGACTGCCTGATGCCGGAAATGGACGGTTACGAAGCCACCCGCCGGATTCGGGAGATGGAAGGCGAAGGCCGGCGTACCCCCATCATTGCTTTGACGGCCGCCGCTATGAGCGGCGACCGGGAGAGGTGCCTGGCGGCGGGGATGGACGACTACATCTCCAAGCCCCTGGAGATCGGAACTCTGCGGGCAGTGGTGAATCGCAGGGTCACCGGGAACCTGCCCGCTCCTACCGCAAGCCAACCCGCCGAGGACGCGTCGGGGTCTCAATCAACCTTGTCAGAGCACCTGCGGGAGCTCCGTACCCTGCTTCCCGAAACAGCCTTCCACGAAGTGCGTAAGGACTTCCTCACCACCACGGGGCAGTTGATCGAAGAGCTCGGGGACTCGGTTCGGTCCGGAGATGTCCCAAAGGCCCTGAACCTGACCCATCAGTTGAAAGGGAGTATGGCAACCTTTGGCGCCGTCAAGTTGAGCGAGCTGGCGCGCCGTCTGGAAGAGAGACTGAAGGCGGGAGGCAACGATCCAGAGGAGGTCGTGTCTTTGATCGACGCTGAATACGCCCGGGATTGCGCAGTCGTCTCCGAGATTCAGTGACCGACTTCGGGGAGTCCCTGACACAAAATATGCGATTGAGGTAGTTGCGAGGATAGTGTGTGAGTTCATCACATAGTGGACAGATGTCGCGGGACATAGTGGACACCTACTTCGGAGGTGTTCATGAACCTTGGGCGGTACGTGGTCGATGCGGTGGTGATCGAGGGACCTAGCGCCAGAGAGGTTGCCAGGGCGCACGGAGTCTCCAAGAGTTGGGTGTGCGAACTAGTTGCTCGGTACCACGCCGGTGGTTACCCGGCCTTAGAGCCGAAGTCCCGCCGCCCGGCATCGGTTCCGACTCGAACCTCGGATGAGCTTGAGGACGAAATCGTCCTTTTGCGAAAGCAGCTGGCCGATGACGGCCTGGATGGCGGGGCGCAGACCATTCACTATCAATTGTCCTTGCGCCGGGAAACCGTGCCTTCGGTGGCGACGATCTGGCGGGTGCTCAAACGGCGCGGGTTTGTAGTCCCGCAGCCGCACAAGCGTCCCCGAAGCTCGTGGACCCGGTTTGAGGCATCCTTGCCGAACGAGTGCTGGCAGTCGGACATGAGCAAAACAGTCCCGATGATCTTTCGGCCCTATTCTCTGCCGCGGGTTGAAGCCGATGTCAGATCGGAGATTCTGTGATCGTGACTACCTCGCTCGGCCCCAACGGCAAGCCCATGGAGGTGCCGTGTGCGGCTTGGTTGATCGCTCCCGCATAGCCCACAACAAACTCGCCGGCTCCTTTTGAGTGACGGCGCGCCGTAGGTTCACCGAGCCGGCCAACAAGCGGTCCGGTCGACCAGGAGCCGCGGCGACCAGCCGCGGCACCAGCACCGGTAGTCCAGCCCGATGGTGTGGCAGAACTCGACCGAGGCCGGGTCGCCGCTCGGTCAACGCCGGCCGGCGTGCAGCCGATGCTTCACGTGGGTATTGGGTGAACACCGAGACTCAAGGAAGCTGAAACGTCGAGGCTAGGTGCTCAATATCGAGCGAGCCCTCTCGGTTGCGCTCAATTTCGGTAGATATAATCCTATCTTCCGTCGGAGCTGCTCGAACCAGATTGGCATTATCGCCGTGGCGAAGCTGCAGAGCATCGACAAGGCTCGAGGTACTAGCCCTAGTCCTCCGAAACGAGCCGCTTCGCCTATCCGGCGGCATGACCTCCGCGGCACCGAGCTCTCAAGGTCCTCGACGGGTTCCCACTCAGCGATCCAGGCTGCTGTTCTGGAGCTTCAGCGGACCATCGGGAACCGGGCGGTGGTGGCCTTACTCGACCAGAGAATGGCTTCGGGGCCGGCGACCAAGCTAACCATTCAACGGCTACCGCTATACAAGGAGTTTCTCAGTCACGCACAGAGCAAATCGAAGCTCTTAACGAGCGATGTCTTCACAACGAAGGCGGGCGAAGCGGCGAGAGGAATCAACGAGGACATGTCCGGCCAAGGAAGTATTCCGGACGCATATAAGGCTTGGCAAAAGGGTCGGCCTCCCGAAAAAGCTCAATCCCTGAATCTCTTGATCAACCTGTACGACGTGATTACTTTCTGGGAAACGCTCAATGCCGTGAACGCGAGCGCTGCATGGTTCAAACCCGCGACTGAGGTGCTCATCACGGTGAAGGAAAGGATCAAAACCGATGTTGCAACCGCAACTGATCGGGCCTCAGCAGGTGGCGCCAAGAAGCGTAAGAAACATCTTCCCCCGCCTGCTGAGCAGGATTCGCCCCTTCGACCCACTAAGTCCGCTCCCAACGAAAGACCCGACTGGATGCAAACGGTGGGCATACCTGAGACGTACTACAACAAGTATCTAAAGGGCGACCTCGTCCTTTTTCTGAAGCTTTCAGAGTTCTACACCTACCTCGAAGCAGGTGAATTACCGCTTGCGAGTGCCGCCTATAAGCAAATAGAAAACCAGCCGGGAATGTATTTGATCAGGCCTATGATTCTCGCCCATTTCACAGGTCAAGCGGGATTGGCAGGTCTGGTCGGGACCCAGTCAACTGGCCGGGGGCAGTTGACCGACGATGAAAAAACGGCGATCAAGCTGTACAGCGAACTGGAATATAGCGCCATGAATCTTCAACTGCGGACGGGGCAGAAAGGGAAGGCTGATTTGACGTCCGCAATGCAATTGGTCGTTTCTGGAATGAACAAACTCCCACCTTACAAAGGAATCGCCTACCGTACTTTCGTTACCGAACCGAAACACTACTTCGACGTGATCCAGCCGGGCACCCTGATCGTAGACCTTGCGTTCCAAAGCGCGTCGCCTTCGCTAAAGGGCGTGGAAGCGTTCTTGTCCCAGCAAACAGGGACCAAGCACATCTATTGCATGATCCACTCGAAGTCCGCCGTAAATATCATGGATTTCGCCAGCTTAAAGAAAGAGGGCGAAGTACTGTTCCGACCGGGCACCAAATTCAGACTGGAAAAAGTGTGGGAGCACAAGAACGGCAAAGTGCCCCCAGGGGCTCCCGCAGAAGCCCAGATGATCCTCCACAAGCAGGGCGAAAAGAAGACCGGGGGAGTGCAGGATGACAAGGGGAATCTGCTACAGAAGGGGATTAAAACCGGATTGACGGAGAAGGACGTCATGGCCGGGAAATTCACCGAGCAAGAGAAGCAAACTATGGTTTGGTACAAGGTAAAAGTCCTTGAGATGGTGGAGGTCTGAGGATGCCGCCCCGCCTCTTCAGCGGGACCTATCAAATTCCGGGCACCGCCGAGCAAGCGGAAGTGGTCCACGTGTCACCGATCTACACCAGTGAGATCCGTGTGCGTCGGCTGCCGGATGATGCAGACCACGAACCGCTGAACGCCCTCCTTGCGCACATCTCGATCTTGGAGCTGGATCATCTGGTGCAGGCTGCGGCGAGCGGCAAGACCTTCATCGTCGAGCCGCTGGATGACCTCCTGCCGCGGCCCGGATGGAAGATCGACACCCAAAGTGCCGACGATGCGTCCGCGTACACGCTGCATGTGCTCGAGAACGGCGCCGTTCATCGGGGCTCACGGCGCGAGCTGCTGCTCCTCCTCGAACTGGCATCGCGAAGCGCCATTGCGCCGTTCGAAGGTCAACCGCCGCCCCATCAATGGGTTCAACGCTTACGGAATGCGCATGAGCAGCTCATCGAGACACTCCAGGGTGAGCCGCTGTTCGATCGAGCGCCTACCGATGAGGGAAACATCCGATCCACGCGCTGAACACCAAGCGGCCGGATAGCCTGAGGGCACCAAAACCTGGATGCTGGTACCCCTTTTCGGGTTTGGAGAGCAAACTCCCCTGTCAGCAGGTAGGCGACCAGCCGGGCCTTTGTCGTGTGCCGGCAAAGCGATAGAACCTTGCGCCAGTGCTCCGCGGTGAGGTCTTGCAGCCATCGGAGGTCGGTGGCAGACACGAAAGTTCTGACGTCCAATGCGCTCAGACGCGGAAGGCTGCGGCTGCGCTGGCGCGCTGCGGCCAGGGCCTGACGAGCCCCGCCGGACTGGTTGGTTCGCCACCGCGTTAGCTGCTCGTTCACGCCGACGCGGGCTGCGCCGATCGCGTCGGGCAGGCCAGCGCGCGCATTCGAGGGCGGCGTCGCGGGAGATCAGCAACATTCCTGCAAGGAGGTCGGCTTCCTTTTCGAGCTGTTGGTCCCGGACCCGGCATCCGCCTGGACCGATCCCAGGGCCAGGGGAGTACTCAAGGAGCAGATGCGCGAGTTCGCGGGCGAGTGAGTTCGCGAGACGGCCGTTGGCCTGTACGGACGGGTTGAAGATGATCAGGCGGCCGGTGGCAACAAGAAGGTTCCGGCGGCAAAACACCGCTGATTGGGACAGTGAGCTCGCCCGGGATGACTGCGACAACCGAAACACAGTGACAGCATCTCGCGAAAGGCTCCGCCCGCCCCCGTCCCCGGTAGCTGAATAGGCTTCGCTGGATGACGTCGTCGCTGCCGCTGACTCGATCTCGGATGAAATTATCGTTGGGTAGACGTTGGGTAGACAAAGGGCCCCGGAAATTTCCCAAGGGCCCCTATTTGTGCCTGAAATCTGGTTGCGAGGATAGGATTTGAACCTATGACCTTCGGGTTATGAGCCCGACGAGCTACCAGACTGCTCCACCTCGCGAAGCCAGGTTAACACAAGGCGGCCGGCTAACCTCCGGAACCGAGAGCCCTGCTCAAGGCGTCCTTCGCCTCCTGCAGCTTGCTGCCGTAGGTCGCCCAATCCCCGTTGCGGGCGGCGGCATCCGCCTCGTTCAGGCTCTGCTGCGCTTGCTGAAGGAGCTGGTCCCTGGTCTGGCCCGAGGCCCCCGGAGAGGCTCCCGGAGACGGGCTGGCGGCCGGCGACGGGCTCGCTCCGGGCTCCGGCGTCGGAGTCCCTCCGGGCAGCGGAGGCGCCCCGCCGACCCCCGACGGGCCCCCTACCAGCAGGCCCTGGAGGGCTCCTTCGAGCGTCGGGAACATCACCACCTTGTCCGAGCTAGCCAGGATCACGTACTTGAGCTCCGGTATCGCCTCCTGGCTCGCCTGCAGGAAGAGCGGTTGTGAGTAGAGCAGATGGTTGCCGACGGGTATCACCAGCAGGTTGCCCAGGATCACCTTGGAACCTGCCTCGTCGAGGAGCGTGCGGGTGCGCGAGATCTCCTCGTTGGCGTTGATCCGGGAGTTGATCTGCCCGACGCCGTCGATCTGCCTGCCGGACGGGAAGCGCATATCGACGAGCTGGCCGAACTCCTCCGGATCCGACTTCGCCGCCAGCAGCGAGATCATGTTGGGCTTGCCTCGGGGGTTCATCGGCAGGATCAGAACGTACTCGTCCTTGTTCGACCCGGGCGGGAAAG
>JADMIO012785037.1_pt1 | contig 11846 bp, 10 predicted proteins | sample 8958161 | NCBI WGS metagenome assembly JADMIO01 (sample SAMN16585339, study PRJNA669376) | soil metagenome | isolation source: Crop rotation soil | place: USA: Cullars Rotation, Alabama | collected 2011
CTTTCCCCGCCTGGTACGACAACAGAATTGCGGCGGAAGCCCGCCAGACTGCCTCCTTTAGGCTCCCATCGCCTTCATGAACGCGGCGTGAACTTCCGGGGGCTGGCCGGCTTGGAAAATATACTCTCCCGCATATTGTTTGCCGAGGATCGGATGCTTTAGCAGTTCCTCGCGGCTCAAGCCTTCGGTCAGAATTCTGCGCTCCGCGACCGGGAGCGCGACGCATTCGTTCACCTTAGGATCACGGATCGTCGCTTTCGGATCCTCGCCGCGTTTTATGGCTTCCAGATCATCCAAAAAACGCTTGCGTTGAAGAATGATCCCGCGATCGCTCGCGCCCAGGTGCTCCTCAGTGCGGTCCGCCGTTTGGCCCTGTCCGACCCAGGCGACGAAATCTTGATTCATGATGTGGCTCGAAATCCAGCGGCCCGTTTGAGGGTCTTTGACAGGGCCGCGCCAAGCCGGGATGCTTTCCTGAACGTAGGGCTCGCATTCTTTGGGCACTCTGGCGAACGACCAGGTTGTGCTCAACGTATTTTCATCGTCGATCGGCACTCGCCATTCGAAATGATCGCCGGTGAACAGGCAGTTGGGCCACAGGCAGCAGCGGCCGACGGTCCACATGAGGTCGCTTTCGCTCATCCCCTCGCGAATGCGGCGATAAACGAAGCCGTAGTCGAACTCGTCGAACTCCATACGCAGATGCCGGGGCGAATACGGACCGAGCCGGTCGCCCAGCCGCACGCTCCAGTTCATGTGCATCCATTCGAAGTGCAGCGGATCGATGGAGTTCTCCTGGCACTGAAACCAGTTGCAGGGAACATCCGCGAACACGATCTGCACGAATCCGTTCTTCCAGGTGAACGGTTCCCAATTGGGCACGAGCGGAGCAGGCTCTGGTCCGAGATACGCCCAAATCAGGCCGGCGCGAACCTCCACCGGGTATGACTTGATTCGAACTTTATCCTTGAACCGAGCCTCGGGCTGTGCGACATCCTCATACGGCATCTCGATGCAACGCCCGTCGCGATCGAACAGCCAGCCGTGGTAGTTGCAACGCAGGCCGCAGCTTTCGACGAACCCGTAGGACGTATCGGCCCGTCGATGCGGGCAGTGGCGATCCACTAAACCGAACGTTCCGCCAAGATCCTTGTACAGCGTGAGATCTTCACCCATGAGCCGGACCGGCCGGATTGTTTGCTGTTCGAACTCGCTCACTCCGGCGATCGGCATCCAGTAGCGGCGAAGAAGATCGCCCATCGGAGTGCCCCGGCCGACTTGGGTGAAGAGCTGATTCTTTTCGCGATCCAGCATCGTTACTTTGCGTAGATTACACGGGTCTCGCAGATGCGGTCGTGCAACGCCCGTTTCTCCTCATCAAAGCCCGCCATGATATAGCCGATCATCAGGATCATGCCGCTGAGCCACGAAGCAAAATAGCGTCCCAGCGCGAGGCCGGTGGTGATCGGGCCGCCGTCTACCCTCACGACCTTCAAGCCCAACGCAATCTTGCCGAGCGTCGCGCCTCGCGTGGTCAGGAAGTAGACCTCGTAGATAATGCCGAGCGCCAGTTGAATGACGAACCCAATGCCGACCATCGCGAAGATCAGCGGCAGGGCGGCGAGCGCCGCCGCGGGATCATCGCTCGAGCCAAGCCCGGCGACTCCCCCAATTCCGATCAGTGCCAGAGGTATGCGAATAATCGCGCTGGCGACACCAACAATGATCCCGTCGATGATGCGCGCAAGGAACCGGATCCAGAAGCCGCCATAGCGCCAGCCGGTCACGTAGGCGGGGGCTACCCCCGCTCCACCCATCGGGCCCGCCGGTTGCCAGGCCGGCTGAAACCCCGGCTGCGCGGCAGGTTGATATTGCGCCTGAGGCTGATATCCCCCGCCGGGCGGAGGATATGCAGCGACGGGCTGCGGACTCATGCGCTGCTGGTAAGCGGGGTAGCAGCCGCCGCAAATAAGCGAACCGCTCACGTTCGTGAGCTGATTCAGTGGGAACTGTCGGCCGCACTCCGAGCAGAAGCGCATCTCAGGCGGTGGCGCTGCTGCCTGCGGGCGTGCCGAGGAATGCGGCTGCCACGACGGCATTCCCGCTTTCCACACGAGCGTGTCAGCGCGTACAACTCCTTGACGGACAAGGTCGTCAAGCGCGGCCTCGTCGACCGGCCCCAACTGCTGGCCGCCGTTGGCGTAGTACCAGGTCACAGGATCCTCCTAACACAGGAAAGATACTACGACAGTGTATCGCTTCAGACTCGTGTAGGCGCGGGCCTTCGCGCTAGAGACGCTCCGCACACCGGCGGACAACTTCGACAGAGCATGTAGCGTGCATCGCAACAGCGTCGGAAACGCTGCCCATGATGAAGCGTTCCATGCCGCGGCGGCCATGCGAGCCGAGCACGATCAGATGCGAACGCCAGTCTTCGGCTTCCTTGAGAATCACGTTCTTCGGACCGTCGATCAGCACTGAGATCGATTCGGAAACCTTACAGCCCAGCGGCTCGACGATCTCGATCGCTTTGGCTACTGCCTCTTCGGCGTGCGACATCGCCTGTGCGCGTGCCTCGGCCACTTGCTCGTCTTCAATCATGGGAGGCTCGAACCACGCTTTTGCCGGAGGGAGGAGTAGTTCGACGACGCTGAGCACGCGAATCTCAGTGTCGCGAGACCAGGACCGAGCCGCCAGGCTTCGAGCAGCGGCTTGGGAGCATTCGGAACCATCCGTCGTAAGCAGAATTCTCCATGGCGGCGCGGCATCGGTTCTTTGCCTGACGATTTCTACTGCGCACGGTGCGTGGCGCAGGATCGATGCGGCGACGTTGCCTAACAGGAATCTCGTGACCGCCGCCCCATGCGAACCGACGACGATCAAGTCGGCACCCGTGGTGATTGCGCGGTCAATCAGAACGGCGCGCGGGTCGCCTGGCAGGCTCGCGCCACACGCCTGCCAACCCGCAGCGTGCAACTTCTGCGCGGCGTCCTGAACCAGCTTCTCCGAACGGCGGCGCAGTTCTATAATCGTTTCACCCATCTCCCATAAATGGGAGGGTTCGACCACATTCACGATTTCGAATCGCGTTCCAGATGGCCAAGGCCGAATAACTGCTTCTGAAAGAGCAGCTTGGCTTGCTTCGGAGCTATCGAGACCCAGAAGAATTTTCATACCCCTGCTCCTTTCCTGGTTAGGGCTAAGCACCTGACGTGCCAGTGGCGGGAGTGGGCCTAGGGCTTCCCGGCGTGTCTTTTCTGGGTAACGAAACGACGCGTCCAGGCGCTTCGGAGTCAGCCCGGGCGTTGCCTCATCGCCGTCAATAGATGAATCGTGCCGGAGCTAAGATTATGATTCAGATATTCGCAAATGCTTCCAATATTCCAATTGGATATAATATGTCTACAATTGCGATATTTAACTCGTCAAGTCTTGAGACATTCATTCGCGCCAAATACGCCGGCACCTCGATTTTCCGCGCATTCCTTGAGACCGGAAAGTGCTTGACAGGTCAACGAGCAGCAAATATAATCAACCTGCAAGTCGCAGCTACAGCCTGTAGCAAATTTGGCGGCAGCCCACCAGTTCATCCTCTTCACTTTTTTTGATCTTCGGGCCTCGGCCCATCCTATCGGAGAGCTTCGAGCTCGTTCTCTGCGCCTTTCGGAATCACAGACTTCGACTGTGCACGCTTCGCCGGATGCGAACCAGGGACGTGGTGTACGATGAAGCGCCGTCTGCGGGCTGCTGTTTAGAACCCTTCTGACTAGAACTGCGCGAGTTTCGCCGGCGCCAAAGGCGGAGTCCGCGTATACCGGACAACACAAGCATCATGAATACATATCGCGACCGGTATGACTTCCGCCCGGACATCGAAGGGCTTCGCGGCGTCGCAATTCTGTTGGTTGTCGCTTTTCATTGCGGCGCTGCTGCGGTACAGGGTGGATTTGTCGGCGTAGATGTTTTCTTTGTTCTCTCCGGATACCTGATCACCGGACTCCTGGTGAATGAAGTCGCCCAGACTTCCCGTTTAGATCTGCTTCACTTCTACTCCAGGAGGATCCGACGTCTCTTGCCGGGTTCGGCTCTGATGCTCGCTGTTACGATCCTCGCAAGTGTGATTCTGCTTTCACCCACCGAATTATCGTTTATGTCGCGCGCGGCCCGAGCCGCCGCGGTGTATGGGAGCAACATATTTTTCTCAACAAGGGGCTCTGACTACTTCGCCCCAAGTGTAGTATCGAACCCCGTTCTTCATACCTGGACGCTCGCGGTCGAAGAACAGTTCTATCTGTTCTGGCCTCTAATCATAATGGTATGTCTGCAAGCATGCCGGTCGAAAAAGATTCTGTCCTCCATGTTCTTTACGATTGCGCTGGCCTCATTTGCGGCGTGCGTATGGATGACGCCAAACGGCCGGGCATATGCGTTCTACCAACTTCCGACGAGAGCTTGGGAATTCGCTCTTGGTGGCCTGGCTGTTCTGATTCCAAAGGGCATGCGTTTGCCGCCGCGTATCTGGATAACGCTTGGTTGGATCGGTTTCGGAGCGGTGCTCTATTCGAGCTATTCGATTGTGGACGTCGAGCGCTTCCCTGGTTGGATAGCTTCGGTCCCGGTTCTTGGAACCGCTTCGATATTGCTGTCCGGGGCTCAGGTCCCTGACCGCGGCTTAGGATTGGTGCTCGCCAGCAGGCCGCTTCAATTCTTGGGAAAACTGTCATATTCGTGGTACCTGTGGCACTGGCCGTTCCTTGTGTTAGCGAAAGCGCTTTATCCCAACATCACGATCCTTGGAAACGCCCTTGTTGCACTGGGCGCGTTAATAACTGCTGCAGTCACGTATTACGTCTGGGAAAATCCGATTCGTGTCAGCAACTACTTGGTCGCACGGCCCCTTCGAGCTGTCTACGCGGGAATCGCCATCACTGTACTTTCAGTTGCGACAGCAACCGCGGCTGTTCGAGTCTCAAGCCGGCTGGCAGCTCAAGCCGAAATGGTGCGGATCAGAACCACAATGGACGACATTTCCCGCCTGCCCTGGAACGAATGTGTGACGCTCGGGAAGTCGGTTGTTCGGACGTGTGAATTCGGGGTAAAGAAATCGGACGTCCAAGTCGTATTGTTTGGCGATTCACACGCCATACAGTGGTTCAATCCCCTTCAGCGAATTGCCGACGCCCGCCGCTGGCGATTAACAACAATGGTTAAGACCCTTTGCCCTGCGGCCGACATCAGGGCGCCAGGCAGGAGAGCTCGAACATCGACCTGCGACGATTGGCGCTCCAACGCGATTAGTAAGATCATTGAGTCACGACCTGCCGCCGTATTCATCGCTGATGCGAGCGTATACATGAGCCGGGTCGACCGGCCAACGGATCATACTTTTATCTCGTTGGAAGATTGGCAATCCGCTACTCGAAGAAGCCTTCAAGCGTTCGCTGATGCAAACGTACCTGTCGTAATGGTCCGGGACATTCCGTACCCTACCTTCGATGTACCGGCGTGCGTCGCGCGGTCTGTCCGCGTGCCTTGGTTTCCCGGAGGAACCTGCCAAATGGCGCGTTCCGCTGTGCTGAATCCAGCGATCTTCGACGCTCAAAGAGCTGCTGCGCAAGGCTTACAGAACGTTAGCTTCGTCGATCTGAGTGACCAATTGTGCGACAAAGATACCTGTTTCGCGGTTCAGAATTCCGAAATCATGTACCGCGACAACAATCACTTGACCGGTAAATACGCGGATGGCTTGGCAAGCACGATGGAAGCGCGGCTGCCCTCGTTTTTGACCGGCTTATCGCCTACAACATCCGCCATATCGGTAAGTGGCAGCTCTTCAACCCTGACTCTCGAAACTCTGCCGGCAAGCGGCTGGCAGTCTCGGGACGGAGTTAGTGACACTGGCGCTTCCGGGCACTAGACCGCCTCTAGCCGCGACATCCTTACTGGTTTCTCAAGATACTTTCCAGCGATGCCGTGTCGCCCCGTTCCAGCGCGGCCTCGACGCTCAGACTCAGGCGATCACGTCCTATCGTCGCGAGGGCAATCGTCCTCGCGTTCCGGCGATATATCACACAGGCGTCATGCTTTTCCAAGTCACCTCTCATTTCACAGCTATCCCAGGTGGGTGCGTGTCCTACATAGGAGATCGTGACGTCATAATGCTGGCTCCAGAAGAATGGCACATCGCGGAATACGCCGCCGATGCCGAGCATCGAACGGGCCGCCGACTGTCCCTGGCGCTCCGCGACAACCCAGTGCTCGATCCGCGCGGCTTCGCCGGAAACGGGTTCTGGATATCGCGCCACGTCTCCCGCCGCGAACACGTCGGCAGCGCTCGTCCGTAGCGCTTCGCTGACAACGACTCCTCTATCCACCTTGATACCAGCGGTCTCCGCCAATGACGTTCGCGGCGACACGCCCACGCCCATGATCACTAATCTCGCTTCGACGAAGTTTCCATCGGCCATCTCGACGCCATCCTCTCGAATCGCGCGAGGCGTAGCATTCAGGAAGAACCGGACCCCGTGTCGCTCGTGCAGCCTCTGAATGAATCGGCCAAGATCCTCACCCAGAATCTTGCCCAGCGGAAGCGGCTCCTGACCGATGACGGATACGTCCAGTCCTCGATGACGGAGGGAAGCGGCCACTTCCAGTCCGATAAAACCGGAACCAATCACAGCGCAGGTTCCTGCCTGCTGCGCTTTAGCGATGATGGCGTTGCTGTCGGCTAGAGTCCTGAGCCGAAACACGTGCGGCAGATCTGCGCCTTCTATGGAAAGCGAGCGAGGCGCCGCCCCAGTCGCGAGTAGTAATGCGCCATAGTCAAGCCTTCGTCCCGAGCGCAGAGAGACGTTGTAGTCGGCTGGACTGATCCGAACCACCGGATCGCTGGTAACCAGCTCCACCCGGATCGATTCGTAATAATCGCGGGTGCGAAGAGGAATCCAATCTTCTTGAGCCGTACCGGCAAGATAATCCTTCGAAAGATTCGGCCGATCTACGGGACCGGGCTCCTCATCGCCGGCCAGCGTTATGGGCCCCGCGTATCCCTTCGTGCGAAGCATGTCCGCACAAGCGGCTCCGGCAGCGCCCGCTCCGACGATTACCACGGATGACGGATTGAGCGGACACGGGACTCGAAAGTCTGCCTCTTTCTTTCCATCGACCCTGATCCTGCCGGCTTCACGCCGAACGTTGAAGCACGTTACTGGATTAAGAGCCGGCGCGCCTTCGGCGCCTCCTGAACGGAGGTCGAAGCGGGCGTGATGCCACGGGCACCGGATCGTCGCGCCCACCACCAGCCCCTCCGCCAGGGGTCCTCCGTAGTGGGTGCAAACGGCGCCCATCGCAAATACCTGCTCGCCTTGGCGCACCAGGATTACCGGCTCGCCATCGAAGTGGCCCAATAGCGGCTCACTCTCGGCGAGGCTTTCGAATTCCACGCCTATCCGGAGATCGGGTCCCGATAACTCTCCCACCTTGTCTTCTGCCATGTCGAACTGACTAAATCTTAGAACAGTGGGGAAGGTGAGCGCGGGCGTCTTGTATTTCACGGCGGTTCGCGCGATACGATTAGAAGCCGGGTGGCCATGCTCTTACGCCAATTTGAGGCCGCCGGATTCTTTTCCTGGATCCGCAGCTCGGCCTATGCCTACCCGGTCCTTCTGTGGCTGCATCTGATTGCGCTGGCCACGTGGGCGGGCATGATGCTGCTGACCGATCTGCGTTCGCTCGGCCTGGGAACGTGGAAACACGATGTCGGCGATGCCTTTGCTGGATATCGCTGGCCTAAGCGGATCAGCTTCCTCTTAACGGCACTCTTTGGAGTATTGTTATTTGGCGCCAAGGCCGGACAATACACCTACAATCCCTGGTTTTGGATAAAGACGCTGCTGCTCCTGCTGTTGGGTGTGAGTTCCTTGATTCTTCGTAGGAACCTCTTATCGGCTGCGGGGTTGAACCATTCGGGCGGACTAAGGTTGGCCGCTGGCCTGTCCCTATTACTGTGGATGGGTTCAATCCTGGCGGCCCGCGGTCCGGCAACCATCAGGGACCTCATGCATTCCATGGTCGATCCCAACGCGGAGTTTCTGTTTAGCTCAGTTCAGATCGTCGGCGATGAGCGCGGTATCAGGGAGATTGCGCCGCGTACGGATGACGAATGGCGGCAGGTCCGGGCGCGCGCCGAAGTATTGTTGAAGGCGCCAGACCTACTCACTGCGTCGGGACGACGCGCGGCCCGGCCTCGGGATCGCGCCGCGAATCCCGAAGTGGAGCTGGAAACACCAGAGCTGCAGGCCTTACTGGAAACGAAACGTCAGGATTTCGCGCTGAGAGCGGAAAAACTGCGGGATGCCGCCCAGGTCGTAATGCAAGCCATCGACGCTAAAGATAAGGGCGCTTTGCTGAACGCGCTCAATGGCATCGACTTGGCATGTGAAGGCTGCCATGTGCACTACTGGTACCCTAACGACCGCCGAGCCGTGCAGGCCGCAAAGGAAGTCGGAATTCTCCAATAGTGCCGGCTCGATACCCAATACCTTCGATCAGGGCAGTTGGAAAACCCACACCGCCGCGGCACGGTCGAGGTTTTGGATTTCCGGTACCAGCGCCGTGAACCCAGTCGCCTGCGCGCCACCGTTGCCCACGCCGATCGCGATGTACTGCTTGCCGTTCACCGTGTACGAAATCGGGGAGTTACTCGGCACATCGCTTAGACGCGTTTCCCAGAGCTGTTTGCCTGTCTGATCATCGTAAGCGCGGAAGAACCGATCGATTGAGCCGCTGAAGATCACTCCGCCGGCTGTATCCAATGCCCCGCTCGATACCGGCGCGCGATGCCGCTCTGTCCACACCACCTCGCGCGTTGCCATGTTGATGGCTTGCACGCGGCCGTACTTACCATCCGAATCCGGTCTAGGGCGCACGGTCGGGCGAACGCCGGTCGATAAGAGTCCCTTGCCTCCGTTATCGGTCAACGGCATCAAATCCATGCAGGCCTCAACCAGGGGTACGTACAAGATTTTGGTGTCCGGATTATACGAACCTGGAAGCCAGCTCTTGGCGCCGTCTACGTGGGGACAGACCATGTGCACTTGTCCGTCGCCTGGAAGCGTTTGCGTGTTGATGTTCTTCTTGCCGGTGGCCGGATCGATGGAGGACACGATGTTTTGCAGGCCCAGGTCCTTCGAATAGATCCACTTTCCCGTTTCCGCATCGAGAATGTCATAGGTGGCCTGCTTGCCCGCAGTCATGATTACCGGACGAACTACGCCGTTCACAGGCATTCGCGCGATCTGCCGTTCGAACACCCAGTCGAGGTCCCATTGATCGTTAGGCAGATGCTGGTAATACCAGGTGAGCTTGCCGGTATCGGGATTGATGGCCAGCGTGCAGTCCGTGAACAGGCCGTCGGTTTTGACTCCCGGCCTCACCGGCTTCGACAGCAAAGCGGTGTCATAGGTCTGCGCAACGCCGAAGAATGCGAGGTTGAGCGCGGAATCGTAGCTTCCCGCGATCCAGACGGAGCCGCCGTTTCGCTCCTCTGCTGTGTGATCGTTCCAGGTATCGCCGCCGGGCTCGCCGGGCTGCGCGATGGTGTTGAATCGCCAGGCCAGGTTCCCTGTTTCCGCGTCCAGCGCGACGATGTAGTTCTTACCGCCGACCCGACCGCCAGTGCCGATCATCACCTTGCCCTTGGCGACCAGCGGACCTCCGCTGAGAGTGAAACCTCTTTCCTCCGTCAGCGGCTGGTCCCAGACCACCCTGCCGGTCTTCACGTCGAGCGCCACGACATGAACATCGGAGGTTCCCATATACACTTTGTTGCCGTAGAGGGAGATCATCCGCTTGTTACCGGCGTTCACGCCTGTCGGCAAGATTCGCGCGTATTGCCAGAGCAGGTCGCCCGTGGCCGCATCCAGCGCTTCGAGTTTGTCGCCTGGGCTGTGGAGAAACATCACGCCGTCATGAACCACGGGCGTGGCTTCATTCGCGCCCGGGGAAAGCGTCCATGTCCACGCGACGCGCAGATTGTTCACGTTCGATTTTGTGATCTGCTTGAGCGGACTGAATCCGTGATAGTCGAAACTGCGGCGCCACGTGAGCCACTCGCCTGCGGGCGGGTTCTGCAGCAAGGCGTCGGTTACCGAAGTAATTCTATCGAGAGGGTTCGTCTTCTTCGGCGCCGGAGGCAGCTTTACACCAGGCGATAACCCGCCGCCGCCGCGGCCGCCCGGCAGAGTGGGAAACGTCACGGAAGCGAGCTCTGGCGCCTCCGATGCGAACTCCTTCCGCCCGGTCGCAAAACCATTCTGCTGGAGTACGTAGGCGATAATCCGCGCGTACTCGGCGCCGCTGAGGCTTCCGGGATTTCCAGGCGGCATCTTCGTGCTCACAGACGTGAACAAATCGGCCGCAGGTTTTCCGGCGTATTTGCCGAGAAACGCCGTGCCGCGGAGCGGAGGAGCAGAGGTCCCGTCATCGACCCGCGCTCCATGGCAGCTAGCGCAGTTCCGCTCATAAGCCGCCTTTCCCGCGACTGCCTGCGCCGATGTGAAGAGCGCCTCGGCTGGAGGAACCGCGCCGCGCCCGGCACCGGCGGGCGCCTGAGCAAGAGCTGACACCGCTCCGCACAAAGCTGTAGAGAGAACCGCCCGCCATCTATTTTGAGGACTTATGGATGTCATGCTGGAAAGCTCCTCGTAGCTGAATCTTCACTGCAAAATTGTACTATTGAATAGCTGAAAGGAATGTCATGAAAAACTGGGCGGTTCCACTACCGCTGGCCGCCGCGGCAGTACTGATCACCGGGTTGGCCGTTTCGGTCGCAACCAAACCCGCGAACGTTTTGGCGCAAGGCCGCTCCAGCTACGCAGACGACCGCGCCGCAATTGAGGATTTACAGGCGCGTTATCTCTTCGCGCTCGACTTTCACTATCCGGATCTTTACGTCTCCACGTTCACCGAGAATGGCGTACTGGATGTCGGCAGCGGCGAGATCAAAGGCCGCCAGGCGATTAAAGCGACAATCGCCCGGATGCCGAATCCCAAGCAGGTTGCCGGGAAACGAGCGGGCGCGGCTCGCCACAACATTTCAAACATCGTCATTAAAATCGATGGGAATCAGGCGTCAGGTGCTTCCTACTGGTTCCACTACTCCAACGACAATCCCGAGCGGCGCGGCGTCTTCGACGGGTTCGGCCACTACGAGGACGAGATGGTTAAGGTGGACGGCAAGTGGTTTTTTACCAAGCGGAGGATCTATAACGAAGGCCGCGATGAGTGGGCGTACAAGGAAGGGAAGAACCCGGCCTGGTAGCTAACGCCATGACTCGTTCCCGATTCCTTATGGCCGGGGCTGCCTTCGCAATGCCTGCGATGGCAGCCGAACCAACCGCCGCCGAAAAGGAGAATCTCGCTCTAGTGGCCAATTTCTGCGCAGCCTTTGCTACGCGTGACATTACGAAGATAACGTCCTACTTGGCTCCCAACTGCTCGTATCGGATTACCGAGACGGCCATGCCCGCCGTAGGCGCGGCAGCGGTGGAGCGCATCAAGTCCTATGTGGAACAGTCTTCCAGGATCGAGTTCAAAATCCTCGATAGTTGGGCGCGTGGACCGATGGTGGTCAACGAGCGGATCGACAGTTTTACGCGCCGCGACGGGAGCCCTGCGTACCACCTGGTGGGCGTCTTCTTCATTAAGGACGCAAAGATCGCGGAATGGACCGACTACGGGATCCGAGGTTAGGACTTCCTGGTGCCTGGAAACGGCCCCAGAGTTAAGTGAGTCTTTCCAGCACAGTGGGATCCGAAGCTTGGAATTCACGTGACTTGAAGTCGCGG
>JADMIO010328153.1_pt1 | contig 11845 bp, 6 predicted proteins | sample 8958161 | NCBI WGS metagenome assembly JADMIO01 (sample SAMN16585339, study PRJNA669376) | soil metagenome | isolation source: Crop rotation soil | place: USA: Cullars Rotation, Alabama | collected 2011
GCCAATGCTTGCCAACTCTCCATAACCCTTGAATTTGAACCGCCGCAACCGTTCGCCGCGCGTGGACCGCGCAATATTCTTGCCGGCAAGAATTCCCTGACGCATCCCGAACTGGGCCGTCTCCGGAGAGAAAACGCCCTCCGAATCCGGAAAAGCCGCACAATCCCCAATTGCCCACAAATGAGTCTGCCCCTTTACCTGGCCGGTGTCGCTGCTGAGTAGTCGGCCTTTTACCGTTTCGAAGCCGCACGCTTTGCACAATGACGTCACGAGTGGATGTGGTGCGTTGCCCACCGTCGAAATCACCGTATTGGCCTCGATTTCCACGCCATTCTGCAAATACACACGGTTTGCCGTTACGGATTTGACCCGCTGATTCAGCACCAGCTTGAGCCCGCGCTCTTCCAGCTTTCTCGCGCTGTACTCGCCCAGCTTGCGGTTCAACGTCGGCAGCAAGTGATCTCCCGCATGTATCAACCACACCTTCAAATCGGTCCGTGCGATCCCAGGGTAATAAGAATGGATTGCCGAAAATAAATCGAGCAGGTTTCCGGCCGTTTCCACTCCGGAATAACCGCCGCCGACCACCACGAACGTCAACAACCGCTCCCTGATATCGCGCCTGGTCTCCAGACTCGCTTCTTCGATTCGACCGATCACCGTGCTCCGCAGATACATCGCATCGCCTACGTTCTTCATCAAAAACGCGTGCTCCGGCATGCCCGGAACGTGGCGCAAATCGGTGACGGCCCCGAGCGCGAGTACCAGGTGATCGTAATCGATGCGCACATTTCCCGAGAATGGCCCCGCGTTAAGCAATAGACTCCGCTCTGGCCAGTTCACCGATTCAACGACTCCCTGATACACCGACGCCTGACGGCACAGGAGCCGCAACGGATTGACGACGTGTCGGGGCGAAATGGACGAGCCTGCCACCTCGGCCAGCATCGGTTGAAAAACCATATAGTTTTCTGCCGAGATCAAGCCCACTTTGAAGTCCCGCTCTCGCTTGAGGGCTTCACTGAGGGTTTTGGCGCAATACACTCCTGCAAACCCGCCGCCCAGTACCGCCACATCCAGTTTAATGCTTTTATGCTCGTTCATCGGCGTCCGTTCAGTCGCTTCTTCCTGGCTTAACCATTGAGATTCTCTCCGCTTCCGGAAGGAAGAGCCTGATTACACTATATCACAATGTTTGAACCGGCCAATTTGCCCCCCGACGAACGTTCTTTTTGAAAATGTCTCCACGTCGTCCTGCGCACCTCACTCGCAATCGGGCACAAACCCCAATTGAAATCCCACTGACCCGTGCCAGATAAAACGTTGGCGTGTCATTTGGAGTTCGGCCCACGGCGACCGAAAACACAAAGTAAAAAGGAGCAAGACCTATGAGTACAATCAAAACCAAAGATGGAACGGAGATTTATTACAAAGACTGGGGCAAAGGACCGGTCGTAACGTTCTCGCACGGCTGGCCGCTTAATGCTGACGCCTGGAATGGACAAATGCTTTTCCTTGCGCAGAACGGTTATCGCGTGGTTGCGCATGACCGGCGTGGTCACGGTCGATCCAGCCAGGCTTCCGAAAAAAACGACATGAACGGCTATGCGGATGATCTCGCGGCTGTTATTGAGGCGCTGGATCTGAAGGACGTGACATTGGTCGGTCACTCAACCGGGGGCGGCGAAGTCGCGCGCTACATTGGCCGCCACGGAACGAAGCGCGTCGCAAAGGCAGTCCTCATCGCCGCTGTGCCGCCCCTCATGCTGAAAACCACGTCGAATCCGGAGGGCCTGCCGATGAAAGTGTTCGATGATATGCGGAACAGCCTCACGCGGGACCCGTCGCAATTCTACGAGGATCTGGCGGTCCTTTTCTATGGCGCTAACCGGCCCGGCGCGAAAGTCTCGCAGGGAATTCTGGACCAATTCTGGCTCTGGAGCATGCAGGCCGGTCTCAAGAACGCGTACGAGAGTATCAAAGCATTTTCAGAAACGGATTTTTCAGAGGACTTGAAGAAGTTCGAGATGCCAACGCTGGTCATGCACGGTGAAGACGACCAAATCGTTCCCGTTAAAGACTCTGCAAAGAAATCGGCTCGACTGATCAAGGGTGCGAAAGAAATCTACTATCCCGGGGCTCCGCACGGTCTCACCGCCACCCTCCAGGATAAGGTCAATGCGGACTTGCTTGAGTTCCTGGAACAGGAGCAGGAAGTGCTAAAGAAAGCAGCTTAGGTTTGAGATACAAGCAGATGGCGTGCTCGTCACCCTCTGCCGTTGTTACGTGCCAACCGGAATCGGCCTGGCTCCCATGTGCCGTTGAAAACCGGCTAAAAATTCCTTGTCGGATTTTGCGTTCACCGGGTGTTAATCTGGCGAACGGATGAATGACGTTTCTGACAAGCAGCTTCTGATCGATTACGCCGCGCGGCACGATGAGGCGGCATTCGCAGAAATCGTGGGCCGTTACCGCGACCTCGTCTATTCGTCAGCCCTACGGCAGGTCAGCGCGGCGGATGCCGCCGAAGTGGCACAAAGCGTTTTCATTGATCTGGCCAGAAAGGCGGAGTCCGTGGCCGCCCGGCTTCAGGCCGAATCCACACTGGCGGGATGGCTGCACCGGGGCACCCGGTTTACCGCTCTGAAAAACCTGCGCGCGGCTCATCGCCGTGTCGCCAACGAAACGCAAGCCATGCAAGAATCAGCCGGCCATAAGGAGGAAGAAACCGACTGGACACAAATCCAGCCGATTCTCGATGAAGCCATCGACAGTCTGCCGGATGCCGATCGCGAGGTACTGTTGCTGCGCTTCTTCAAAAACCTCGATTTTCGGACCGTCGGCAGCGCGCTCGGCGTCAGCGATGACACGGCGCAGAAACGTGTGAGCCGCGCGCTGGAGCGTCTGCGCGATTTCTTCGCACGGCGCGGGGTTACGGTGGGCGTTTCCGCGCTGGCCGTCGTGCTTTCGAACAAAGCCGTGCAAGCAGCGCCGGTCGGATTTGCCGTCTCCCTCGCCTCCGCCGCAAAAACCGCGACCACCGTCGGCGCCGCCCTTACCAGCACCAAACACCTTGTCACTATGACTACACTTCAAAAAGCACTCATCGCAACCTCGGTTGCCATTGCCGCTGTTGTCGGCGTAAAAGTTTACCAGAGCAACAAATCTCTGGCGCCTCCCGAGCCGGCCATACAGGCCGCTCAACCGGCACCAACCGACGCGCAAGCGTCAAACAAAGCATCAACGACCGATCAGGTCAGGCAACTCAACGCCCGCATTGAATCGCTGACTGCCGCCCTCGAACACGCCCACAAAACCAATGAACAGGCCATTGCTGAGCGCGATGAAGCGCGGCGTGCGGCCGCCATCTACAAAGAATTAGCGATGCGGAAAGAGACAAACACGGATGGCGAGGTGCCTCGGGCATCCCAACGCGACTACATGCAAGGCATAGGGCAGATCGCGGCGAATTTCGCTCTTTTGAAAAAGACCGACTCCTCCGACCTGTCCGCTGACGAAAAACTTGCGTTGCAGGATCAACAATTGAAGATCACGATAGATCTGCTCAAGTTGGTCCGCACCGCCAAAGCCAATGGCTTCATGCCCGAGGACCCGCAGGCGGAGGCCAACCTCAACCAACCGGACGACACGGCCTGCTTCCTCTACGGCGCTCTCAACCTGAATGAGAAACAGTTTACTCAGCTCTATTCACTCATCGGCCAGTTCAACACACAAGCGCTGCCGGTTATTCCGGAGGGAGAAGAAATCACCGACGAACGCATGGTCGTCGTGAAACAGCGCCGGGCTGAACTGGATCGGCAAATCGAGCCCCTGCTCAGCCCCGAACAACTCACGACCTTCAAGGCAATCCAGACTGATCTGCACATCATTAACCCCTACGATGGCAGCGTAAGGCTCAGCTATTCCTGGCCTCAAAAGTAGAGGTAGCGGCCTGGAAACGGGTTAAGCCCCCGGCTTGTCCCTGTGGAATACTTTGGGCAATTCTTTCCTGGCGCGAACTAAAACGCCTTTTTGTTTGCCGCTCAGGTTCCGTCCAGCGCGGTTGATATAAAAATTCAACATCGACATCGCAGATTGATAAGGAGTGCCCTTGCGTCGTCGGCTTGCCTCCGCGGAACGCTTCAACGAGAGCGCGAGTCGGCGTGGATTGCGCTGTTTAAACACACTCTTTTCAAGATCGAGCGCGTTGCTGCGGCGCGTAACTTCGGCCGACCAGCGCCGAGTTGTCCTCTTCATTCTAGCCCCCTCGCTTGAAAAACTGCACCTGACGCTCGTGCCGCTTGGCTGCGGCAAGTGTTTGGAACGTTCCAAGATTCCGCCGTTTTCCTGTGCTCGGATTCCGCTTGCGCGAATAGAGGCGATATCCCCCGGACTTCAATCTTCTCACCATGCGGAAACATACTTCCGCTCTTATTTCGGCGCCAAATGGGGTAAACTCATCAAGAGCGAATCGGGTCCAAGTCCACAAATGGTGTTATCTTACTTTCCACAGGGAGACACTTATGAAAGAGAAAAGTCTGACCATTCCGGAGATCGCACAAATCGCCGGCACCCGGGTAATTCTGGGCGCGGGCATTGGGTTGCTGTTGGCGGATAAACTAAGTGGCGAACAGCGAAGAGCTGTAGGGTGGGCGTTGCTGGCGGTGGGTGCATTGAGCACAATCCGATTGTTGCAAACGTTCTCGGAAAAAAATCGGTCGAGGACCGCGTCACGGAATTGGCCGAAGTGCCCGGCTGATTCGGCTCCATTCCTGGCGACGTGGAGAATTCGAGACCGGGTTTGTTTCGCATGATCTTTATCAAACGTGCCTACGAACCCGCCGAAGCCGGCGATGGCGCCCGGTTTCTGGTGGACCGTTTGTGGCCGCGAGGACGGGACAAAAAAACGTTGCGGTTGGAAGCGTGGCTAAAGGACGTCGCGCCAAGTCAGGAACTGAGAAAGTGGTTTGCGCATGACCCCGAGAAATGGAAGGAATTTCGGCGCCGTTATCTTGCGGAACTGGACGCCGAGCCGAGTGCATGGAAGCCGTTGTTGACGAGCGGCAAAAGGCAGAATATCACATTGATTTATGGAGCCCGCGATCCGGAGCACAATAATGCCGTGGCACTCCGAGCGTATCTGACCAGGAAATTGGGACCGACGCGGCGCAAGCGCGAACTCCAATGAGGCGCGGGTGAATTTGTTCAGCGTTGGACTGAACAGCAGAATGCGGCGGCCGTCTGAATCCCCGTGCTGTTTCTGAAATCAGTTCATTCGCACCGGATTTATTGTTGCTGGATAGCCTGGTAGAAGCGGAGCGGATGATTTGTGGCGGTGGAATCGAAGATGTCGATGGAGCTGGTCGCAGGATTCGTTGTCATAAGTGAAGTCCAGGAGGTCAGATTTGACGAAGAGTAGATGGTCACGAGGCCGGAACCGGCGAGACCGTCGAGATGGAGCTGAAGGCCGCCGGGAGTCCAGATCGGGGTGCTGAAAACCGGGTGGGGATGTGAAAGGGCAGCCATGGTGAAACTGAAGCTCTCCGAAGCAGCGGAAGTGTTGGTTACGGTCAAATAATAGGATTCGCCGGCGAACCACGGCCAATAACCCGGAATGGGCATATCGAGGCTGGCGTTCGGCAGGTTCAGCGCGGAGATGTCGTTATTTTGATAACTCGTCCAATGGGCCGGACCGCCCGGCAGCGCGATGGTTCCCTGCTCGAACGATAGGACAACCGCGGTCGAGTTTTGCGCGCTGAAATTAATGTCGGTGGCATTTGAAGGAACATTGATCCGATAACGCGCGCTGCCGTGAGCTGGAAGAGACACGGAAACGGAACCTCCATCGAACGGAATAGAGTTCGTTATCAACACATTACCGCCGCTGGTGCTCGAACTGACGGAGAAAGTGGTGTCATTCGGCGACCAGAATCCAAGATAGTAGACACTGCCGGGGCGCAGTGGTGGCGGATTCAAGCTGTATGTTCCCGGCGCGTCGAAGCGCGGATATGGCCCCTGGTTCTTCCCATCGTGCGCCCAGGTCTGCAGATCAAAGCTGCTAGAATAGTACGGTCCGGGCGCGCTGTAATCGAGGGGCGCACCCGGATTATAGGTGGAGGCGGAATAATCCGCGGTCCGGTTCCCGTCACCTGGAGGAATGGTATCGCGAATGAACATTCGGGCGCTGCCGAGCGAGCGGCTGAACGCGATAGTCCAGTTGGCCGGCGCAGGATCGGGAATTTGAAGCCGATAGAAGCGCCAGTCGCCGCCGTTCAAGTTTTGATTCACTGCCGTCCCGCCATTGAGCGCGAGGTCCTGCACGATGCCATTGGCAATCGAGTTTCCGCACGAGACGCGCAGGCGATAACGCGCGTTCGCATTTCCGGACGCCTGGACCGCGAGAACCCAAACGCCGGGCGTGAGTTGCGATTCATAGCGTCCATTCAGCGGCACCCAGCTTCCGTACTGGGTGGTGGCGCTGGTGAGCGACCGGTCAACGAGCGGGTAACCCGAGTAGCTGCCTTGCGAAAGATGGGCGGTTGTCGGCGCTGCGCCTGCTCGCAGATAAATTTGCGGGTTGCCGCTCAACGCGATCAACTCTGTCCGAAGCAGTGCGGCGTTCGTGCCAGGAACATTCACGGCATAGAAATCGAAATAGCCTTGCTTGAGATCGATTCCTTGATCACCCGGCAAGGGATTCCCGACAGCGTCAACACCGCTGTCGCCGATCAAAGGCAGGCTCAGGCCGGGCGCAACATTCGTTTGTCCGGGAGTGGGCATCGCCCAAAGGGCGTGCTTGAGGCGGTTGGTGGTAATCGCGGTGCTGGTTAGCGAGTAAGTCGTTGAGCCGGCGCCTTTGACCTCCACATACCAGACGCCCGGGGTCAGGTAGGGCGGTGCAATGGTCGCGCTCGGTGTAGCGAAAGGTATGGTCGCTCCCAAATTCAAATCATCCGGGCGCGCACCCTGGCTGACGCGGACGGACGGAGTGCCGTTCGAAGAGGCCAGGTCGAGTTGCCAGCCCAGGATGGGAGAACCGTTCACCGTTGAAGGAACTGTGACTTGATAAAACGCGCGCTCATTGTCCGCAAGCTGGCCGGAAGCGACGTTGGTGAGGCCGCCGCCGTTGAGTTCAGGCGTAAAGCTCAGTTGAGGAGTTGGCAAGCCGCGGACTACGAGAGCATACGCGGCTTCCGGATAGTCACCGGCGGCAGTTGACGCGTAAATGGAAAGATTGTAAACGCCTGGCTGAGCCGCGGGCACGGTGATGACGCTGGCATCGTGCCACGCCCAATTGGTGCCGCCGTAGTTTCCATACGGGTCTGGCGAAAAAGAGCAAATGCTGGGAACAGGCGTGCAACCAGTCCAGGTCCCCACCTGCAGCGGGCCTTGCTGGAGATACATGACTGGATTACCGGACCGGTTCGTCAGCGCCACCTCTAAACTGGCAACGTTCGAAGGGACATTGAACTGGTAGAGCCTCATTTCACCGCCGTTCTGGCCGTTGCTCGAGACAAGGGCCTGCGTGTAACTCAATGCATTCGGAAGCACGGCGACCGGCTCGATCCCGCTGGTGAGAACGTACCCGGCGCTGTCGGTGCCGACACCGCTGCCGGGCCCGCCGCATTCGTGGACGGGATTGTGACCCTGGCTCCCGACGAGAACGAAGAAGGTCCCTGGCGGCAAATTCGATCCTTCCGCGGAGGAGGTCCAGTTCAGCGGCTGCAGCAGCCATTGTTCGTCTCCGGGTTTCATTATTTGCTGGCCGCCAGGGCGTCCCAGGGCGTCTTGAATGGCGCGGCCTCGCGCGGAATACACATCTCCGTAGCCAAATTCGCCCGGCCCGTTGTTGGGCAGGAAATCCTGCTGCACTTTTAAGAGCAGTTCCCCTGTCGTTTGCAGACGAAGTTTCCAATTCGGCGCGTTGCTGGGCACGGTGACGCGATAATAATCCGCCTCGCTTACATTAAGGGCATCGTTGGTGGCGCTGCCATTGAAGGAGAGATCGCGCACGCGAATCGTATAATTGGTCAACCCGATGCCGCGGCTCTGCAGCGTGTAGCTGCAGTCGTGATTCGGATCCTGCACGCCGACATAATAGGTCGCCGGCACAAGCGGATTGCCCATGCCCATCGCCAGCATCGGCCCGCCGCCGCAACCGGTCCAATCGGGGCCGGCCTGCCACTGTTCGCCGCTGGGCCAATTGGTGGCGAGATGAGGCACACCAGAAGAGGTGGGCCAACCAGAACTGCTCCCCAGGCCGACCGGCAAACTCTCCCGGCGCACCACCATCTGTGGACTTCCATTGCTGATGCCGGTCAGCCGAATGTCCCAACCAACTGCATCCGGAGGCACAACCACCTGGAAAAAGCTCCACTGCCCGGCCGGCTGCGCATCCACGCTCGCTGTTCCTCCATCGAAATCAACCGGCGTGGGCGGGACCGCGCGCACTCGCAGATCGTAACTGGTATTGGTGTAATCAACTCCACCGGTGGATGCAAAAATCGACAGGCTGAAAACTCCGCTCGCGTTAGGAATCGTGATGAAAGCCGGGTCGCGCCACTGCCAGTTGGTCCCGCCATAGTTCCCGTATGGATCCAGCGAGGAAGAGCAGATGCTCGGCACCGGCACGCAACCGAACCATGTCCCCACCTGCAGGTTTCCCTGCTGCAAGTACATGATGGGGTTTCCAAGCCGGTTGCTCACACTCACCTCGATACTCGCAATACCGGCGGGCACATTGAACCGGTACAACCGCATTTCTCCACCGTCCTGCGCGTTGCTGGTGAGCAGATCGTTGCCATAACTCAAACTGTTCGGCAGAACGGTTATCGGCTCCGTCCCACTGGTGAGTGTGTAACCCATCGCGCCGAAGCCCTCGCAATTGCCGTTGGTTTGTCCCTGGCTGGCCACCAACACGTAGTAGGTTCCTCCGGGCAGGCCCGAGGTTTCCGTAACGGATGTGGAGTTGAGCGGTTCCAACAACCATTGTTCGTCTCCACTCTTCATCATTTGCTGCCCGCCATAACGATCGTAATCGTCGTCAACAATCCGTCCGCGCCCGGTATAAACGTCTCCGTATCCGAAGTGAGCGGGGCCGCTGTTCGGCAGGAAATTCTGCTGAACTTTTAATAGCGCCTCGCCCGCGACCGCCTGGAGGCGCAGTTTCCAATTGGGGGCGTTGCTCGTTACCGTAACGCGATAATAATCTGCCTCGCCCACGTCGAGCGTGTCGTTGGTCGCGCTCGCGGTGAATCCCAAATCACGCACACGGATAGTGTAATTGGTGAGGCCGATCCCGCGGCTCAGGAAGGTATAGCTGCAATCATTGCCCGGGTCCTGCACGCCAACATAATAAGTGCCCGGTTCGAGCGGGTTTCCCATGCCCATCGCCAGCATCGGCCCTCCGCCGCAACCGGTCCAATCCACGCCTCCTTGCCATTGCTCGCCGCTGGGCCAGTTGGTCGAGACATACGGCGCGCCACCTGTCCCGGGAAAACCGTAACTCGTCCCCAAACCAGCCGGCAACGCGCCGCGGCAAACCACCATCTGTGGAGTTCCGTTCGTGATTCCCGTCAACCGCACATCCCATCCCAGCGCGTTTGCTGGAACCGTCACCTGAAAAAAATGCCATTGCCGGGCCGGCTGACTCGCGACCACATACCCCGGGCCGTCAAACGGCACGACCGTCGGCGAGACGGCGCGGACGCGCAGTTGATAGCTTGCGTCGACGTCGCTCGACGCAAAAACCGAGAGGTTGAACGTGCCACTGGCGTTAGGGATGGTGATGAACGTTGAGTCCCGCCATTGCCAGTTTGTTCCACCGTAGTTTCCATAGGGGTCCAGGGAAGAAGAACAAACGGTGGGAACAGGCGCGCAACCATTCCAGGTTCCGACCTGCAAGTTGCCTTTTTGCAGGTACATGACCGGATCGCCCGTCCGATTGGTCAGGCTGACTTCAACCGCCGCGATCCCGGCCGGCACAGTAAACTGATAAAGGCGCATCTCGCCGGCATCCTGTGCGTTGTTGGTGCTCAGATCGTGTCCGTAGCTGAGGGTGCCAGCCAGAGCGGTTATGGGCTCGACACCGCTCGTGAGTGTATACGCGGCCGAGTCGACGCCCTCGCAATTGCTATTGGTTATTTGTCCCTCGCTGGCGACCAGGACATAAAACGTGCCCGCCGGCAGCGTCACACCATCGGAAGAATAAAAAGCATTGAGCGGCTGCAGCAGCCATTGTTCATCGCCGTTCCTCATCATTTTCTGCCCGCCGTAACGGTCGTAGTAGTCCTCGACGACTCGACCCCGCATGGTGTAGACCTCTCCGTATCCGAAAATCCCGAACCCGCTGTTCGGCAGAAAATCCTGTTGGACCTTCAGCAACACCTCGCCACTGACCGCCCGCAATTTCAATTTCCAATTCGGCGAGTTGCTGGGAACCATCACCCGAAAATAATCTCCTTCAGTGACCGCGAGTGAATTGTTGGTGGCGCTGCCCGAAAAATTCAAATCGTGCACGCGGATCGAGTAGTTCGTTAGCCCGATTCCGCGGCTTTGCAAGGTGTAGCTGCTGGCAGAATTCAAATCCTGCACACCAAGGTAGTAAGTTCCATGCTCGAGTGGGTTGCCCATGCCCATCGCCAGCATCGGGCCGCCTCCGCAACCGGTCCAATCGTTGCCGGCTTGCCACTGATTCGTGCTCGGCCAGTTCGTCGAGATTTGCGGCGCGCTAGCGGCTGGCCCTCCCGACCACTGGCCCAGCGTGTTCATCCCCGCCGGCAGGTTGTCGCGGCACACCACGATTTGCGGGTTGCCATTGGTCACATTCGCCAGCCGAAGATCCCAACCCATCGCATCGGCCGGCACATCGATCCGCACGAACTTCCATTTCCCAACCGGCTGATCGATGACCGCCAGGCTGCTGCCAACGCCGTCAAAGCCGCTCAATTGCGCCGTCAGAGCATTTCCTGTCAAAACAAAATTTCCGAGCGCCTGCGCTGGCGTATAGACGCCGATATACCAGACATCAGCCTGGTGCCCGGGTTGTTGGAGAAAACCGTTGACCGCCGGGTACTGGACGCCGGGAGTAACGTCCAGATAGGGAGGTGGCGATTGGGTCAAATAGCTGTTATCGTTATCCCGCCGATTCCATCTTCCCGGCACCGCATTGCGGCGAATCGCAATTTCCGTCCCGGCCACCTGGTTTGAAAGCAACAATTCCCACCCGAGGCTGCCAAGCTGCTCCGCGATATTCGGGACCCGGTAATAGCGCCAGCCTGCCCGCCCGGCTGCATCGTTCGTGATCGAGAAGGTATAATGCACATCCGTTATCACCGGATTGCTGTTCGTAAATCCACAGGAAAAACCGGCCGTGCTGTAGACCGTGACGAACCATGTCCCATCGCTCAGCCCGGGCACGCCTGCGCCCGATTGCGGCGGCGGCGGCACCAGACTGATGCTCGCCCCAACGCCCCCGGGCGGCTCCGAAAATGCGTCGTTGCGAAACTCATTCGGCACTACGTCGCGACGCACCGCGATATTCGGCGCGCCTGAACCCGGCAACACATTCAACTGCCATGCAATCTGCTGCACTGGCACCTGAATCCGGAACGTACGATACGGAAAATTCCCGGCAGACACTGTTATGTTCGTAAAGCTGCTGAAGGCAATGTCCGTAACCGCCTGTTTCCTTGAGTCCAGGTGGACCACCGTCCCAACATCCCCAGCCACGCCGATAAAATCCGTGTTGAACACGGCATTCGTCAGAAACGGCGGCACCACCAGCATCTGCTTTCCAGCACATTGGGATCCTAAGCTTAGAATTCCACGTGGACAAGTTGTCGCG
>JADMIO010928711.1_pt1 | contig 11844 bp, 10 predicted proteins | sample 8958161 | NCBI WGS metagenome assembly JADMIO01 (sample SAMN16585339, study PRJNA669376) | soil metagenome | isolation source: Crop rotation soil | place: USA: Cullars Rotation, Alabama | collected 2011
CCGTCCTGCAGCGCCCGCCGCGTCGCGGGCGCGAGGGTCGTCGACTCCGGGATGGCGTTCAGGATCAGGCAGCCGCGCCGATCAGGGTCTTTGGCCGTCAGGCGCACGACGGTGTCGAGCACGTACCGGATGGCGGCGAGGCCGCGGCGGTCGCTCGTCACCTCGCGCCGGATCGCGGCCACGTAACGCTCGACCGCGAGGCGGAACATGGTCTCCTTGCTGCCGAACGCGGCGTAGAGACTGCCCGGCAACAATCCCGTCGATTTCGTCAGCGCGGGGATCGAGGTGCGGGCGTAGCCGTGACGCCAGAAGGCCGCGAGCAGCCCGTCGGCCGCCTCGTCGCCGTCGAATCCGCGTGGTCGCACCATTGGGGATCGTATGCGGGTTCTTGAGCGTTCAGTCAATAACCCCACCCCGTCTTGCGAGACGAGATGCCGAGGACTACGGAGCGCACATCCGACCCTCCCCCAAGAAAAGGAGCCTCGCATGAAGAGCTATGGCGCCGAGTTCGTTGGAACGTTCTGGCTGGTGTTGGGCGGTTGCGGCAGCGCGGTGCTGGCCGCGGCTTTTCCCGAGGTGGGCATCGGCCTGCTCGGCGTCTCGCTCGCGTTCGGCCTCACCGTGCTCACGATGGCGTACGCGATCGGGCACATCTCGGGCTGTCACCTGAATCCCGCCGTGACGGTCGGCCTCACGGCGGGCGGTCGCTTCCCGGCAAGCCAGGTGGGCCCGTACATCGTGGCGCAGGTGCTGGGCGCGATCGCGGCCGGTGCGGTGCTCTACGAGATCGCGAGCGGCCGGCCCGGGTTCGACGTGTCGGCCGGCTTCGCGTCGAACGGGTACGGCGCGCACTCGCCCGGGAACTACTCGCTCGCGGCCGCGCTCGTCTGCGAGGTCGTGATGACGATGATGTTCCTGACGGTCATCCTCGGCGCCACCTCCAAGCGAGCGCCGTCCGGCTTCGCGCCGCTGCCGATCGGCCTCTGCCTGACGCTCATCCACCTGATCAGCATCCCGGTCACCAACACGTCGGTGAATCCGGCGCGCTCGACGGGGGTCGCCGTGTTCGTCGGCGGCTGGGCGATCGCGCAGCTCTGGCTCTTCTGGGTCGCGCCGATCATCGGCGCGGTGCTAGGCGCGTTCGTCTATCGCGCCATCGGCAACGACGACGACTGAGACGACGACTGCATGGGCCGTCGGATCGCGGCGGCGGGCGCCGTCAGTTGGCGCAGGCGCCCGGCGCCGCCGATCCCTTGGCGGTGAGGATCTTGTCCGGCTTGAACTTCCGGTAGCCGCCGAACTCGAAGCAGAGCCGGGTGGTGCCGGTCGTGAACACGAGGCTCACGGTTCCCGGGTCGGTCGCGAGGGTGTGGAGCAACAGCGACCCCTTGCCGTTCAGCTTGAACTTCGTGGTGTAGATGTCCGCGATCCGGATCGGTCCGTTCACGGTGTGGGTGTCGCGGTAGCGGACCTTGCCGCCGGTGCCGAGCGCCCAGCTCGACGCCGGCAGGTCGTAGGTCGCGTCGAAGGTGGACGAGACGACCCGCAGCGTCGCGCCGAGAGTCAGGACGTCGGCGGGCGCGACGATCGTTTCGTCCTTCGACAGGATCGAGAGCGAGCGTCGCGCGGTGTTAGTGACGCTGTCCTTCAGGGTGAGGTTGTAGCCCTTGTAGAGCGCGTCGTCGGCCGCGGCGCGACCGCCGAGAGCACCGAAGACGACCAGAGCGAGAACCGGAACGAGCGACTTCGACGACGGGCGCATGGCGACCTCCGAGCTCGTGGGATGACTACGGGCTAGTCGGTTCGGCTGCCCCGAGTCAACGCAAACCGCGCGTGGGCCGCCGGGATTCGTTCGCGGCCGGAATACGGCGGAGCACCGAGAACGCTCGTGGGGAACGGCTTGCCTCGAGCCGTGCATCGCGGCTAGGCCACCCGCGTGGCCCTCAAGCTCGCGTTCGTACTGCTCGCCGCGTGCCTCGCGGGTGCCGCCGACGTCGCGGCCGGGCCCGTCCCGGTGTTGCCGGACGAGCTCCGGTGGGCGAGCCCGCCGGGAAACCCGGTGGTGCAGGGCGCGTGGGTCGTCGGAGGCGAGAACCAGCCCGGCCCGTATCTCTTTCGCGTGAAGCTCGCGGGCGGCGCCAAGATTCTTCCGCACACCCATCCCGACGATCGCAGCAGCACCGTCCTCGCCGGGACGATCTACGTCGGCTTCGGGGCCGCCTTCGACGAGACGACGATGGTCGCGGTTCCGACCGGCGCCGTGTACGTCGCCCCGGCCGGCGTCGCGCATTACGTATGGGCGAAGGACGGCGCCGCGGTCTATCAAGAGGCCGGTGTCGGCCCGACCGGGACGGTTCCCGTTCCGCACTGAGGAGGCTCGCGATGTCCGAACGACGCAGCGTCGATGCCGTGATCGTCGGCGCCGGCTTCGCCGGTCTCTGCATGTTGTATCGGCTCCGCTCGCGCGGCTTCACGGCCCGCGTCTACGAGGCGGGGAGCGGCGTCGGTGGCACGTGGTTCTGGAACCGGTATCCCGGGGCGCGCTGCGACGTCGAGAGCCTCGAGTACTCCTACCAGTTCTCGGACGAGCTCCAGCAGGAATGGGAGTGGACCGAGCGCTACGCGTCGCAGCCCGAGATCCTGCGCTACTTGAACCACGTCGCCGATCGGTTCGATCTGCGGCGCGACATCGTGCTGCGGACGCGCGTCGCGGCGGCGATCTTCGACGAGGCGAGCGATCGCTGGCGCGTGCGGACCGACGACGGCACCGAGGTGACGGCGCGCTTCGTGATCATGGCGACGGGCTGCCTCTCGTCGACCAACACCCCGAGCATTCCGGGACGCGACTCGTTCACCGGGCCGATGCTGCACACCGGGAACTGGCCGCACGAGCCCGTCGACTTCACCGGGAAGCGCGTCGCGGTCGTCGGCACGGGGTCGTCGGGCATCCAGGCGATTCCGCTGATCGCGGAGCAGGCGTCACACCTCACCGTCTTCCAGCGCACCGCCAACTTCTCGGTGCCGGCGCAGAACCGTCCGCTCGATCCGGCCGAGCAGCGCGCGGTGAAACGCGACTACGCGGCGCTCCGCACGCGCGGCGGCCAGATGCCCTTCGGGTTCGACACGCGCTCGACCGAGGTCACCGCGCTCCAGGTGAGCGACGCCGAGCGTCGCGCCGAGTACGAGGATCGCTGGGCCCAGGGCGGGCTACCGTTTCTCGGCAGCTTCGCCGACATCATCCTCGACGCGCAGGCGAACGCGACCGCCGCCGAGTTCATCCGCGAGAAGATCCGCGCGCTCGTGCGCGATCCGGCGACCGCCGAGGTGCTGCTGCCGCGCGGCGTGGTCGGCTGCAAACGGCTCTGTAGCGACACCGGCTACTTCGAGACCTTCAACCGTCCGAACGTGACGCTCGTCGACATCGCGGCGGCGCCGATCCAGGCGATCACACCGCACGGCATCCGCACCGCCGCCGCCGAGTACGCGGTCGACTGCATCGTCTTCGCGACCGGCTTCGACGCGATGACGGGCGCGCTCACGCGCGTCGACCTCCGCGGCGTCGGCGGGCGCGCGCTCCGCGACAAATGGGCGGAAGGTCCGCGGTCGTATCTCGGGCTCATGTCGGCGGGCTTTCCGAACCTCTTCATCATCACGGGTCCGGGTAGCCCGTCGGTGCTGTCGAACATGGTGCCGTCGATCGAGCAGCACGTGAACTGGATCGCCGCCTGCCTCGACTGGATGCGCGCCCGAGCTCTCGAGCGGATCGAGGCGACGCCCGACGCCGAGGACGCCTGGGTCGCGCACGTCAACGAGGTCGCGGACGCGACGCTCTATCCCTCCTGCAACTCCTGGTACCTCGGCGCCAACATCCCCGGGAAGCCGCGCGTCTTCATGCCGTACCTCGGCTTCCCCGCCTACGTGGAGAAGTGCGACGAGGTGGTCGCCCGCGACTACGAGGGCTTCGCCGTCGCTTGAGCCGGCGCGTCAGCCGCGCGTGCAGCGGCGCGATCTCTCGAAGGCGAGCCCGGAGGAGTCGCGCATCCGGAGCCCCGAGCGGCGCCGGACGTCGGTTGCCGCGCCGCCGTCCCGCCCGCTAGACCTACGGCCGGCATGACGCGACAGTCCGACCCGCCCGACGGACGCCTCCATTGGGGCGAGGCGCGCGAGATGAACGCGCTCGAGACCCTCATGTGGCGCGTCGAGCTCGACCCGCGGCTGCGCTCCACGATCACCGGCATCGAGATCCTCGACTGCACGCCCGACTGGGACCGCTTTCTCGCCGCCGCCGACTGGGGCACGCGGATGGCGCCGCGTTTCCGTCAGAAGGTCGTCGAGCCCGCGCTCGGGATCGGCAACCCGTGCTGGGTGAACGATCCGGATTTCGACCTGCACTACCACGTGCGACGCATGCGGCTTCCCGAGGGCGGGGGCTGGCGCGCGCTCTTCGCGGCGGCGGAGCAGGTCGCGATGACGCCCTTCGACCGCGCCCGCTCGCCGTGGGAAGCCTATCTGTTCGAAGGGCTCCCCGGCGGACGCGCCGCCCACATGCTGAAGATGCACCACTCGACGACCGACGGCATGGGCAGCGTCCAGCTCTTCGCGCAGCTGCACTCGCGGACGCGCGAGGCCAACCCGGCGAAGCCCCAACCGCCGCCGCCGCTGCCGGAGCGCCAGACGCCCGTCGGTCTTCTCCTGGAGCAGCTGACGCGAGACGCGCAGGCATTGCCGGGTCTCGTCCAGCAGGCGGTCGGCGCCGCGTTCCACCTGCTGCTGCAGCCGCGGACGACGATCGCGGGGGTGCTCGGCTTCGTGAGCTCGCTGGCGCGAGTCACCGCCGAGCCCACGGCGAAAGGCTCGCCGCTCCTCCGCCGCCGGAGCCTGTCGTGGCATTTTCTCGCGCTCGACGTCGCGTTCGCCGATCTGCGCGCGGCGGCGAAGGCGGCGGACGCGTCGCTCAACGACGCGTTCGTGGCCGCGCTGCTCGGCGCCTTCCGGCTCTACCACGAGGCGCTCGGGCACCCGATCGTCGAGCTGCCGATGGCGATTCCGATCTCGGTGCGGCGCGAAGGCGACGCCGCCGGCGGCAATCGCATCGCGGGGGCGCGCTTCGCCGGGCCCGTCGCGATCGCCGACCCACGCGCGCGCATGCACGCGATCGGCGCGCTCGTCCGCTCGATCCGGAGCGAGCCCGGGCTCGACGGCATGTCGGTCCTGGCGCCGGCGCTCGCGCGGTTGCCCGCGGCGGTCCTGACCGCCATCGCCGGCGGCATGACCAAGTCGAACGACCTCCAGGCGAGCAACGTGCCCGGGCTCCGCGAGGAGCTCTATCTCGCCGGTGCGCGCATCGAGCGCGCCTACGGGTTCGGACCGCTGCCGGGCTGCGCCTCGATGATCACGATGACCACGCACGGCGACACCTGCTGCGTCGGCGGCAACGTCGACCCCGCGGCCATCACCGAGACCGAGCTCTTCGCACAGTGTCTCGAGCGTGGATTCGCGGAGGTGTTGTCGTTGCATCCGGGGTCTGCGCCGCCGGTGCGCCGGGCCTGACGGCTCGCGGCGAGGGCGCTGTCGAGCGGTCACGCGCACGTTGGCAACGCCCCCCTCCGTGGTTAGGCTGACCGGATGTCTCGGACGAAGCGACGGACGATGTGTGCGCTCGGCGCGCTTGGTGTCGCGCTGCTCATGCCCGCGGGCGCGGTGCGCGCCCAGGAGAACCCTCCCGATCACTACCTCTGTTACACGGCGGGCTCCGCGTTCAACAAAAGGCGCCCGCCGATCGGCAAAGCGCGCGTCGACCTGATCGATCGCCTCGGCGGCCCGCAGCGTTTCGCCGTCCGGCGGCTCGCGTCGCTCTGCAACCCCGCGAGCCTCGACGGCGCTCTTCCGTCGCACCCGAACGTCCATCTCGAGGGTCTCACCATCAAGCCCGATCGCGGGACGCCGCAGTTCGTCCCGACGACGGCGGGCGTCCGCGACGCCTTCGGGAGCCGCACCCTCGCGCTGAAAGACCTCTGGGCCTTGCTCGACGTCACCCCCGTTCAGCCGGGCACAGGGACACCCGCCGACTTCAACGACGATCCCACGATGAGCGCGGTCGAGCTGAATCGCTTCAAGTGCTACGTCGCCGCGCTGCCGAAGGGCACGCCGAAGTTCGTTCCGCCGCCGCCCCCGATCGTCACCGACGAGGTCTTCCCGCACGGCCAGCAGTTCCTCGTGAAGAACGTGACCAAGCTCTGCCTGCCGACGGACGCGGACGGCGCCACGCCCGACGCGCCCGGCCGCGCGAACCTGCTCGTCTGCTACGGCGTGAAGCTTCCGAAGGGCGGAAAGTTTCCGCGCGAGACCGTCGGCACCCGCAGCCGCACGGCGGGAGTGCGGACGGTCGGACGCCGGAAGCCCGCCGAGCTCTGCGTCGTCGGCCGCGCGTTCCCGGGCAGCTGACCGTCGGCGACTAGACCCGGTAGTACGACCGGTACCACTCGACGAAGCGCTTCACGCCGACCTCGACCGGCGTGTTCGGGCGGTAACCGACGGCATCGACCAACGCTTGGACGTCGGCACTGGTGTCGGGGACGTCGCCGGGCTGGAGCGGCAGCAGATTCATCTCGGCCTTCTTGCCGAGCTCCTGCTCGAGCACCTCGATGTAGCGCAGCAGCGGCACCGGGCTGCCGTTGCCGATGTTGAAGACGCGCCACGGCGCGGAGCTGGTGGCCGGGTCCGGCGCGTCGCTCCGCCACTTCTCGTCGCGCACCGTCGGCTGATCGGCGGCGCGGACGACGCCCTCGGCGATGTCGTCGACGTAGGTGAAGTCGCGGGTGTGGTGCCCGTGGTTGAAGACGTCGATCGGCTTCCCTTCGAGGATGTTCTTGGCGAAGAGGAAGAGCGCCATGTCTGGCCGGCCCCACGGTCCGTAGACGGTGAAGAAGCGGAGGCCCGTCGTCGGCATGCCGAAGAGGTTCGAGTACGTGTGCGCGAAGAGCTCGTTGGCCTTCTTGGTGGCGGCATAGAGCGTGAGGGGATGGTTCACGGACTGGTGGACCGAGAACGGCATGGTCGTGTTGGCGCCGTAGACGGAGCTCGTGCTGGCGTACGTCAGGTGCTCGCAGCCGTTGTGACGGCAGCCCTCGAGGACGTGCTGGAAGCCGATGATGTTCGCCTCGATGTAGGCGTAGGGGTGCGTGATCGAGTATCGGACGCCGGCCTGCGCTGCCAAGTGGATCACGCGCGGGAACTTGTACTCGGCGAACAGCTGCTCCATCGCGGGACGGTCGGCGAGATTGATCTTCACGAACGTGAAGCCCTTCCGCGACGTCAGACGCGCGAGCCGCGCCTCCTTCAGCTTCGGGTCGTAGTAGTCGTTGACGTTGTCGAGTCCGACGACCTCGTCGCCGCGGTCGAGCAGCTTGTGGGCGACGTGCGATCCAATAAATCCGGCGGCGCCGGTCACGAGAAAGAGCATGGGGCGCATCGTGTAGGTCGGCGCCGCAACGCGCAAGCCGGGAAGTGTCTTCTGCTTCAGCTAAGACACCGCGAAGCCTCGCCGGCGGGGGCATGGGGAGGTGGGGTGGCCGGCTCGAATGCGGGACCCGCCACCGTTTGCAGGCGAGTTCCAAGGGGTCCGCGCGTCCGCATACGAGCCGTCCACCCCACCTCCCCACGCCCCCGACGCACCGCCGCCGATGCGCGATGAAAGAAAGAAACCCCAGCGAGCCTCCGGTCACACCGCCAGCACGCCGACACCCACCGTCTGTGGGCCCGGCGCTTAACCGCAGGCGTTCAAAAGCATCGGAAGAGCCGCCAACAGCGGCGGCTCTCGATCACATCGCGCAGGAGCGGGCTGCGACGGGGAGCGGGAGGGCGGTTGGCGGGCTCGTATGCGGACGCGCGGACCCCTTGGAACTCGCCTGTAAGCGGTCGCGGGTCCCGCATTCGAGACCGCCGGCCGCCCTCCCGCTCCCCGTCAACAACCGGACGTCACACGCGTCCGATCTTCGAGAGAGAAATCACCGCGCCCCATAGTTCATCGCGGCGCCCTTCCGCTGGGCCATGATGTACGCCTCGAGCGCGCGCATCTTGGGACTGTCGGGCTCGAGCTTCACGCCGCGGACCGGGTGCTCGATGCACCAGTTGATCATGTCGCGGAGGAGCGCCACGCGGCCGAGCTGGGGTTGGAACTTCGGGTACGTCTCCGGGTGCGTGTTCGCCGCGTCGGGGTGGCACATGTCGCACGACACCGCGATCTGGCTCCCGAGCTGATCGCCCGAGTGGAAGACCGTCGAGCCGTGCACCGCCATGGCGAGCGTCTCGCGCTGCCAGTTCAGCACGTCGCGCTCCGTCACCTGGCCGTACGATTGTCCCTGCGTTCGTCCGATCACGTTCTTGTTGTCGGCCGGCTCGACGATCGAGTGCTTCTCGCGCTCGGTCGCGATCCAATTGGCCTCGGGGTGCGCCCGCTGCCACTGCGCCATCAGATCGGCCGCAATCTTCTGACCGTTCTCCTTCGTCTTCGGCGCGCTCTTGTCGACGGTCGTCGTGGTCTTGCCGTCGCAGAGCTGGACGACCATGGGCTCGTCCGCCTCCACGGCGGTGAGCGTCGGTGCGGCGGCGAGCGCCAGGGCGGCGAGCCCGAACAGGATGCGATGTCGTTTCATCGTGCCCCCCTCCTCAGAAGCTCGTCATGTTGGGCGCCGCCGGCTTCTCGTCCGTGCCGTTCGACGCGAGATAGCCGCTCGTGATCTCGACCGGGTTGCGGTTCCAGAGGTTGTAGACCTTGTCGACGAGCCCGGCCGCGCTCACCCGCATGTTGCCGTCGCCGCAGCCGTCGTTCGGGTTGAACGGATCGGGCCGGCTCATTTGGACCGTCAGCTTGGGCAGTCCTTCGGGTGCGTACGGCCACGGCCACGCCGTCGACAGCATCCCGTGGAAGTCGATGTTGCCGATGCGGTTCGACAGCATCTGGTGCGTGTGGCCGTGGATCACGGTGACGTGGTCGAACTTCTTCAGGATCGCCTGCACCTCGTCGGCGTCCTCCGTCCAGAAGTTCCAGTTCCGGTAATACTTGTAGAGCGGCGAGTGCGAGAAGACGATCACCGGCGTGGTGGCCGGAATCTTGTCGAGGTCGTTCTTCAGCCAGTCGCGCTGCTCCGCGCCGACCTCGAACCGGCTCTGGATGCCGTTGTCGAGCCCCGCGACCGTGCCCATGCGCTGCTCGGGCGTCATGCCGCGCGGGGTCCAGAAGTCCTTCTCGTTCACGCTCATCAGGACGACGAAGTGCACGCCCTTGTGGTCGAACGAGTAGGTCGGCTCGCCGAAGAGCTCGCGCCACTTGGCGCCCATGTCGAGGAACCAGTCGTGCTCGCCGACCATCATGTGGATCGGCTGCTGCACGGCCTTCAGGATCTCGGCGCCGAGGGTCAGCTCCTCGGCCTTCCCGAGCTGCGCGAGGTCGCCGCCGTAGAGGATGAAGTCGGGCTTCGGGTCGAGGTGGTTCACGTCGTCGACGGCGCGCAGGATGCTCCGTACGAAGCGCTCGTTGAGGTCGCGCCGGTAGAGGTGGGAGTCGGAGACGTACGCGAACGTGAAGGGCTCGCCCGTCGCCGCGTTCGCGACCGTCACCGGCTGGAACGAGGTCGGGTGGAAGCTCACGTTGCTCGCGGCGGCCGCGGCCATCGCCGCCGCCGACACCTTGAGGAAGTCGCGCCGACTGAGACGCGGGAGCGCGTCGAAGAGCGCCTCGCGCTCCTCGTAGTGCTTGGTCTCGATGCTCGTGAACTTGCGGCTCATTGCTTGCCCTCCTTCCCGGCTTGGAAGCCGGCCCCCGGCTGTCCCGTTCCACGGTCGCCGAGCACGCGCTGCTCGAACGGCAAGGTCTTCCGCATCGCGAGCGCGTTGTCGCGGAACGGGCGCTGCTTCGCAGCGACGGCCCGCTGCCGCGCGGTCTCGGTGCGCTGCTCCGAGGCGAAGCGCTTGTCGGTCAGCGTCTGCAGGAACTCGACGAGATCGTCGATCTCGCCGTCGCTGAGTGCCAGCGGCTCGATGCCGCCGTCGAGGAACGGGTTGGTCTCGCCGCCGCGGTTGTAGTGGTCGACGACGTCGGTGAGCGTCTGCATCGATCCGTCGTGCATGTACGGCCCGGTGATGCCGACGTTGCGGAGCTGGGAGGTCTTGAACGACCCGATGTCGGAGCGGTTCTTGGTGACGAGGAAACGGCCGAGCTCGGAGAGGTTGGTCTCGATCGCGAGCCGATCGACCGCCTCCATCCCTTCCTTGCCCTCCTTCTGATGGAGAGCCTTCAGGGCCTTGTCGGCGAGCTCCTCGAAGTTCTGCTTTCGCGCCGAGACGCCGATGTTGTGGAAGCGGTCGTCGGTGCCGAGCGGGTTCGACGGGTTCAGCATGTGGCAGGTCACGCAGCGGGCCTTGCCGTTGAAGAGGATCCAGCCTTGGGCCGCGTTCGCGGAGATGGCGCTCGCGTCGCCGGCGACGAACTCGTCGAAGGGCGCGTCCAGAAAGACCAGGGTGCGCTCGAAGCTCGCGATCGCCCGCGCCAGGTCGTCGTAGTTCACCGGCCGGGCGTAGGCCGCCTGGAACATCTTCTGGTACTCCTGGTCGGGCGCGATCTTGAGGAGCGTTTCCTCCGGGCTCGGCTGTCCCATCTCGATCGGATTCAGGATCGGCAGCTTCGCCTGCTCCTCGAGCGTCGGCGCGCGGCCGTCGAGGAACTGGGTCTGGAAGAAGAGGGCGTTCATGGTGGTGGGCGCGTTCCGCTGCCCGAGCTGGTCGGCGATGCCTTCCGACACGGGACGCCGATCGGTGAAGCTGCGCGTGACGTCGTGGCAGGTGGCGCAGGCGAGCGTCCCGTCCTTCGAGAGCCGGGTGTCGAAGTAGAGCTTCTTGCCGAGCGCGATGCGGGCGGCGTTCAGCTCGTTGTCCTTCGGCACCAGCGACTGCCACACGATAGGGTCCAGGCCCTTCGGCATCGCGGCGTCGCTCGCGAGCTCGAGCTTCTCGACCGCGGCGATTTGCTCGGCGACCGGCATCGCGCCGTGCGGACCCTTCCCGAGCTTCTGCACCCCGACGTTGGCGGCGCCGCTCTCGCTCTCGGTCGCGCGCTTCTCGGCGACCGCTTTCGCTTCGTCGCCGGACACCGCGCCGCCGTCGGCCGGCTTCGGCGCCGGCGACGCGGCCGGCTCGGCCGACGAAGTGGTGGCGTGCCACCCCAGGACCGCGCCGAGCAGCGTGGTCGCGACGACGACCCGCCCGACGTGTCGCCCGGTGGCGATCACTTTCCTCCGTTCGCTCATGTTCGCTCCTCCCCGTTCTGGTTCACAGCTGCCCCGCGCCCGCGTCGCGCCCGTGGTCGGGACCGGCCACCGCCGCGACGAACTCCGCGATCGCGCCTCGCGCGCTGCCGTCGTGGCAGGTCGCGCACGCATCACCGGTCGTGAGACCGTCCTCCGAAACGAGCAAGTACGAGATGGCCGCGTGGCTCCAGCCGATCAGGTCGAGGCCGCGCCGCTGGAATACCCGGAAGTCGACCGCGCCGACGCGCACCGGGGTCGCGCCCTCGCTCCAGACCGGCTCGGCGATCAGGAAGAGCGAGACCGTCTTCGCGCCGACGCGATAGCGGACGAGGCCCGCGGGGTGGTCACCCAGCCTGACCCGCGTCGCCCCCGCCAACGTGACGCCGGCGGAGCCCGGATCGCCGATCGTCCCCGTGAACGGGAGATGCGCGTGCAGCCAGTCGTTCACCACCGCGACGTCGGTGCTCGCGAGCTCGAGCGGCACCGCGCCGGCGTCCGCGTCGCGATGGAGCGCGGCCGCTTCCGCGATCGCGGCCGGCGG
>JADMIO011432863.1_pt1 | contig 11844 bp, 9 predicted proteins | sample 8958161 | NCBI WGS metagenome assembly JADMIO01 (sample SAMN16585339, study PRJNA669376) | soil metagenome | isolation source: Crop rotation soil | place: USA: Cullars Rotation, Alabama | collected 2011
GATGAGGGCGCGGATGCAAGCCTGGCGGGTGGTGTTATCGGCGGCGGCTGAATCGCGGGCGCGGATTTCGTAATGCTTCACCTGCGCGCGGTTGTCGTCGGGGTCCATGCTGCGGAAATAGATATCCAGCACGCAGGAATCGGTGCGGTACTGCCAGACGCGGGTGGGCGGTTCCTCGCGTACGAGTTCGGGTTCGTTCAGCAGCACGCGCACATCCTGCGCGGTAACTTTCAGGAGATTATCGGGATAGAAATTTACGGTCTTCAGGAGGCGCAGCGTATCCGGCGGGATCGCCGTGTGGTCGGCGTAAGAGGTGATCGTCGCCAACGCCGCGCCATCGCGGTTGCCGATTTTGCCAACCAGCGCGACCGCGATAACGACCAGGGCCATTGCCATGTAATTCAGCAATTTTTTGCGCATTGCCGACTCCTTTTGAAAACCGCAACTGAAAAAGCCAGGCCCCGATTTTTTCCTGGCCTGGCTTTTTCGTGTTTCCTGTTATTTTTTAATCCTTACTCAGCGGCGGCTTTCGTGCTGAAAAGACCGTCATCGCTGCCGGAATCCCTGCCCTTGCCATCTTTTTTGGCCTTGCCGCTGTGCTTGCGGCTTTCGCCAGCGACGGAGCCGCCAACGGGGGTCAGGCGGCCATCGATGACCGCGCCGGATTCAACTTCGAGTTCCTTGTAGGAAATGGAGCCTGTGATCGTGCCGGTGGAGCGGATCGTCAGGCGGCCATGCGCCGTGATGTCGCCTTCGAAACGGCCAGCGACCGTGGCTTCGTCGATTTCAACGGTGCCGTAGAATACGCCGTTTTCGGAGATTTCGAGGATGCTGGCGCCTTTCAGGGCGGCTTCGACCGTTCCGTCGACAATGATGTGATCGCAGGATTCAATTTCGCCCGAGATCGAGATGCCACGGCCGATTGTGAGTTTGCGGTCGCCAACGGCAACAGCGGCCAGGGGCGCTGCGCCACGGGCCGGGTAGGCTGCGGCGGGATAGGCGCCGGGATATCCCGCACCGGCGCGCACGGGCGCCTGACCGGGGCGCTGATACGGGCTCACCGGCATGTCCAGCGAACGGGGCGCCGAATAGTCTTCGCCGGTTGCCGGAGTGGAATTGCTTTGCGTCTGGTTGGTGGTCATGGCCTGTGCGTCCTCTTGCTGGTTTGACGGGGTTGATGGGCGGGGGGATTGAACTTTTTGTTGCGATTGTTGTGGTTGTGTTGGCGCTTGCGGCGGCTGCGGCGCTCTTGCCTGCTGGGCGGACTTGTCCTGCTCAGGGGCCGGGTTTTGCTGCTGCTTGAATTCCGCGAATTTCGCGCTTTCGGAAGCGGCAGGCTGCGCCGGGGGCGACGGAGGAGCGGCAGGAGCCTGGGATTGCGGCTGAGGCGTTTCTGATTTCATCCGATGGAACATGCTGAAAAAAACCTTTCTCGAGTCGTGAGTTCGTAGGGGGCGTTCGTTGACATTGCATATTTTTGTCGTCGAACGGATTAGTTTCAATCACTGAATAATGTTGAAAACCCTATCACAGGCATTGACGTTGCCGCAAGGAGAGATTTGGTTTATTTTTAAGCCCGGACAGACAGGGATAACCGCTAAATATTGCATAAATAATATGAACCACGAAGAACACGAAAATCACGAAGAGATAGCAATTAAATCTCTTCCCGATGCGCATATATTAACCTCTCCCTAAGAAAAGATTATAGCGCCTTCGGCGCAGGCAAAATCAATATCTTCGTGCTTTTCGTGCTCTTCGTGGTTTAACTTTTCAATGAAAATAATCATAGATTTTCTTCGCGGCGGCTTTTGAGATGCCGGGGACTTTCTGCAGGTCCTCGATGGCTGATTCCGCCACGGCGCGGGCGGAGCCGAAATGGTGGAGAAGCGCTTTTTTCCTGCCGGGTCCGATGCCGGGGACGTCATCGAGTGAGGAGCGCGTTATGTCCTTCTGGCGGCGGGCGCGGTGCGTTGCTATAGCAAAGCGGTGCGCCTCGTCGCGGAGGCGCTGGAAGTAGTGCAAAAGCGGGTCGCCCTGCGGCAGTTCGAAGCTTTTATCCAGCGTGAAGAATTTCTCTTTCCCGGCGTTGCGGTCGGGGCCCTTGGCGATGGCGAGCAGCTTAAGTGTTCGTAATATGCCAAATTCTTCCAGTATCTCACGGGCGCTGGAGAGCTGGCCTTGTCCGCCGTCGATGATGACCACGTTCGGCCAGCCCTCGCCGTCCATGTCCGGGTTGTCCTTGATGCCGCGCTTGAACCGGCGCATGAGCACTTCGCGCATCATGGCGTAGTCATCGGCGGGCCCTGAACATTTGATATTGTATTTGCGATAAGCGCTTTTTTTATAGCCTTCTGGGCCGGCGACGATCATGGCGCTGACCATATTGGTGCCAGAGATGTGGCTATTGTCATAGACCTCTATGCGCTGGGGCGGGGTTTCAAGGTCAAGGAGTTTGGCGACGCGTTCCAGCATGTCGCGTTCGCCCGCGCTTTCGGCGAGGTGGCGGTCCAGCGCGGCGGCGGCGTTCTTTTTGACAAATTCCAGCAGGCGGCCCCGCTTGCCCCTCGCGGGGGTGATGATCCTGACCTTTGTTTTACTTAAGTCTGAAAAGGCTTCTTCAAGAAGGGATTTTTCATCGATTTCGTTGCTAACGATGATTTCCCTTGGCACAGATTTGTTTTCGTAAAACTGAGCGAGGAAGGCGCTTAAAATTGCGGCGGCGGGTTCTTCCGGGTCGTGGCGCGGGAAGTAGGAGCGGTTCCCGTAATTCTGGCCGGCGCGAAAGAAGAAAACCTGGACGCAGGTTTTGCCGGATTTTTGCGCAAGGGCGAAGACGTCGGCGTCCCGCACGCCCTGGATATTAATGTCCTGCGTGCCTTGTACATATGTAAGAGCCTTGATGCGGTCGCGGTAGGAGGCAGCGGTTTCGTAATCCATATCTTTGCTCGCCTGTTCCATGATTTTCAGCATGCGGTCCTGCACCGCCCTGCTCTCGCCGCGGAGAAAGGCGCGGGCTTCGGCGATCTGTTCGCCGTATTTATCCTTATCGACAAAGCCGACACACGGCGCGGTGCAGCGCTTGATGTGGTATTGCAAGCATGGGCGCTTGCGGGCGGCGAAGTAGCTGTCGGTGCAATTGCGGAGCATAAAGGCGCGTTGTAGGATCGTGATGGTGCGGTTGACATCACCGGCGCTGGCGAAGGGACCGAAATATTCGCCCTTGCGATTTCTTGCGCCGCGATGCTTGAGGACCGTCGGGAAGTCATGGCCGCCGGTGATCAGGATATAGGGGAATGATTTATCATCGCGCAGCAGGATATTATAGTAAGGCTTGTATTTCTTGATAAGGTTGCCTTCCAGCAGCAGGGCCTCGGCCTCGGTATGGGTGTGGACGAATTCCATCTGCTTCGTCCGGGAGACCATGCGGTAGGTGCGCCCGGGCAGGCGGCTTGCGTTTGTGTATGACAGGACGCGCTTTTTCAGGGATTTGGCCTTGCCGACATACAGCACCTCCTCCCGGTCGCCGATCATGCGGTAGACGCCCGGCGTGCCCGGGAGTTTTTCTGCGTAGGCGCGAATAAGTTCGGCCGCGACGGCGAAGGATGATGTTTCCGGATTGTCCTGCATGGGAGAAATTTAAGCGGTTGGCGGGGAAGAAACAAGATCCGGCGTTTTTAACCACCAAGACACCAAGTTCGCGAAGAAAAAAGTTTGAACCACAGCGCTCACAGCGAAATCACAGCGCCATCATGAATAAACCAACGCGCTGTGTATTTGTCTGTGTTCGCTGTGGTTAATTTTACGAAGTAGAGTATTGCCTGCGGCGCTTATTTCGTTTCAGGGCGCGGTTCTTTTCCGGTTCACTTCTTACGCAAAATCAACTAAAGGTTGCAATTTATCCACAGACGGGTTATAAAATTAGAGCAGCCAAATATAAGAAAAAAATACTTGCAGTCTAACAACTGTTTGGATCAATCAATAAAAGGGGATTCTGCCATGAGACACTTCCAGATTACATCCTGCGTTGATAAAAGCATTATTTTTGAAGGGCAGTTTTACAGGTTCCGGCATTGCCTTGAGCAGGCGGTGAAGGAGCATGTGGAGCTTCAATGCGCCGACCTGACCCGCCGTAACCTGTGCAATGCGATGCTGGACGATGCAAAGCTGGCGCACGCGGATTTCAGCGGGTCTAACCTGACCGGGGCCAATTTATCCGAGGCGCAGCTTTCCGGCGCGTCGTTCGTCAATACCGACCTTTACAATACCTGTTTCGCGGGGTCTGATTTACGCGCCTGCCGGTTCGAGGGCGCGTCGTTCGGCGGCACGGATATCACGGGGTGCGATATTTCGCATTCGCGGTTTTCGACGACGTCGTGCTTCTCGCTGGAGTTCGCGCGGGCGGCCTCGATGCAGGGATGCCTGTTCACCAACCCGGACGGCTTGCGGGGGCTGATGTCGCGGCCGCCCGTTGTCATCCGGGGCGGCAATCCGCCCATGATGGTGTTCATGGATGAATGCCTGAAGATCGATCATGATCTGCTGGATATGCCGGAAGGGATTGCGTTGCTGAAGAGCCGGCAGAAGGTGCATTGAGAAATTATTTTTACCACGGATGAACACAGATAAACACGGATTAAAAAAGAAAATATAAACGCGACGTGCGCAACGAACGCTACGAATTTGTTTGCAATATCGTCGCGTGCATTGCGTTAAAATTAACTTTTATTTTTATCTGTGTTTATCTGTGTTCATCCGTGGTAACAGCTTTGTTTTTTTTGAAATTTTATTTCGTGGTTTACGCATACGATAGAAATCATTTAATATTTAAAATAAAAAAATACGCATGGTACGAGGTGGGGACATGTACCTGTATTTCAAGTGCGGCAAGGCTTTTGCCGTGTATGGCGAGTGTTCGCGCGGGCTCGGCGCGCAGCCGCTGTTTTCATTCAACAGTTGCAATGGCGAAACCATTGTGAATATACCGTATGCGCAATTGATCTTCACACCACGCAGGCGACCAGAGGGGCGGTTAATTCATGAGCGCGGGCCGGACAACAAAGACCCGGACTTTCCTGAAGATCCTGCGGGAGCTGCAGGCGATCGATCCTGAGTTTCCCGTGCAATACGCGCTGTGCCTAGCCGAGATTTCACTGGATGAAGGGATGTCGCTGACGACGCTGGCGGAGCGCGTGGACCTTGCGCTGTCCACCGTGTCGCGGATCGTGGGCGCGCTGTCGCAACACCGGCAGAGCGGCGCGCCGTATGGGCTGGTGCGCGTGCGGATTTCAAGCGAAGAGAGGCGGCGGAAAGAGCTTTTCTTGACCGCCAAGGGTTGGGCAATTATGGAGGCGGTGGAGGGGTTGGTTTAGAAATCAGAAATGTTTTTTGAACGCCGCTGAAATACATCCCATATCTGAGGAAATATATCCGTATTTACTCCCTGCTCTTTTAGTTTGTTTACCAATAAAGGAAAAGCGAGATTTATCTTTTTTATCATTGCATGGATGGTTTGCACGACATAAGGCCCGGACAAGCCGCATTCATCCGCGAAACGTTCCCAATGACGCAAAAAAATATTTTCAGCTTCATATTCGTCGCCGATTTTCATCGCCATTTTGCTTGTTGTGCCGGGGTAGATAGCCGTGCACAGGATATCGTAAGGCGGAGCGAGCCAGATATCTATTTCTTCATCACGATATGGATTTTCGTAAAGAAAGGAAAAATTTTTTCCATGAGCATCATGATTACCTATTAAATAATTAAAACAAACCATATCTAAAAGATTCCGAATGTTCGCTGCAGGTCCTGTACACAATTTATTAGTTAAACCAAAAAGTTCGGAAAACCCTGGACCTTGATCGCTTTGATATTTTTGTTCCGCAACCACTGAAAGTGCCTGACAGGAATCCTCTTGATGCCTTCGAAAAAGAAACAACCTATTATCCAATGTCCTATCATAACGTCTTACAACCAAAATCGGATACTCAGGTTTTAAATACTTAATTTTTACATCTATAAAATTTGCTGGACCCAAAGTAATTTGCTTAAAGAGATTCATGCAGAAAAATTCATTTTCAACCATATTCTTGAAACGATCATGAGGTGGTTTTAAAATATGCGTTGAAATCTTGTCTTTTTCAGGCAGATAGAAATTATTGTTTTCAACAATCAATGCTATTTTTCTTTGCGCTCCAGCTAACGATATCCTAATACCATCCCCTATCAGCATTGGTTTTATTTTTAAGCGTATAAATAAATTATAAAGCTCCTCATTACTTAGTTTATGTTCAAAATTTCCAAATAAATAATGGTCCGTTCCCGAGAATTGCGGGGTATCTCCCGCGTGATAAAAAGAAACCGCACCTGCGCAATCGCCGCCGATAATTTCCAGCATCCGGAAATCGTTTTGTTTCGATATTCCCAATGCGTCTGCCAGGCGGTCGCGTTCATTTGCTTCCGGCAGCAAACCTCCAAAGACTGCGCGGCAAACGCGATCCTCATAAATTGCGTCGTTGACAGGCATGGAATAGGACAGCCTGTAAGACTCAGGCGTTCCCGGGCTGTAACGGAATGATAACCTCCCGGCTTCGCCCTGAAGCAGTTCGCCGACTTTCAGATCATAGAGATAAACATTCAGCGTTTTTTGAGTCATTTTAAACTTTCAGATTTATACCCAGAGAGCGCAGGATATGCAGCACCTTGCCGATCTGGGCCGTTTCCTTGCCTTTTTCAAGATCGACAATAAAGCGCACGCCGACGCCCGTGACGCCGGCAAGATCAGTTTGCGTCAATTTCTGCCTCTTGCGCTTTTCACGCACGAGCTGGCCCAGTTCTTTTGTTGTGGAAATCTTCATTTTCAGAATGCGTTTAAAATTTACCGTACGGTAAAAAATAGCATATTAAGGCTGAAAAAACAATTAAATTTTACCGTACGGTAAATTTATGGGCAAAATGGTGTTTTTTTAGCCTAACATTACCGATCGGTAATATTTTTGAGCGATATTCATTGGTATTTCAATCTTCTGAAAAATAGAGTGACTTTAAAATTCAGCCAGCAGTTTACTCCCCCTGCGCGACCGAGAAGCCCGGGACGCCGTCGAAGGTGTTGAGCATCACGGATTTGGTGAAGTTCAGGTCGGCTTCGTTCATGCGCTGCATGAGGGCGAGGACCTGCGAGGTTTTGACCGTCGTGCCCTTGTCCGCCATGAAGCGCAGGCGCCAGTTGTCGGAGCAGAAGGTGTCTTTTTTGCCGTCCGGCCAGACTTTGGTGCCGCGGTTGGAGATCATGACGAGTTTCAGATTGTCGTTCGTGCAAGCGAGGACTTTTTTGGCGAGTTCGTCGGCGCTAGCTTCCCAGTTGATGCCTATATCGACGCCGACGCGCTCTTTCTTTTCTTCCTTATAGTCTTTGAGCGGCGGGAGTTTCATGCCGCCAGCCTTGGCGGTTGAGTAATCGGCGACTTTGAGTTGCGAGGGTTTGTCGCCGATGCGGTCGATGACGGCCTTGCAGAAATCATTGGTGCCGACTTTTTGCTTGCTGGTTTCGGCGCGGTAGATGTCGCCGGTGTGGATACCATCTTCGATCGTCTTGAGCCAGGCGTTGTGGACGTCTGTCGCGGCCTTGCCCTGCCCTATGTGGATGAGCATCATGATGGCGCCGAGGAGAAGGCCGGACGGGTTGGCGATGCCCTTGCCCGCGATGTCGGGAGCCGAACCATGCACGGCTTCGAACATGCCGAAGTCGAGGCCGACATTGCTTGAGCCGCCGAGGCCGACGGAGCCGGTGACTTCCGCCGCGACGTCGGAGATGATGTCGCCGTAGAGGTTCAGCGTGACGATGACATCGAACATTTCGGGGTTGGCGGCGACCTTGGCCGTGCCGATGTCGATGATCATGTGTTCCTGTTTAATGTCGGGGTATTCCTTGCCGATGTCGTCGAACACCTTGTGAAACATGCCGTCGGCGAGTTTCATGATGTTGTCCTTGGTCATGCAGGTGACTTTTTTGCGGTTGTTGGCGCGCGCGTATTCGAAGGCGTAGCGGCAGATGCGTTCTGTGCCGGGGCGCGAGATGATTTTCAGGGACGCCATGACTTCCTGCGACTGGCGGTATTCGATGCCGCCGTAGAGGTCTTCCTCGTTCTCGCGCACAATCACGAGGTCCATTTTCGGGAAGTTGGTTTTGACGAAGGGCGAATAGGACACGCAGGGGCGGACGTTGGCGAAGAGGCCGAGCTGCTTTCTCATCGTGACGTTGAGGGATTTGAAGCCGCCGCCTTGTGGCGTGGTTATGGGGGCTTTCAGGAAGACGCGGGTGCGGAGAAGCGAGTCCCATGAGGCGTCGGAGATGCCATTTTTAATGCCGCTTTTATAGACGGATTCGCCGATCTGGATTTCCTCGATATCGAGCCTGGCGCCGCCTGCCTCGAGTATTTTCAGGGTGGCGTCCATGATTTCAGGACCGATGCCGTCGCCGCGGGCGACCGTGATGGGGGTCTTTTTCGATGATAATCCGAACATGGGAGGAGTCTCCAGAAGGTGGGTTTACCCGGCAAGGACTGCATGGCCGGATGGCGGTAAGGATAGCATTGTTTGGGATGAAAACCTATCCCCCACGCAGGTCGGAAACCATTATTTTGACATATTGCGGAAAAACTTTTAATCTTCTTCAAACAGACGGAAAAACCCGAAACGCAGGCGTACAAAATGATGGAGCAATATTCAAACCATAATCGAGCCCTGATGCAGTTGGCTACAGCAAACAATATACATTATGACTCTTGTTTTAAACCTTCCCTGCATGCGTGGCGCGGTCTTGGCCGGTATGAAATCGAGTTTGCGCATCTTGCGACACAAAGAGGCGGGCGTTCTTACCTGTTTTATGTGCCGGGCGAAATGGAAAGATGCTTTGGCGCAATATTCGATGCGCTTAATGATGCCGAACTGGATGACGATGAATCCCTGCTGGCAAAAGCCATTAAAAAAACAGAGCACCCCGACAGGTTTTTTGAAAACCTGGATAACATCGGCAGATTCCTAGATAGAATCCATCCGCAGGACGGCGCAAAAATTCTGGCCTATATCGCCGACGAATTGCAAAGCGGTCACCCTGTCCGGCAGGTTGACAGGGATTTCTGGAGCCAGCATCTGGACGGGGTGAAAAATGCGCCGACCCCGCTGGACTGGTTTCGCTGGACGAGACGGTCGCAGCATGGCCATGTTGTTGTTGTTGAACTGATGCTGTCGCCGGAGGATACCGTTCACCATCACTCACCCTTCGATGCCAATGAAATCGCGCCGCCGACTGTAGCGGTATCCGCCGCGCAGGCCGCCGAGGATGATGCCCTGGTCATAAAGACTTATAAAGAGGAACTGCGCCAGCTCGCGCTGGATACGGAGCGCGGCACTGCACGTGTTGCGCAGGATTATGAAGGCGTGCATAAGCGGGATCTGGAGGCCCGGCTGGCAGCCGCACGCGCCAAGGCGCAGGAACATTTCGATGCCGCGCATGGGCGGCTTCCAAGCGCGGGAAAGCATGCGGATCATAACGATGCACCCGTTCGGGAAGGCCACAGACCATCAACACTGGAAGTGTAGAGTTTGATGACGTTTCGCGGTTAAACATGAGTTACATGCAAAAGAAAACGGAACAATAAAATGCAGAATACACAGAATACAGAAGGGCTCATTTTTACCCCGCAGGAGCAAGACCAGCTGCTGAAACAATGGACAAGAGCGTTGGCCGTAGAGGACACATATATCATGCGCCGCCTGATTGACGGCGGCGCGGTCAATATCGCGAGCAGCGATCTGAACCAAACACCGTTGATGCTGGCTGCCGTATCCGGGAATGAAAATATAACGAGGGCCCTGATCGCGGCGGGCGCGGATGTAAACGCCATCGACCAAGACAGGAAAACAGCGCTTATCTTCGCGGCCATAAATAATAAGTTCGCCCTGATTCCGGTGCTGTGCGAAGCAGGGGCGGATGTGAATGCCATGGATCACTTCGGATACACGGCAATCCATCATGCGGTTACTATCTCTGGCAGAATTCCGTTGCTGAAGGCGCTTCTTGAGGCTGGGGCGGACCCGGGGCCGGTATACAAGAAAGCAGGAAGACTTGATCCAGCCGTTGCGGAAGCCTTACTGCCAAGCTTGCGGGCGCGGATGAATGCCGCGACAGAGGCAAGCAAAGCCGCCTTGAGCGATCCAGGGGCCGGGGCGGATCAGAAACCGGCACAAGCCGAAGCCGACAACACCCCTGACCCCGAGGGGGAAAGGTTGCGGGCGGAGCTGAACGCCGCGACGGAGGAGACCCGGGCGATGATTTATGGTTCTTACCCGGCGGAGCCGTGACAAGGCAAGAAGGCAACCCAGCAGTTTTGATATTTTTGTCTATTTTGGTATCGGAGAGATAGGGACGCCAAAGAGCACAATTTGTATTTAAGAGGGGTTGTGAGGTAAAAGGAAGATAAGCAACAGGAACAATTCAGCAATGTCTCCAAACCCTAAAAAAAAAGGCAGGATTCCAGTTACGCCCGCTCTGCGTAATGAAGTGAATACGCTGATCCAAGAGAAATTTGGCGGCGCGCGTACGTTTTTTACATGGCTTCAGGAAGATGCGATCAAACGGGGCGAACCCTTACTAACTGGAATAACTGAAGACAGCATAGATAAACTGATGCGCAGGGGCAAAACCGCAGACCCAATGCACCTGGATTTTATTTTGCCAATTTTAAGAACCCATGATCCGCTTCGGGAACTCGCTTCAAAAGGCCTTGTATCCCTGACCCAGCCTATTGAGGGCATAACAAACCAGATGCGGCTTCGAAATCTGGCGCTTGAAAAAGGAAAACCGATCGACAAGAGAGGACTCGGCCCCATTACCATTATGGCTTATGCACGATGGATGGTAGAAGAAGATCCACATTTTATATTACCTGAAGGCTTTGACGAAGTTTATATAAGTAACGTTTTACACAAAAACCAGACCACGGATATTGTCAGGTTTCAGGTGCTGTCAGGCCTGCTTGAAAATTTCGATGCCGATGGATTTTTAAAATCCCAAGGGCTGGCATCCCTTGTAAAACCTGTTCATGGAAAAACCCGGCGAGAGCGATTACTGCATAATATGGATCTCGTGAATTTAAAAAGGGATGCTTTTATGACCTGGGCCCGCAGCCGGGAAAAACAGGAACGCCCTCATGGTTCATTTAAAAATCATATACTTGGCAACATGATGGTTAGTGATACTACAGCCTATCGTTCCTATCTAACTTACGTCTTGCGAGGCTTGCGCACCTACAGAGATTTTCAACGGCGATCTAGCCCGGAAACGGAGACAGCCATCGTTGATAAAACAACAATAGTTTCTCTTTCCGAAGTCATGGAAGGCGGTCGCACGCGGCTGCAGCAGTTGAAGGATCTTATGGCGGCGAAAGACATGTCGCGAGAGAGTTTTATCAGCCGCGCGCATATGCAGGTTCCTCTCACAGGAAAACCTGTGCCTTCCTGGCTGGAAGAAGATTTGACCGGATGGCTGACCGGAACAAAAAAGGAAGCATTATTATCCAGACTGTCCTATGTCATGCGGGAACTGGAAGAATATAACCCGGGATATGCTGTTTCGCCTAAATTATCCGCCGGGCGCATGAAAAGCAGTAAAAAGCCTGGGCCATCCGGTTCCACGCCTGCGGCTACGGAAGCTTCCGGTTCTGAACCTGCGGGATCAGGTTTGTCTCCGGGTAACAGATCAGAGAAAAAAGCAGCAGGCCTTGCAAGCACGGCAGCGCCCGGCGGATCTCCGGCGGATGTCATTGTAGATCCACCCCCACCCCC
>JADMIO010909374.1_pt1 | contig 11842 bp, 11 predicted proteins | sample 8958161 | NCBI WGS metagenome assembly JADMIO01 (sample SAMN16585339, study PRJNA669376) | soil metagenome | isolation source: Crop rotation soil | place: USA: Cullars Rotation, Alabama | collected 2011
GATCGCGAGCGTCCGAGAGCCCCACGCCATGGAGCGCGTTCGCGCGCCGTCGAAGCCGAGGCGCGGGAAATACTCCTCGTCGAAGAGATCGCTCGGAGCGCCGAGGAGGCTCGCCGCCGCTTCGAGACCGCGAAGCGCGCCACGCACGATGTGCTCTCGCTTCTTGGTCGCGTCGCTCGCGAGATCGCCGAGGACGGCGAAGATCCGATCGCGCTCGCTCGAAGGCAGCCCGCACGCGACCTCCGCGGCGACGCGCGGAAAGGTCTGCTGGCGATAGTCGCTCCGAATCTTGAACGAGTCCTTCGGCCACTCGAAGCGGGCGAGGTCCTCCACGACGCTCGCGCCGCCGAGGGCGATCGCGCCCGAGAGCACCCAGTTGTCCGAGTCGAGTTTCTCGAGCCAGTGCTTCTGCAGCGCCTCCGCCGTGCGCTTTCGCTTCGCCGCCGGCCAGTCTTCGAACGGATCGAACGCGAGCGGCCAAAGCATGCGCGCGAGCAGCGGCGCTTCTTCGACGCCGCGAATCGACCTGATGTTGTTCGGGCGCTCGAGCGGCACGAGGATCGGCGTTCGCTCCGAAGGATCGATGAGCCCGAGCGCCATCTTCGCTTGGTGCGCGAGCGTGACGTGCGGGTCCGAGCCCTCTTCGAGATCGGGCTTGCGCTGCTCGACGAGGTCGGCGCAACGCTTTCCCGTCGCGATGGCGCGCAGCGTCGGCTCGATCTCGACGCGGAAGCGCCGGATCCACTTTCGCGCGCGACGATGCTGTGCTCGAAAGTCCGAGTCGTCGGTGTCGCTCCGCGGGGGACCGATCAGCGCCTCGAGCACCCGCGGGATCGCCCAAGGCGTGCCGATGTCCTCCACCATGTCGAGCATCTCGGTCGGCCAGATGCTCGTCCTCCGCAAGAGCGGCACGAGCGCGCGCTCACCCATGTGGACGAGGAGCGCGGGCGCGATCCCGCACTGGCACTCCGAGCTCGTCCAGCCTTCGAGCGCGCGAAGCGCCTCGTCGGGCGATTGATCGAGCAGCGCGTACAAGCACGGCGTGTGCTCCCAATCCGGCTTGAAGCGTGCGCTCTCGTTCATGCGCGCGCGCGCGGTGTCCGTGAGCACACCCATGGCGGGTGGAGGCAGCTCGAACGTGCCGCTCGATCGCGGGGCGTGTCCCCACGTCTTCCAAGGCTCGTACGTCATGGGTGAGGCCGCGATTATGCGAGCCTGCCGGCGACGTGAACAGCCCTGCACAGGCGTTTGCACACTGCACACGTCGTCCATCGAAAATCACCGGCAATTCGCGCGGCATCGAAGGTGCAGAAGGCCATACGCATGAAGACGTCCATTGCCGTCACGCTCGCCATCTCTGGTCTCACCGCCGGTTGCGCCAACGAGACGACGATGGTCCGCAAGACCGTCTCTCCCGAGGACGCGGCGCTGCGCGATCCTTCGGCGCATGTCCTCGCGATCGAGCACGCCGACGGCACGCGCTCCCGGGTTCGTCGCGACACGGAAGTGTTCGAAGGCGATCGCGTCGTGGTCGAGGTTCCCGGCCAAAGCGCCGACACCGCGAAGGGCGAGGTGCTCGTTCGTTATCACCCGTCCAAGCCCATGATGATCGCCGGCGCATCCCTCATCGGCGCGGGCGGTGGCGTCGCTGCGATGGCCGCTGCGTGCAAGGGCTCCGGTTTCATCGGCTCGGCGTTCTGCATCGCCGACGTCATCGCCGCCGGGACGTCACTCGTCGTCACCGGCATCGGCCTGCTCGTGGCGGGCAGCAATCCGCACCCGTACATCGAGCATCCGACGGAGCGCCCGATCGTGCGCGTCGCGCCCGTCTTCGACGCGCACGGCGGTGGCGGCGTTTTGCAGGTGACGTTCTAAAGGGCGCAGCGTCGCGCGATCACGTCCAACGTTGGATCGCTTCCGCCGTGTCGCTGCCCTTGGTGTTGAAGCAAATCGTCGCCGAAGGCGCGACACGGTGAACCACGTTGATCAGCTTCTCGAACAAGAGAAACATCTTCGGATTCGTCCGCACGCCTGCGCCGATCAGCACACAATCATAACGATTCTGCGTGAGCTTCTCCGTGACGACGCGCTCGGCCGTCTCGCCGGTGTCGACGAAGAACTGCTCCGCGTCGTATCCGAGAGATTGAAGCGCAGCTTCATCCGCCTTCAGCTGCGCCGAGAGCCTTTCGGGCGTCAGCCCGGGATAGAGATCGTACTCGACCACTTCGGGAGCGAGGCCGATCATGATGACGCGCTTTTTCGTTTCCACTGGTTGCCGCCTTTCGAGTGTCACGACGAACGTATCTCGTCATTCTACTTGCGGGATGCGCGCTTCGACGGGCGATCCGCGGGCGCCGATTCGCGTCGAACCGCGACGCGCGGATTTCGGGGGTCGGGCTCTCGAGTCGAGCGCTCGAACGAGTCGGCGACGTCGGCGGCGACGTTGACGGTCGCGTACGTTCGCCCGACGCGGATGGCGCCGATGTCGTCGCCGCGGACGTTGCCGCGACGGCAGAGCATGGCGAGGAGACGACGCGCGTCGGCGCCGTGCTCTTGACCCCATGACACGCGGAAGGCGACCCAGCTCGTGGGGGCTTCGGGGCGGCGTTCGCGACGCTCGCGATGCTCGCCGCGCCCTTGGCCGCGATCGCGATCGCGATCGCGATCGCGGTCGCGATCCTCGCGCTCGCGCGGGGGAGCGATGGGGCGAACTTCGCGGGGCTGCGCAGGGCCGGAATCGCGGACGCGGGCGAGGAGACGCGCGAGCGCGCGGGTCGGTTTTTCGGTCTTGCTGATGCGCTTGGCCAAGGCCCACGCGCGCTCGTCGTCGTACTCCTCGTCTTTCGTCAGCTCTTCGAAGAGACGCTCGTCGGCGGTCGTTCGGATCTCCTCGGCGGTGGGGATGGGCTCGATGCGGTAGCGAACGCCCGCGCGCTTGAGGAGGAACGACGCGCGCCCGAGCGAGCCGGGTGTGACGAGGACGGAGCTCGTGCCCTTGCGACCGGCGCGCCCGGTGCGGCCGCTCCGGTGCGTGTACGCGTCGGCGTCGCTCGGCGCCTCGGCGTGGATGACGCGCCCGATGTCCTGCACGTCGATTCCGCGCGCCGCCACGTCGGTCGCGATCAAGGCGTGGAGCGAACCGCGTTTGAACGCCGCGAGCGCGCGATTGCGCGCGGGCTGCTCCATCTCGCCCGAGAGCGAGCTCACGGAGAACCCCGCATGATCGAGCTCGCGCGTGATGTGCGCGACGTCGGCGCGCGTCCGCGCGAAGACGAGCGTCTGCGCCTCGGGCGTCGCGAGCAGCAAGTTGATGATCGCGTCGAGCCGTTGCCTCGAATCCACGATGTGAACGACGTGCTCGATGTCGGTGTTCGCCGTGCCGAGCTTGGTGCCTTCGACGTGCGCGGGATCGCGCTGCACGCGATCGGCGAGCGCGCGAACGTCGCGCGGGAACGTGGCCGAGACCAAGTGCGTGCGTCGCTCTTCCGGCGCGCGCTCGAGGATCGCGAGGAGGTCTTCGCGGAATCCGAGGTCGAGCATCCGATCGGCCTCGTCGAGGACGATCGCGCCGACGTGGCTCGCGTCGATGCTCCCGCGCGTGAGGTGATCGAGCAGACGCCCCGGCGTGCCGACGACCACCTCGGGCCCTGCGGAGAGCGCGCGACGTTCGTCTCGAATGCTCGCCCCGCCCGTGACGGAGGTGACGGACGCGCCGATCGCCGCGTAGAGCCACGTGAGCTCTTCCTCGACCTGTTTGGCGAGCTCGCGCGTCGGCGCGATCACCATCACGTGCGGCGTCGCGACGCCCGTCTTGGCGTGTTTTTCGGCCGTCACCAAGTCGGCGACGACGAGGCCGATCGCGACGGTCTTGCCCGACCCCGTCTGCGACGTGATGCGCAAATCACGGCCTTCGAGCGCGGGATCGAGCACCGCGCGTTGCACGGACGTGAGCTCCTTGAAGCCCTTTTTCTCCAGCGCGACCGCGAACGCGGGCCGCAACGCGGCAAAGCCGTCGTTGTCCATCGGCGCTTCCTACCACGCGCTCCCGATAAGGACGACGGCTTGACGCGGGCGCGCAAAACGTGGAGAACGCCCGCGTGCGTTGGGTCGTCCTTCTCTCGTTGGTCGCGTGCTCGGGCGCGGATGCCTCGGCGAGCGCCGAGAGCGATCTCGCGGGCGACCTCGCGACGGAGATCAAAGTCCAAATCGACGTGAACGATCTCGGCAAGCTCGGCCTGTCCGCGACGGGTGGCGAACGCCGGGACGTGACGTTCTACGACACGACGGATCTGGATCTGTTCGCCGACGGCGTCATCCTCCGTTCTCGCCGCGCCGTCGGCAGCCCGGACGACGACACGACGGTCAAGCTGAGGCCGCTCTCCGCCAAATCGGTCGATCCATCCTTCTTCGGCGAGAGCGGCTTCAAGTGCGAGCTCGACAAGAACGTCGGCATGACGGCGGTCTCCTCGTGCTCGCTGACGAGGCCGGAGCCGGAGAAAGACATCCTCGCCGTCGGTTCGGGCACGAGCAGCGCGAAGTCGTTGTTCTCGTCGTCGCAAGAGAGCTTTCTCACCGCCCACGGCAAGACGGTCTCGTGGTCGTCGCTTCGCGTGCTCGGCCCGATCGACGGGCGTGTGTGGAAGATCGATCCGAAGAACTGGAAGAGCGAGCTCACCGTCGAGCGGTGGATCGTTCCCGGCGGCAGCACCTCGCTCGAGGTGTCTCTGAAGACGCGCTGGGCCGATCGCGCCGCGGAAGAAAAACATCTCGTCGCTTGGCTCGCGGCGCGCGGCGTCCAACCATCGTCGCAGCAAGAGACCAAGACGAAAGCCGCTCTCGTCGCGCTCGCCGCCCAGTGACGTCAGAAGCGCTGCGTCGTTGCTGGCGCGATGTGGTTTGGTGTCGCGTAGCCTGCGCTCGCCAGCGGGTGCTATTTTCCCGGGATGAAACGCACCATCCGATTTTCGATCGTGTTGTTCCTGCTCGCGAGCGCGAGCGCGTGCGTCGTGGAAGAGCGCGGGTATCGCGGTAGGGGCCCCGAGCCTCACGGCCATGGGCACGCCTACGGCCACGCGAAACACGGCAGGTGACGATCAGAACTGGACGGGGCCGGGCGTCGGGGTCGCCGCGATGGAGCCTCGGCCGAGCTTGAGGAACGAGTTGTCTCCCCAGCAGTCGACCTCGCCGGTGTCGAGGACGGCGCACGCGTACGCGGGCTCGCCGACGCCTTCGATCGACACGGCGACGGCCTTGCTGCCGAGCACGAGCTTACCCGGCGTGGGGTCGCTCGTGTCGGTCTTGCCGCTCGTCATGCCGTCGTTTCGTCCCCAGCACCAGACAGCGCCCGTGTCGTCGATCGCGCACGTGTTCGCGTAGCTCGCGCTCGCCTTCACCATGTGCGGGAGGCTGGACCAGGCGTACGGCGTTCGCACGTTGTTGCCGGCGTCGATCGGCGCGACCTCGGAGAGATCGTTCTTGCCCCAGCACTCGAGCGGCCCCGTCGTCGGCTCCGCGCACGCATGCCACGTCGACGCGCGGCCGAGCGACGCGATGGCCGTCGCGCCGGTGACCGGATAGCTCGGCTCGAGGACGAGGAGGCGGTTCGCCACCGCGGTGTTGCCGAGGTTTCCATAGAGCGCGTTGTTGCCCGTGCAGAGCACGTTGCCGTCCTTGAGCACGCACGCGTGGAAGTATCCCGGCGCCACCTCGGTGACGCCCGTCACCGGCACGGCGTCGGCGTCCGGCCCACCATCGGCGCGAATCAACATCGGTGCGAGCGTCGTCTGCTTGAACGGCGGATTGCCTCCGTCGGTCGGGCCCATGCCGAGCTGCCCGCTGTTCGCCTCGCCCATGCACTCGACCGAGCCTGTCGAGTGACGGATGCACAACGTCGCGAAGCTGAGCGCGACTTGCGCGACGTCGCTCGCGCCCGGCAGCGGTCGCGGCTCGTAGAGCTCCTGCGTACCGCTCGCGCTCGCGTCGTACCCGAGCTGCTCGCTTCCGTCGTATCCCCAGCACCACGCTTCGTTCGTGGTCGTGATCGCGCACACGCTGCCCTGCCCCGACGCGATGGCCTTCATCTTCGGGAGGCCGGCGAGCTGCTTCGGCCCTTCAGGCTGCGCGCTGTGCAGGCCTCCGTCGGCGTTGAGACCGCCGCGCTGTCCCCAGCAGTAGACCGTCCCGTCCGCCATGAGCGAGCACGCGAACGTCGTCGTCGTCACGACGTCGCACGCACACGGTGTGGCCGTGCATTTCGTACACGTCGAGAGATTGCCGTCGGTGCCCGCGTCTTGCGGCGCGACGTCGTTGCCGCTCCCATCCGTGCTCGTCGTCACGTCGCTCGTCGTCACGTCCTTGCCGCCGTCCGTCGACGAGGAGTCATCGCCTCCACACGCGCCGAAGGCCAGAATCGGAAGGAGCAACGACGCAGCGAGGAGTCTCTTCGTGGCCATGGCCGCCGACTATACAGCAACGTCGAGCGGGCCCATGCGATGCGCTCGTGTGGCTCGGCTTCGTGACCGGCGCGGGACATGCAGCGTCATCGGGCATGGTCACCAGCCGGCAGCTCGCGGAGCTGTTGCGTGCTCGCAAAGATGCCATCCTCGACAGGTGGACGGCGATGGTGCGCGAGCGCACGGTCGTGGCGCGGCGGCTCCCTCAGCCCGTGCTCTTGGACTCGATGCCGCGCATGCTCGATGATCTCGCGGTCGCGGTCGAGACGGGCCACGCACCTGCAGCCGCGCAGCGCGCCCCCGAGCACGCGCAGCAGCGCCTCGAAATTGGATACGAGGTCGGCCAGCTCGTCGCCGAGTACAGCGCGTTTCGAAAAGCGATCTACGTCGTCCTCGAAGACGCGATGGACACGATACCCGCGGCGGCTTGGTACACACTGAGCTGTCACATCGACGTCTCCGTCAATGAAGTGATGGAGCGATTCAGCCGCGCGCGCCAGCAGAAGCTCCACGCGTTCGAGCGCATCACGGCGGAGCCGCTGCACGCTGAGAACCTCGAAGAGCTGCTCGCGCGCCTGCTCGAGGTCATGACCGAGGTGGCGCCCGAGATCGATACGGCGACGATCCTGCTGCGCGAAGGCGACACACTCCACGTGCGCGCATCGCGCGGGCTGGAAGCAGAGCTCGGCCGCAGCTTCCACATCGCGATCGGTCAGGGGTTCGCCGGGACGATCGCGCAGACGCGCCAGCCGATGCTGCTGAACGACGCGTCGTCGGACCCGATCGTGAAGAGCGACGTCATCAAAGAGCGCGGAATCAAGGCCTTGTACGGCGTGCCGCTCATCGACGTTCGCGGCGAGCTCGTGGGGGTCGCGCACGTCGGCTCGACCCGCGCGAACGATCTCCAAGAAGAAGATCTCATCCTCTTTCGCGGGCTCGCGAACCGCGCGACGGCGCTCATCAACTCGCGGCGCGCGACCGACCAGCTCCTCGAAGACGAGGAGCAGCGCGAGCGATTCATCGGTGTGCTCGGCCACGATCTGCGCGCGCCGCTCAACGCGATCCTCCCCTCCGCGCGGATGCTCCTGACGTCGACGAACCTCGACGAACGCGAGCGCGCGACCGTCGCACGGATCGTTCGGTCCGGCGATCGAATGGCGCGCCTCGTGAGCGACCTCTTCGACTTCACCCGCACGCGACTCGGCGAGGGCATCTCGCTGCACACCGGCTGGGTCGACATGAACGAGCTCGTGCGCGACGTCGCCGACGAGCAACGCGCCGCGCATCCGAATCGTCGGGTCGACGTCGCCGGTCACGTTCCTTTTCGCGTGTGCTGCGACCACGACCGCATGCTGCAAGTTCTGGCGAACGTCGTCGGCAACGCGCTCGTGCACGGCGCGCCCGAGGCGCCGGTGACGATACGCCTCGAAGCGCGCGATGACGACGTGCGAATCACGGTGCACAACCAGGGGCGGCCGATCCCGAGCGCGCTCTTGCCGCACATCTTCGATCCGTTCCGTCGGGGCGACATGGGCGCGTCGGGAATCGGGCTCGGGCTCTACATCGCGCGCGCGATCGTGACCGCGCACGGCGGCAGCATCGAAGCGCAGTCGAGCAGCGAGGCCGGCACGACGTTCGTCGTGGAGCTGTCGAAGAACCGCACCCCGCGAAGTTGATCGGCGTGAAGAATCGAGGTTCGACGTGTAACGTCGAGCGATGGTCGACAGGCCCAAGCGCAACTTGCCCGTCTGGGGTTGGCTCATCGTCGCAGGCTTCGCGATCGCGGGTCTGGTGCAAATCATCCACATCCACGGCACGCCGGGCGCCGTGATCGAGACGGCCGGCGGGCTCGCGCTCATCGCGGGGTCGTGCGAAGCGCTGATCCTCTCGGTCGAAGGGATGAGCGCTCGTCTCGGCTGGAACAAGTTCGTCGGCGGAACGATCGCCGCGGTCGTGTCGAACGTCCCGGAGATCTCGCTCCTCGGATTCTTCGTCGCGAAGGACCCGACGATGGCGTTCATCATCGGCATGATGAGCGTCTACACGAACTCGATGGTGTTCGCGCTCTACGCGCTGCTCCTGCCGAAGGACAAGGGAAGCGCGGCGATCCCGCAGCCGATCGTGAAGGCGGGCACGGATCTCCTCTCCTTCGGCGGCGGCCTCTGCCTCGCGCTCGCGGGGGCGATGATCATCCTCCACGAGTTCGGGAGCGACGTGAAGGACATCGGCGTCCCCGAGCTCTACTTCATCGGCTTCGGCCTGCTCGGCGTCTTCGCGACGTTCCTCGTCAGCCTCGTGCGCTACTACTCCGCAGAGGAGCCGAAGAGCGGCAGCGCTCCGGCCGGTGAGGAGCCGCATCACGGCCCCTCGAGCTGGCTCGGGATCGCCGGCCTCCTCGCGCTCGGCGTCGGTGGTTCCTTCGTCGGCGGCCATGCCATGAGCGACGTCGGCGACGCCATCGTCGCGGCCTTCCCCACGCTCAAGCCGATGCAAGTCGCGCTCGTCCTCGCGCTCATCGCGGGCGTCCCGACGTACGTCATCGTCATCAACGCCCACGTGAAGAAGCAGCCGCTCATCGCGCTCTCGAACACCTTCGGGGGATTGACGCAAAACCTCTTCAACGTGATGGCGTTCTGCTGCCTGCTCATCGCGTCGTTCAACACGTTCGGGATCCTGCATCACCAGACCGTCCCGATCACGGTGGGCACGACCCTCTCCGTCCTCTTCATCTATCCGACGTACGCCATCCTCCAGCGCGCGATAGAGGACGACGGCAAGTTCAACTGGATCGAGATCGTCGGCCTCGTGACGCTCATCGGCTTCTTGATGTTCTTGCTCGCCCGCGAAGCCTGAGCACGCTCGTCGTCATGCTCCGCACGCTCGTTCTCACGCTGCTCGTCTCGTGTGGTCACGCCGCCACGCAGCCAGCTCGGCCAGCTCGAGCCACGAAACCCGCGCACCCGCCCGTCGGCGCGATTCGATGGGATGCGTGGGTTGGCGAGACGCCCGACGTGCCCGGCTACGACGTGGGCGTTCAAGTCGAGCGCTCCCTCGGTCCGAAGCATTGGCACTACCGATTGCCATTCTTCGCGCAGGAGCTCTCAAGCACCGAAGTGCGCGTCCGCGGAGCCACGCAAGACGTGATGGATCGCGAGATCGAATATGCGAAGCTCGCGGGCCTCGATTACTGGGCGTTCTGCATGTATGCGCCGCACGACCCGTCGACGCGCGCGCTCGATCTCTACTTGAGGAGCGCGCATCGCACTGACGTTCGGTTCGCGATGATCGTGCAGAGCTACACGTTCGATCACGAGAGCATCGACCGTCTCGTGCGTTACTTCGCGCTGCCCGAGTATCAGCGCGTCGCGGGAGATCGCCCGCTCGTCTTCTTGCTCGGCCCCTCCTCGCGCGACCCGAAGTGGCCGCACGCCAAGCAATCCGTCGACGAGCTCCGCGCGAAGACCGCCACCGCCAAGATCGCACCTCCGTATCTCGTTCACCAATGGGGTTGGGACGGTGCGAGAGAAGTCGTCGACGCGCTCGGTCTCGACGCAGAGAGCGCGTATTCGATGCAATTCGACGACGAGCATGCTCCCTACGCGACGCTCGCGCACAAGACCGAGCAGAAATGGGACGACTGGGCTCGAGCCGGCGCGCACGTCGTTCCGCTCGTGATGACGGGTTGGGATCGCCGCCCGCGCGTCGAGCATCCCATGTCGTGGGAGGCGCCGAATCATCCGCGCGCGGGCGAGCGTTTCTACGAAGCACCGGCGCCCGCCGAGCTCGGCGCGCATCTTCGCGCAGCGCTCGCGTGGAGCACCCAGCACGAGGCGCCCGCGGTCCTCGTCTACGCGTGGAACGAAATCGACGAAGGCGGATGGCTCGTTCCGAGCTTGTGGCCCGATCAAGGCACGCAGCGTCTCGACGCACTTCGAGCCGCCTTGGATAGGACCCCATGAGCGTCACCTCGACCGACAACGAGCTCTTTGCTGCGCTCTTCGGGGAGGATGAAGACGCGGACGCGGCCTTCAAGGTGCCGCGATCTGAAGCTGGGCCACGTCAGTCTTGATTTACCCAGCTGACCTCGAGGCGTCGGTCGGCGTTCTTCGAACGCGCTGACGTCGTAGCCGGAGGACTTCTGGAACGTGTGCACGACCTTCCCCGCGAAATCGTAGAGCCACAGCCCGCTCCCCGCGCAAATCGGCGAGGCGGCGGAGCTTCACGTCAGCTCAGCTTGCGGACGTCGATGGTCGGGCCCGCGTCGATGAGCGCGTCGAGGTCGATCGAAAGCGACGCGGCGATGCTGAAGACGAGCGGCCACGCCGCGCGGTTGTCGTCGTCGTTCGAACACACGCGAAGCTTCGTGACCTCGTCGTGCACGAGCTCGATCGCGACCGTATAACGATCGCCTTCGCTCGGCGACTCGAGATCGTCCTCCCACTCCCAATCGAGCTCACCGAGCTCCGTCAGCTGCGCGCTCAGCCTGGGGACGTCGCTCGTCGAAAAGACGATCCGAATGACGCGGTCTTCCGTGCGCCCCGTGATGGTCGCGCCGATCGAAGGCGGCACGATCTTCCGTACGAAGCCGAGCACTTCTTCGTCGCGATAGTGCTCGATCGCCTTCGGCAGGATCCACTCTTCCTCGAAGCTCATGGCGTCAGGCTATAGCACCGAGCCGCAAATCGCGGCCGCCGCGGCCCGCGGCTCCCCGGGATCGCTTTCGCCCATGTCGTTGCACGTCTCGCAGCGGAACGTCTCGAGGTGCGTGCGAACGACGCGGTGAAGGACCGTGTCCTCGGGACGACGCGGACGGTGGAGGGCCAGCGCGCCGATCTCACATGCAGAGCTTCGCCGTCGAGCATTCGCTCGGTAGCTCCGCCATCGTGCACGGCCACATCTCGATCGCGTTCATGCAACCTTGCAACGCGTACGCGTCGATGCCTCGTGCGCAGGCGATGGCTCGGCTCGCCGTGCCACGCATCGCGTCCATGCACGAAGCGAGCGATTCCCACTCGCGACTCGCGCCGACGTCGTTGCATGCGTTCGCGTGCGTGCAGCGCCCGTAGGCGATGTTCTCGACTGCGATGTCGCCGGGCACGGTCACCGCCGAAGTCGTCGTCGTCGTCGCGACGGCGTCGTCGTTGTGCGCGCAACCGCAGATCGCGCCGATGCCGATCGCAGAACCTGCGCCGATGTGGATGAGTTTCATGGCGTCTCCATTCGGCAGCAAACGTGCACATCGCGTTCCGCGACGCGACGACGCGCACGGTTGAAACACGCATCAAAATCGAAAGCCGAAGCCCGACGCCGACGCCGTGATGACGGCGTTGGAGTGGCCTTTGTGCTGCGCGCCGAAGTACACGAGGATGATTCCGCCGACGAACGTCGCG
>JADMIO010796657.1_pt1 | contig 11838 bp, 11 predicted proteins | sample 8958161 | NCBI WGS metagenome assembly JADMIO01 (sample SAMN16585339, study PRJNA669376) | soil metagenome | isolation source: Crop rotation soil | place: USA: Cullars Rotation, Alabama | collected 2011
GACAACTTGTCCACGTGGAATTCTAAGCTTAGGATCCCAATGTGCTGGAAAGTGAAAGGGCATCAAGTGAATATAAAGAAGCCTTAGAAATTAGAAGAAACTTATATGGACAAATGCCGAATGTTTACACTCCAGATTTAGCTAATACATTAATAAATCTCGCTATCTTTTATAAACAATTTATAATTAATCGTGAAAAATCTATCGAATATGTAATTGAAGCCTTAATACTTTTACGTCCGATTGTGGAAGTAATTCCATTTACGCAAAGCTATATGCAAAGAGCGATACAGGTTTTAAGAAATTGGGGCTTGAATGATGATAAAGAAATCGAGCGATTAATTGAGGAAAAGATGAAGGAAACGGGAGAAGATACGGCTTAACATTTACAAATTTAGTCGCTTCTTTGATGAAAGATGTCTTTACATTCGCGAATGTAAAGACATCTTTTGTCAATGTAAAGCCTACATTCATGAATTAAAAGGCTTCTTTAGCGCAAGTAAAGGCTACATTTGTCAAAGTAAAGCTTACATGGGCGCGTGTAAGCTTTACTTTTGTATATGTAAAGGCTTCTTTGGCAAATTATTAAACAAAATTTACAAATAATAAGCAAAAAAATACAGTTTAAACAGTCAAATCATATCGGCAAAAGACCGAATTTGGTGTTTATGCCGGAAATCTTAATAAAAAAGGAGCTTAGAAGAAGATAATGAAAAGAGGACTTGCTAAATTAGAAGAAACTGAAGTGGCGTGGGAAACACACGCGCCGAATGAAACGTTTTACGATACGACACTTGCGCAATTTAAGGCGAGAGTTCAGCTTTCACGCGATGCACGCGCCTTAATTGCCAGTCTCGACCAGCAAACGACTGCCGCAACAACGCAGAAAACAACCGTTGATAATGAAAATCTTGCGCTTGAAAAGAATGTCGCCAAGGCTATCGCCGGAAATAAAAGCTACGGCGAGGACAGCGCGTTATATGAAGGAACAGGACGCGTTCGCAAATCGGAACGAAAAACCGGTTTGACGCGAAAGAAGAACGGAACGAACGGGAATTCGTAAGATTAAGCAAGGTTAGCCACGAATAACACGAATAACACGAATAGATTTTTCTTTTCATTCGTGTTATTCGTGTTATTCGTGGCTAAAAAATTATGAATAAAACTTTGGATTATCGGGCGATGCTTAATGTTGCTATTGAAGAAGGACGAATCGGTTTGGCGGAAGGCGGAATTCCTATCGGCGCGGCGTTGTTTGACGGCGAAGGGAATTTGCTCGGACGCGGGCGCAACCGGAGAGTGCAGGAAGACGACCCTTCGATTCACGGCGAGACGGACGCTTTTCGCAAGGCGGGCAGGCAGAAAAGCTATCGCGACACGATTATGGTCACGACGCTCGCGCCTTGTTTCTATTGTTCGGGACTTGTTTTGCAGTTCAAAATCGGAACGGTCGTCGTCGGCGAATCGAGCACGTTTCAGGGCGGAATCGATTGGTTAAGAGAAAACGGAGTCGAAGTAATCGAGATGAATTCAAGCGAATGCGTCGAAATGCTCAACGAATTTATCGAAAAATATCCTGAAATCTGGAACGAAGATATCGGAGAATAATTGATAATTGATAATTGATAATTGATAATTGAAAGTCTTTTTCTTAATTATCAATTATCAATTATCAATTTTCAGATTTATCAGTCCGGCGGGCGTGTGTTTGAAGCCGCATTTGTCGTAGAAGGTTTGAAGATGCGGGTCGAAATCGACGTGAACCCAATCGCAGCCGGCTTCGACGGCGATTTCGACGGCTTTTTTGACAATCTGAACGCCGATGCCGCGCCGACGGTAATCGAAATGAACGGTCGGTTCGAGAAGAAACGCGTGCTGCGCGCCGTCCCAAGCGAGATAGACGAAGCCGACGAGCTTTTGCATATGAAAAGCGCAGATGTAGCCGAGACTTCGCTCTAAAACGGGCGGAAAATCGAAAAATGTGTGTTTTTCCCAAGCCGCGCTGTAAAGCTCGTTTAATTTTTCGTTGGAAATCTTCGGGCTTTTGCGGTAGTCGATGGCTAAACCGTCGTGCAGATGTATGTTCATAGAATAAATTTACAGCAAGACGAAAATAAACAACAGATTACACGGATTACACGGATTATTTTTATTTTTTAATCTGTGAAATTTGCGTAATCTGTTGTTCGCTTTGCCTCGAATTGCGCGAATAAATCGAAAATGAGAAGATATTCATTTGTTATTTTCATAAATTTTTATACTTTAAAGAGGAAAGAATAAATGGCAGACGTAAGAGATGCGGTGATTATCGGCGCGGCGCGAACGCCGACCGGCAAATTTCAAGGTTTATTAAAAGGTTTTGCCGCGCCCGAGCTTGGCGCGCTGGCGATAAAGGCGGCGATTGAACGCGCAGGCGTAAAACCGGAAGATGTTAACGAAGTGATTATGGGCTGCGTCGTGCAAGCCGGAATCGGACAAGCTCCGGCGAGACAAGCCGCGCTCAAAGCCGGACTTCCGCCGGAAGTTTCGGCTTTGACGGTCAATATGGTTTGCGGTTCGGGACTTCGCGCGGTCGCTTTGGCTTCGCAGGCGATTAAGTTGGGCGATTCGGAAGTCGTCGTCGCGGGCGGAATGGAGTCGATGTCGAATATTCCGTACGCTTTGCCGACGGCGCGCGAAGGAATGCGAATGGGCAATCAGACGGCGGTCGATTTGATGATTCACGACGGTCTCTGGTGTCCGTTTGAGAATTGGCATATGGGCAACACGGGCGAAATTGTGGCGGAAAAGCATCAAATCACGCGCGAAACGCAGGACGAATACGCTTACAACTCGCATCGCAAAGCGACCGAAGCGCAAGCCGAAGGAAGATTTAAGGACGAAATCGTGCCGGTCGAGATTCCGCAGAAAAAAGGCGACGCGATTATTCTCGATTACGACGAGCCGGTTCGCGCCGACACGACGGTCGAAACTTTAGGCAAACTAAAACCCGCGTTTAAGCGAGACGGCGGAACGGTTACGGCGGGAAATGCGCCGGGCGTTAATGACGGCGCATCGGCTTTAGTTGTAACTTCTTCGGAAAAGGCTTCCGAGCTTGGAGTCGAGCCGCTCGCGCGCGTCGTCGCTTCGGCAACTTCGGGCATCGAACCGAAATACATTATGCTCGCGCCGGTTCAAGGCGTGAAAAACGTCTTGGAAAAAGCCGGTTGGACGATGGAAAGCGTCGATTTATTCGAGCTGAACGAAGCGTTTTCGGTTCAGGCGTTGGGCGTGATGAAAGAACTCGGTTTGATGATGGAAAAAGTTAACGTCAACGGCGGCGCGGTCGCGCTCGGACACGCCATCGGCAATTCGGGCGGCAGAGTTTTGACGACTTTGCTCTACGAAATGAAACGCCGCGACGCGCGACGCGGAATCGCCGCGCTCTGTCTCGGCGGCGGAAACTCGGTAGCGATGGCGGTCGAGAGAGTTTAGCTTTTTGCCACGAACAAACACGAAAGGACACGAACCTAAAAGAAAAATTTTCGTGCTTGTTCGTGTCTGTTCGTGGCTAACTTTTGTTTATTAGAGGAAAAATTAAAATGAGTGAAATTATTGGAGTCGTCGGCGCGGGAACGATGGGCAACGGGATTGCTCAAACTGCGGCGGGCGCGGGTTTTGACGTTGTGATGTGCGACGTAAATCAGGAACTTGTCGAGCGCGGCGCGGCGAATATCGGCAAAAGTCTGGACAGATTTGTTAAGAAAGAAACAATCACCGAAGAAAACAAAGCGGAAATTCTCGGGCGAATCAAAACGACGACCGATTTAAACGATTTGAAGGATTGCACGCTCGTCGTCGAAGCGGCGAGCGAAAATTTCGACATCAAAAAGCAAATTTTCGAGCAATTGGACGCGATAACCGGCGCGGACGCGATTTTGTCTTCGAACACTTCTTCGATTTCGATCACGAAAATCGCCGCGGCAACCAAACGACCGGACAAAGTTATCGGAATGCATTTTTTCAATCCCGTTCCGTTGATGAAGCTCGTCGAAGTCATTCGCGGCATCGCCACTTCGGACGAAACTTACGCGAAGGTTAAGGATTTGTCGGAAAAATTAGGCAAAACGCCGGTCGAATGTAACGATTATCCGGGCTTTGTCTCGAATCGCGTTTTGATGCCGATGATCAACGAAGCGATTTTCGCGCTGTTCGAAGGCGTCGCCACGCGCGAGTCGATTGACGAAATTATGAAGCTCGGAATGAATCATCCGATGGGACCGCTTACTTTAGCGGATTTTATCGGCTTGGACGTTTGTCTTGCTATCTTAAACGTTTTGCACGAAGGCTTGGGCGATTCGAAATATCGTCCGTGTCCTTTGCTGAAAAAATACGTCGATGCGGGTTGGTTAGGCAGAAAATCGGGCAAAGGTTTTTATGAATACAACAAATAAATCTTTGTAAATAAGGAATGAGGAAAAGCTGAATTATGGATATTAGCGACATCGTAAAAGCTCGCGGGCGAATTGAATCTTACATCAAAAGAACTGCGCTCGAAAAAAGTCGGACGTTGAGCGAATATCTGGGAACGAATGTCTACGTTAAGCTCGAACTCTTTCAAAAAACAGGCTCATTCAAAGTTCGCGGGGCTTTTAACAAATTATTAAGTTTGTCCGACGAAGAAAAAAAGAAAGGCGTTGTCGCCGTCAGCGGCGGAAATCACGCGCAAGCCGTAGCTTATGCCTCGAAACTTTTGGGTATCGAACCTGTCATCATAATGCCCGAAGCAACTCCGCGAAATTATGTCGATGCGACACGCAATTATGACGCGGAAATTGTTTTTAAGCAGACCATCGACGAGTGTTTTGCCGAAGACGCGTCTTATCGGTCGAAAGGAAGAGTTTCGGTTCACCCGTTTGACGATTCGCTGGTTATGGCTGGACAGGGAACTCTCGGTTTGGAAATTTTAGAAGATTTACCCGAGACGACCGATATTTTCGTCAGCATCGGCGGCGGCGGTTTGGCTGGCGGCGTGGCGACGGCGGTCAAAGCGCGTAAACCCGAGGTAAGAATTTGGGGAGTTGAAACGGTTGGGGCGGAAGCTATGACCGAGGCGTTCAAAGCCGGAAAGCCGGTTGAAGTTGCAAACACATCGATTGCCAAAACACTCAGCGCGCCTTATGTTTCGGAGGAAACTTTAAGCTTGGCGCGAATGTATCTGGAAAAAGTGATAGTCGTGCCGGACGCCGAAGCCGTCAAAGAGTTACGGTTTATGCTTGAACGATTGAAGATTTTGACCGAGCCGGCGGCTTCGTGTACGCTGGCGGCGGCGGCGACATTGAAAAATCGATTCAACAAGGAAAATCATTTAGTTTTAATTCTCTGCGGAGGCAATTTTTCGCTCGACGATTTATGCCGTTATAATAGTGAGAAATCAAAAAACTAAATTACGCTCGAATGCGTAATAATAAAACTAAATCTTCTGAAAAGGGAACAAATATGAAAAAATTAACTGCTTTTTTATCAATGCTTGTTTTCGCTTTTGCTGTGAGCCAGACGGCTTTTGCGCAGGTGAAAATTATGCCTTTGAATATTAAACAGCGCACTTTGCCGAACGGCTTGAAGGTCGTCTCTTTGATGGACAGTTCCAGCCCGACGATTTCGGTTCACGTTTGGTATAACGTCGGCTCGAAGGACGACCCGAACGGGCGTTCGGGCTTTGCGCATATGTTTGAGCATATGATGTTTAAGTCGACGAAAAATATGAAAAGCGAGAATATGGACAGGCTGACCGAAGACGTCGGCGGCTATAACAACGCTTCGACTTGGGACGATTTTACCAATTATTATGAAGTGATTCCGTCGAATTATCTGGAAACTCTGCTTTGGGCGGAAAGCGATAGAATGGTGAATTTGAACGTCGATGAAGCGAACTTCAAATCCGAGCGCGATGTGGTCAAAGAAGAGTTTCGCCAGCGCATTCTGGCGAATCCTTACGGTATGCTTTTCGGGCAATTTATTGAAAAGCTTTCGTTTACGACGCATCCATACAAACGTCCGGGCATCGGAAATCTCGACGAATTAAACGCCGCGACGCCGAAAGACGCCAGCGATTTTTACAAGCTTTATTATCGACCGGACAACGCGTATCTGATTGTCGTCGGCGACTTTAATCAAGCGCAGCTCGACGCGTGGGTTGATAAATATTTCGGCAGAATTCCGCGCCCGTCGGGTTCGATTCCGCGCGTTACTTTGACCGAGCCTGACCGCACCGCCGAAAGACGCAATATGACGACCGCGCCGAATGTTCCTTTTCCGGCTGTGGCGATTACGTATCTCGCGCCGCCTTCGAAAAGCGCGGACATTGCCGCTTTGAGAATCGCCGAAACGATTCTTTCGGGCGGCGAAAGCTCGCGCCTTTATCAATCGCTGGTTTACAAACAGCAAGTTGCGCAGGAAGCGCAGTTTTACGTCGATTTGCGCGTCGATAAAGGTTTGCTGGTTTTTTATTCGATTGCTTCGGAAGGCAAAACGCCGCAGGAACTCGAAAAAGCTCTTTTGGATGAATTATCGAAAATTCAAACTTCGGGCATCACGGCAAACGAATTGGCGAAAGCTAAAAATCAATTGATTACGCGCACTTTGCAGGAACGCGAGCAGAACGACGGAAAAGCGATTGCCATCGAGCGCGCCGTCGCCTATATGGGCGACCCGAACGCCGTCAACACCGACATTCAGCGGCTTCAAGCCGTGACGGCGGCTGACGTTCAGCGCGTGATGAAAAAATATTTCACCGATAACAACCGCGTCGTCATTTATTATCAACAGGAGGCAGCGAAATAATGAAAAATAAACAATTCAAAATTCAAAATTTGTTAGCCGTTCTCACACTTTTCAGCGTTCTCTGCGTTTCTGTTTTCGCGCAGGAAACTCCGCCCGCGCCGTCCGCGCCGAAGTCCGTCAAAGTTCCGGCGGTCAAGGAAAAAACTTTGCCGAACGGTTTGAAAATCGCGGTTATCGAGAGAAAAAACGTGCCGCTCGTCACCGTTCAGCTTTTGGTTAAAAGCGGCGCGAGCAGTGAAGCCATAACTCAAGCCGGTTTGGCGAATCTGACCGCCGCGCTTTTGACCAAAGGCACGAAAACCCGAACGGCGACGCAGATTGCCGAGCAGATGGAATTTCTCGGCGGCTCGATAAACACGGGCGCGGGCTGGAACGGCTCGAACGTTATCGTCAACGTAATGTCCGACAAGCTCGACCAGGCTTTGACGATTATGTCGGACGTTGTTTTGAACCCGACTTTCAAACAGGAAGAACTCGATTTGCTCAAATCGCAAACGCTCGACAGCTTGCAGAACAGTTTGAATCAACCCGGATTTCTGGCGAATTACGTCGCCTCGAAATACACTTTCGGCGAGCATCCGGCGGGCGGAACGCCGACCAGCATCAACGCCATCACGCGCGACGATATTGTTAAATTTCACGACGATAAATATATGCCGAAAAACGCGGTTTTGATTTTTACGGGCGATATTACACCCGTCAGAGCAAATGCGCTGGCTCAAAAGTTTTTCGGCAAATGGCAGTCGAAAACCGTGAACGGCACGGATTTGACGAAGCTGCCAATCCAAACTACAAACAAATCAAACGTCAGAAGAATTCTGGTTGTCGATTTGCCGAATTCCGGTCAAGCGGCGGTCAAATATTTAAAGCCGATTCCCGCCGGTCGCGTTAATTCGGGCAAGACGAACACGATTTATTATCCGGCGATTGTGATGAATTCGGTGCTCGGCGGCGGTTATTCGTCGCGTTTGAATCAGGAAATTCGCATCAAGCGCGGCTTGAGCTACGGCGCGGGCAGCGGTTTTGCGTGGCGCGATACGGACACGAATTTTTCGACCAGCACGCAGACGAAAAACGAATCGGCGGCGGAAGTTGTCGATTTGGTGCTCGACGAAATTGAAAAACTCGCCGACGGAATGATTCCGAGCGCAGAGCTGAATCCGCGCAAATTGGTTTTGACCGGCGATTTCGGGCGCGATTTGGAAACGACGCAAGGCTTGGCGGGCGCGCTTGCCGATTTGTACAGCTTCGGCATTTCGACCGACGAGCTAAATTCTTATATGAATAACGTGCAAGGCGTCTCCGACGCGCAAATCCGCGATTTTGCCCGAGCAAATTTGTTGGGCGGCGACGTTATCGTCGTCGGCGACGCGAAAATCTTTATGGACGATTTGAAAAAACGTTTCCCGAAAGTTCAAATCGAAACCGTTAAAGCCGCCGAAATCGACATCAATACTTTGCGATAAAAAAAAGGTCTCAAGTCCCAAGTCTCAAGTCCCAGGTCAAAATCTTTCCGACTTGGGACTTGCGACTATTGCTTATGCACAAAAATCTTCGCTCGTTTATCGAAGCATTAAGACAGGAAAACGATTTAGTCGAAATCGAAGCGGAAGTTGACCCATATCTTGAAATCGCCGAAATTCATCGACGCGTGATTGACGAGCAGGGAAAGGCTCTGCTTTTCAAACGCGTCAAAAATTCGAAATATCCGGTCGCGACGAATCTTTTCGGAACTCGCAAACGCATCGACCTCGCTTTCGGCAAAAAGCCGCAGGAATTGGTCAAAAAAGCGGTCGAAATGGTCGAAATTCTTTTGCCGCCAAAGCCGAAAGAGCTTTGGAATTATCGCTCGCTCGTCTTTGACGCCTTAAAGCTCGGAACAAAAAAAACGCGTCGCGCGCCCGTTTTGGAAGTCGCCGACAATCCGCCGAATCTCGAAAAACTGCCGCTTTTGCAGCTCTGGCACGAAGACGGCGGGCATTTTATCACCTTGCCGCTCGTTTACACCGAAAGCCCTTCGAGCCGCAAATCCAATCTCGGAATGTATCGCATTCAAAGATACGACGCGACGACGACCGGAATTCACTGGCAAATCGGCAAAGGCGGCGGTTTTCATTATTTCGAAGCCGAACAGCGCGGCGAATCTCTGCCCGTAACGATTTTTCTCGGCGGCGCGCCCGCGATGATTTTGTCGGCAATCGCGCCGCTTCCCGAAGACGTTCCCGAACTCGTTTTAGCTTCGGTTCTGGCGGGCGGAAAAATCGAAACCGTCGAAAATCCAATAAAAAATCATCACCGTTTGATTGCCGAAGCCGAGTTCGCCATTTGCGGTCGCGTTCAGCCTGAAATTAGAAAACCCGAAGGACCTTTCGGCGACCATTACGGTTATTATTCGCTCGCGCACGATTATCCGATTTTTGAGACGCAAGCGATTTTTCACCGCAAAGACGCGATTTTTCCGGCAACCGTCGTCGGCAAGCCGCGTCAGGAAGATTTTTTCATCGGCGATTATTTGCAGGAATTATTATCGCCGCTTTTTCCGGTCGTGATGCCAGCCGTTCGCGATTTGTGGAGCTACGGCGAAACCGGATTTCACAGCTTGGCGGCGGCGGTCGTCCGCGAACGCTACGCGCGCGAGGCGCTTTCCGCCGGTTTTCGAATCCTCGGCGAAGGTCAATTGTCACTCACAAAATTTTTGCTTTTAACCGACAAAGCGCAGGATTTGCGCGACTTCAAATCGCTTTTCGAGCATATTTTAGAACGCGTCGATTGGCAAAGCGATTTCTTTGTTTTCGACCGGACTTCTTTCGACACGCTCGATTACGCCAGCGGAAAAATCAATCACGGCTCAAAAGCGATGCTCGTCGGCGTCGGCGAAGCGAAACGAGAACTGAAACGCGAATTTTCCGGCGAGCTTCCCAACGGAATCAAAAAAGCGAAAGTTTTCTGCGGCGGCTGTCTCGTCGTCGAAGGCGACAAGTATGAAAAGGACGAAAATCTAGCCGAACAAATCGCCAAATCGAATGTTTTCAAAGATTTCGAAATCGTCGTTTTGCACGACCGTATCGAATATGCCGATGCGACCGACAAATTTTTATGGGCGACTTGGACGCGTTTTAACCCTTCAACCGACGTTTACGCGCGCGAAATAAAAGTCGTCAATAATCACATCGCTTACGCCGCTCCGATTGTCATCGACGCGCGAATGAAACCTTGGTATCCGAAAGAAGTCGAGCCGCGCGAAGATATTGTGAAACTTGTGAGCGGTCGCTGGCGTGAATATTTCCCGAAAGAATAATTTATGAGCAAAACCGGATTACTTCTAAAACGCATAATGTTCGTTTTTGCGGGCATTTTGCTGGTGATTTGTCTGCTCGTCGCTTACGCCTATCTGATTGAGCCGCGCCGTTTGGTCATTCACGAGGAAACTTTGAAAATTCCGAATTGGAGCGCGAATTTGAACGGGTTTAAGGTCGTGGCGATTTCCGACATACACGGCGGCTCAAACAATGTGACCGAAGAAAAGCTGCGCGAATTGGTCGAAAAAGCGAACGCGCAAAACGCGGACATCATCGTTCTTTTGGGCGATTACGTTTCGCAAACGCGCGGAATGCACAGCGTTTTGAAGATGCCGAGCGAAAAGGTCGCCGAAAATTTGCAAGGTTTGCGCGCAAAATACGGCGTTTACGCCATCATCGGCAATCACGATTGGTGGTATGACGAAAAGAAAATTACCGCCGAATTTGAAAACGCCGGAATCAATATTTTGGAAAACGAAGTCGCGCCGGTTCAAGTCGGCGACGAAAAAGTTTACATTTGGGGCATCGAAGATTACTGGAAAAGGCGAATGGTGCCGACCGCCGCGCTCGAAAATCTTCGCGAAAAGCGAAACGTCATCGCCATCACGCACAATCCCGACGCGCTTTTGCAGACGCCGAACGAAATCAGCCTGATGCTTGCCGGACATTCGCACGGCGGGCAAGTGAAATTTCCGATTTACGGCGCGCACAATTTCGTCAACGACAAAAGATTTATGGCAGGCTTAGCGGTCGTGGACGGCAAACACGTCTTCGTCACAACCGGCGTCGGCTGCACCGGACCGCAGCTTCGCTTTCGCGTCCCGCCCGAAATCGCCGTCTTGAGCTTGTATGCAGAATAGGGAATTTACCACAGAGAACACAGAGATTTTTTAATAATTTTCTCTGTGCTCTCTGTGTTCTCTGTGGTGAAATAATCTTAATGAAAAAGCACTGGAAAAAATTAGCGCGCGGCGCGATTGTTTTGTTTGTCGTCGGGCTTTTGTGTCTCGGTTACGCTTATTTTATCGAGCCTTTCCGGCTGGTCGTCAACAAACAGGAAATCAAAATCAAAAACTGGAATACGGCTTTTAATAATTTGAAAATCGTGGCGATTTCCGACATTCACGGCGGCTCGCGCGGCGTCACGGCGGAGAAAATCCGGCTTGTCGTAGAAAAGGCAAACGAGCAAAACGCTGATTTAATCGTGCTTTTGGGCGATTACGTTTCGCAAAACAGCTTTGAGCGCGTGCCGATTGAGCAGAGAACTTTGCGAATGCCGATTGAAGAAATCGCCGAAAACTTAAAAGGCTTGCGCGCAAAATACGGCGTGTTTGCGGTTTTGGGAAATCACGACGGCTATTACGGCGACGCGAAAATCGTCGCCGAGCTTGAGCGCGTCGGCATCGACGTTTTGCAAAACGAGATTCGCGTCGTCGAAAAAGACGGTCAAAAATTCCGCATTTTAGGCTTAAACGACCATCTCAAACTCAATTCGTGGGTGACGTTCGATTCGGACGTGCGCCGCGTTTTGGCAAACAACGAGCAAGTCGGCGACATCGTTGTGCTCGAACACAGCCCCGACATTTTTCACATTCTGCATTATCACAAAACGCTCGGCAAAGATTTCAAATTGATGCTCGCCGGACACACTCACGGCGGGCAGGTTTGGCTGCCGATTCTCGGAACGCCAATCGTGCCTTCGTCTTACGGGCAAAAA
>JADMIO011538850.1_pt1 | contig 11838 bp, 10 predicted proteins | sample 8958161 | NCBI WGS metagenome assembly JADMIO01 (sample SAMN16585339, study PRJNA669376) | soil metagenome | isolation source: Crop rotation soil | place: USA: Cullars Rotation, Alabama | collected 2011
GCTGGAAGGTGCGCACCATCCCCTTGCGGGCCACCTTGTGGGCGGGCACGCCCGCCAGCGACTCGCCGTCGAAGGTCCAGCGCCCCGTGTCGCGCTGGTCGAAGCCCGTGAGCAGGTTGAAGAACGTCGTCTTGCCGGCGCCGTTCGGGCCGATGAGCGCGGTGATCGCGCCACGCTGCACCTCGAGGTGGTCCACGTCGACGGCCGTCAAGCCCCCGAAGCGACGCCTGACCTCGTCGACCACGAGGATCGGGTCGGGCTTGGCGACGCCGGGCTCCGGCGCGAGGCCCGAGAAGGCGACCGCCATCGGCGACGTCGTGTCAGCGGCGGACACTGACCGCCACCTCCCGCTTGTCGCCGATGATCCCTTGGGGCCGGTAGATCATCAGGAGCATGAGCCCGATGCCGACGAGGATCTGGCGCACGATCCCCACCTCGTTGGCGACGAGGAAGTCGATGTAGCCCGCGTTGATCGCCTGGCGCAGCGCCACGTCGACGAAGCCGTACAGGAAGAAGAAGACGATCGCGCCGAGCACCGGGCCGATCACCCGTGCGGCACCGCCCATCACGAGGATGACGTAGAGCGAGAACGTCAGGGCGGTGGCGAGGCTGTCCGGGGCCACGGACTGCCGGGCCAGCGCGAAGAGGACGCCGGCGAGGCCACCGATCACGCCACCGACCACGAGCGACTGCATCTTGAACGAGTACACGTTCTTGCCGAGGCTCCGGACGGCGTCCTCGTCCTCGCGGATCGCCTTGAGCACGCGGCCCCAGGGGCTGCGCACGAGGAAGTGCGTGCCGACGGCGGTGAGGACGACGATGCCCCAGCCGATGATCAGCACCCAGGTCTGCGACGAGTTGTACTCGATGCCGATGGAGGTGCCCGGGATGTCGAGGGCGTACTTCCCGGCGCTGAACGGGCTGGTGTCGAAGAAGTCGCCGGCGAACCCCTGGATGCCCGCCGCGCCGCCGGTGGAGGCCCGGAACCGAGCCGCGCGCAGGACCAACCGGATGATCTCCCCGGCCGCGATGGTGACGATCGCGAGGTAGTCGGCGCGCAACCGCAGCGTGGGCACGCCGAGCAGCAGGGCGAGCATGGCAGCGGTGAAGAAGCTGAGGAACACGCACAGCCAGAACGACAACCCGTAGGTGTCGACCCCCATGGCGACCGTGTAGGCGCCGATCGCCACGAAGCCCACCTGGCCGAAGTTCACGAGGCCCGTGTAGCCGAAGTGGATGTTGAGGCCCATGGCGGCGAGGCAGTAGACGACGGCCGACGGGCCGACCGCGGTGGTGAGCGACACCGAGAGGATGAGGTTCCAGTCCACGGCGCCTCCTATCCGACTCTCTCCGCGCGCCCCAGGATGCCCTGCGGACGGATGAGCAGCACGACGATCAGGATGAACAGCGCGCCCACGTTCTTGAGCTCCGTGGGGATGAGGAGCGTCGACATCTCGATGAACATGCCGACGACGAAGGAGCCGACGAGGGCGCCGTAGGCGGTGCCGAGCCCGCCGAGGGTGATGCCGGCGAACATCAGGAGCAGCAGCCGGAAGCCCATCTCGAACTGGACCTGCTGCTGGATGCCGAACAGGACGCCGCCGAGCGCGGCGAGGCCGCCGCCGAGGGCCCACACGAAGAGGATGACCCGGTCGACGTCGATCCCCGAGCTGGCGGCGAGGTCCGGGTTGTCGGACACGGCGCGCATGGCCTTGCCGATCAGCGAGAACTGGAGGAGCGACGCCACCGCGACGATCACGGTGAGGACGATCACGATGATCCAGAGGTCCTCGGCCGAGGCGCGGATCGGCCCGATGTCGATGCCCTCCTTCACGTTGTACTGGTTGTACGGGCGGTAGATGCCACCGAAGAAGAGCTGGATCACGCTGCGCCAGGCGAGGCTCAGCCCGATCGAGACGATCATCATTGCGATCAGGCTCATCCCGCGGCTGCGGAGGCGTCCCCAGAGGAGCTTGTCGACGATCGCGCCGGTGATCGCCCCGGCGATGATGGCGAGGATCATGGCCGGCACCAGGTGGATCCCCAGCTCGACGTTGATGTACCAGGCGATCACCGCCCCCCAGGTCACGTGCTCGCCGTGGCTGAAGTTCACCAGGCCGGTGGTGCCGAAGATGAGCGAGAGGCCGAGCGACGTGATGGCGATGATGAGGCCGAAGCCGAGGCCGTCGAAGATCTTCTGCGGGATCTTCTCGAGCGTGCTGGTCGTGGTCCGCTGCCGGTCGCCGAGGGTGATGTTCAGGACCCGGGCGCGGTTCGGGTCGATCGAGATGACCTCGCCGCCCTCGCGGGGCAGGCCGACGTCGTCGCCGAGGGAGTCCAGGTCGAGCGTGGCCGTGTACTGCCCTTCGCCGGGGAGGACGATCGTGGCTCGGCCCTCGTCGTCGGTCTCGACCTCGTCGACCTCCTCGTCGGTGGCGTCCGTGACGACGATGACGGCGCCCTCGACCGGTTCGTCGTCCTCCCGGTCCTGGGTGCCCTTGCGATCGGTGACGATGACGGCGACCTCGCGCTCGTCGCCCCCGTCCTCTTGGGCGCCGCTGGGCGCGATCCCCGCGAACAGCCCGATCGCAACGATGGCCAGCGCGACGAGCAGCGACAGGGTGCGTCGGTCCGACAAGGGGCCGGACGATACCTCGTACCGGGTTTCGGTGCGGTTACCGCACCCTCACTGCACGCCGACCGCTCGCAGCACCTCGTCGAGGGGAGCGACCATGCCGGTGTAGAAGGGCCCGAACTCCGCGTAGCGGGCCGAGGCCTCGTCGAAGCGCATCGTGTAGACGACCTCCTTCAGGTCGTCGGGGTGCACCGCGAAGAGCGTGACGCCCCACTCGAAGTCGTCGACGCCCGTGGAACCGGTGACCACCTGGAGCACGCGGCCGGCGAACTTCCGGCCGCTCGCGCCGTGCGCGTACATCAGGTCCTTGCGATCGTCGTAAGGCAGCGTGAACCAGTTGCTCTCGTCCCCCCGGCGCTTCGACATCGGGTAGAAGCAGAAGGCCCGCTTGCCCTCCGGCGGCAGGTTGGGGTGGAGCCGCGCCTCCCGCAGCTCCTCGGGCACGCCCTGCGCGTACTCGGAGAGCTCGGTGAGGGACACGTAGCTGTCGACGACCTCGAGCCCCGCCGCCGCCACCTCGGTCTGGAGCGTGCGCAGCCGCCAGAGGTCGGCACCCAGGGCCATGAGCGCGACGTCGGCCTTGTGGCCGAGCATGGCGGCCGCCACCACCTGGACGTCGTCGGCCTCGGCCGCCTTCACCGCCGCCGTGACGGCCTCGGCCTCGGCGAGCGGGCCGGCCTTGGCGAAGAGGTGCAGGACCCCCCAACCGACCGTGGGCTCGAGCGGTTCCGGCATGTGGTCGAGGCTAACGGTGGCCGGCGGAGGCCAGCACCTCGACGGTGACGACCGCGTTGTAGTCGGGCACCTTCGAGCGCGGCTCGCGGTGGTCGGCGCCGCTCGGGATGAGGGCGTTGCCCTCGGGCCAGTGCACCTGCAGCGAGCCGGCCGGCAACCGGACCAGCTTGAGGTGGCCGTCGAAGGTCCCCGTCGCGCTCGTGAGGCGCACCGGGGTGCCCTCGCCCGCGCCCAGGGCACGGGCGTCCGCTTCGTCGATGTACACGGCGTCGCGGCGCGCCCCGGTGAGGGGATCGACGTCGGCGTGCACCATCGAGTTGAACTGCTTCCCCCGGCGGGTGGCGACGGTGAAGGCGCCCGGCGGCAGGTCGGGGCGGCCCGGCCGCAGCGCGGTGAAGCGGGCGCGCCCGTCTGGGACGGGGAACTCGCCGTCGGCGCAGAGGTGGCGTCCTCCCCACTGCACCTGGTCGCCGGTGGCGGCCAACCGCTCGATGCCCGCGTAGGCGGGGACGACGCGCGCGATCTCGGCGCGGACCGCCTGGTTGCTGGGCCAATCGAAGGCGATGGCGTGCTCGGGGGCGACGCGCTGCGCGACGTCAGCGAACAACCGCCACTCGCTGCGCGCTTCGCCGACTCGCCGCGGGATCTCCGGGCTGAAGATGATCCGGCGCTCGGTCGTGGTCTCGGTACCGCCGCCCTCCTGCTCGTAGCGGGTCGCGACCGGCAGCAGGAGCACGTCGTCGCCCTCGGCGAGCATCTGGCTCGTCAGGACGATGTCCTGGTGCACTCGAAGCGGCACGCGGTCGAGGGCCACCGCGACCGACGGCGGGTCGGGGAGCACCTCGAGGAGGTTGCCGCCGGACGTCCAGAGCACATCGAGCGCGCCGCCCGCCGCCGCCCCGACGACCTCGGGCGCCGTGAGACCGGGCTGGGACGGGACCGGGAACCCCCAGTGCTCGGCCAGCTCGGTGGCGTGCTCCTCGTCCACCGGCGCACCGCCCGGGAAGGCGGTGGCGTACGCGCCCATCTCGGCCCCACCCTGCACGCCGGAGTGGCCGCGGATCGGCATCAGCCCGGCGCCGTCGCGGCCGACGTTGCCGCGGGCGAGCCCGAGGTTGACGATGGCCCGCACGCCGTCGACCGCGTCCCGGTGCTGGGTGATGCCCATCGACCACACGAGCACGGCCGACGCGGCGCTCGCGTACAGGTCGGCGAAGGCGTCGACCTGGTCGGCGTTGACACCCGCGACGTCGAGCAGGTCGGCCATCGGCTGGTCGTCCAGGTCCCGGACGAGGTCGTCCCACCCGGTGGTGTGGGCGGCCACGAACGCGTCGTCGACCGCGCGCCGCTCGATCAGCCGCTTCAGCACGGCGTTGGCGAGGGCCACGTCCCCGCCGGGTCGCACGGGGACGTGGAGGTCGCACACCTTGGTGCCGAACAGCGCCGATTCGACGTTCGACGGCACCCAGTACCGGTCGAGACCCGGTTCGAGGTACGGGTTCACGATGACGACCCGACACCCGCGCTGCTTGGCGAGGTACAGGTACTTCATGAAGACGGGTTGGTTGTTGGCGGGGTTCGTCCCCCAGAGCACGACGAGGTCGCTCTCGATCACGTCCTGCAGCGAGCAGGTGGCGGCGGCGGCGCCGATGGTCTCCTTGAGCCCGACGGTGGAGGGCGCGTGGCAGACGCGCGCGGCCGAGTCGATGTTCGCGATCCCCATGGCTCGCGCCGCCTTGCCGGCGACGTAGTACGTCTCGTTCGTGATCCCGCGGCTGGTGAGGTACAGCGCGACGCGATCGGGATCCGTGGCCCGGAGCGCGCCGGCGAGGAGGTCGAGGGCCTCGTCCCAGCTGATGCGCCGGAACCCAGGTTCGCCCCGCCGGCGGCGCATGGGGTGGGCGAGCCGGCCGAGCCGCCGGAGCTGCGACGACGAGCGCGCCGCCAGCGGGCTGACGTCGGACAGGACGACGGGGTCGATGGCGTCGGCGGTGTTCAGCTCGAGGAGCTGCAGGCGGGTGGTGCAGAGGTGCACCCCGTCGATCGTCCAGTCGTGCAGCCCGGCGACCCCGAGCGCGCAGCCGTCGCACGCGCCCTTGCGGAGCACGTCGATCGCGTACTTGGGGTGGGCGCGGTTGGCCCAGGCGGCCTTGGCCATGTCGCGGTAGTGGTGCGGCTTCTGCAGCCCGACGCCGTTCGGACGCAGGCCGACCCAGCCCTCGCGGCGCCAACCGGTGAGCTGCTCGCGCCAACCCATCAGCGCGCGGCGTCAGGCGAGCGGTCGGCGGGGGCGTAGAGGTTGGCGACGGGCGGTTCGCCCCGGACGAACCCCGCCAGCGTCATGCCGGACTGGCGCGCCGCCTCCACCGCCAGCGCCGACGGCGCGCTCACCGCGACGACAGCGCTGAACCCGGCCGCCCAGGCCTTCTGCACGATCTCGAAGCCGGCGCGGCCGCTCACGTAGAGACCCAGGTCGGTGGCGGGGAGCCGGCCGTCGAGGAGCAGCCGACCGACGACCTTGTCGACGGCGTTGTGACGACCGATGTCCTCGCGCACGAGGATCGGATCACCGGCGCGGCCGAACGCGGCGGCGGCGTGCACGGCACCTGTCGCGGCGAACAGCCCTTGATCGGGGTGCACCCGAGCGGGCACGGCGGCCAACACGTCCATGGGCCAGGGGTCCCCCACGGGGATGGGGGCGATCCGGTCGCGCAGCTCCTCGATGGCCACGGAGCCGCAGAGGCCGCACGCGGTCGTCGCCGTCGCGAGACGAGCGGCCGGCACCGGCGCGGCGCCGCCGGTGTCGACGCTCACGACGTTGAACTCGCTGTCCACGGCGGAGCCGGTGCCGCAGTACCGGCAGGACAGGACCGGGGCGCCGGCGAGGAGGCCGTCGCCGTGCAGGAGCCCGACCGCGAGCTCGAAGTCGTGGCCAGGGGTCCGCATCGTGGTCGCCACGAGGTGACCATCGAGGCGGATCTCGAGGGGCTCCTCGACGATGAGCTGGTCCGGCCGACGACGGAGCGCGCCACCATCCCAGTGCTGCGTGAGCATCGTCGCCGTGCGGCCGCGGGTCACGGTGCCGAGGGTAGTGAGCGGTCCGTCCGATCCGTCCCGTCGATCAGTCCCGCCCGTTCCCCCGGCGCCCCTGCACCCACGCGTACCCGAGCACGGCCACCACCGGCAGGGCGAGCCACAGGAAGCTCGTCTGGGCGGCGACGGCGATGAGCACGAGGACGCCGACGAGCAGGACCGCGGCGAGGAACAGGCCGTGGCTGGCTGGCGGTGTGGCGTCGTCGTCGGTGGCCGTGGCCTCCGGCTTGGGACTGCGGTGGCGGAGCTTCTTCGACTGCTTCAGCGCGGGCTTGACGTCGCGCTTCCACAGCGACTCCTCGTGACGCCGCTTGGCCTCGAGCTTGGCGGCGAGCGCGCGCAGCTCCTCGGGAGAGGCGGCGCCGGCCTCGACCATCCGACGCACCTCGTCCTCGTGCGGCCGGAGCTCGTCGGCCAGCGGTGGGACCGGATCTGCCGAGGTGGGTGGTTCTGTCCCCTCCGTCCCGTCCGGCCGCTCGTCCTCCACCCGACCGACGTTACCGACTGCTCGAAATCGGCAGGAGACCGGTGGCAGATCCCGAATGCAACTGGAGATGTCGAAGGTGCAGTGGCTGCGGCGGGCGCTGGCGGTCACCCTCTTCGTCGCGGGCGCCGGCGCCCTCCCGGCCCCCTCCGCCACCGCCGCCGTGCCCGTCCTCGTGCTGGACGGCACCGGTTGGGGCCACGGGGTTGGCCTGTCGCAGTGGGGCGCGGAGTCGCTGGCGCGCGCCGGCCACAGCACGAACGAGATCCTCGGCACCTTCTATCCGGGCACGCAGCTCGGTGAGGCGGGGGGGACGATGCGGGTGGCGGTGCACAAGCCGGCGACGAGCAGCACCACGCTCACGTTCCCGCAGGGAGGCGAGGTGCGCAGCGCGCCCTCGGGGTCGCAGGCCGCCGGCTTCCCCGTGCGCGTCGGCCCGGGCGGCCAGGTCCGCATCACCTACGACGGCGCCTACCGGGTCACCCCGTTGATGGCCGCGCAGTCCGCCGGACGGCCGACCGCGTTCCGGCAGGACCCGTGCACGCTCGTCGTCATGTGCACGCCGCCCGTGCCCACGACCGCGCCCCCGTCGACGACCACGACGACCGCGCCATCGGGCGGCGGGGACGGCGGCGGCGGCACGACCCCGGGCCCGGGTGGCGGAGGCGCGGCCGGCGCCACCGCCAGCTCCCCGTCGCCCGTGTTCGCGGTGCCGGCCTCCGGCGGGGTGACGCGCGTCGACGACCGCAGCCGCACGTACCGCGGGGCGATCGAGGCCAGCGGGGGCGGGGCCCTGCGGCTCGTCAACCTCGTCGACATCGAGGACTACCTGCGCGGCATGGGCGAGGTCCCGGGCACCTGGCCCGCGGCCGCCGTCCAGGCCCAGACCATCGCCGCCCGCACCTACGCGCTGCGGGCCATGCAGGCGAGCGGCGAGATCTGCGATGACGCGCGCTGCCAGGTGTACATCGGCGCGACGGCGGAGTCGGCCGGCCAGAGCGCGGCGGTCGCGGCCACCGCGCACCGGGTGATCACCTACGGCGGCGAGCTGGCCGCCGCGGTGTACTCCGCCGACGCCGGCGGCGTGTCGGCGAACACGTTCGAGGGCTTCGGCACCCCCGACGGCACGTACCCCTACCTTCGCAACGTCGCCTACCCCACCGACAACCCCCTCCCCTGGAAGGTCGTGGTCGGCCTCGACCAGGTGGCGCGCCGCGTCGGCTACCCGGGTGCCCTCACGGGCGTCCGCGTCGCGGAGGCAGGCCCCTCCGGCCGCGCGCTCTCCCTCACGCTCGAGGGCTCCGCCGGGGAGCGCACGGTCGACGGCCGGAGCTTCGCTCGGGCGCTCGCGCTGCGCTCGACGCGCTTCACGGCGACGGCGGGCACGGCCGCCGGGGCACCACCACCGCCGCCCCCGGCCGAAGAGGCCATCCAAGCGCTGCCCGAGGAGACGGCGACGCTGGCCCGCCAGCCCGTCGTCCGACCGGAGGCCGAGATCCGGTTGGACCAGGACCTCGCCACCGCGCCCGCCACCGACCTGGTCGACGAACTCCCCGACGCCCTCGATCCCCGCCGGCACCCGGCGACCCTCGCGGCGATCCTGCTCCTCGCGTTCGTCGTCGGCGGGCTCATCCCGGCGGCCATGGCCGCGAGCGACCCCGACGCGCGAACCTCGACGCGGTGGACGCGCCTGATCCGAAGCCGCTGACCATCCCCCGCCTGCTCCGGCGAGGGCTGCTCCGCCGGTGCCCGCTCTGCGGGAGCGGTGACGTGTTCTCGAGCTTCTTCCAGGTGCGCGACCGGTGCCCACGGTGCAACTTCCCGCTCCAACGCGAGGACGGGCACTGGCTCGGGGCGATCGGGATCAACACGATGGTGACGTTCGGCCTGCTGTTCCTGACGATGCTCGTCTCGTTCCTGCTCACCATCGAGGACCGCCGGGCGGTCGCGGTCCTCGTCCCCTGCCTCCTGGTCGCCGGGCTGACGCCACTGCTGTTCTTCGGGAGCTCCCACACGCTCTGGAGCGCCATCGAGCTGGCCATGAACCCGCTCTCCCCGCGCGACGACGTCGACCCCCGGTGGATCCCGGCGCCGGTGAAACGGAGCTGACCCGACGTCGGGTGCGGGTCAGATCGAGTGCGGTTGGCGGACGAGCGCGCCGAGGTGGGCGTGGTCGTTGTAGCGGACCAGCTGGACCGGGAGGGTCGACTTCTCGTAGGGGTTCGGGGCGAACCGGAACTCGGTGATCGACGCGTTGTCGGGCGCGATCCACGCCCGGTTGGCCAACCCGGCGGCCTCGAGCCCGAGGTAGTGGAGCATCGAGTGGACCACGACGCCCCCGTGGCACGCCACGACGATCGTCTCCCCCGGGTGGCGCTCGACGAGGGCCTCGAGGGCGCCGCCCACGCGGTCCCCCATCTCGACCCAGGTCTCCCAGCCGGGCGCGCGGCGGGTCAGGCCGTCCCAGCCGCCTTCGACCGGGTAGCGCTCGGCCAGCTCGTCCCAGGTCAGCCCATCGGCCTCCCCCGGGTGGCCTTCGCAGAAGTCGCACTCCGAGCGGACGTCGAGGTGGCCGAGGGCGGGGGCGAGGATCTGCGCGGTCTCGATCGCCCGCGGCATCACCGACGAGTAGAGCGCGGTCGCGCCCGCGAGCTCACCGGTCGAGGCCAGGCGGTCGCGCAGCTTGCCGATCTGCTCCCGCCCGAGGTCGGAGAGCCCCGTGCACCCCGAGTGCCCGCCCAGCACGCCGAGCTCCTGCGCCCGAGACTCCCCATGTCGGATCAAGACGATGCGAGTCCCCTCTGCCATGAGGAAGGAGCGTAGGAGGCAGAACGACCGACCACGCGGGGACGGAACGGCGAAGGCCCGCCCCCGAAAGGGGCGGGCCCAGAGCTCGCCGCAGGCCGCCTCGGGCGGCCGAAGACGAAACCGCCTAGAAGTCCTCCATCCCGCCGCCAGGCATGGCGGGGGCGTCCTCGGGCTTGTCGGCGATGACGGCCTCGGTGGTGAGGAAGAGCGCCGCGATGGAGGCGGCGTTCTGCAGGGCGGAGCGGGTGACCTTGGTGGGGTCGGCCACGCCGGCCTTGATGAGGTCCTCGTAGTTGCCGGTGGCGGCGTTGAGGCCCTCGGCGCCCTCCATGCCCTTCACGTGCTCGGTCGCGACGCCCGGCTCGATGCCGGCGTTGAGCGCGATCTGGCGGAGGGGCTCCTCGATGGCCTTGGCCACCAGGCGGGCGCCCGTGGCCTCGTCGCCGTCGAGCTTCTTGGCGGCGGAGAGCACCGCGGCCTGCGAGCGCACGAGCGCCACGCCGCCGCCGGGGACCACGCCCTCCTCCACCGCGGCCTTGGCGGTGGAGACGGCGTCCTCGATGCGGTGCTTCTTCTCCTTGAGCTCGACCTCGGTGGCGGCGCCGACCTTGAGGACGGCGACGCCACCGGACAGCTTGGCGAGGCGCTCCTGGAGCTTCTCGCGGTCGTAGTCCGAGTCGGTGTTGTCGATCTCGTTCTTGATCTGCTGGATGCGGCCCTTGATGTCGGCGTCGTCGCCGGCGCCCTGGACGATGGTGGTCTCGTCCTTGGTGATGATGACCTTGGAGGCGGTGCCGAGCAGGTCGAGGGTGGTGTTCTCGAGCTTGAGGCCGACCTCCTCGGAGATGACCTGGCCGCCCGTGAGGATGGCCATGTCCTGGAGCATCGCCTTGCGGCGCTCGCCGAAGCCGGGGGCCTTGACGGCGGTGCTCTTGAACGTGCCGCGGATCTTGTTCACGACGAGGGTCGCAAGGGCCTCGCCCTCGATGTCCTCGGCGACGATGAGCAGCGGCTTGCCGCCCTGCATGACCTTCTCGAGCACCGGGAGCATGTCGCGCACCGCGGTGATCTTGGAGCTCACGAGGAGGATGTAGGGATCCTCCAGCACGGCCTCCATGCGGTCGGGGTCGGTGACGAAGTAGGGCGAGATGTAGCCCTTGTCGAAGCGCATGCCCTCGACGAGGTCCATGTCGATGCCGAAGGTGTTCGACTCCTCGACGGTGACCACGCCGTCCTTGCCGACCTTGTCGATCGCCTCGGCGATCACCTGGCCGATCTCCATGTCGTTGTTGGCGGAGATGGACGCAACCTGCGCGATCTGCTCCTTGGACTCGATGTCCTTGCTCAGCTTGCCGAGGTTGGCCACCGCGGCCTCGACGCCGGCCTCGATGCCCCGCTTCAGCGCCATCGGGTTGGCGCCGGCGGCGACGTTCTTGAGGCCCTCGCGGACCATCGACCAGGCGAGGACCGTGGCGGTGGTGGTGCCGTCACCGGCGACGTCGTCGGTCTTCTTGGCGACCTCCTTCACCAGCTCCGCGCCGATCTTCTCGTAGGGATCCTCGAGCTCGATCTCCTTGGCGACGGACACGCCGTCCTTGGTGATCGTCGGGGCGCCCCACTTCTTGTCGAGCACGACGTTCCGGCCCTTCGGGCCGAGGGTGACGCGGACGGCGTCGGCCAGCTTGTTCATGCCGGCCTCGAGGCCCCGGCGAGCCTCGTCGTCGAAGGCAATGGTCTTGGGCATCGGCGGATGGTCCTCCGTGGCGGTGGGGATGCGGTTAGCACTCGCTGTGCGTGACTGCTAGCAGTCAAGCACCCCCGATCAGCACTCGCAACCGGAGAGTGCTAATCCGTGGCGCCCCGCTCCCGGGCGGCCGTCCGTTCCGGCCTCCAAGACTTGACTGATCGGTCAAGAAACGGCTGGGATGACCCGATGGCGCGGATCGTGGTCGTCGGCGCGGGCGTGGCGGGCCTCGGGGCCGCCCTCGCCCTCGGGCGGGCCGGTCACGACGTGACCGTCCTCGAGCGCGATGCCACCCCGCTCCCGGAGGACCCGGACTCGGCCTTCTGGTGGGACCGGCGG
>JADMIO011270968.1_pt1 | contig 11837 bp, 9 predicted proteins | sample 8958161 | NCBI WGS metagenome assembly JADMIO01 (sample SAMN16585339, study PRJNA669376) | soil metagenome | isolation source: Crop rotation soil | place: USA: Cullars Rotation, Alabama | collected 2011
AGACATCAATCACCGCGCGCTGGTTCACTTTGTACGGTTCGCGTTCGAGCAAAAGGCGACCGGTGAGGTGACCGAGCATGTGAACGAATGGATTTTCCGCTGCGCGAATGAGACGGTTGGTCATTTCGACTTCGTTGTTGGAGATCGCTCCGTGAATGCTCGCAACTACGACATCGAGTTCGGCCAGGAGGGAATCATCGAAATCGAGACGGCCATCTGTGAGAATATCAACCTCGCTGCCGGTGAGCAGGCGAAAATCGCTACCGCGGTCCGCCAGGCGCTGGTTGAGCGTTTTGATCTCGCGGAGCTGTTCACGCAGACGCTCTGGTTGGAGACCGCGTGCCTGGACGGACGATTTGGAATGATCGGTGATCGCCCAGTAATCAAGACCGAGCCCCTCCATGTACTCGGCTATTTGTTCGAGCGAGCAACGACCGTCGCTCCAGGTGGAGTGATTGTGGAGCGATCCGCGCAATTCCATCCAGTCGATCAGGCGCGGAATGGCGCCAGATTCGGCGGCCGAGAACTCGCCTTGATCTTCACGCAGTTCAGCAGGAATAAAAGTGAGACCAAGCTGTTCGAAAATTTCTTCTTCGGTCCGGCATACTTCGAGCAGTTTCGGATCGCGAGTTTCTTCAGTGGAGCGAAAGAGCCCATATTCATTGAGGCGCAGGCCCCGTTCTATCGCGCGCTGGCGCATCACGATGTTGTGCTCCTTGCTCCCGGTGAAATAAGCGAGTGCAAATGGAAATTCCTGGTCGCTGACGACACGCAAGTCCGCCTGCACGCCACCTTCGAGAATCACGCTCGCTTTGGTATCGCCCTGGGCGTTGATCGAAATCATACCCGGCAGTTGAACAAAGAAGTCGATGACCGAACGCGGATTTCCAGATGAAACCAGAAAATCGATATCACCGATGATTTCTTTTCCGCGCCGAACGCTTCCAGCGGTACTGCAACGAATCACTTCAGGATGCAATCGAAGATTTTCGAGAATCGGTTCGGCGAGAGTCAACGCCGTGCTCAACAGGTGCCGACTCGCGTAGGTGGCGCGAAATTTGATCCCTTCGAGAATTTTGCTTTGCGTCTTTTCGCCGAAGCCGGCAAGGCCCGCGATTTGCCCACTGTTACAGGCCTGTTCCAGCTCTTCGACTGAGGAGATTTTCAATGTGTCGAAGAGCGCTTTAACCTTTTTCGGACCCAGACCTGGAATTTGTAACAACGCGAAGAGACCAACGGGAAAGGACGCTTTCAAATTCTCGTAGTAGGGCATCCTGCCTGTGGTCACGAGTTCGCAGATTTTCTTTTGGAGCGCGTCACCGATTCCTTTGATTTCCGCCAGCCGGTTTTCCGAAACGACACGATCGAGGGGCTCACCCAGCGCTTCGAGCGCACGCGCCGCATTGGCATAGGCGCGCGTTTTGAAAGGATTTTCTCCCTTCAATTCCAGCAGCACGCCAATTTCGAGCAGGACCTCTGCGACCTGATCCTTGTTCATGAGGTTTTCATACTAGCGCAGCAGAAGTTGATTGCAATTAGGGCCGCGCGGGTGAAATCACGCGAATACGGTTGTTCTCACTGTCGCCGATGTAGATCAGTCCGGAGCGCGAGGCGAAGATTCCGTGTGGTCGCGCGAATCTGCACTTGAGCGGATCGCCCTCCGGGCCGTCGCCGCGTTCGCTCGTACCCGCGACGGTTTCAACCTGGCCGTTCTGGAGATTCACACGGCGAATGGAGTGACTTTCCGTATCGGCGAAGTAAATATTTTGATCGGAGCCAACGCTGATTCCTTTCGGCCCGGACAACGTCGCTTCTTTTGCTGGACCGTTCCGAAATCCCTGCGCGCTGGTTCCGGCCACGTGGTGAATCGTTCCCTTCTGCAGATCCAATTTGTAAATGGCGTTGCTTTCGCGGAGCGCGAGCCAAAGATTGCCGTCACGATCAAAATCAATCGCCCGAGGGCCGAAAAGAGGTTCATCACTGAACCTGCCTCTATCGCGCGGTGCTTTCTTTTCACCGGTGCCAGCGAAAGTCGTCACAATTCCAGTCCGAAGATCGACTTTGCGAATTCGATGGTTGCCAATATCGCAGACGTAAAGATTTCCGCGCTGATCCAACTGGATACTATGGGGCTGGTTCAATTGCGCCTGGATGGCTGCGCCGCCATCGCCTGAAAATCCAGAAGTTCCATTCCCGGCTACGGTAGAAATCTTCTGATCGCGAGCATCAACGCGCCGCACGATGTTATTTCGCATTTCGACGAAATACATATTATCCGCGGCGTCGAAGCGAACTTCGTAAGGTTCATTCAATTCCGCGCGCAAGGCCGGGCCTCCGTCACCGGAATAACCGCGCTTTCCGGTGCCTGCCACCGTCGTAATGTCGCCATCCTTTATGCGGCGGATCACGTGGTTATCCATGTCGCAAATGTAAAGAGCCGCGTCGGGCCCGATGCAAAGGCCGTACGGATTGCGGAGGGATGCGGTCAAAGCCGGACCGCCATCGCCAGAATAAGCGGGGGCGCCGGTTCCGGAGATGGTGTCGATTTCCGTTGCGTGGACGGGAACAAAAAACGCGAAGCTGAGTGCGAACAGGAGATAGCGCATAGGGTTTTATGTCAGTCGGAATTATCAGGGGGTTCGCTCGGGGAGCAAGGAAGGAAATTGGGGCATTAATCAGGGGTGCCTCCATTGCCAAGTCTAATACGCGCCGCCATTTGTTTAACCGTGTGGAGAGGAGTGTCTTGTCTGCCGCTTTTGATGTGGTGCCATGTCTGCGCGCAACCGGTTGCGAAGCATCTGAGCTTCGACGATATCATCGCAACCGCGCGAGACCGGGCCAGTAAGCCTTATGACGCTCCAGGTGCTGCCTCTTTGCCCGAGGAATTGCGTGGGGATAAACTGAATTACGACAGCTACCGGGAAATTCGCTTTCGCCATGACAAAGCGCTCTGGATGAAGGAAGAGCTCCCGTTTCGACTGGAATTTTTCCATCCGGGCTATCTCTACCAGACACCCGTCAGCATTTACGAGTTTAACGCCACGCATGTTCAACCGATTCGGTTCGTGCAGGATTTTTTCGATTATGGGAAATTGATTCTCCCCAAAAAAGTTCCGGCGGACACCGGTTATGCCGGGTTCAAGCTTTTATACCCGCTGAACAGTTCCAATCGCTGGGATGAACTCGCCTCTTTTCTCGGCGCGAGCTATTTCCGCTGCCTTGGCAAAGACCAGCGCTACGGCCAATCCGCTCGCGGGCTCGCGATCAACAGCGGCGAGCCGGATCGTCCGGAGGAATTTCCGGTCTTCACCCGTTGGTGGTTGGGCAAACCAGAGAAGCAGGCCAATACTCTTCGCCTTTACGCGCTCCTGGAAAGTCCGAGTGCCGCGGGAGCTTACGATTTTCTGCTTCGGCCGGGAGAAAATACGGTGGTCGATATCGATTCGGTTCTTTTCCTGCGCGAGGGGGCAACGACCAACCTCAAGACAATCGGCCTCTCACCGCTGACGAGCATGTTTTGGTTCGGCGAGAACTCCGAACGCAAGCCGGACGATTATCGGCCTGAGGTCCACGATAGCGACGGCTTGTTGGTTCGGCTGGAGAATGACGAATTCATCTGGAGGCCGTTGAATAATCCTCCGGCGTTAGTGCATCAAACCATCAGCGCGCCAAACGTTCGCGGGTTTGGATTACTCCAGCGAGATCGGCAATTTGCCGATTACCAGGATCTGTTCAACAAATACCACCGCGTTCCAAGTGTGTGGATCGAACCACGCGGAAATTGGGGTAACGGCGAGGTTCACCTGGTCGAGTTGCCGGCACACGGTGAGGGTGCAGACAACATTGTGGCCTTTTGGACTCCGGCTTCGCGGCCCGCGAGGATGGAACCGTTTCGTTTCGGCTACACGCTTTTCTGGACGATGGAACCGCATGTGAGTGAACCTGAATCGAAATTCCCGCTGCTCCGCGTCGCGCAGACCCGAACGGGCGTCGATTCGCGTGATCCGACAAAACGGCAATTCGTGATCGATTTTTCATCTAGTGCGCCGGGTCCTAAACCGCAGGCTCAGGTGCACTGCGATCACGGAAAGGCAGCGGTTTCCGATGTGCAGGTGTTCGAAAACGAACTCAGCAAAGGGTGGCGTGTGTTTTTCAGCATCAAGCCCGATGCCGCCCAACGCGAGAACGTCGATATTGAATGCTCGCTGGAGCGGTTGGAACAGGTTAGCGGCCAAACCAACGCCGCCAACCGGGCGAGCGAAACTTGGAGGTATGCTTGGAAGCCGTCGCAGAAAATCGAAGCACATTAGATTCCGTCGACAAGGTCGATCCCGGCGATACGGCCTGGGATGAAGCACGTGTTCGTGTGCAGGCTTACCTGACAGGCCGGCGGCTAGGTGACGGGGAGTGGGTCCGTAACTGCGCCGGGCAAATCCTACACTCTTGCAGGCAAAGTAATATTTCGCAGGGCAGCGAGCTGGAAGCAGCCCTCCGAGAAGCAGACAGACTCCTGAATCATTTGGGGGCGCATGATGCGGGGGGTTCGCTCGAGTTTGTAAGACCTCTTTTTTTCCCAAGGCCCCCCAATGGCCACTTCGAGCAGGAACAATTGGAAGCTTTGCTTGGTCAGGTTAAAGTCCCGGCTCGACCGTCCGAAACACGGCCGATGAGGATGCAAACGAGCCTCTCCCGCCTGCCTTCGATCAGACTGATCGGCGGATGGATTGTTTTGATCGCGCTGCTCTTCCTTGTTTTCCTTTTGACCCATCGTTGATTCATGACTGTTCGCGCCATTCACGCCGACTCCTCCCTCCGCTATGGGCGGAGAGTTTTCGTTTTTTTTGGACTCGCATTGCTCCTGGCGGGGGCGATTTCGTTGCTCTTCGCCGATTTGCTTTGGCGTCGCGGTTGGACACATGCGAGCACGATCCTTTTCGTCCTTTTCGCCGTTTTGCTTTTGCTCAACGCCATCGGTGCGATGCATGGAATATACGGGTTTTTTCTGAATCGCGGGGGCGATCCCCGGCGCATTACCAGGCTCGGCGAATTTTCCAAACAGGACATTTCCGACACGAGCACCTGCATCCTCTTCCCGATCTATAATGAAGAAGCGTCTGAAGTTTACGCGCGGCTTCGCGCCACGTTCGAGTCGTTGAAGAGGACGGGCCATTTGGAAAAGTTCGATTTCCACATTCTGAGCGATTCCACCGATCCGGAGAATTGGGTGGATGAAGAAGTGCGGTGGCTTGAGTTAACGAAGTCGCTTAACGCCTTCGGCCGGATTTTTTATCGAAGACGCCTATTAAATGAAGCGAAAAAGAGCGGCAACATCCGCGATTTCCTCAACGACCTCGGTAATCGTTACCGTTACTTCGTCTGCTTCGACGCGGATAGTTTCGTGACTGGACAAACACTGGTCAGCCTCGTGCAGATGATGGAAGCGCATCCGCAAGTTGGAATAATCCAGACGCCACCCGCGCTGCTCAACGCGGAGTCCTTGTTCGGCCGATTACATCAGTTTGCCAACCGCCTCTACTCACCGGCGTTCACGAGCGGCTTGAATTACTGGATGCAGGACGTCGGGAATTACCTTGGACATAACGCGATCATCCGCACCGCGCCGTTTATGCAATTCTGCGGATTGCCGAAACTGCCAGGCCAGAAGCCGTTCGGCGGTCAAATTCTGAGCCACGATTTTGTCGAAGCCGCGCTCATGCTAAAGAACGATTGGGACGTCTGGCTGGCCTATGATTTAGACGGCAGCTACGAAGAAGGTCCACAAGGTTTGATCGAATACGCCCAGCGAGATCGGCGTTGGTGTCAGGGCAATTTGCAGCACATCCTCGTTCTCTTTGCGCGGGGTCTCCATGGCATCAGCAGGCTTCATTTCACCTTCGGAATTTTCGCCTATTTGAGCGGCCCACTCTGGCTCGCTTTTCTTCTGACCTTCAACGCGCAGCTATTCTTGCATCGCCGCACAGGACTTTCGGATATTACTGTGCGCCCGTGGACACCATTTTTGAATCTCAGCGCGACACAGCACGCCCTCCTCATTTTCGGCATTTCCACACTGGTCCTGCTCACCCCAAAAATTCTGGCGTTGGTTGACCTTGCGCTCGATCCGCCGCGGCGGCGCGCTTTCGGTGGAATGGCCAAAGCGAGCCTTAGCGCGTTTTTGGAATTTCTATTTTCCACTCTTCAGGCGCCTCTGCTGATGCTCTGGCACACAGAGTTCGTCATTACAATTCTGATGGGCCGTTCTGTGAACTGGGGCAAGCAACAGCGGCGCGCGGACGGGACTTCATGGAAATTTGCGTTTCGCCAGCATTGGAAACACACCCTCATCGGAATGGTTTGGGGAGCAGTGTTGTGGCGCATGGACCGGACAGTATTCTGGTGGTTTGTGCCGGTGCTTGCCGGAATGCTCCTGGCGATTCCGTTCACTGTTTTTACCAGCCGTCGCACTACCGGCGGAACGGCGCGACACGGTGGGCTCTTTCTGACGCCCGAGGAGTCGGAGCCTTCCCCGGATATTATCCTTTTGCGTTCAACTCTCGCGGAATCCGCAGCGGAACCTGCGCTGGAAAAAGGCCGGTCTGTCGAACAAGTTATTCTGGACCCATGCTACAACGCATTGCATCGCTGGCTTCTGCCGGACGAGCGCGACCCCAGATTTATCGCGGCGCTCAACGCCTTGCGCCAGAACCAGCCGGAACTCTCTGGCCTGCAGGAGAAAGCAATTACCGCCGGGCTGGAAAAACTCACCGACAAAGAGAAACTGCTTTTACTCTCCGATCCGATCACGTTAAAAACTCTCCACCACACTCTCTGGCGCACGCCCGCCACAAAGCTGGCAAAGGAGTGGCAAACTTTTTTTGCTTGCTCACCCGGAAAGGAAAGCTTGTCGTTTAGACAAGCATGGCCCGGATAATTCATTTCGTTTTCATTTGGATGGTAGTCGTCTCAGCGACAGCGGCGGAAGCGATCCGCGTTGTCGTTTGGGATGAACAACAGCCCGCTCAGCAGAAGGTCTACCCAAATTTTATCGGCAATCAGATCGCATCGCATCTGAAGAAAAATGCGGCGTTGGCAGTTCATTCTGCAAACTTGAACGAGCCCCACCAGGGGATCACTGACGAATTATTGAATCAGACCGATGTGCTGATCTGGTGGGGCCACGTGCGCCAGGACGATTTCCCGCAGGAAATGGCGGACAAGATTGTTGAGCGAGTTAAGGCCGGGCGCCTCGCACTTATTGCCTTGCATTCGGCACATTGGGCCAATCCGTTCCGCACCGCGATGGAAGCGCGCTTGATCCAGGAGACCGTGAAGATGCTGCCGGTGCTGGAACGGAGCAAAGCGCAACCCGAATTCATCCAGTGGCGCAGCCGCATGGTCGTGGGTGCGAATGAAAATCCGCGGTTCGACGCGCGGATCGCAAAACAGGAAGATGGAAAGTGGCACCTGCTGCTGGAGCGGCCATCGTGCGTCTTTCCGCGTTGTTGCACACCGGTTCAACCGAGCACGATGACGACCCTTTCGCCGGAGCATCCGATCGCGCGCGGCGTCCCTCACCAATTCACGCTCCCCGAAACGGAGATGTACGATGAGCCGTTCCATGTGCCCGAGCCAGACGAAGTGATCTTCCGTGAATCGTGGGCAGGCGGTGAAACATTCCGTAGCGGCATGCTGTGGAAAGTCGGCCAGGGGAATGTCTTTTACTTTCGACCTGGCCACGAGACGTATCACGTCTACACAGAGCCGATGCCGCTGAAGATCGTTGAAAACGCTTGCCTCTTTCTCGGCAAAGAGGTGCAAAACGTCGCCGCGCGTCCTTCCTATAAGCACATTAAGATGCTGATTTTCTCGAAGACCTCCTGGTACCGGCATCCGGCGATCCCGATGATAGATGATCTTTTGGTACAGATGGGGAATGACTACGGGTTCCCAGTGGATGTCACTGAAGATCCGATGAAGTTCACGCCGGAAAATCTGGCCCGGTATAACGTTGCACTCTTCATGAGCACCACGGACATCGGCAAATCACTCAACGATGCGCAAAAGAAGGATTTCATCAACTGGTTCCGCGCCGGACGCTCATTGATCGCGATGCACGCGGCCGGAGTTCATCACGATACATGGGATTGGTACTCTCAGCTTTTCGGGACCGATTTCGACAGCGATTCGGAATACGTGACAGCGCTGGTGCGAGTCGATCCCGCGGCGAAAGAAAACCCGATTGTGCAGGACATTGCTCCCGCGTTTCACCTGGAAGGCGATTGGCTGAATTTCAAGCGCAGCGTGCGCGATCTCTCCGGCGTTCAAGTTCTCTTGACGCTCGATGAGAAGAGTTATGATCCCGTGCGCCCTCATTTCAAAGCACTGAACGGAAAACCGATGGGCACAGACCACCCTATCGCCTGGACGCGCGATTTCGAAGGCGGCCATTTCATCTACACGATGATTGGACACGATACGCGCCCGTTGGAAACGCACTTCGGTCAGGAACATCTTGCTCGCGTAATCGAGTGGGCAGGAAAACACACGCGCTAAGCTTTTACATTCCTTCCAAGCGAAAGAGCAGTTCACGAACTCGAACCCGTTCAGGATTGTTGAGTTTTAAAAGCCCGATCGTGGCGCGACCGCTTGAAGTTAGCCCGACGAGGCGCGAACCATCAAACGCGAAATGATCGGTCCACTCCTGAGTTCTGGGATTGAAAAGCGCGACGATCTTGCCGGTTTCCAAATCAATTGCGCTTAGATTCGGACCTTTGAGCAAATTGCATTCTGGACAAGCAAGCGCGAGGTTACCAGGAACGTCGCTCCCGTAATGTTGTCGTGCCTGGACATGTTCAATGTGAAATCGCAAGCCGTGCAGCAGTTGCGGCAACCGGCAATACTCACAACGGAACTCTGCACGTTCACGGACAAATTGAGCTGTCGCCGCGTCCATCAACTACGCGGCCGCAGACTCGGCGAGGGCAACACGTGCCTCCAGTTTGAGGATTTGGAGGAACGTATTCGCTCGAACCAAAGCTTCCAATTCGTTTCGTTCTTCGGGAGAGAGGGTGCCTTCGGTGTTTTTTTCGGCGAGCAAGTCGAATCGGTTTTGCGCTTCTTCATCGGGTTGGACGGCGATTAATGCGCGGGCCAGTTCTTCGCTGAGCTTGTGTGATATGGGACGCACCAGCTTTTCCAGTGCACCAAACTCAACGGTGTTCGACATGGTTAAATGATAACGGAGTGATCGGCTGGGAGCAATTACCCAGATTAGCGCGAGTTTTGAGGCTCAGCCGATTCCGCTCGCCAGAAAAGTGCCAACGCCAAAAAGGCCAGCAACGGCATGCAACCGGCGATCGCGAAGCCCAGATCGAAGGAACCCGTTTGATCGATCAGACGTCCGTAAAATTTCTGCGCGGGAGATAATGCCCAGGCGGCGACCCCGCCGATGCCCGTTACCTTGCCTTGATGATGACGCGAAATGTCCTGCGTGAACGCGTGATAGATCGGAAACACACCGAGTGCGCCCGCGCCTACGAGAAGCAGAAGAACCAGAAGTAAGGGGGATTTTGGGAGCCAGATCACACAAATCGTAAGCGCGCTGAGGAGCGCGCAAATCAAGAAAGCCAGTTTGCGAGAATTGGTAACGGAAAATTGCCGGCGGTGAAACCAGAGTGTGAGAAACCCAGCACCGATGCAGCCAATATCCGTAGCCACATAAAAGATGGAGTTAAAGTAAAGCATTTCTCCTTCGGAATAAGCCCGTCCTTCGATGAGAAACTTGGGCAGCCATGCGCGAATCAACTGCCAGGCGGTATTGATCAGGGCGATTACAAAAACAATGATCAACATTCGGCGGGTCAGAATTGCCTGAAGGAATGAGCCGTTTTCCTTCGCTGACGTAGGAGCTGGAGCGAGGTCTCCCTTTCGAATCAACGCAAACCACACCACAATCCATAAAAGGCCCGTGACACCGACAGCTTGAAACGCAAAGCGCCAACTGCTCAGTTCCTCGGTCAAAAGCAGCCGCATGAGAAGTGGAGTGATGATCGCGCCAATCGAAGTGCCGCTTTGCAGAACGCTATTTCCCAGGGAGCGATCCTTTGGTTCAAGCAAAGCTTGAGTCGCTTTCACCGCACATGGCCAGTGGCCCGCTTCAAATGCTCCTAGTACCGTTCGGCAGATCAGCAATCCGGAGTATGAATTAACCATTCCTGTCGCGAACCCGGCGAGCGACCAAAGAAGCAATACTACAGGGTAGAGCCAGCGCAGCGGAAACTTGTCCGCCAGGACGCCGAAAACCATTGAGCCGCCCGCGAAGGCCCACCCGAACGCGAGTTCGAGATTCCCGTATTGTTCCTGCGAAAGTTTGAACTCGGCGGTGATGCGATGCGCCGCGTTCGCGAGCGTTTGCCGGTCCATGTAATTGATGGCGGAGGCGAGCAGGAGCAGCCCGCAAATCAGCCATTTCCAGGAAGCAGACCGGTTCATCCCTCCCACGATTTTCCGTCCCATTTCAGAACGCGGTTGAGGAGCGAGGCCACATCATCGACAAAGATTTTGAAGAGTGACTCGCCTTTTTCGGGCGAGGCCAAACGCGGAAATCCGATATGGCCTGGATCTGTCCGATCTTGTGTCACCCACGCGCGATGAGCCGGTTCGAAAGCATTGCCGAACTCCACCGCTGCCAGATCTTTGTAGGGGCGCACAAGGTCAGGGCGGATTCGCAGGATCATCGATGTTTCCCATTCGCAGGCGTGGCCCATTTGGTTTTGATGCAGTGTGGAGTTGATTTCATTGGGTTTGGAGCCGAGCAGCCAATAAGTTCCGAAAAGCAGCAGCAAGTCCCTGCGCTCACGATGCTTCTGGCGCAATTCGAAGATGGCCTGACGTCCGGGAACGTCATTTCCCCCGTGTCCGTTGATGAAGACAATTCGCCGAAAGCCATGATGCAAAAGGTTTTCGGTGATATCGGACAGGAGATCGAGGTACGTCCGCGGTGAGGCGGAAAGCGTGCCGGAAAAATCGAGGTGGTGATGAGAATTCCCCAGCCACATCAAGGGAGTGAAGAGGACGCTCTGTTCGAAGTGTTCGCCCGTTCGCCGAATGATTTCGCCGAGCAACATGCTGTCGGTGAACACCGGAAGGTGTCCGCCGTGCTGTTCCAAAGCAGCGACCGGAACAACGACGGGGGTGTCTTTGCTAAGCGCGCGAACGTCCGGAGCTGTAAGATCGGCCAGGTGCATTTGTTCGCATGAATCACAAATGACAATTGCACAAATGACAAAGAAAAAGTTTGAACGGCGCAGGGATCAAGGCGCGAAAAGGCAACGCGTACCCCCAATTTCATAACTGATAGGAGTGACAGTTCGCGTACCGCGAACTCCCACCGGACCATTGGTTTGGCACTCAGCGGCGGGGGGCGGATTAATGCAAGAATTACCTCGGCATAAACGATGCTCAAGGGCTTCAGACGAAATAATCACTAAAGGATTGGTCATTTCGCCCTAAACAAAAAGGATAGTAATATGAAAAACCCTGCCTCATTAAGTCCCCCTGCGTCCCTGCATCGCGCGGCACTGTCTGCTGGTGCGTTCTCAGTTCTCCTGGGAACAACCGTGAACGCCCAACTGCTTTATAATAACGGCCGGGGCGATACGGTTTACGGCGTTGCCGAATACGGCGGGCCGCCGATCGCAACGCCCACATTCATCCCAAACAATGTCACTCTGCGAAATGATGTTCTGACCAGTCCCGGTGGCGGATTTCTCACTGCGGACACAACCATTCCAAACAACATCGCGCAAACAGGCCTGAACATTCCACTTCCGTTGTTT
>JADMIO010400492.1_pt1 | contig 11836 bp, 8 predicted proteins | sample 8958161 | NCBI WGS metagenome assembly JADMIO01 (sample SAMN16585339, study PRJNA669376) | soil metagenome | isolation source: Crop rotation soil | place: USA: Cullars Rotation, Alabama | collected 2011
TGATTTGATTGTTACAGTACCGCCATTATCGGTGTTACCGCCTGAGCCTATTGCGTGAACAGCAAAATGACCTGTGCTCCTACCCAGAATGGAAATTGCTCCTGAAGCAAGAATGTCAATCCATGCTTCGCCCGAGGTGCCGCCGCTGCAACAGAGATCGGCCTGCAGCTCTCCGTTGTGACTTCCTGTGTTATTGATATTCACTGAATCTGATGCCCAGATTTCAATACCTACCGTTGAGTGTGCAGGTTTGTCAGGACGAAATGTTCCATCCAGGTGATTAATGGGGGTAACGTGACCGGGACCATAAGATTTTACAAGTCCATACACATTAACCACGCACGCTTCTAAGTGAATAAGATCAGCGCCGGGGTCGCCGCCGATACTTTGGATAATAGCATTGTCATCTTCAATCAGCTTACAGCCTGTAATAATCTGAATCCAGCCACCACCGGGGGTTCCTGTTCCTGATACATGACCGATAGACTGGATAGTGCCGTCTATATAAGCTGAAGATCCCGGATTTTTAGTTTGTATCAGGATATCACCTCCTTCATTGCCGATGGTTTCAATAATTGAAAGTGTGGCCATGCTGAAATTACCGTTATTGGAAATGATGGTGATATCACCGGCACGGGTAGAATTTGTTTGATGCAGGTTATTGGCGTGTATATATGCTGTGCCAATCAGGGTGATGTCACCACCGGCCGTTATTCTTGTGTCGTAACCAAGAAGGTCGCCATCTGAATTGATTTCAGACGCGTCTTCCATGGTGAACTTGCCGGCCACAACGATAGAGATGGCTGTGTCGAAAGGAAGGTCCATGATAATGCTTCCGCCGCTTTTGATGGTGAGGTTACCTGCAGCATTATAAACACCATCCTGCAATCCGTCAGAAGCGTCAAGGCTTTTGAAGGTGGTGGGCACGGTAATGTCAGGCGCTGATTTTGCCGTAAAGCCGAAAGCCATACAGCACAGCAGAATGATAAGACTTAACGAAGAGAATTTAATGCTCTCGTTTTTCTTTCCATTGTTGGTTAGTAACTGATTTGTTTTCATAGGTATTAAATTTAAAGGTTAGATTAGTTTTTAAGATTATTTACAGGAATTTATTGAATTTATGATGCGTAAGTCTTTCTGATGGATTTACATGCTGGTAAATTGCATTTATATTTTGTCTGCATGCAAATGTAGGTAAGTTTAGATCGTGAATTAAGTTTAAGGTTAATGTTTTTCGATAAAGTAAATTTTATTGTCGACGAAACTAAATGACCCCGATAATCTCAGGAGCCCCTGTGCCATCAGCACAGGGGCGTGAGATAAAAGATCACTTCACAACAATTATTTTATGGTCGTTGAAGGTGCTGTTTTCAAGAACAACAGAGTAAACACCTTTAGCGAAAGTGCTAAGATCTAGCTCATGAACATTCTGGCCTTCTTTCACTTCCAGTAACTCATTAATTACAACCTGGCCCGTCATATCCACCACCTTAAGGGTAAACTTATCATTGACCATGCTGTTGAAATTGATGGTGATATTGCCAAGAGTAGGATTGGGATAGATGCCTGTTATTGTATTCAGGCTCACCTCCGGTGTTTCATCTTCACCATTCATTCTTAACGTGCAGCCGGTAAATGAAATGGTATTGTTACCATTGCCTGAAGCAGTGTTATTCGCACCATTTGTCTGTCCGCAAGGCCTGATACCAAAGCCCACATTTTTATTTCCCTGGTTCTTGACAAGATTTGTTGTGGAGGCAAAGTTTCCGACGTTAGCATTAATACCATCCTTTAAGTTGCCGGTAGCAACGTTCTCAGATAATTTATTGCCTGTGGGGCTGCCTACACCATTGATGCGGCCAACGTAGATGCCATGCAGGCTGTTTTTCTCAATATGCTTTGATTTTTCAAGCAGGTTGGTATTGCCTGAAATAGCAATACCATGACCGGTATTACTTTCCAGGTCTTCATCATGAAGCTTATTTCCATTACCTGTCACCGTAATACCATTGCCGGTATTGCTGCTCACGTCATCACCCCCGGGAGTAAGATCGTTGTTGCTGCCGCTGATGAGCATACCTCCCACTCCATTCTTATGAATGCCGCTGCCATCAGATGCATTGGCAGTGCCGCTGATAACCACACCATACTGTGTATTGTTATCAATGTGGTTGTTACTCCTTAACAGGGTGTTAGAACCTTCCAGCGAAATACCAATGCGGTTGCTGCTTATTTCAGGGGAACCTGTAAGCTCAATCTTGCCTGTGCTGATGCTTAACACTTTAATGCCAATGTCGTTGTTCATGGCGCGGCTGTTCTTCACAATAACAAGGTCGCCTTTGTTATTGATAGAATAACCTGCCACACTGCTGCCCTTTGCATGAAGGTCAAGAACAGTGATCTTGCCTTTGCCGGTTGCATTGTTGATAGTAAACACCGGCTTGGTCGGATCTGCTGCCCAGACAGTAACGCTGCAACCGAATATATTTAAGCGCAATGTGCTGTTATTGGTTATCACCACATTTTCTGTTCCATATGGAGTATCGCCACCCGGGCTCCTGGAAGAATCCTTTTTACACAATGGAATATTGACGCAGCTTGAAGCGGTAACGCCAATAAATATCTGGCCATCACCTGGCGTTGGATCACCAAACAAGTTAACATAGTCAATGGCAGCCTGTATAGACCATGTGGCAGGCACTCCTGTATGAATCTCGGTAATATCAACTACATTATTGGCAGCGTTATGCGGCAGGCGCACATCTACCAGGATGTCAGGCACAGAACAGGTATCGCCATTCATGTTCTGCCACACCTGGCTCAGCACGGCACTCTTATTACACCATGAACATCCTTTAGGAGGAGTGAAATGGCAACGGGAAAGATTGACAAATCCAACCGAGTCAGTCACACAATCCGTTATGTTGAATGTAACGGAAGTGCCTTCAACACCGTTGGCAATAACTCCATAGCCCGGCATTCCCGTTGTGTCTTCGGTAATAGTATATGAGCCCGGTCCCAGATCACAGAAGAATGTATCAACAATATTGTTCGGATCATAAGGAAGTGTAAAGTCAAATGTAGCTGAACCGGTAACATGATAGTGCCACATACCATCGGCAGGCGGTTCAGCATTGGCTGAATCCGTTCCGCATACTGGCACAATAACGCGCTTAGTTACTTTTATACAGGATGTGCACGGCGTATTGCAGGTATTAATCGTTACACCATGCTGAACATCAACCTGTGTAGCGCTCCATAAATGTCCCGTTACAAATGTACAGCAGCTGCCTGATCCAACATGAATGGCAGCATAAGGAGCCCAGACAGTACCAAAAAAATCAGAGCCAGCCCCAATCATAAATGAAAACGTATTGCCGTTTTGAGCACCTGACCCATGCGTTTCGAAATAAACACGACAGCCATCCGCATCACCATGTATAAACTGTGCCTTCAGCTTGCCTGTGTTCACATCTCCGCACACATATATATTGATATTGCCCGCAGCGGTATTATGTAAATCATACACAAATGTTTTTGTAGGACCCTGTGCAATGTCAATCATGTTGAAATAATAATCACCCGGGCCATCGAAGGTTATTGTTCCGCCTGCATTGCCAAGTATCATGTTACCATAGGTACCGGGTCCGATTGTCCTGGTCGCCGTAACATTGTCAATGCTTCCGGTAGGACAGATAAGGGCTTTAATAGCCGGCATTATTGGAAGAGAGGGAAGTGCAGCTGCTCCGCCTATGCCTCCACCGGGTGGAGGACCTACATAAGCAAAAGGTGAATTCCTTACTGCGCCGTTAACAAAACTTCCTCCATTCGTATTAACTGATATGTCTCCGTTTGCATCCAGGCTGCCAGTAATATCAGCGCTTGAGCCTGTCTTAATAATATTGCCGCCGCGGTTATCCATATCAGCAGCAGTAATACTGCCTACAGCATCTGAATTTGCAAGATTTACAATGCCGCCACTATAGATGTTTCCATTGATTGTAACGCCCCCGTTTGCTTCAACAATATGATAGCTGCCCACATTACCATTAATAACGGAACCGACACCCATGTGTACACCACATCCCGGCGTAATGCCAATAAGGGCTGCAGGCGGCGTCTGTCCCGGTGCCGCACAATCCTTTGATCCGCCAAAGACTGCATAATCGGTAATGACTGATTGAGCATATAAATTAATGTTAATGGTGAAACAGATTAACAGAAACAAAAAGAAAAGATTTCTTTTGCTTACGGTATGCATCAACCGGCTTGTTAAATGATTGATTTTCATCTTGCTTTTGTTTAAGCTATTTGGGATTAGTTATTTATTTTCTTGATAATGGTTTTCTGAAAGGAGGTAAAAGTGATTGCATAAATGTATAGGTATTGTTTCTGTTTTTTTAAGGTTCTTAATTATTTGTGTAAAATTCTTAAGCAGATATTTTGTAAAATAACCGGTTGATTAATTATTTGTTTAAATACTATATAATGGGTGAACCCTAATCAAAAACCGGTTGAATTCATTTTGTTAAGGGACTTTAAGGGTGCCGTTCAACAATTTGTATTTCGGCTCAAAGTTATAAAAAAAACTTTTCGACAAAAGTTTCAGCGCAAATAAAATATTGGATCTGGCTGCTGCTTTTAACAAACGTACTATTAACCGGCAGAAAATATACATCCTTATAAAGCCTTATATTCAGCAAGTTAGGCCTTATTACATAAAGCATCTATGGCAATCAATTAAGAATAAAGTTACCTTAAAAACCTAATGCTAAGCAGACTGCCCGAGCCTTATCTTTCGCGTGCTAAAGTGCTCATTTATTTAGCCGGTAATTCCCTGCTTGGTTCTGCCGGGTGAATCAGAAAACAACAATGCAACTCTCTCTACATGTGCATATACATTGCATACGGCTGCTTTTTTTTGACCCAAGGCTGTTACTGCAATAACCAGGAGAAAAGTGATAATGGTAAAGCTTTGAATATAGTTTAGTATCTTATTGTATGTTTTGGCATGCAGGTTTTCCGGTTATTTAAAATTTTGCACCATTTAAAGGAAATACTACCTTTGTCATGAAACCAGTGCAGAAAAAAAAATCTCCATAGAGAAAAATTAATACATACCCTCCTATCCTGTTTATCCTAATCACTTATATTTAATCTTTAATCTAAACTAGTATCGAATGAAAATTTACGTTGGCAATTTAAACTTTCGCGTAACGGATGATAACCTCCGCGAATTATTTTCACAGTATGGAGAAATTGTTTCTGCAACAGTTCTGATGGACAGAATGTCGGGTCGTTCAAAAGGCTTTGGCTTTGTTGAAATCGCTGATGATGCCGCTGCCAATGCAGCCATTGCAGCGCTTCACGAAACAGAATACATGGACCGCAAGCTTGTAGTGAATGAAGCAAGACCGCGCGTAGAAGGCGACAGGCCCCCCCGCAAATCGTTCAACAGAGGTGGCGGAGGTGGTGGCTATCGCGGCGGAAGCGGCGGTGGTTATGGTGGTGGCGGCAATCGCTACTAAGCTACCTTCTGGTGTAAAAAAGACTGCTTATTATCGTGAGCAGTTTCGGTTCGTTGTTCTTGTTCATTCAGGACGGTGAATTATATATATGTATCTGATAAAAACGCCCTGCTTACCGGCAGGGCGTTTTTATTTGTATGAAATGATCAGCCCGGGATGAATTAAAAAATGAAGGGAGAAGCCTGAGGAAGCCTCTCCCTTATGAAAAACATGAACACAAAACGTTGCAAATATAATTTCTTTCGCGAGGTAATGTCAAGTTTTTAAAAAAATTACATCGAAATAAAAAATGCCGGTTACCAGATTTTCACCCGCAAAGAATCCGGCCTGTACATGGCATCCCCCTGCTTAATGTTGAAAGCTGTATAAAATTCATCCACATCGCTCAGCGGCCCGTTTACGCGATACTTAACGGGTGAGTGAACATCACTCCTAACCTGCCGGGCTATGGATTCAGGGCGCATATTAACCATCCACGCATACGCATAGCTTAAGAAGTAACGCTGGTCAGGGTTAAGCCCCCCGATCTTTTCATTCGATTTGCCCTGAGGAGTTTTCTTAAAAGCTTCATAACCGAGAATAACACCACCAAGATCGGCAATGTTTTCACCCTGCGTGGCGCTGCCATTAATGCGCATGCTGTCAAGCACCACGTAGCCCGCAAACTGGTCAACAATCATTTTTGTTTTTGCAAAGAAGCGGCTGCTGTCTTCTGAGCTCCACCAATTGCGGAGGTTCCCGTTTTCATCATATTGGCTTCCCTGGTCATCAAAACCATGCGTGATCTCATGACCGAAGGTGGAACCACCAATGATTCCGTACAGCACAGCATCATCAGGCATGCGGCCCTCAAAACCCGGCACCATTATGTTGCAGGCAGGCACCACAATTTCGTTGTTGGTGGGGTTGTAATATGCATTGTAGGTCTGCGGCTGCATGCTCCATTCGGTACGGTCAACAGGCTTGCCGTATTTTTTAATCATGTAATCGAAACCCCATTGATTTGCCCTGATCACGTTGGAACAATACGAACTTCTGTCAATCGCAAGATTACTCATGTCTTTCCACTTGTCAGGATACCCCACCTTCAGGATTATTTTATTGAGCTTGCTCAACGCCTTTAGCTTGGTGTCCTCACTCATCCAATCCAGCTTCTTGATGCGCTCTGCATATACATCGCGAATAGAATTGCCTATTTCCAGCAATTTCTCTTTTGTCCCTTTGGGAAGATATTCCGCAACATATACTTGTCCGATCAATTCGCCCAGGGAGCTGTTTGTCTGCTCCACTACTCTCTTCCACCGGGGCTTTTGCTCCTGCTGGCCGCTCATCACCGTGTGATAAAAGTGAAAGTTCTGCTGGTCAATATCTTTACCGAGGTAGTCAGCAAAAGAATTGATAAGATTCCATTTCAGGTAGGCCTTCCATTCAACAAGTGAAAATGTTTTGAGGTATTTTTCAAGAGCCGTAAAAAATTCAGGCTGGCCGATAATGACTGTATCAGCAGCCTGTATGCCGCTAGCCTGCAACACTTCATTCCAGTCAACAGAAGGAGTGAGTTTATTAAAAGCAGATAGCGTCATCTTATTGTAGTTCTTATACGGATCACGCAGGTCTGCAATCTTGCGGCTTGACTTAGCCAGCGCCGTTTCCATCTTCATAACAGATTCTCCGGCCTTTGTTGCCTTCGCATTATCTTCACCTGCAAGCATAAACATGGCCTTCAGATGCTTTGTATATTCATTGCGGATGTTGGTGGTGCGTGCATCGCTATCAAAATAATAATCGCGCTCGGGTAAGCCAAGCCCTCCCTGCCAGAAGAAAATTGCATTCTTTGAGCTGATTTTGTCATCGGCATTTATATAAAAGCTATACATCGAGCTCACGCCAATGCTATGCTGGTGCGCCGTCATCTTCATCAACGACTTAATATCTTTCAGGTCATCAATGGCTTTCAGCTCGGCAGACAAAGGGCTGATGCCTGCTTTTTCTATGGCAATTGAATCCATACCGGAATAAAAGAAATCGCCTATTTTTTGTTTGTTGCTTCCCTTTTCGGCATTAGCGCCTGCTGACGATTCGCAAATGGTTCTGATGTCGCGGTTCAGCGTATCCAATATCATCCTCCACAAGCCATTGCTGGTTTCGGAAGCAGGAATAGGGTTATTCTTAAACCAACCGTTGTTTGCGTAAGAGAAAAAATCATGGCCCGCATTGAAGGATGAATCAATATTAGCCATCATCGGATCCTTTATAGATGATGCATTATCCTTGCCAGCCTTGCTCATGCAGCCATGCATGGTAAGAATGCAACCGGCAACTGCGGTTAACTGAAGAAGTTTTTTCATTGTGTTTTTTATTTAAGGCGCGAATCTAGGTATTTCGCGAATAGGATTTTGTTAAAGTTCAACGAGTATTCGTTCCTGCAGCACGGATTGGCGGGTGCCCGGGTTAAGGAATTTTAGATTCAATATTGTAATACCAAAGTGAGGAAATGAAACAAGCTGCTTAATTGGTATGCCTCTCTCACTTAACTCTTTAATACCATTCCTATTCGTATAAAGCCAGTAGCCACTGAGCGGATGGTCCTTATCAATCAGCTTTGAATCAGCCACCTGTATTACATCACGCATGTAAAAATCAAATGAGGGGCTGTCATCATGAAACAAAAGCACCTTTTGGGGATTAACATTACGGCTAAGAAGATAATCTGCCATAGCATGCGACGGCTGATATTTCAGAAGCTGCGGATAGAACTGAACGTTCATTGCAAGGTTGAGAAATATGCTGCCTGCTGCGGATAAGTAAATCAGTTCCTTCCGGAAAGAAGGAATAAGAAAGAATGCAGCACTCATAATCATTAATGCTAACAATAAATAAACAATTACACTTACACTCACTTTGAAAATTAAACAAAAGACTACCGCAGCAATCACGCTTAACACCAGAATAAAATATTGAATAAAATGAAATGCTCTTGCCTTGCTTTGAAATGAATCATAACGAAGCACAAACTCAGCGGCAAGAATTGCCAGGAAAGGAAATGTTGGGAATATATAGTGCGGCAGCTTATAATGAGAGAGTGAAAGGGCTGCCAACGGAATTAATGCTGCACAGATACAGGCATATTCTGTTGGAGCGGGAGTCTTTTTACTGAAAAGACGATAAATGAAGTTGCCACTTGCGACGTAAGCAACAATAGACCACGGTAAAAATGACCAAAGCGTAGTGTGGAGAAAAAATGAATAATCGTTTCCATTGTTCCATTCGCTTTCACCTGTAATTCTTCCGAAGCTCTGAATCCAGAAATAAAAACGCCAGCCATACATGCCATACTGTTCCATTAAGCCATATAACATAGGCCCTAACAAAGCAAATACCAGGGCACCGGCAATTAACCAGTGCCAGTCAAATAGCTGTTTCCATTTTTTCTTTAAAACCAAATCACCAAAGACAGCTGCAACAGGTATCACAAAACCAATAGGCCCTTTGGCAAGCAACGCTAACGCAACACCGAGAGATCCGCCAAGCAGGAAACGCAGTCTTTTAGAGTAAACATACTCCAGAAGTTGCCAAGAGGCAAAGATGACAGCTCCCGATAAAGCCGCATCGGTACGGACATCGCTGTTAAACATGAAAAAGCCCTGGCAGCAATAAAGCATCAGGGCTGCAATAATTCCGGTACGGTAATTATAGAGAAGCTTTCCAAGGCGAAAGGTAGAATAAACACCAAGCAGGGTGAATAGAAATGAAGGGAGCTTATAGCTGAAGTTACTAATTCCAAGTAGTTTATAGCTCAACGAAGTAATCCAGAAAAGCAAAGGTGGCTTGTCGAGGTAGTTATTTCCGCGATAAAAGACCTGCAGGTAGCTTCCGGAGTCCACCATTTGTTTCGTCAATGATGCATATTGTGCAGCATCAACATCCATTACGTCAAGAAATAAGCCGATAATATATACTACAGAGGCAGCAAGGAATAGCAAATATATAACTGTGATATCTTTAATATTGCGCATCTGCAGAATTTGTCGTAATTTTAAGTTCGAGCCGGCAAATATAATCTATGCATTATAATTAAAACTTTACCGTACACAAGATGTTCAATAGCCATTCTTCATCGAAGTTTCATCTAAAAGCAAAACATAAAGTAATGTTAATAAGACAAACAGGTAACAGGCATCTTTGTATCTTCGCGCCACTTTTTCTATTCTGTTTTTTTGAAACTCAATTTTAGCTGATTCTTTTTCACGAATGAAATTTCGAAACATTTTTTTTATCGCCATTGGTTTACTCTTGTTATTCCTGGTTGGCAGGAAAATAATGTCAATTAATACTACTAATAATGTAGTCAATCCCGCAACCGCGAAAGGGCAACCGTTAATGGTTAGCGCCTACGTTGTAAAGCCACATAGTATCTCAGACAAAATCATCGCCTCGGGCACAGTCATAGCCAACGAGCAGGCAGACGTGAAAACTGAAATAGCAGGACGGGTTGTAAAAATTTATTTCAAGGAAGGCAGCAAGGTCAGCAAGGGTGAAATGCTTGTTAAAATATTTGATGGTGATCTTCAGTCACAGCTGAAGAAGCTTCAGCTACAGCAGGACCTGGCTGAAAAGAACGAGGGCCGCATGCAGGACTTATTAAAAATAAACGGGGTAAGCCAGCAGGAATTTGATGCTGTGCAAAACCAGGTGGCATCGGTGAAATCTGACATTGATTTAGTCAGAACACAAATTGACAAAACCAATATAAGAGCGCCGTTTGACGGCACCATCGGCCTGAGAAATATCAGTGAAGGCGCTTTTCTTGCTTCTAACACCAGGATTGCCAATATTCAGGATATTGATCCTGTCAAAATAGATTTCACCGTGCCTGAACGATACATGAATCTTGTTCATTACGGTGATGAAATCACTTTTTCAGTTGAAAGCTCAAGGGAATTATTTAAAGGCTCTGTGTTTGCCATTGAGCCAAGCATTGATCTTTCTACACGCTCGCTTACTATCCGTGCCCTATGCCCGAATAAGGAAAGCAAGATTATTCCCGGCGCCTTTGCGCATATTGAAGTGCCCCTCAAAGAAATAAAAGATGCCATCATGATTCCGACGCAGGCGCTCATACCGCAGCTAAAAGGACAACGTGTTTTCATTTCAAAGAATGGTATTGCAGTTGCAAGAGACGTGGAAACGGGTCTGAGAAATGATTCTTCAATTGAAGTTATAAAAGGCCTGCAAGCGGGGGACAGCGTGCTTACCACAGGTCTTCTTGCCGTAAGGCCTGATCTGCCGGTAAAGATCACTTCTGTTAAGTAAAAGCTTCTCCCCTGTTCTCATTCAAAGATCGGGATGCTGTGAAGCAAGATTGTTTTGATTCGTATTCGTAGATAATGAGTTTATCCTCCATCAGTTTAAAGCGCCCGGTACTTGCAATGGTGATGTCTATCATCATCATTCTTTTTGGAGGCATAGGATTTGATTTTCTTGGCGTGAGAGAGTATCCGTCGCTCGATCCTCCTGTTATTACTGTACGGACAAGCTATACCGGTGCGAATGCTGATATTATTGAATCACAAATTACGGAGCCGCTGGAGAAATCCATCAATGGCATTGCCGGCATACGCTCCATTGCATCAACGAGCGCTCTTGGGCTGAGTAACATTACCGTTGAGTTTAATCTTGGCGAAGACCTTGAAGCTGCAGCGAATGATGTGCGCGATAAAGTTTCGCAAACTGTTCGCCTTTTACCGCAGGATATAGATGCTCCCCCCGTAGTAACTAAGTCAGACGCTAATTCAGATGCCATTATCTCGCTCACCGTTCAGAGCGAGTCTAAGAATGTGCTGCAGATAAATGACTATGCCACTAATGTCATTATGGAGCGCCTGCAAACCATTCCCGGTGTAAGTACCATACAGATATGGGGAGAGAAAAAATATGCCATGCGCTTGTGGCTTGATCCTGCAAAGCTTTCTGCCAAAAAGCTCACACTGATTGATGTTCAAAATGCTTTGGACAGGGAGAACATCGAGCTTCCTGCCGGCAAGATTGAGGGATATAATACCGAGCTTACCGTTAAGACGTTGGGACGCCTGACTACGGAGGCGGATTTCAATAATCTTATTCTCCGTTCCGACAGCAGCGCTACCATTCACTTCAGGGATGTTGGTTATGCCGTGCTGGGTCCTGAAGTTGAGGAAACAAGCCTGAAGCAATCCGGCACGCCCATGATAGGCCTTGGTTTAGTTCCGCAGCCCGGCAGCAATTACATTGAGATTGCTGATGAATTCTACAAACGCTATGATCAGCTG
>JADMIO011602965.1_pt1 | contig 11835 bp, 8 predicted proteins | sample 8958161 | NCBI WGS metagenome assembly JADMIO01 (sample SAMN16585339, study PRJNA669376) | soil metagenome | isolation source: Crop rotation soil | place: USA: Cullars Rotation, Alabama | collected 2011
TCTACCGGTTGATTGCCAAGGTGCCGACGATTGCGGCGTTCGCATTTCGCCATCGCATCGGCATGCAATACTCCTATCCCGACAACGATCTGAGTTACGAAGGCAACTTCCTCAACATGATGTTCAAGACTACGGAGCTGAAGTACAAACCCGATCCGGTGCTCGAAAAAGCGCTGACGGTGCTTTACATACTTCATGCCGATCACGAACAGAATTGCAGCACCAACGCGATGCGCAGTATCGGCAGCGCGCACACTGATCCCTTCTCATCTTTGGCAGGCGCAGCGGCGGCGCTCTATGGTCCACTACACGGCGGTGCGAACGAGATGGTGTTGCGGATGTTGAAGGAGATTGGTTCCGTAGCGAACGTTCCCGATTACATCAAGCGAGTGAAAGCTGGTGAGTTTCGTTTGATGGGCTTCGGCCATCGTGTTTACAAGAACTACGATCCACGCGCGCGGATAATCAAGCAGGTCGCCTACGAAGTGTTTGAGGTTACGGGCAAGGATCCGCTGCTCGATATCGCCCTCGAGCTCGAGCGGATCGCGCTCGAAGACGAGTACTTCGTCAAACGGCGGCTCTATCCAAACGTCGACTTTTATTCAGGAATTATCTATCAGGCGATGCGCTTCCCGGTCGATATGTTTCCGGTAATGTTCGCCATTCCGCGAACGTCCGGCTGGCTCGCGCAATGGGTGGAATTGCTCGAAGACGAAGACCAGAAAATCGCACGACCACGGCAGGTTTACCTCGGTCACAGAACGCGAGACTACGTCCATATTGACCAAAGAAAGTAGCAGGAGCAGACAGCAGGAGCAGGCAAGATCCAAATACCTGCTCCTGTTTTCTGCTCCTGCTCCTGTTTATTCGAGCATGCGTGCTGCAATCTCCTTGAAGATTTTGGCGCATACCGTCCCCGTAACGTGAAGCGGATCCATGCGCGGATTGAACTCAACGATATCCGCGCCCACGACTTTCCCCTTCAGCCGCTGAATCAACTCAATCGCCTGCCGCGTCGATAAACCACCCGGTTCGCGGTGCGACACTCCCGGCGCAAACGCCGGATCCAGTGCGTCAACATCAAACGAGATGTAAACCGGTGAATCAAACTCCAGTTGCAGACCCGGCGTGATATTGCGCATCTCGATCGACTCGACCCCGAACTTTCTTACCTGCTCACGCTGGTCGGCAGTAAACGTCCTGACACCAACCTGGACCAGTCGTTTCACGAGCTTGTGTTCCATGATGCGCGCGAATGGCGATGCGTGAGAATTACGATTGCCCTGATAGCTGTCGTAAATATCCGGATGCGCGTCGAAGTGCAGGATACTCAGGTTGTTGTACCTTCTGGCGAAAGCCCTGATGATTGGATACGTGATCGAATGATCGCCGCCGAGCGAGATTGGCGCGAGGCCATCGGCGATTAACGTGTAGAGCGAGTTCTCGATCAAAACAGACATCTCGCTGCCGGGTACCGGTTCAATATCACCCGCGTCGAAGAAGATCGAGTCGTCTGAGAGATCCGTGCCGTTCTCGCTCGTCAGGTTCCATGCGTCGGAACGCAAGGCGGCGCGAATTTGTGGCGGCGCGTCCGCAGCGCCTTTTGTGAACGATGAGTTTTCATCGTAACGGATTCCGATGATTGCAAGTTTTGGGCGTTGTTCTGTGGGAGTAGACATTTGTGGGATCGCGAAACTTGGAATGGTGCACCCGGCAGGCTCGAACCTGCGACCTTCTGATTCGAAGTGCGAAGGGCACCTTTTCTTTTAACGTTAACGATTATAGCAGGTCGCAGCCATGCACCATACAAACTCAGTCGCAATCCGGAAGGCATCGCCGGCGCCACGATAGTCGAGGTGCGTTAGATTGACGCAAGTGCTCGCCAGCGAGCAGTCGCGCGTTGCGGAGGATCGCAAGTTTACTTGTGAATTCAAAGGGGCATACAGCTTGCGGCTGGGCGAGTTCTAATGAGCGCCTCCGTCTTCGATGCCGCTTCACCTTGGATCATCAGCAAGCGTGATGATCTGGTCTTTTTTCTAGGCAGCGCGGCGCTTGGTTACTTACTTTTACTTGTCGCGTTCGCGGCAAACGGATTGCCAGCCGTCGTGTTCTTTCAGGTCACCTTCCTTATCGATTCTCCGCATATCTACAGCACGGCGACCCGCGTTTTGTTGGACAGCGAAGAGCGCCAACGCCAGCGCCTCTACTTTCTCGCGTTTATTCCACTGTGGATTGGTGCGGTTCTGGTTGGCTACTACGGCGGGTTTGAGCGGTTTTTTCTGTTGCTGATGGTTTGGGGGCAACTCCATGTGGCAAAGCAGCACTTCGGTTTTCTGGCGATTTATAAGCGGCGGGCAAGTGAGAGAACGGGGTTTCTGTTAGACAAGCGCATCGTCGTGTCATTGCTTTACGCGCCTTTCGTTTGTTACCTCGTTACGTGGATCACCGGAAGGAACGTGGTCTTGCCTTGCGCGTTCGTAGCAGGCGCGGTTGCTGCGGGTTACGTTTACAAACAACTACGCGATTCGCAGTCGCGCGCTCTTAGACCAAAGATCAGCCTGATCGTTATCCTGGTTCCGCTGCACTGGCTTGCATGGGGATTCGCCGCAATGAGCACCAAAGACTTCTCACGTGTTTTGGCTGCGGCAGCGATTACAACTGCTGGACACGGGATTCAATATCTTCGCTTGATGTGGTTGCACAATCGAAACCGCTATAGCGCACGTAAGGGGCTGTTGGGCATCATCAGCCGGCATCCGGCGCGCTTTTTCATGGCAGCCCTGGTTCTTTCAGCGCCGCAGTATTTAGGCAACATTACAGGCCGGTCGTTCATGGGTTGTATTGGCGTGGCTGTCCTGATGATGCATTACCTGCTCGATGGAAGGATCTGGCGACTCCGCGGCGATCCTGAACTAACGCGAGCGTTAAAGCTGTAAGGCGTTAGGCCAGTGTCAACCCGGATCGGCACCGTCACAATGGCGTCGCAAACGCGAAAACAGCCCTCCAGTTGGCGGCTGTAAGTAGCTGAAAACTAACTGGTGCACCCGGCAGGGCTCGAACCTGCGACCTTCTGATTCGAAGTCAGACGCTCTATCCAACTGAGCTACGAGTGCACGACGGAAATGGTAAATCGGATTGTCAGAATAGTAAACGTGTGTTTAGAGTTCAAGCTTTAGCTTGGCAGTGTTGATATCGGGGCGGCAAGCTAAAGCTTGAACTCTAAACCCTCACAATCGAACCTACTTCCCCTGGAATTCTTTTCGGATAAACCTCACCAGGTCCTGAATCTCTGCCTGACTCAACTTGTCTTTGAATGACGGCATGGCTTCTTCGCCGTTCGTAATCTTTTTGGCGAGTTGTTCGTCGGTGTGTTTCAGCGCATGCTCTGATTTGAGTGAAGCCACCTTGATCTCTTTATTCTGGACCTTCACGAGTCCGCCAACGCCCTGCGGACCATGGCACGCATCGCAATTCTTCTTGTAATTCGCGCGAGCTGCTGCGAGCGCATCCCCCGAGGCGTTTGAGCCGGATGCAGCCGGAGACGCCGCAGCCGTCGGAGTTGAACTGTTGGTTGGCGTTGCTGTTTGAGTGCAGGCAATGGCGACGAGTGCGATCGCGATGCAGGCTAGAGCAAGCGAGATTTGTTTCATCAGACAGGTTTCTCCCGTTGAAATTTTTTGCATCGGGCGAGTATAGCTAACGATGGCCGAAATGTTGTAGGGCGGCGCTCCCAAAGCCGCCGTCCAGTTGCATTCAGACCTGAGACTCGGCAGAATAACTTTGCGTCGCTAATCTTCCAGGGTCAGTCAATTCTTTATTCCGCCAAGAGGTAAACAAAATGAGTAGCGATAAGGATCCCAACAATGCAGCACGCGGTTCCCTTCGTCTCGCCCCCGCTTGTGCAGATGTAGAAATCGAAAAGGCAAGACTTCCACGACAGTTCGTCAACTTCACTTTTTATCATGCCCGACCTGAGTGGCGGCTGCTTTCGGCGGCCGATAAACAGCGCTGCCGCGATGAGTTTGTTAAGACCGTCGACGAATTTCGCTCTTCATTACTGATTCATTCTTATTCCACCATCGGACTGCGCACGAATGTCGATTTCATGATTTGGCGTATCGGTTACGAGCTTGAACCGATTCAGGAAATGACCGCGCGTCTCAACAAGACTGAAATGGGGAAGTACATCGAGCCGTCGCAATCGTTCCTTTCGATGACCAAGCGATCGATGTATATCGACAAAGACAATCCCGAACACGTCGAAGATCGACTACACATCGTTCCAGGCAAGTCGCAATATCTCTTTGTTTACCCGTTTGTGAAAACACGCGAGTGGTATTCGCGACCGGCCGAGCAGCGCCAGGAAATGATGGACGAACACATCCGCATCGGCACGAAGTACCGCTCAGTAAAACTTCACACGACTTATTCTTTCGGACTCGACGATCAGGAATTTGTGGTCGCCTTCGAAACGGATTATCCGGCCGACTTTCTCGACCTGGTCCAGGAGCTTCGCGAAACCAAGGCCAGCTCCTACACCCTTCGCGACACGCCGATGTTCACCTGCCGGCAACGCACGCTCGGTGAGTGTCTCGAAGCCCTTGGCTGATCCAAAGATTACACAGATCGCACAAGATGAAGAGCAGCTTTAATCTGCATACTCTGTGTAATCTGTGGGTAATCCTAATCCTCGTCACACCTGTCTACGCACAAACCGAATATCTCTGGTTCGAAGCCGAGAACATGCGCGGGTTTGCGGCCGGGAGGCTCGGGGAGCCGGAGCTCAATCCTTCGCACCAGAATTTATCGCGCGCCCAGGCTCCCGGGTGGGGCATGAATGGACCAGGAGTTTCGGCGGAGTGGACGCAGGGTGGTGAGAGTGAATGGAACTCCGCTGCCGCCAGCGCCGATGAAACTGCTGCGGAGCTTTATCAACACTTCGAAGTTCCTCGCGGCGGTCAGTACACGCTGTGGATCCGTTACGCCGATTGGGCCAGGAAGCGTGAGAATTTCACCGTCACCATTGCGCAGGACGGCACGGAGATTTTTCGTCATGAGTTTGGCACGAAAGACATCATCGATGCTCATGATGAAGTGAGCATGTACTGGGGTTGGGCTTTCGCGTGGGACAGTGCCCGGGCGACGCTGAAAAAAGGTCCGGCGCGGTTGTCACTTCTGATCGAAAAAGCGGCCGAAGCGCGCAGGCATGTCGATTGTTTTTTACTCACCAACGATCTCGCTTTCAAACCCTCAGGCCGGCAGAAGCCAGATTTCGCGGCCATGCGCTACTTGCGAACCTGGTCGGCCGATCGCAAACCGCTTGCGTCGCTGCTCAGCAGTGAGGCCGCGGTTAGAGTTCCCGAGCCCTGGGCACGTCCGAAAGTAGCCGGACGCGATTTCCTCATGCCCTGGAATGTCGCGAAGGAGTTCTGGACGCTCTACGACAAGCCTCCCGAGGAGCGGCCGCTGTATCCCTTCAACGCCGAGCCGATAGATCAATTCGTCGCGACTTACAAAGGCGCTCGCGACGTTCCGCTCTTCCAATCAAAGCTCGTTGTCCCGGTTGTCTATATCAACAACATTCCGGAGTACTTGAAGCCGGGTAGTCCCTTTCTTCGCTTTATTCGCGAGACGAAACTTCCGTTCGCGATACTGATCAACTACGGCGCCGCGCAATGGACTGAGGCCGACGCGCACGCCGCTTGGGCGCTACTAAACGGCGAGCTTAAAGATCAGTTTCTCGGGTGGATCTCGGGTGAAAGTGTCGGCTACGTGTGGGATTCCGCGCCGGATCATTTACGAATCTCACCTAACATGTCGCGGCGCGAACTGCTCGAAGCGCATCGTAACTTTTATTTGGATGCGCTGAAGAACAAGTGGCGCGACATGTTTAAGACTGACACCGGACCGATGTGGGACAAGTTGATTCCCGCGCAGTCGACGTCGAGCACTTCGTTTGCACATGCGTTGAGCGAGTGGGGTGTGAATTTGCTCGGCATGGAAACCGCTGCGGTGATGCCGATGACTGGGATGCGCATCGCTTTCACGCGCGGCGCTGTACGGCAGTTCGGCGGCGCGTTTCTTTACTACCACGCGCCAAACTTCGGCGACACGGCCACCACCTTCACGCACGCGCAGAATTTTGCGGGTCCGGATTTCTTTTATCATTCGAGGTATGGTCCAACCATGGGCCCGTCCCTCTCCTGGTATCGCAAGAATTACTACCTGTATTACATGTCGGGAGCTTCGGCGATTTATCTGGAGCAGGGGTTTGACCAGTTCTTCAAGCCGGGGCCCGGCGAACATCCGTTCCAACTCAATCCACTCGGCAGGATCACGGATGAATTCATGCGCTTCGCAGAGAAGCATGCCTGTCGCGGCACGCCCTACACGCCGGTGGCTTTTCTGCTCGATCCGGGGCACGGGTTCGAGATGACGGATTACCCGCACTGGCCGTTTGAAGTGTCGCAGATCAATCGCTCAGATCGCGCGCTGCGAGAGCTGTTTGGTGTTGCTTACTACCCGGGACTGGTGGTTGAAGGTGAGCCTGCGATGGCGGATCGACAGCCGTTTACCTCGGGAGTGTTTGGCGACATCTTCGATGTTTTGACTGCTTCTGATGTGAAGGATTCAAGGTCGAAGATACAGACGTTGCTGCCGTCGTATCGAGCGGTTGTTGTCGGCGGCGGGATCATCGATTGGTCCCCTGAATGGATACAGCGACTTCAGGATTACGTGCGCAACGGCGGCACGGTCGTGATCAACTCAGCGCAAATCCAAAAGGTGCCCGAGCAGTTTTTAGGCGTGCGACTTCTGAACGACACCGGCGAATCTCACAACGCTCGTTGTCTTTCGCCGGGTGAAGACGCTCAGGATCTGAAGGGTCAGATATTTCGCTATGAAAAACTCGAGCTGCGTGGGGCTACGCCGCTGATAACAACACCGAGCGGCGAACCGTTGGTTACGGTGAACAAATTCGGGAAGGGAACAGTTGTTTTTGCGGCTGTGCCGGATCTGCTGGGCGAAGACGAACGTATCACCCCGTTCGCCGCGCACATGCTGGCACATGTTTTTGCTAATGCCGCGCCGGTGAAAGTCAACGGTGATGTGGAGTACTTAATCAACCGCACGAGCAATGGTTGGGTAGTAACTCTGCTGAATAACAACGGCGTCTTCAAAACTCAGCAGGGCATGGCGCAGGTCGATCGAAGTGCGTACGTGAACGTCATGATTTCTGTACCCGGCCAGCAAATTCAGACCGCAACCGAATGGACCAGCGACACGCCGTTGAAAGTAGACAAAGGCAACGTCACAATCCAGATTACGCCAGGCAGCCTCGCCGTCGTCGAACTTCGTTAAGATCTCAAAGGCGCGGCCAGATACCAAACATTATCAAACGGATCCTTAATCCACGCGTTACGATCGCCGTACTGTTGATTGGTCGGCGGCAGCATAGAGGTTCCACCGGCTTTCAACGCCTGTTCGTATATCGCATCGACATCGTCAACATAGAGGTATATTGCCGGCGGCATTGGCTGCTCGGGATAGCGGGCTTCGCCAAGTTCAATCACCGAATCTCCGATCTGCACTTTTGCGTGCACGATCATTTCGCCTTCCTTATGTCGCATTAGTTCTTTCGCGTTGAAGGCATTGGTGAGAAAGTCGATGAAACGTTCCGCACCGATGGGATGGAAATAAACTGTAACTGTATGAAGGTCTTCGGCGATCGATTGCAGTGGTGCAAACGTGGTCGCCATGTACCAGCGATTCCCGTGCACGTCTTCAACGCCGCCCGAGCGCTCACCGTATGGCATATCGGCAACGGCCATTAAAGACTTCCCACCCGCTTTGATTGCGCGTTCGTACGCGTCGTCAACATCGGGAACGTAGAGATGAATAGTCGCCGGCTTTGCTTCTATGTGCTCAGCACCGCCAATCATCACGATCGAATCGCCAATCAAAACTTCAGCATGCATTCCTCCGGCAGAACCGGTCGTGCGGAAGTGTTCGATCGCGCCAAAAGACTGTTTGACAAAATCAATCAGACCGGCGGGATCCTTGACAGTGAAGTACGGCGTCACGGTGTGGAAGTTTTCGCGGGGCGGTACGGCTTTCTTTGGGGTGCTCATCGTTTCTGACTCCTTTGCTAATTGCTGCTTCAACCCAGCTTTAAACGTCTCACGCGGCAGACCAACAAGATCGCGAGCGACGTCGACAAACGACAGCACCTCGGGCGCGACGTTTGGCGAATCAAGTTGACCTGCGACGATCGCCGCGACAGCGTCGTCGAGTTGGTCCAGGATTGAGCGTTCAGCCATTGTATTACTCAGTTACTCGTTTAGGCGGTTACGCAGATTCTCCAGTCCACGGAACTGAAGTTGTTTCACTGCACCCTCGCTGCGATTTAATTCGCCTGCGATCTCGCGAATGGTCTTTTCGTCAGCGAACCGCATCACAATCACTCGCCGCTGATCTTCGGGAAGCGTCTCCACCGCCTGAAAGAGACGCGCGCGACGTTCTACCTTTTCGAGCTCCCCGGTCGTCGAGATTTCGCTTACCGCATTCGTTTCCTCACCTGACTCGCGGCCTTTCCGTCGCTCATGATCCGCAATCGCGTTCGCAGCGATTCGGTAAAGCCATGCTATGAAGGGTGAGCCCTTCCATTTGAATTTCCCGAGATTGGCTAATGCCTGGTGAAAAACATGCGCGGTGAGATCCTGAGTTTCGGCACGATGACGAACGCGCCGCGCCACGTAAGCATAAACGCGGTGGAAGTTCTGTTCGTACAGCTCGGCAAAGCGGCTCGGGTCCTGCTGAGCAGCTTCGATTAAGAGCCGTTCTTCGGGTTCGGTTGCCTGACTCAAGTCTCGCGTCCTTCGCAGCGACCGGGTTTCTAAAGATTAAACTGTCGAGCGAGGAAAAGGTTACGCGAAAGGAGGAAAGTTTTGGAGTGCGGCGGCCTGCGCCGCTTTGTTATCGAAGAGCGCCCATCGATACCAAAGCGGCGTCAAGCCGCCGCACTCCAAGGTGGGGTTAAATTACGGCTTCTTGCCTTTTCCCTTGCCGCCCCCTTGTGACGGCGGACCCTTAGGCGCTTGTTGCTGCTGAGCTTGCGCGGGCCGCTCGTGTTTCGGTTGCTGCTGTGGCTGCGCACGAGGTGCTACTGCCGGAGCAGGCCGCGACGGCGGACCTTGCTGCCGTTGCACTGGCCGTGGTTGTTCAGCGCTTCTCGCTGGCGGACCTTGTTGACGTCTCACCTGCTGCGGTTGCGGAACGCTTCTGACCGGTGGACCAGCCTCACGACGCATTTGTGGTCGCTCACGAGGAGCAACTGGCCTTCGCTGCTGCTGCGGAGCGGAAACACGTTCACCTTGCGCTTGCTGTCGCACCGGCCGCACGGCACGTTCAGCCTGTGGTGAACCCGCGTTCCGCCCAACCGGCTGCTGTGGCCGCTGCTGCTGCCGCTCTTGTTGGCGCTGCTCCTGTTCTGCGCGTCGCAGATCTCGCGTCGCCTGCGCCTGTCCAGCCTGGCCTCTGTTCCCAGGGTTTTCAGGTTGTTGAACCGGAGCCGGGGCCTGCTGCGACACCTGCGGCGCGCCGCGTCCCTGACGCTCGTCTCGAACTTTGAACTTCTGTCCTCTCGAGCGATCCGAAACTGTCTCCACGCGCATCGACTTCGCCACGTCGCGCCGGAATGGCGTTTCGATCGGCGTCGTGCTTGTGATTACCGTCGTGTCCTGAAGTTTCCTCGCGATGCCTGGAGGAATGTCCTTCTTGCCACGACCCCACGCAGAATTCACGACTGCATTTCGCAACGGCGTCAACAGCAGTGGGTCTAAAACCGGATTCACCGACGCCAGCGCATTCCGATCCGCTCTGCGAGCTCGTCTCCAATCAAAGCCACGCGTGAACTCGTCGACACTCACCACTGTCACCGCGCCCGGCACGTTTAGATTCGCAGTGCGTTGATACAGATTGTCGCGCGTGAAGTAATACGGCTGCCAGTTCGTGTTGTAGTAGTGCGGCACGTAATTATCGCCTGGACCAAGCGGTACCCAGCCAATGTCGTTCTGTCCGAATGGTACAAACGCTACCAGCGCCGGCGAGTACACCGGATAATTCCTGGTACTGTCAGGAACCCAGTACCAGCGATCTCCCACGAAAGCCCAGCGACCGTAGTGATACGGCGCATAACCCCAGGGCTCACTGGAAACCCAGGTTGGACCATACGGATAGTCTGTGTACCAGTAACCCTGCTGGTACGGCGTCCAGCCCGCATCGACGCGCGGCGCCCAGCAGTTTCCATAACCATTGACGTTCTGCCAGTCGCCATAGTAATCGAGATCGTAGAGGCCGGGAATGTATGAATTCGCGTACTGGTAACTCACAGTGCGTCGATAAGGATCGAAGTAATAAGGATCGTTTAGATATGTGTTGTAGTCGCGATAGCGGCCATCGTAGTACCGCGGATACTGGTAACGATAGTAATCGTCGGCCAGGTAACCAGCATTACGCCCGTCGATCTGTGAAAGCACGACGTCCGCGGCGGTTGAGCCCACCAGAGTCAGTAATTCTCCCTTGCTGATCTGTCCACTGCCGCCCAGACCGACGACTTGCGCCAGACCACTCAACACAGACACAAGCACCTGGCCGTTGTCGATGCCGACGTTGTAGAGACCCGGTTGTTGTAAGTCGACCGCGCCATATGGCGTTGCTACTTCAAACAGATCGCCGGAGTTGAGATACCCAACGTCAAATATCGCCGAACCATCGCGCAACGCCAACTGCGTGCGTTGGTCGCTCAGCGAAAGCACGTCGAGAGATGTGTTGGGATTCAGCCGCGCGAAATTGCGTCCGGTAAAGGCGAGACTCGCGCGCGAATTGTCGCGCGTGTAAATGCGATCGCCGACGGAAAAAGGTTGATTATCGGTTGCCTGAATCCATTGATCGTTCTGCGCATTCTGCGCGTCACCGTTGTTGAGTGCGACGTCGCCTTCGACACGTTGAATGCGTGCGGCGTTAGGCAATGCCTCAGCCGAAGCAGTGCGTTCATTTTTCATCCAAAGCCCAACTCCCACGCCTGCGAGAACAGCGATTACCACCGCAATGATCGTGAGGTGTGGCCACACTTTCAGTTCCTTCATAAGAACCTCCTCAAGTTGTTTTCACGGGATTTTTGGCAAGGACCATGCCCAGTTGAACAACTGTGTTAGAACGTGCGGCGACGTCACTGAATCGTCATTCGATTGCAATGTGATTGAAAAATTACCGCCGTGGATCAACTCTGATCGACGTTGGCAGCGCTATTCGGTGTCATCTAGTGCTACTCCATATCGTCGATCAGTGCATCCAAATCGTTCCCTAAACCTACACCGTGACAGCATTTAACGCCGAATTCTGCATGGAATGGCGCTTGCCAAGTTTATGCGAGTCGACCTCTCTCCGCTTTGACAGTACTGAAAGGAAGAATGAAAGTGAAACACTTAAAGAAAATGGGGTTGTCTTTAGCGATATCCGCCGCGATGCTTGGAGCGACTGACCTCGCCAACGCACAGGGAAGACGCGGCCGCGGGGAAGAGCGGAGACAGGAAAATCAGGCCGAGCGCGATCAACGTCAGCAGGAACGTCAAAACCGGCGCCAGGAGCGCGATGCGGCTCAACAGCAGCAACAACAGCAACCGCAGGCGCAACAGCAGCAACGCGTGGAGCAGAGACGCCAGGAACAACAGCGCGACAGCCAGGAACGGCAACAGCGCTTCGAACAACGGCGGCAGGAACAGCAGCGCGACAGCCAGGAACGGCAACAGCGCTTCGAACAACGGCGGCAGGAACAGC
>JADMIO010703481.1_pt1 | contig 11834 bp, 12 predicted proteins | sample 8958161 | NCBI WGS metagenome assembly JADMIO01 (sample SAMN16585339, study PRJNA669376) | soil metagenome | isolation source: Crop rotation soil | place: USA: Cullars Rotation, Alabama | collected 2011
CGCGAGCATCGCCGATAGTCGCTTGGGGGCCAAGGATTTTGGTGATGTTCGCAGGATTGATCACCACGGTGTGCTGCGAGGTGACCTTCGCCTGCGGACCGCCGTTTTCGAACAGCCAGTAGCCGGTGTGCAGGTTCATCAGTGCGGGCAGGGTGATCTGCTTGTAGACGATGCGCTCGTGCGGCAGGCAGACCCGGATCGACTTCGTCGTGTGGGTCGAACCGTCCTTGGCCCGCGTATCCATCTCGAGGGTCTGCACATCGACCGTTGGGCTGGTGAGCTCGACACGTGCCACGTGCGGCAGCCGTTCGATCCAGGCGCCGGCGTCGTGGATGAACTCGTAGGCGTCCTTGGCGCTGCCGTCGATGGTGACCGAATCGCTGAAGGAGAAGCCGAGTTCGCCGGCGGCGGCCGTCTCGACGTTGGCCTTGAGCGCGGCCAGCTCCGAGCGGCTGTTGCGGTCGATCGCGCGCTCGATCCAGTCCACACTGGCCGGATCGTCGTTAATGGCCCGGAAATCGTGCAGCAGCGTCACTTTGGAGGTCGCGCGCGAGGTGGGTTCGACGATCCAGGCGCCGCCCATCGCGGCCACCGGTGCCGCCGAGACCTCCTGCCTGAAATCGATGCGCCGCGCCCCGCGATCGAGCAGGCGGCGCGAGACCCACGACTTGACCTCGCCGTTGGCGGTGGCCCAGATGCGGATCCGCTCCGTACCCTCCCCGCGATCGACGTGATCGACGTGGATCGTCGGCGGGAACAGCGAAGGCCAGTTGCCGACGTCGGCGATGAGCTGGTAAACCTCGTCCGCTGGCGCGTCAACCGCGATGTCGTGCGTCGTCTCGTGCGTTGTGGGGATCACCGTGTCCTCCTAGAAGTTGCCCAGGCCGCCGCAGACGTTGATCGCCTGCGCGGTGATGGATGCGGCCCTGTCCGAAGCGAGGTAACCGATCAGCCCGGCGACCTCCTCCGGGGTCGAGTAGCGCCCGAGCGGAATCTTGGCCTGGAAGCGGGTCAGGATCTCCTCTTCGGTCGTGCTGTATGCCTGCGCGTAACCGGCCCGGACCCGCGCGGCCATCGGCGTTTCCACATAGCCGGGGCACACCGCGTTCACCGTGATGCCCGTTGGGGCCAGCTCGTTGCCCAGTGCCTTGGTGAACCCGACCACGCCGTGTTTGGAGGCCGAGTACGGCGCGCCCAGGACGACACCCTGCTTGCCGGCGGTGGAGGCGACGTTGATGATGCGGCCGAAACCGTTGGCGCGCATGCCACCGGCGTTGAGCACCTCGCGGGTCATCCAGAACACCGAGTTGAGGTTGGTGTTGATCACATCCAGCCACAGGTCGTCGGCGAGGTCGGCGGTCACGCCGCCGCCACTTCGCCCCGCGTTGTTGACCAGAACGTCAACGCGGCCGGTCAGCTCGGCGGCCGAGCGCACGCAGTCGCGGATGTCGTCGGTGGACCGCACGTCGCAGACCGTGCCCGTGGCGTCGATACCCTCGGCCCGAAGCTGTTTGACCGTCTGCGTGACCGGTTCGGCGCTGCGGGCGCAGATGACCACGCGGTGGTCGCGGCCGAGCTCGCGGGCGGCGGCAAGGCCGATACCGCTTGTCGCACCGGTGATCAGGGCGACCCGGCTGACCTGTGAACTCATTTCTGCCCCCGGCCCTGGGCGGCGACCCGCTCGTTCACGGTGGCCAGCAACGCCCTGGGCGTGTCGGCGTCGGTGACAGTGCTGTCGGGCAGCATGATGCCGCGTTCACGTGAGATCCTGGCGGCCGTCTCCAGCAGGGCGAGCGAGTCGTACCCCAGCTCGTCGAAAGAGACGTCGAGGATGTCACCGTGAAGCGTCACCCCTGTGCTCTCGCCGGCGGCGGCCTGCAGCGTGATGATCAGCTCATCAATGGTGTATTCCGATATCGACATGAAGAAGGCTCCTTTTGCGAGCGTCAAAGTGTTTATCCGCCGGCGGATTGCCGCCGGACGACAAGCGCCGAGTTGAAGCCGCCGTAACCGCGCGCAAGCACAAGCGCGGCGGTGGCGGTGGTCTCTCTCGCCCGCGAGCAGACCAGGTCCAACGAGTACTCCTCGGACAGGCGCACGTGCGGCGTCGGCGGGATGAGCCCGTCGCGGATGGCCAACAGCGCCGTCGCGACATCCAGGGAACCCGAACCCGAATAGAGCCTTCCGGTACCGGTTTTCGGCGCGGTGACCGGCACGCCGCGCGGCGAGAAGATCGCATTGATCGCCTCGGCCTCGATGCGGTCCAGCTCCGGTACGCCCGCGCCGTCGGCGAAGACGATCCCGATATCGTCCGGGCGCAGACCGGCATCGGCGATCGCCAGTTCGGCCGCCCGGCGCAAGCCAGGTTCGCGGCCGAGCCCGGGTGCCGGGTCGAAGGTCGCGCTGTATCCGGCGATCTCGCCGTAGACCGGGGCGGCCCGCTCGGCGGCGAATGCCGCATCCTCCATGACAAGCAGGGCGCCGCCCTCGCCAGAGATGTAACCGCTTGCCCGACGGTCGAAGGGCAGGTATGCCGCCTGCGGATCGGAGACCGTACTCATCCGGTCGCTGGCCATCTGCGCGACCCAGCCCCATGGGCAGATCGAGCCGTCGATGCCGCCGGAGATGATCGCCGACGCCCCGCGGCGGATCTGCCTGCGCGCCTGGGCAAGCGCATCCAGGCCGCCGGCCTGGTCGGTGACAAGCACCCCACCCGCCCCGCGCAGCCTGTGGCGGATGGAGATCTGGCCGGTGTTGACCGCGTAGAACCACGCGAAGGACTGGTAGGCGCTGACGTACTGGCCGCCTTTACTCCACAGGTTTTCCAGCTCGCCCTGGCCGAACTCGAACCCGCCCGCGGACGCCGCGGTGATCACACCAAGGTCGAAGGAGGGCCAGTCGGTCGGGTTGAGTTTGGCGTCGGCCAGCGCCCAGTCGGCGGCGACGAGGGCCAGGCGGGTCATGTGGTCGGTCTGGGGCAGCAGCCTGCTGGGCAGGTGCTCGGCGGCGACGAAGCCCGGAACCTCGCCGGCCAGCCGCACCGGATAGGCAGAGGCGTCGAATCTGGCCACCTCGCGGATGCCGCAGGCGCCGGCGAGGGTGGCCTGCCAATAGTCGGCCACGCCGAGCCCGGTGGGTGCGGTCACCCCGATCCCGGTGACCACCACGGGATTCATTCGGGCCTCCGCAGGATCATCGCGCTTTGGAATCCACCGAATCCGCTGCCGACGGTCAGCACCCCGTCGACCTTTACCTGCCGGGCCGTCACCGGTACGTAGTCCAGGTCGCACTCGGGATCGGACTCGTGCAGGTTGGCCGTGGGAGGTACGACGTTGTTCTCGATCGCCAGAACCGAGGCTGCGATCTCGATGGAGCCGATGGCGCCCAGCGAGTGACCGACCATGGACTTGATCGAGCTGACCGGGGTGCGATAGGCGTGCTCGCCCAGACTGCGCTTGTAGGCGGCGGTCTCGTGCCTGTCGTTCTGCTTGGTGCCGGAGCCGTGCGCGTTGATGTAATCGATGTCGTCCGGGTTGGCCCGCGCCTCGGCCAGCGCGACCCGGATAGCTTCGGCCATCTCGATACCGTCGGGGCGCAGGCCGGTCATGTGGAAGGCGTTGCACCGGGTGGCGAACCCACCGATCTCGGCATACATACGCGCCCCGCGGCGGCGAGCGTGTTCGTAGGACTCAAGGACGAAGATCGCCGCGCCCTCCCCCAGCACGAATCCGTTGCGGGAACGGTCAAACGGCCGGGAGGCGTGCTCGGCGTCGTCATTGCGTGGAGTCGTAGCCTTGATCGCGTCGAAGCAGGCGACCGTGATCGGGCTGATCGGCGCCTCGGTGGCCCCCGCGATCATGACATCGGCGCTGCCCTCCCGGATGAGGTCGGCGGCATAGCCCACCGTGTCCAGGCCCGAGGTGCATCCGGTGGAGACCACAGTCGCCGGGCCTTCGGCACCCACCGCCTGCGCGACCTCCCGGGCGAACGAACTGGGCACCAGGTAGTCGTAAAGGTGACTGACCGAATAGGTGTGGTCGACCAGACTCAGCCTGCCGCCGTCACTGACGACGCAGTACTCCTGGTCCAGCTTCATCGTGGCGCCGACCGCACTGCCGATCGCCACTCCGGTACGCAACTGGTCATGCTCGCCGCCGGTCAGCCCGCTGTCGCTGAGCGCCTCGGCCGCCGTCACGACGGCGAACTGAGCCGCCCTGTCCATCCGGCGGATCTGCTGCGGACTCAGCCCGTGCATGGCCGGGTCGAAGTCGACCTCAGCCGCCACCTGCGAGCGGAATGGGCTCGGGTCGAAGAAGCTGATCCGCCGAGTCGCGGTCCGGCCATCGCAGAGCATGTCCCAGAACGCTTTGACGCCCACGGCGCCCGGCGCGATCACACCCATTCCCGTGATGACGACTCGGGTACCCATCATCAATCCTTCCCGTGCGTTCTCACCACGATCACGCCGCCGCAGGTTGGTCGGCCGACGTCCATTCGTAGAAGCGGGTAGCCATCGCATCGGCGGGCGAGCGCCAAGTGGCCGGATCGTATGCGTCGATGTAGGGCTTGAGGTCGGAGCTGATCCGGACGAACAAAGGATGCGTCTTAGCCTGCTCGATCAGCGTTCCACCGTTGTCACTGTCGAAGTCCTGCAGGTGGAAGTAAAGGCCGCGGTAGTGAAACAGCTGCCGCCGACGGGTGCCCATCAGGCCCGGCATCTCGGTGCGGTCGAAGTCGGCGAACAGTTCCGCGACCGGGCCAGGGCCGGGATCCCGCAGTCGAGCCACGATCAAGGTGCTGTGCATGGATGCTCCCTCGGATCACAAGAAAGAGGCAGACCCTGTCGGGTCTGCCTCTTCGAATTACTACGGTTTGGGGGGTGAGTCGCGATGGTCAGACTTCACCCGTCCCAGAAAGCGTGACAGCCTCATGCCCACATGTCAATATCCCGATCAAGGAATACTTGTTGGTGCGTCAGCGTCCAGCAGGCGCAGCACCTCGTCCAGGTCATACTCCGCCCTGCCGGGCTTGCCGTACCTGGTGATTTTGTTGCGGCTGGCCCACTTGCGGATGGTGGCCTCGGTGACCCCGGCGGCCAACGCCGCGAGTTCGGTTGACACGAGCCGGTTTGCGCGGAGCGGCTGGGCGTTCATCACCGTCCGCCCCGTCCCGCGGCAACCCCGTGAAGGCTGACCCGCCGCGCCACCGAAAGCCACTCGCTGGCCCGCCGCGCATGGCCACGATCGCAGGAGACCCCGCTCGCGCGGCCGCCAAAGATCGCACGTAACGTCCCAGAACAGCCGGGCACATCGCAGTGGCCCAGGTCCACCTGCCGCACATTGTCCGTCTCCAGCACGGCCTTGGCGGCGGCGACCACCCTGGCAAACTCCGCCGCCGCATCGCCGGCGGCCGGGTGTCTCGCCAGCCAGTCCAGGTGCAGCAGCAGAAACAGCGACAGCTCCGGAACCAGCCGCGCCGGGCGGACCACCACCTGCCGCTCGTCGGCCACCAGGCCGGCCCATGATGCCGCAACAGCAAGGATATCCGCGCGGGCGCTGACTGCCGCGCCGTTGAGGGACAGGCCTCCGACCCCCCGACCGGTGACCCTGCCGAGCGGGACCCTGCGGCGACCGGCAAGCAGCTCCCCGCACTCACGAAACAGATCCGGCAGCCGCGCCACATGTGCGCGTAAGGAGTCCAGGCATTCGCCACACAGGCGACTGGATCCAGCGAGATTCGAGGCGGCCTCGAGTATCCCCCGATACCGATTACACGATGTCATAGAACAGGATTGAGGCGACACGATCTTCCTTCCGTTCATGAGCGAGCATGCACCTCGCTCATCGTGAGCAACGCACGCGCCAAGGCGGAAGGGATCGAAAGTGATGCCCCCGATATCTTTCGTGAGCAATGTAAATTCTTTATCACGAGTGTTTTGTGGCTCTATGCGTGGGCGGCAGGTCGAGACAGGGGATACGGGTACCGCGGTATCCGCCGACCTCCGGGCAGAAGCCGAAAATCGGTTGCGCATACAGCGATGACTCAGGTACAGGTGACGTGCGGACCGCTATCCCTGCCGAGCCACTCAATCCGTCTCCCATCGGCGACATCGTCATCATGATGAACTATATCGATTGACTCCGTGCTGACGGCAAGGCTGCCGCGACCGCGATGACGAACGCGACAGTGCTTGCACCGAGTCCAAGATCGACCTGTCCGCGAGCGGTTCGGGCGATACGGGGGAACAGGGCCGGAGGCATGGGGGCAGGCCGGCGGGGGTACAGGGCAGCATGACCTCTGCAGATACGTCGATCATCACCCGCGAATACGTGGAGTACCTGCGGGACAAGCTCATCGAGGCCGAGCGGGGTCTGTGCCAGATGAGCCAGAACTACGACGCCGCGAAGGCCCACTTCGACGACCTGTGCTTCCACCAGGGCATCACCCCCGAAACCGACATGGTGTCCTACCAGGACCGCAAGAAGCTGCACCCGGAACTCGGCTTCTGGAACAGCAAGGTCGAGGACTTGCAGCGTGAGGTGGCGGCATACGGGGCCGCGCTGGCCGGGATCGAGGCCGCAGGGCGAATGCTGGCCCTTCCCAGCCATCCCGTCCCTGTTGCCTAACCGGTGCGGGTTTGCCGGCGGCTTGCGGCCGACGGTTGGGGCATCGGTTGGCGCCATGCGCGGCGTATCGTCGTCCGACGTGCAAGATTATTTTCGGGCCAGGGACAGCTTTGCGGTGGCGAAGCTGATGAGGAAGGCGCGATGGGCCTCTCCTGTTCTCCTTGACGCAAGTGTTTCCGTTGCGGACGGGGTTGAGGCGAAGGAGGTCGACCCCACGGTCATCCTGGGTCAGCTGGTGGCCATGGTTCGCGGCGTCGAGTTCAACGTCAGTGTGGTGAAGACCGATCTGGTATGGCCAACGGGTTGGCGAAAGTTGCTCCCCTGGGAAGCGTGGGTGGAAGTGATCGACGCCAAGACTACGAACGACTTGGCGGCAATCGATCCCCGGCAGATTTCTTCGCTCGGTTCGCGCTGGTCGCAGATCGAAGAGTTCAGCCGAGGAAGCTGGTCGGTAGCTGACCTTCAACAGTTGGTGCTTGACTTGTCCCGCCTGGCTCGGCGCACGGTGGACGCTGGTGACCAGCTCTATGTGTGGACTTGCCTTTGACGTGTGCCCGTTCGTGGGCCTGGCGTAACCGGCTGGCAGTCGGGCGGCGGGGCTTCCCGATCGCCACCGGACAGCCGACGAACGACTTGTGAACAGTGCGGTGGCCGCGGGTGTGCTCCTGGGGCCACCGCCCGAGCAGATCAGTATCTGATCGCCCATTCCTCGTTGTAGGGAAGGCTGTAGTCGCAGGTGTACTGGACCGCGCCGGCGTTGTTGGCGAGGCTGGCACCGAAGACCGTCAGGCATTTGCCGCTGTGTGCGTTGCTGACATGCCAGGACGCACGCGGGCCGGACACGTTCTCAAGGACCCATTCCTCGTTGTAGGGGAACGATAGATCACAGGTGTACTGGACGGCGCCGGCGTTGTTGGCGAGGCTGGCACCGGAGACGGTCAGGCATTTGCCGCTGTGTGCGTTGATGATGTGCCAGTAGTCACCGCTGCCGTACACATCCTCGAGGTACCAGTCCTCGTTGTGGGGGGACAAGAAGTCACAGGTGTACTGGACCGCGCCGGCGTTGTTGGCGGTACTGGCGCCGGAGACCGTCAGGCATTTCTCGCTATGGATGTTGACGAGGTGCCATGGTCCGCTCAACGCGGCGACGGACCTGCCGGTCTGTTTCGCGAACACGTCGCGCTTGGCCACCTGCTGGGACGATAGCGCTGCCCCAGCCAGTCCCGCCAAGGCGAGCCCTGCGTTGGTGTCCAACCTGCCGTTGCCGTCGCCGTCATGCTCGGTTCGCCAGCTGGCGGCTGGGTCGCCCTCGACACCGTAGCTAAAGGGCGAGGCGCCGGCCTGAGCGATCCCGGTGCTGGCGACGGCCATGACGGCTGATGCGGCGATAACGATCACCGCGTTGTGCACGCGTGTGCCGAATAGCTTCATCTCTACTCCTTTGATCCGACCGGTTGCGCATCAGGATCGGAGCGGTGCACCGCTGTTCGGAAGCGAAGTTGTCCGTCGCCGGCGTCGCTGACAGTCAGCGACAGGGCTGTCGGGTCGCGGCCCCGGCGTGGCGGCGGACCGGCCCACGGCGATGGTGGCCAACGGTGCGACCCCGGATCGTCCGGTGTGCGACGATCCGGGGTCAACTTTGCCTCGTGGGGTCGGGTCACCTGTTCACGGGCACGGTGACTTCCCGCTCGCGTTCAGGGGTCCGGACACGAACCCGATGAAGTTCGTCGTGCTCAGGTTCGAGTTGTAAGGGGCGTATCCACTGTTCCAGCAGGCGTACTGCGTCGTTGCCCGAAGCTCGGTGTGGACGTGGGGACCGGTCCAGCAGGCAGCTCCGCCGGGGCCGGGGCCTCCTCCGTTTCCGTTGGCGAGATTGGCCATGTTGCCGAGGTACGTTGCCCAGCGGCTGACCCACTGTCCCACCGACAGGGACGGGTTGCGGTCCAGATGCGCGTAGGTGACCTGCCCGTACGATGCTCCGTTGTAGAAGATCTGCACGGTGACCAGGTCACCGCCTCCCCCGAGCCGGCAAGCGTTGTCGTCGATGATTTGACTGACCTTGGTGGTGACGGCCGCGTTGTAGGCCGGGTCTGACGGTGCGACATACAGGTACGCGGCCTGCCCCCAGGATCCGTCCGGCGTGTACAGGTCGGTGCACCAGTCGTTCTTCGGCGACGCCTTGGCAAGGCAGACATGGCTTGCCGGGCTCTCGCCCCAGCGCGCGCTGACAGGCGATCCGACCCAGATGAGCGGTGACTGGTAGGCGTTGGCCGGTGCGGCGGTAAGCCCTCCGACGAGGGTCGTAAGGGCCAGCACCACGCCGGCGGCGACTCGCCTTCTGATCTGCATAACTGACCTCGCATTCAAGTGAGAATCGTGTGGCGCTACCAGTGGTGTCACGACAGTTCGATGCTGTAGGAGTACCGCGTGTCGCCGAAGTCGCAGGACGACACGGACCTCAATGGGTTGCTGGGAACCTGCCATGGACCGTTCGTGATGTACCAGGAATTCGGCCAGTACCAGTGCCGGCACTGGGTGAACGACCGGTATGCCCCGGTGCCCTGTGTGCAGAGCGCCCATGAGCCTCGGTCACCGTCGGTCCCCCAGGCACAACCTGACGGCTTGGCCTGTGCCGGTGCGGCGTTGATGACAGTTGTTGCCAGAACCCCACTGAATGCCAACGCGCCTGCCACGATCAGGCGCCGGATGCGCGTCCGTGATGGGGTATGGGAATGCCGATTCATTTCGCCCCCTTTGAGATAGCGGGTTTCGGTCGAACTCGGTTGCCGTGGTGCCGTTGTCGCACGGCGCTGACCCGGCGGCCCTCGCCGTCACCGCGAACCTCTTCGCACCTCGCCAAGGTTGCTCGCACGACGCATGAAGCATTGCCGCCACCGGTGCCGCCTGTGTTCGGTACCGAACACATCTGCAAAGCGGACACGCCGGCCTCGGCGCACGGAGGGGTCCGGGATTGCGGCCGTGTGGTTGGCTGGACTCGTGACCGAGGATGGTCCGGCCAGGGCGGTAGCCGAATTCAAAGGGCGGTTGCGCAGGCTCTACGACGCCGTCGGACGACCCGCGTTCAGGCGTCTGGGCGAACATGCCGAGCTGAGCGGCCTCAAGCTGGCCGCATCGACCACCCACAACCTGCTGTCCGGACCCAGCACACCACGCTGGGTAACCGTCGAGGCGTTCGTTACGGCATGCGAGGCCCACGCGCGCACCCGCCGGCCAACGCTTCGCCTCCATGAGGACCTCACCGACAGGGTCGGATGGAGGCGCCGCTTCGACCTGATGCGCAGCGTCGTCGACGAACAACCCAAGTCCGCCGGCCCGGTCCGTATGCCGGACGCCACGCGACGCCGGGCGTGGATCGCGCCCGCGCAACTTCCCGCCGACATCCCGGGGTTCACCGGTCGCGACCCTCACCTTGCCGATCTGGACAAGGCGTTGACGGCTCCCGTCAACGTCACAGCAGTCTCAGGCACGGCCGGCGTCGGTAAGACAGCTCTCGTCGTGCATTGGGCACACCGGGCCATCGACAGCTTCCCCGACGGCCAGCTGTATGTGAACCTGCGCGGGTTCGATCCCGGCGGTGTGCCCATGGATCCCGCCCACGCGGTACGCGGATTCCTTGAATCCCTTGGGATCGCACCATCGCGTATTCCGGCCGGCCTCGACGCTCAGTGCGCCCTGTACCGCAGCCTTCTGTCCGGTCGGCGCCTGCTGGTGGTACTGGACAACGCCCGCGATGAGAGCCAGGTGCGCCCGCTGCTGCCGGGTGCATCATCGACCTGTGTCGTCGTCACGAGCCGCAACCAGCTGCCTGGCCTGGTCGCCACCGATGGTGCCCGGCCACTGACCTTGGATCTGCTCAGCGAGGCCGAAGCAAGGCGGTTGCTAAGCCAGCGGCTCGGATACGAACGGGTGGCTCACGAGCCTTCCGCGGTCAACGACATCCTCGACTGGTGTGTTGGGCTTCCCCTGGCGCTGGTCGTCGTCGCCGCCCGCGCCGCGACACATCCTCAGTTCCCGCTCAGTGCGCTGGCCCAGGAGTTGCGCGACGCGCGCAAGCGGCTGGACGCCCTGGCCCGTCGCGACCCTGCCACCAACCTCGGCGCCGTCTTTTCGTGGTCCTATGCCGCGTTGACCGGTGATGCCGCCCGCCTGTTCCGGCTACTTGGACTCAACCCCTGCCGCGGCATCTCGGTGGCCGCCTGTGCAAGCCTCGCAGGACAGTCTCCGACGGAAACCCGGCCCCGGCTGGCGGAGCTGGTCGAAGCCGGCCTGATCGCCGAATCCACTCCCGGCCGCTACGCCTTCCACGATCTGTTGCGCGCATACGCTTCCGGGCTCGCGCATACCGCAGACAGCCAACCCCAAAGACTTGCCGCCACCCGGCGCCTCATGGACCACTTCGTACAGACCGCGCGGGCCGCCGACCTCCTTCTTTCAACCGGCCGCGATCGTCCGCCGCCTCCCGCGGCCGAACCAGGAACAACGCCGGAGCATCTCACCATCGAAACCGAGGCAGTCGCCTGGTTCGGGGCGGAACGCTCGACACTGCTTGCGCTCATCGACCATGCGGCCGAGATCGGACTCGACGAGCATCTACGACAGCTGGCCGACTCGGTCGGGATCTTCTTCGACCGCCGCGGCTACTGGCACGATTGGGCCACCAGTCAGCGTGCGGCGCTTGCCGCTGCGCATCGGGCGCACGACACGGCAGCTCAAGCTCGGGCGCATCGCGCTATCGGCCAGGCCCTTGTTCGGCTCGGCTCACACGCGGAAGCCCGCGATCATCTTCGTGACGCCCTCGCGCTATACGCATCCCTCGGCAGCTTTGCCGATCAGGCCCGCTGCCACCTCGTGCTCGCTGTCCTGTCCGAGCACCAATGCCTTTACCACCAAGCACTTCACCACGCCCAGCAGGCACTGAGCCTGCACCGGAAAGCCGGCCACCGCAACGGGCAGGCCGACGCGCTCAACGGCGTGGGCTGGTACCACGCCCATGTCGGTGACCAGGATGAGGCGCTGCATTACTGTACGACGGCGCTTGATCTAACTATGGAACTCGCCTACCGGCGCGGTGAAGCCGCCACACGCGACAGTCTCGGCTACATCCACCACCGTCGGGGCGACCTCACAGAGGCCGCCGCCTACCTGCGGCAGGCGATCACGTTGTACCAAGCGCTGGGCGATCGCTAC
>JADMIO010803758.1_pt1 | contig 11834 bp, 9 predicted proteins | sample 8958161 | NCBI WGS metagenome assembly JADMIO01 (sample SAMN16585339, study PRJNA669376) | soil metagenome | isolation source: Crop rotation soil | place: USA: Cullars Rotation, Alabama | collected 2011
CTTTCCCCCCGACATCATGGTCGCCCCCGCCGACGGCAAAGTCACCGAGATTACCACCCTTCCCCACTATGCCCCCTTCAACGGCCCCGCGCTCAAAATCTCCATCTTCCTCTCAGTCCTGGATGTCCACGTCAACCGCGCCCCCTGCGATGCCACCGTCCTCTGGAGCCGCTACGAGGAAGGCCTCTTCCTCGACGCCCGCCACCCCGAGTGCACCGACAAAAACCAGTCCAACACCATCGCCCTCGCCCCTCCCGGCGCATCCCAAAACGCCGCCCCCACCGCCATCCTCAAACAAATCGTCGGCGCCATCGCCCGCCGCATCATCGCCCCCGTCACCCCCGGCGAACAACTCACCCGCGGCCAGCGCATCGGCATGATCGCCTTCGGCAGCCGCACCGAACTCTACGTCCCCACCTCCGAAAACTGGCAACCCGCCATCCCCCTCAACACCCACGTAAAAGGCGGCAAGGACATCCTTCTGAAAAAACAGTTGTATAGGTAGCCATCGCAGAGCATCGCATGAAACTCATCGAAAATGCTAACGATGTAGCCTACGCGATACGTCTCATCAGATCCGGCACGCTTGCTGAACAAATGGAAGCCATCGATGCGTTGCATGAGACATGCGGCTATCGCGGCTTGGCAGAAATCGGCTTAACCAAAGCCCAATCGAAAACGCTTGTGGGTGCCGTGGGCCGCAAGTACCCTGCTCCACCCAATTCATTTAGTTTTGAGAAAACGTACCGGACAAAACTTCTTCAGATCTTGTGCCAATCTCCAACTTCTTCGATTGCCGATGAACTTATCCGGCTGAACCAGCTTCGAACCTTAAAGCATGAAGAGCATTGGCAGCTATTGCAATTGCTGGCCCAGATGCCACAGCGCAGGGCCGCCAAAACGTGGCTTCGCGGATATCGTGCGAGATTGCGCGCCGGCAAAGGAGTTCCTCCTCCCTTCGGAAATTGGGCCCGCGAAGGTCGACACTGTAACCTGCTTCTACCGGCATTGATCGAGTTTGCCCGAAATGAAAATGCGTGGCTGGCCGACCAATGGAATGCGCATATCAGGCAATACCTGCAAGCGACACGTGTAAAAACATCGATCATTGACGAGCTCACGTGTGACTTGGATTCATTGTTGGATCACCTCGAACCATTTCACGACCGAACGCCCGGCAACTGGATGTGGGAACAAAATTATTTTGATCTCCGCTGGAAAGCAGAATCACGAATTAACCTTCTCGGATATGCGCCCACCAGAAAACTAGCGTCACTTCACCGTGCCTTGGAATCAACGGACCCGCTCCTCCGGATGTCCGCGGGCCTAGCGTTGTTAAAGCTCGGAGCCCCCCTGCGAGACAGTATCTTCCTGGCAGCGGCCCAACGGAGTGAAACACGATTTGCCCTTTATCGGCAGCTTAAACAATTAGGCAAAGAGGATTTATTCCCACGCCAGTTCGCTAAACAGCAGCTTATGGCGGAGTCCGACCTTGTGGCCTGGCTTATCGACGACGGCGATCCTCCCCCCGAGCAACTTGTACCCGCCGGAATCGTTTCCCGGCGTGGAAAACGTTACTACGTGTTTCTCTTTGACTGGTCAGGAAAGAAAAAGTTGGGCATTTCTGGTCCATGGGGAAAACAAGGGTTAGAGAAGGTTCGCGCCGATCGGTCCGAACATCAATTTTCGGATCGCAAAAGGGTTCCCCCGAAGAGGCAGGCGCTGCAGATGCTCCAGGAGTCATGATCGCTCAAACGACAGTCGCCCACCATCGGCCCTTACCCTCACTCGATACACCGGCTCCAGCACCTTCGCCGTCAACACCTCCCCCGGCTTCCCATCCGCCACCACCTTCCCCAGGTCCATCACCACCACGCGCGTCGCCCAGCGTGACGCCAGGTTCAGATCATGCGTCACCAGCACCACCATCCGCCCCGCCGCGCTCAATTCCTCCAGCAGCGCCAACAACTCCAACTGGTGATACAAATCCAGCGCCGACGTTGGCTCATCTAATAGCAGCACTGCCGTCCGCTGCGCCAGCGCCCGCGCAATCGCCACCCGCTGCCGCTCGCCCCCGGAAAGCGCCTCCACCTCCCGCTCCGCCAGGTGATGCACATCCATCGCCCACAGCGTCTCGTGCGCAATCTGCAGATCAGCCTCCGTCTCAAACCCGATCGCCCCCATCTGTCCAATGAGCCCCGAGCCCTCCGCATGGGCCGCATACCGCGCCATCAGCACGATCTCCCGCACCAAAAAACCACCGCCAAGCCCCGAGCCAAACCCGCTCCCCCCGCCCGCCATCTGCGGCACCATCGCCACACGCCTCGCCATCCCGATCCGCCCCACCTCCGCCGCCGCCTTCCCATCCACCACCACCCGACCCTTCCGCGCCTCCAGCCCTCCGACCATCACCTTTAGCAATGTCGACTTTCCACACCCGTTGGGCCCGACGATCGCCACCCGCTCCCCCGTCTTCATCGACAACGACACCTTCTCCACCGCCATCCGATCCCCGTACGCAAACGAAATCCCCTCCAGCGCCACCGCGCCAACCACCACTTCCGATTTGTGTTCATTCGTATTCATTCGTGGCTCATTTATCCGTCAGCGTCTCCGCAACAGCATCAAAAACAACGGCCCGCCGCACAACGCCGTTACCACGCCCACCGGCATCTGCCCATGGTTAAACACCACCGCCACCCGCACCGCCGAATCCGCCACCATCAAAAACGCCGCCCCAACGAACGGTGCCGCCACCATCAGCTTCCGATGATCCGCCCCTACGATCCGCCGGCAGATATGCGGACAGATCAACCCCACAAAACCAATCGGCCCCGAAAGCAAGATCGCCGCCCCCGTCATCACACTCGCACACACAAAACACATCGACCGCACCCGCCCCACGTTCACACCCAGGCTCGTCGCCTCCACCTCCGACAAACTCCCCACGTTTAACGCCGGCGCCGCCAGCAGCACCGGCACATACCCCGCCACCAGTACCACGCCCGCCACACTGAGCAACCCCGTCGTCAGCTCATTCTCCGATATCGCCCCCAGGAGATACGTTGCCAAATCCGCCTTCAGCCCATGCGGCGCCACCGCATTCAGCACCATCAGCACCGCCGCATTCATCGCCGACACCACCACCCCCACCAGCAAAAGCGTCACCGGCTGCACCACCCCGCTCGCCCCCTCGCCGCCACCCCACCGCCCGCGCGCCAGCACAAACACCAGCACGCACGTCAGCACCGCCCCCTTTCCCCTCCGCCCACTCTCCAGCAACCACCCCGGCATCGCCGCCGCCACGCTCCCGCCGCCCAGCGACAGCACCACCATCCATGCCATCACCCCCACCGCACTTCCACTGGAAATCCCCAGCACATAAGGATCCGCCAGCGGATTCCTCAACAGCGCCTGCAGCGTCACCCCCGCTGCCGCCAGCGCCATCCCCACCACCCCCGCCGCCATCAGCCGCGGCCACCGCAACTCCAACAGCGCATGTTCCGGCCAACCAAACGTCACCGCGTTCGATCCAAACTCTCCCTGCCCGATCATCATGCACAACAAAAACGCCCCCGCCGCAATCGCCAGCGACACCCCCCACACCCGCACGTAGCGCTCCCGCGTCAAAACGCCCCTCACGGCATCCCCCCCGCCGCGCCGCCTGGCGCGCTCGCTGGCATCGTCGCTGAACCGTCTTTCTCGTGAATCAGCTCCGCCAGCATCCGCACATTCCGCCCGATCGCCACCGACGCCATCAGTGCATTGCCGTCCGTCAGCAGATACACCCGCTTGTTCCGCGCTGCCGGTATCGGCAACTTCAGCCACGTCTGCAGCCGCGGATCATCCGCCATCTCCCCCTGCGGCGGAGGCTGCTCCGACACATCCACAACCAACACGTCCGGCGCCAGCTTCACAATTGCCTCCCGCCCCACCTCCAGAAAATCATTCCCCGCCTGCGCTCCCGCATTCTCCCCGCCCGCCAGCGTGATCATCTCATCGATAAACGTGTTATTCCCCGCGATCAGCATCAACTGCGGGCTCGCCAGGAACACCACCTTCGGCCGCTTCACGTCCTTCCCGCCATAAAGAATCTTCAGTTCTCGCAGTTCCGCCTGCGCCTTCTCAATCGCCTCCGCCGCCTCCTTCTCATGCCCCGAAATCCGCCCCAGCTCCCGCACGCTCCCCCAGATGTCCTCCACATGATTAAATGTCATGTTGACCAACTCAATATGATGCGCTGCAGCCACTTCCTTTAGCCGCGGGCTTATCCGCGATGGCGCCTGCTGAATCACCAGCGCCGTCGGCCCCAACCCCACCAGTTGTTCATAATTCATCGATTCATAATCCCCTACCACCGGCAAATTCCGCTTCTCTTCCGGAAGAAACAACTGATCGTAGGTACTAACACCCACGACACGGTCAAGTGCATTGATTAACATTAAATTCATCGTTGCCGCCGGAACCGTGCTGACAACGCGTGGCCCCGCAGGCGCCGTCGCAGGAGATTTGGCACTCGTGCCATGGTCCCGTCCGCACGCGGCCAACGCCACTGCGAATAGCACCGCCGCGGCTCGTAACTGAATGGAAATCTGCTGCATTTTCGCATCCTAGGTGCCGGAGCAGTTTCTAGCAAATCCTTAATATCTACGGCACCAAAAGCTCAACGCAGCCGCTGGAAAACCACAAGAATCACGGGGGATCCTTTCACATGCTGCATCCACAAAATTTTTTCGAATTCCGCTGCTTTTCCGGGCGCGCTTCGCCGAATCTTTCCGTTAAAGGCTGTAGTCTCCTTCGTCACCATCTCACACGTTTCGCATAGTCCGGCAGTCGAGAGTCTCGCGATGAACATGGCGCAAGCCAACATCTGGGATCCGCTGTTCTCTCGCAACAGCAGCCTCCTCGAACAAATCGTCGAATCCGCGCCTGAGGGCGTTTGGGTCATCGCCATGGACGGCCGCACGCTCTACGCCAACCCGGCGGCACTCGCCCTCCTGGGAACCACGCGCGACCACCTCCTCTCCGCCCACGCGTTCGACTTCGTCCCCATTGAAGATCGTGCGGATGCCCGCGCCCGCTTCTCCCGTTGCCTCGAAGGCGCACAAAGCCGTTTCGAATGCCGCCTCGTCCGCCCCGATGGCAGCATTTTCTGGGCGACATTCTCCACGTCGCTCTTTTCCGATTCCAGCGGGACGCCGGTCGGCCTTCTTGGCCATATGAAGGACATCACCCGCCAGCGCCACACCGAAGCCGCCCTTTCGCAGGCCGAAGACCGCCTCCGCCTCGCTATCGATGCTGCCCAATTGGGCACCTTCAACTGCGACCTCCCTCTGACCGACGGCCCCTTCTACTGGAATGACACCGTCCGGCGGCAGCACTTCGTCAGTCTCGAGGAACCCCCGTCGCTGGCCCTCTTTTTCTCCCGCGTGCATCCGGAAGACCGCGACCGCATCACCCGCGCGCTCGAAAACTCCGCGCGCCACCGCGCACGGTACGATGTCGAATACCGCGTCATGCCCCCGGCAATGTTTCCTCCTCAGACCCGCTGGATCCGCGCCATCGGACGCCATGTTTACGATAACCAGGGCAAGGCCCTCCGCATCGATGGGATCACCCTCGACGTTACCCGGCGCAAACTGTTGGAAAATGCCCACGCCGCCGTCGCGCTCGAGAACGCCCGCCTCCTTAACGAAGCCCGCCAGGCGAATGCCGCCAAGGACAAGTTCCTCGCCGTGCTTTCCCACGAACTCCGCACGCCGCTGAACCCTGTCCTCCTCACCGCGAGCGCCATGTCCGCCGACCCGGCGCTTCCCGAGTCGCTCCGCCCCCAGGTGGAAATGATCCGGCGAAATGTCGAACTGGAAGGTCGCCTCATCGATGACCTGCTCGACATCACCCGCATCGCGCGCGGCCGAATCGACCTTCAACCCGCAACCGTCGATGTCCACACACTTCTCCAGCAGGCCGTCGACATGCTCCAGCAGGAAATCCTTGCCAAGCGCCTGACCGTCTGCCTCGATCTCTCCGCGGCAACTCATCACGTCTACGGCGATGCCGCACGCCTCCAGCAGGTCTGGTCCAACCTCTTGCGCAACGCCATCAAGTTCACGCCTCCGGATGGCGCCATTTCCGTCCGGACGCGCGTCGAATGCCCGGTGGCATCGGCAGGCAAACCGGCTCCCTCCCTGCCCGACATGATTGCCGTCGATGTCATCGACTCCGGCATCGGCATTCAGCCTGACCAGATCGACCGTGTCTTCCGCCCCTTTGAACAGGGCGACGAATCCATCGGCCGCCGCTTCGGCGGACTTGGCCTGGGCCTCGCGATCTCCCATTCGCTCATGGGTTTGCACAATGGCTCCCTTTCCGCCACCAGTGATGGTCTCGATCGCGGCGCCACCTTCACCACCCGCCTCCCCCTGGTCCCGCAACCTCCCGCTATCAGCGATCCGCTCTTCCCCGTTGCAGATGCCGGCGGCAACCGCCTCCAGATCCTCCTGGTGGAAGATCACCACGATACCGCGCGCACCATGGCACGCCTGCTCACCACGCTGGGCCACTGCGCGACCGTCGCCCATTCCAAGGCCGATGCCCTCCGTGCCGCCGCCGAACAGCGCTTCGACCTGCTGATCTGCGACATTGGCCTGCCCGACGGCTCCGGCCTCGATCTGCTGGGAGAAATTTCCCACGGCCAGGCGCCGGCCCATGCAGTCGCCCTTACCGGCTATGGCATGGAAGAGGATGTCCAACGCTCCCGCGCCGCCGGTTTCGAGGAACACCTGATCAAGCCAATCAACTTCGACCGCATCGTCTCGCTGCTGCAGAAAGTTGCCGCTGATGCCCGCGTCCATCACCCGTACGATCCGCCTCCCACCTACCAGATCTGAGCGAGCGCTTTCTCACAGGTACCGGTCCAGCACCTGCTGCCACACCCCCATCTCCTTGCACAAAAACTCAATCCCATCCCGCACCGCCCCGTACCCGCCCGGATACTTCGTCACATACTTCGCCACCGCCCGCACTTCCTCCGACGCATCCGCCACCGCGATCGGCACCGCCACCCGCCGCATCACCGGCAAGTCCGGCAGATCATCCCCGATGTACGCAATCTGCGAATCCGCAATCCCCAGTTCATCCTTCAACTGGTCATACACATCCAGCTTGTTCCCGACATTCTGATACACATGTTCAATCCCCAGTTCCTCCGCCCGGTGCGTCACCACCGTCGATTCCTTCCCAGTGATGATCGCCACATCCTTGTTCAGCCGCCGCCACAACACGATCCCGGCCCCGTCCCGCACATGAAACCGCTTGATCTGCTGCCCCGCATCATCCCGGATAATCCCCCCATCCGTCAGCACGCCATCTACATCCAGGATCAACAACTGAATCGTCGGAATCGCCATGAACGCTCCTGCGGCAAAAAGCACGTTGGGGGATGCCCATCGGGTAAACCGCAGATTGTCCCCGATTCCACAAAAAAGTGAAGCGCGCGCGGCACAACCCATCCATCGCCACACGCATGGAACACAATAAATGCAACCTCGCCCCACGTGTTATACTGATGCGGTCATTTCGCGGGTCCCCATTTCTCTTTCGCAGAGGTGCCCCATGCGTTCCGCCAAATTGTGGATGATCGTCCTCGTATTGTCCCTGCTCCTCTCCCCCGCCTTCGCCTTCGCCAAGGGCGCCAAAAAGTACCAGGTCACCGGCACCGTCCTCGCCGTCACCGCCGACATGGTCACCGTCCAGAAGGGCGATGAAAAATGGGAAATCGACCGCTCCCCCGACACCAAGATCACCGGTGACCTCAAAGTCGGCGCCAAGGTCACCATCGAATACACCATGACTGCCGCCACCGTCGAAGTGAAATAATCCACCACGGCGCGCCAACGGCCGGCGCCCTGCCGTTTTCTTCTTGCCCCCCTGCTTCACATGCGGGTATGGTTGCGCCAGCATGAAGCATACCGTCCCTCATTGCCGCGCTGCCGCCGCCCTCCTCGCCCTCGCCTCCGCCGCACACGCCGACATCCTCCGCTGGGATGACTCCACCGTCATCCCCGGCACCGAATCCATCACACCCGCCCCCGCCGTCGACCTCTCCAACTGGAACACCCCCACCCACAACCTCCAATACGCCGACTTCTCCCCCTATCCCTCCCTGAACGCCGCCAACTTCTCCAACTCTGATCTCACCCTCGCCCTCTTCGGCCCCATCTCCCTCGAAGGCACGAATTTCACCAACGCCACCCTCGTCCAAACCGACTTCACAAACGCCCACCTCCTCAGCGCCAATTTCACCAGTGCCGTCATCCACGATGCCCTTCTCGATGGCACCACCGCCGGCGGCTTCTCCCTCTCCCAGCTCTATTCCACCGCCAGCTACGCCTCCGGCACGCTCACCACCATCTCCCTCTCCCGCAACACCCTCACCGGCATCAACCTCGCCTTCAAAAACATCTCCAACAGCGCCTTCGTCTCCTCCGAACTTACCGGCGGCAATTTTAAAAACGCCACCGCCCACTTCACCAACTTCGATAGCGCCCAGCTCGGCGCTGCCCTCTTCACCAACGCCGACCTCGCCAACGCCGACTTCACCAATGCCACCCTGAGCGGCGCAGTCTTCACCAATGCCAACATCCATGCCGCCAATTTCTCCGGCGCCACCGCCACCGGCTTCACCTCCGATCAACTCTATGCCACCGCCAGTTACCTCTCCGGTGACCTCGACTCCATCTATCTCCCCAACAACGATCTCACCGGCTGGAATTTCGCCGGCAAAAATCTCACCGGCGCCGCCCTCTACAATTCCACCCTCACCAGTGTCGATCTCACCGATGCCGACATCACCTCCGCCCTCCTCGACCACACCACCGAGCACGGCTTTTCCCCCGACCAGCTCTACAGCACCGCCAGCTACAAAAACGGCGCCCTCCTCGGCGTCACCCTTGGCCAGAACAACCTCACCGGCTGGAACTTCTCCCACCTCAATCTCGCCAACAGCATCCTCGACGATGCCATCCTCATCAGCGCCAACTTCTCCGCCGCCAGTCTCATCGCGGCCCATCTCGACAACGCCTCCCTCGATAACGCCGACTTCACGCGCGCCGACCTCCGCCAGGCCGGCGGCTTCACCCCATCCCCCTCCACCCTCCTCTCCTATGCCATCCTCCCCAACGGCCACGCCCCCGCCATCGCGCTTATCCCCGCCGAAACCCGCCGCCTCCTCTTCTCACCCCTCGCCATCAAGCTCGACTCCCAACTCCTCATCGCCGGCGCCCCCGGCAACTGGCTCGCAACCCTCGACCTCTCCACCAACGCCCTCGCCATCCAGACCTCCGGTCCCTCCGACAAAGCCGCCCAGCTCCCGCTCCTCCTCGACCAACTCGCCTCCGGAAAAAACGGCGGCACCTGGTCCGGCCCCGGCATCACCTCCTCGACCCTCGCCAACGACCCCGCCTCCGCCCAAACCCTCGTCCTCGCCGATAACGCCGACCTCCACCTCACCACCTTCCACGGCCAGCTCGTCGATGACAACACCCTCCTCCTCACCCTCGCCCACAACGGCGACGCCACCCTCGACAACAAGGTCGACTCTCTCGACCTCACCATCCTCGCCGCCCACTGGCAGCAGCAATCCGGTGCTCTCTGGTCCTCCGGCGACCTCACCGGCGACGGCAAAGTCGACTCCCTCGACCTCACCGTCCTCGCCGCCAACTGGCAATTCGCCGCCCCGCTCCAATCCGCGCTCGCCCAATTACCTTTTACCAGTTACCAGTTACAACCCCCCGCTCCCATCCCGGAGCCCGCCTCCCTCCTCTTGCTCCTCCCCACCGCCGCCATTCTGCTCCAGCGCACATCCTTGAAACTGCGCCGATCCCCTCCGCTCGCCTGATTTCTTTCCTTGTGGACGGCAGGGGATTTCCTCGCGTACCCTACCCGTGATCATTTCCAACACGCTCAGCCTGTCACCCGCGCAGGGATTCCCATGCCTCACCCTCATCGCATCCACCGCCGCACCTTCCTCCGCGCAGCCGCCGCCACCACCGGCGCCCTCCTCCTCCCACAACACGCCCGCTCTCAGATGCAAATGCAGCACATGCACGCACCCGCCACACAGCCCGCCACCTCACCAGGCGCTGACCACTCCCTCCGCATCGCCCCCGGCATCATTGAACTCTCCCCCGACAAAATCGCCGCCACCACCCTTTACAACAACCAGTTCCCCGGCCCGCACCTCCGCTTCAAACAAAACCGGCCCGTCACCATCGACATCCACAACGACACCGACCGCCCCGAACAACTCCACTGGCACGGCCTCTTCCTCCCCACCGATGTCGACGGCTCCGCAGAAGAAGGCACCCCCTTCATTCCGCCCCACGCCAGCCGCCGCATCACCATCACACCCACTCCCGCCGGCTTCCGCTGGTACCACTCCCACACCATGGGCCAAAAGGACCTCTCCATCGGCCTCTACACCGGCCAGATCGGCACCGTCTATATCGAACCTCAGAACAACGCCGGCAACTACGACCAGGAACACTTCCTCGTCCTCAAAGAATTCCTTCCCAATTTCTCCCGCAACGCCGAAATGCAATCCGACGTCCTCACCCCCACCGACCAGCTCGAAGAACTCCTCCAGCTCGTCCCTCCCACCCACGGCAAAATGAACATGACAGGTGCAATGGGCATGGGCGTCCTCTACCACGCCTTCGGCATCAACGGCCGCATGCTAGGGGCAGCCGACCCCATCCGCGTCCGCCAGAACCAGCGCCTCCTCCTCCACATCTTAAACGCCAGCGCCACCGACGTCCGCAGCCTTCACCTCCCCAACCACACCTTCAAAGTCCTCGCCCTCGATGGCAACCCCGTCCCCTCCCCCGCCGAAGTCCCCGTCCTCTGGCTCGGCCCCGGCGAACGCATCTCCTGCTCTGTCGACATGAAGTCCCCCGGCATCTGGATCCTCGGCGAAACCGCCGACTACGAACGCACCCACGGCCTCGGCACCGTCATCGCCTACGCCGGCCTCTCCGGCAAACCCCAGTGGATCAAACCCGCCGCCTACCAGCGCTGGGACTACACCCGCTTCTCCAACCCCGCCGACCTTAAAGACCACAAACCCTCTCAACCCGAAGAAACCCTCACCACCCTCTTCGCCGAAGGCCAGATGACCGATGACGGCTTCAACGTCTGGACCATCAATGGCCACCCCTTCGACATGGACAACATGGCCCCCCTCTTCACCCTCAAGCAAGGCCGCCGCTATCGCTGGAAAATCCGCAACGCCTCCGACGACGTCCACCCCGTCCACCTCCACCGCCACTCCTTCGAGCTCACAAAATTCCACGGCCGCCCCACCGCCGGCATCCTCAAGGATGTCATCATGGTCGGCCCCTACCAGGAAGTTGAAGTCGACTTCACCGCCGACCAGCCCGGCCTCTCCCTCATGCACTGCCACATGCAGATCCACATGGACTACGGCTTCATGGCCCTCTTCAACACCGTCTGACCACATCGCGAGACACACGTGACCACCGCCCGCGCATTCACCCGCAACCAGTTGCTCGTCGCGATCCTCGCATCGCTCCTCCTGCTCGCCCTCGCCATCCCCTTCATCGCCCACACCCGCACCGCCCACCGCCGCTCCGTCTGCCTTGGCAACCTCCGCCACCTCGCTTCCGTCTTCCATGAATACTCCGTCGACTACGGCATCTTCCTCTCCCACCCTCTCGAAGAACCCTCCGTCCAACAGAACTACTGGACCCACACCCTCTCCCGCTACATCGAACCCTTCCCTCCCCTCCTCCAGTGCCCCGAAGCACTCGGGAAAG
>JADMIO010854535.1_pt1 | contig 11834 bp, 19 predicted proteins | sample 8958161 | NCBI WGS metagenome assembly JADMIO01 (sample SAMN16585339, study PRJNA669376) | soil metagenome | isolation source: Crop rotation soil | place: USA: Cullars Rotation, Alabama | collected 2011
GTCTTCATTCTTATGGCTCTCGGAATCATCGCATTAACCTATCTCGGCAAGGTTGAGTCTAAAGACTTCATCATGTTGGCGGGAATGGCCTTTACCTTTTACTTCAGCAATAAAGGTGACACGAGCCAAGTCAACGCTGGCAAATAAGAAGGCGCTCCGCAAAGCCAAGCGTAAAGCCGAGAACGAATACGCTCCAACCAAACGCAGATGCTTCAAGTGCGGAATAGAACTCCCGTCTGGCCAGCCCTTCAAACATTACTATTCATGTAGCTAACTCCGTTCGTCTTCTGAATGTTCATTTCGCAGAAGGTGAGCTGGAGATTAATCTAAATTAGTTTAGGTTAGCCTTCGGCAAAAGTTCTCACACCGCATCCAGTCATCTGATAATTGGTAATTATGCAGTCGGCCTTCGCTGGCAAGCTCCGGCACCGCTTCGCTCTCCATACATAATTCCAATTATCAAACGCCCTCCTGCTTTTAGTTGGAGGCGATATTAAGAATCAAGGACTCCCCCGATTTTGTTCGTAGATATTTAGTGCTGTTCCCACGGCGCTAGGTATCTCCCCGCAACCACAACTCAACGGAGGAACACTATGGCTAAAAAACAGAAGGTCGTGTTTTTGCTCGTACCCGGTAAGGGGACAGGCAACGACCAGAAGACTTACTTCAATCGCGCCGGAGTCGCTTTCGAGAATCGTGACGGCTCATTAAACGTGAAGCTCGACATGTTTCCCACTCTCACGTTTCAAATCCGCGAACAGGAACCCAACCCGCCGAACGCGCCAGCCAAATAACCCAGGGAGTCCTCACCCTCCACTAAAGGAGAACCGATGGCTAATTCAACGCACTCTCGCTTCTCGCCAGTCAAAAGGAGACGCAGATGGCAAAGGAAGACCCGCTCGCAATCAAGGTTCACTGTAACCGGTGTGGCCTTACCCAGCTCTACAAAGGGCAAATCAAATGCGACCGCTGTCGTAAAAGCGGTTCGCTCCAACTCGTAAGGAGGCAAAGTGGAATCACGACTACTAGGCAAAGAGAAAATCACTCGACAAGAGCTGGCGCTCATTGAGACGCCGGAACCTACGGACACTTTCAAACCTATAGCGCATCATGCGCTTGTGGAGTCACTCGCCGAGACGCTTAGTTTCCGGCATATCAACGTGACCAGTGATGAGTACGTTGTCTCGCCGGATGGAATGAAGATGTTCGGGCTGTTACAACTTGACGCTACGTTCCTTGACTGTCGTTTTTCAATCGGCATCCGAAATGCGCATGACAAAAGCATGAGACTCGGTCTCGTTGCTGGTTACAACGTTCTGGTTTGTTCAAACATGAGCTTCCAGGGCGACTTCGCACCCGTACTCGCAAAGCACAGCAAGCACTTCGACCTTCAGGACGCGCTCACTATCGGTGTTGACCGGATTCAGAGAAACTGGCAACCAATGCAACAGGCATTAGAGCAACGCCGCTCCACAGTCATTGATGACGACCAGGCCCGCTTGATGATTTACAACGCCTTCCTTCAAGGGAGGTTTCCAATCAAGCTGATGAAGCCGGTTGACAAGGAATATTTCGCTCCCTCTTATGAGGAATTCCAACCGCATACGCTGTGGTCTTTGGAGAACGCCTTCACCAGTGCGTTCAAACAACTGAAACCGATTCCGATGTATCAGGCGACAGCCCAACTCGGAAACTTCATGAAGAACGTCACTCCCAACTAGCCACGAACCTACGCTGCCAATCAAAAACACGACCCATCCCTGAGTCGTGTTTTAATTTACTCCTTGTCCTCTTTAGGCCACTTCTCGCTTGGCCATTTGGACTTTCTAGATTTACCCATACGCCATATTTAATTGTCTTAACTTAAGACTAAAAGGTAGAAATGAAAACCTAATGATACCTCCGGTGGGGTGAGGTGGATGACCTCCGGCTTTTAGCGTTGATTTGCTTCGGTTATGGGACTCTTTTGTAGGCCGAATCGCTTATAATAAACAAAATGGATTGCATCCACATAGCCAAACACCCAAACCAAAGACAATATAGAATCACACCTCATAGCACCGGCATTCAACATCGCCTATGTGAGTCTTGTTTTGAGATATATGAAAACGACCCACGCAAGAGTCCACGGGAATCTGAGGCGTATAATATTTATCAATCGACTGACCCGAATCTCCCCAAAGACCAATGGACTTTAGTGAATGAAAAACCGATACCTCGCACTTCAGATAATCGAATGCAATTTCTCATCAAATCACCTGCTCCCGGCAGTCATTTCTACATCAAAACCTTAAACGCCGTTGGTCTTGATAGCTTACCTTCTAAAGTAATAACGATGAGCGAATCCAACGTCGTACTCAAATCGATACTGACTTTTGGAGAAAACACCGACGAAGGGAAATTAGTAGAGGCTGTTAACATACCTTGGTTCGAAATTCTCGACATACTGGCGAAAGACCCTGGCACTGCCTTCTCTATCCCACCTGATAAATGGGAAGAAATCATTGCCGGTGCATACCAACGTGCTGGTTTCGATGAAGTTACTCTTACACCTCGAAGCGGAGACTATGGGCGTGACGTTATCGCCGTGAAGAAGGGTCTCGGCACTGTAAGAGTAATTGACCAAGTTAAGGCGTACAAGAAAGAACATTTAGTCACTGCCAACGATGTGCGAGCGTTAGTCGGAGTCTTGCATGGTGACGGTGCTTCGAAAGGTTTTTTGACCACCACTTCAGACTTCGCTCCCAAACTACGAAGTGACCCGTTGATTGCTCCTTTTATGCCATCGCGACTTGAACTTATTAATGGTGAGAATCTATTGAGCCGTTTATTAGAATTGCGCAGGTCATAGCTTCCCCCGACGGTTCCCGTCACGTTTCGCGTATCTTTACGCTTAATGGTGTGTCCCGCTAAAGACACTCATACGTTGAAACTTGCCTCTAGGCTAGCGTTTCAGGTGAAGCCGCCCCTTCCATACCATCTTCATCAAAATCTCATCAGGCTATTGATTTCCCACAAAAAAGACCCCCTAAACCTTAAGGAATAAGAGGGTACTTTTTGAGAGTTCGTTAGGCGTGGCCCAACAGTGTCTTCTGATAGAGGTCAGCCAGGATTTCTTCTCTGTCCGAGAGCGAATAGTCTTGCCGGCCAACGAAGGAGTCGAAGGCCGAGCGTATCTGGTCGAAGGTGAATCCGCGACCCATGACCGCATTACTCAAGCATAGGAAGTCGGACCAGTTGGGTTTCTTTTCTTTGAACTCATTGAATCTTTCTTCGAGGGTTTTCATTTTGGTTTTCGTTCTTGATTTATAATGAACCAATGAAATCATTGGTTGAAATGACGCGAGCCGAATTGAAGACCGCATTATCAGGCGCGTCAAAGAACACAATTTACAGTTATAACGATGTTATCAAGGAGATGGATAGAAGAAGGGCCAACCTTCACGCCCTATTAGGCTTTGTCCTTGGAATCTTAGCTATCTTAGTTTCTGTAACAAGTTTACTCGTCAGCGTTTTGATTGCAGTGTTTAAGAAATAAATCAGAACGGAATGTCTTCCACGTTTACGTCTTCGTCTTGCTGAATGACTGGTAGGTCAGGTTCTAGGTTAGTCGGCTTTATGGCCTCCGAGAAACGTTTCGCGCCGTCAGCTTTGATAGCCTGGAATAATCTCCAGAAATCACCACTTTCGATTGCCTTAATAGCAACCGCATCATTGTGCTTCTCTATCACCGAAGCGGCCCACAAAGAACAGCATTTCTCATAAGCCTGTTTCTCCCAGAACGTCTCGTCTTTAAAATGCCCGGATTGGCCTCTATTTGCCCCGCCATTGGACGATTTACCCTGGGGTGCTGTTTGGGACGGCTGAAACTCAGATTCGCGGAGATTAATGATTTTCTTACTCTGTACTTTCTTATCAAAGCCGCCTATCTGAGTTGTGTATTCGTCAATCACGTATCCAATCATCACGGCTGAGCCCGAGCGCAAACCCATGCTTTTGAATTGGGAGTAAGCCGAGGTATCGGAGCCGTCTTGTTTTGTTTTCCAGATAGAATAAGTGAAGACGCGGTTGCCGTCATGAGCTTTGAGGACAATCTTCTTTTCTTTGTCCACCACTTCTTCAATCGTGATAGTGGCGTTGAGGATTTGTTGTTGGTCCATACTACTTGTCGTTAATTGGTTTGAGATACTTTTGAAGAAGCTTTTTAACTTCCTCAAGCGTGTTAGCAACGAGAATGAAGTTATCGCCGTAAGTGCTTTTCACGATGTAGCCATTCTTGGCTACGAAAACATTCAGTGATTCCATTTCGGTTAACTTAATTATTCCAGGGTGCTTTTAAGGATGTAGTTCACATTCATCTGACCATCTTGATTGTCGAAGAACTCCACCTTGACGACGTTGTAGATGAATGGGAATTGTCCGATGGTTACGGTTACGTCTTGACCTAGCTCTAAGTCTTCGGGATAGGGGAGCCGGGCAGACTTCGGGGAGAACGTTATGAAACGCTCGTTAATTGTCTTTTCCATTTGTGAGGGTTTTCAGGTTAGTTTAAGGCGCAATAAGCGCCGTCCCACGACCTTTGTTACTTTAATTCTGACATACCTATTGAAACCGTCAAGACCAGTTATCCACAAGCAATTCGGGCGTTCTTTGAGGCTTGACACACTCTTCCAGCAGGTCTATATATAGGGGTGAACGAAAGGCAAACACCCATTAGGAGGACTTTGAGCTTGGAAGCTTTTAGGTTTAAGTAGATGATTATTGGCAGTTACCCCCACGAGGCGGTTTCTTTCACAGATGACACCTCACCCGACACCCGTAACAGCAAGAAGCGAAACGTTTCTATCCACGCCCAGGTACGCCGAGATAAAAAGCTAGATTGGTATTTTGATTTCCTGAGTCTTTGTCAAAAGGAACGCGGCGAACTCAAGTCCCAGAAGGTTCGGGCGATTTACCGGGACATGCCCGCGCCGCGGCGCGTTAAGCTTTGGGAAACCCTCCAGCACGTTCAAATCAATATCACCGACCCGTTGCCTTATATGGCGCGCACAGAACAGATGGCCGCTGAAGTGTTCAGCCGCAAGGATGCGATTGAATATATCCGGGCACGAGCGGTTGCGAACGACCCTTGGGCAAAAGATTTATTGGAGAGACTGAATAACCATACTGCCGAAAGTATCTTGCTGGATGCGCCTTCACGGACGCTGTCTTTTTACGTTGAGGCATCGCAAGGGATTGGCGGATACGGTTTTCGCAAGTACGTTGGTGATTTGGGTTTTCGCCCACCCATCTCCGAGGTGAGTCTGGAGCCTTTCAGAAGCCAAAACCCCGGCTCCATTATCAGGAACGTAACCCAATGGACATCAAAATCAGCTTCGGTATTTGCCGACGCGATTGGTAGCGTTTTTTCAGACAGCTTCCACCCGTTCCAAGCTGATGCCGTATACCGCCGCCTTCTTGATTCTCACGCCTTTGATGAGGGCAACGAGAAAGCCATAGGCTGGATTGAAGACCAGCGGGACGAAGTAGTAAGGCACGTAGAATATTATTCTGATTTCGCCCGAGCGATGCGCTACCGGGGAAGACGTCCGTCGCGTTTGTACGGCAACATAGATTCACGACGTTCGTTTTACACGCAAGCCGCCGACATCGCGGGAGGCATAGCTGCACAACTGTACGAGCAGGGCGTTATTCTTGAAGTCACGAAGCACTTTAACTCCGTCATGTTCAATGGCCGGCCAATCACGCAACCCGAAGCATACGAAGCCATGAGGAAGTGGCGCGAACTGCGTTATCTGGACGGTAAAGATTCACCAATCAATTAGGAAGGAATTGGAAGATGATAGAGCTACAAGACCGAATTATTAGAGACTTGATTCAATCGGCCCGATTGAACTAAAGCCTCAACCCACTATCCGACCAGACACGAATGGACCCGCTGTCGCTTTCTATCAGCTGGCCTGTATGGATTGCCAAAGGCAAATGAAAAGTGGGTGGGTGAAGGTAAGCTTTCAGCAAGGCCAGGAAGAACAGTGGGCGTCTGACGCTCAGGACAGATTGGACCAGCACCTCAAGCAGTCTCATCCATCCGCCTGAAAGGAGACATAATGGAATTAACCGGGTTTCCATTTTGGAAATTGGACTATGACGACGATTTCAAGATTTGCAGTCATCTATCCGAGGCGCAGGATTTTGTAAGAGAGCATGAAGTGTCGTCAATTTCCTTTTACGTTAATGTCATGTGCAGTCAGCCGGGTGTCGGCGGAACCGAGAAGGCTTTTAATCAACGAGAAATGAGCAAAGAGGAATTATTATCTCTTACTCCAGAATGGCTGAGACAGACGATGGAAGAAACTGGTAAGCAAGCCAACGAGTATTTCTTCCCGCAAACTGCGAACTAATGAACTGGCACATACCACTAGAGATTCTCGGGGCTGTCTCAGCTATCGTCGCTTTAGTGGAGACTGGCTACCGCTATATAAAAAAGTTTTCGGCAACTAATTTCCTAGGCAAAACGCCTCATTATTTTGGTCAAAAAAAACCTAACCGTCAGGATATATCACGTAGTCCACAGGAAATATCTTTCAAAAAAAAGACTTCCGCGTTGATTAGAATCGTCACGGTGTGGAATGGAATCGTCAAAAAAACTCTTGAGTGTCCGGTAAACCGTACAAGGTGTTGGTTAAGCCGAACGGCTCATTTTTCTTTTCTCTTGTCTAAGACATCTTTCTGACTTATCCACAGGAAGGGTCTTGTGAGTCTCACTCCGGTCTGCTTTGATTAAATTAAGAAAAGTTCCTCTCAGCCCAAATACAAAATCTATCCTGTCGGAAAAAGAACATGGTTCGTTGTACCTGTTTGCCCGACAGGTGCAGGTGCAGCGAATCGTGTTTTTTGTTTCTGGAAGGGGACGCTAGGCAGACGTGTCTTACAGCCGCAAATTTGACGTTCACCATTGGCCCGGTGAATTTGGACAAAGAGCGCCCTTCGCCATAAGCAAAAAACCCGCGCCTAGAGCGCGGCTAACCTAATTAATTCTGTCTGGTAATCGTGAGTAACAATCATCATCGAAAGATGGTGTGCCCACGCAGCCTCATAATTGCCGGACAGAGGTAGTAAGAATTGTTTATTAGCGCATGAGAGTAGCGGAGTAATTGCCGCCATCGGAAAAGTGGTCATTCCACAAAGAGGTTCGAATCCTCACTCTCAGCCGCGAATGAATAATTCGGTAGCCTGACGTTATAGGCTTTGCTCTAGGAGCAAGAAGGATAACGGACCTTCCACACTCACCGACGATATACGCCATACATAATTTCTTTTTTTTGAGGATTTGTTTTCTTCCCCAGGACTAGACGTTATGGCGGTTGAGGAGAGTAGGCTGAGAAGGGTGTTCCACGTGTTACCTATGCGCGTAGCGCACGTCCGTGAAACATTTTTGTTTCACATCTTAGACTCTGTTTTCTGCGGAAGGAATCCTTGGTAGTGTTCTAAAAGCTTGTGTTGTGCTTCGTCTTTGGTTCTGCCGAACTGAGTTTTTAAAGTTAGTCTCGACGCGTTTTTGTTTTTAGGTTTGGCCTTACAGAAAAACGCGTTTCCAGCAACTTGCTTGAAACTCAGTTCATAATCTTCGAACTTCGGGAATTTAGGGTCATGCGGACAAGGGGAATCTCCATTAGGCCCGCTGGTATTTCCGCACGCATAGGCTCTAAACTCCTCTTCCTCACCGGCAAGTATTGTTAGCTCAGACCCGCAAACTGGACAGCCGAATTGCTCCTTAAAATAACCGAGGTCATCAATCGTTCCCTGTGCTGAAGCGATTTGAACTGTTAAATCGTTAATCAGTGCTTTTGTCTCTGAGAGTTCGCTTTCTTTTTCCGCTATCAGTTTTTCGTTTCTGTTTTGGTCCTCTGATAGTCGGGAGATTTCATCTTGAAGAAGAGTCACTCTCTTTGCGAGGCGTTCCGCAAGAATGTCAGGTGAGTTTTCTTTAGCCACTGCGAGTTGTTTTTCTAACCAACTGTTTTGTTCAGTGAGAGTATCGATGGTTGCTTGCTTTCGACTTATCAGCGTGCGATGGAGAATTCCACTCGCTGTGATTACGAGTCCAATTATGGTTAACCATATGGTGGTGGTCATAAGAACTCCCAAATGGAAAAGGCCAAGCCCTCCCACAAGCCTAGCCTTTTCTTCACAGCTTTGGGCTGTGTAATTGAGCGGAGACTTTCAGCCTCTATCCTCGTGTCCTCACTACACGAGTAACGCCCTTAGTGGCAAAAGATTCTATACCCGCTGTCAAGCAATTCAAGCTTTCCACTTCAATTTGCATTGAGCTTCAACTGAATAGTCGTGTAAAATGTGGGGTAATGGATTTCATATCCAACTACAGACTGCTCCACAATCCGCCGTGGGTGCGAGCGTACAAGAGGGCGCTGTCACCAGCCCTGCGACCGTCAATGGCGGACCTTCTACGAGCCGAGCTTGCTCGCGTTTTGAAGAGGAGTCGAAGTGCTGAATTCAACAAGCAGATTTTGTTGGCCAGTCATGATTTGTCTCATGCCTGGCTACAAACAGGACTTACCTACAGCGTCAATAATCTGCATGGCAAATTAATAGCATTTAGGCTTCTGAGTGAATCAGACAGAGTCAAAGAATTTGATTCGAAATTCTCAGTAAGACTGACTGAGGATGGCATTGAATACGTCGACATCCTGTTTTTGCAGCTGTTTTCCTTCTTCCTCGACAAAGCTCTCGACTACTGGAATGGAATTGCCGATTCACGCTCTAAGTGGCTGGCTACCGCGACAGCGTTTCGAGAACTATTAGGTAGAAAGCTTAAGTTTAAACCCTTTCATACACCGCTTCGTCTTTTCCCGAGTTCAATTCACCCAATCGAGTCAGCGGCCTAATGGGTTGCTGATTTACTGCACTCGCGCACCTAAATCGTAACCCAAGTTGGCCGGGATTTATGGCCGGTGTCTGCTTTGGCAGATTTCTAATGCGGGTGATTTAGATGATAACCGACAAGATTGAAAGCGCTTTTAAGGGTAATCGTAAATTTGAAACTGAATTGTTGCGGGCAGTCCATCATGAGACAACGCAGCGTTCAGTTGTGTGCTATGGCTGGCTTGCTCTGTCGGCGTTGAGTATCGTTTCAGTTCTCGTGCTTATACTATTGTCAGGACGACATATCATCACCTTGCCAGAGAAAGTGATTCTCGCGTTGATTGCCGGCACCGTTGCCAACGGAATATCAATTTATGCGACCGTCATTCGGAGTTTGTTTCCAAAAAAATGAAGCTGTGGATAACTCCTCTGGACAGAACTAATGAATATGTCATGATTAAGTTACTGGCGTGGCGGAAGCTGATGACTTCTGTGATTAGCTGTTAGTGAGTCCAATTGCTAATGGTTAAAAATTATTCATCAGAAAATAGACGCTATAAGTTAGGTGCCCTAGCTTAAACTCAAGGCCATCATGCAGGTATCGAATCCTGCCGCCAGCATCAACGAAACGCCTAAAGCGTTTCTAATCTAACTCCCGAATGGACCCCTCCCGTTATCACAGTAAAGACAAAGGCTGCGAAATCTACCCAGACAAAAAGTCCTGGACTCACATAGTCCAAAGGTACTCACGCCACTACTGCAAGAGCCACCAAGTATTCTTAGGCCACTTCAAAGAGACAGGAGCCAGTGATAGGGGCTGGGAAATCCACTTCTATTTTGGGGAGCCGAGCATTCCCGACCTAGCAAGATACGAGAAAGTGCGGGCAGCAACTCTTAAGGCCGCACGAGCAAAGCAAGAGCGGCGAATCATTAATAAGAAGATATGAAATGCGAAGTTTGCAACAAACCAGCATTGCCAAATCTAGTTATTTGTTCTGACCATTGCAGGGATATTAGGCAGAAGGTTTTTGACCTAGATAGAAAATATTTTCCTACCAATGGTTGCGATAACTGTAGGGGTGACTTACACCAAGGATGTTCTGACCAATGCCGGAGAGAGTTTAGAGAATCGCTTGAGTTCGGCAAGGACTTGTGGTCACTTGTTCGTTTAGCACTCCCATCGGCTTCCTAAAGAAGCTGTAACTTACCCTTTAACCTCAGCGTGTACGTTCACTCAACAGAAATTCAAAAAGGACTTAGCCCGTGGGAGTTTGTTTGAGGACTTCGTTGCTGACTATTTTGAGAAGCGCGGCTGGGCAGTAAAGAGAGCCAAAGGAAACGTACCGGCCTATGACCTGATTCTCACCAAAGGTCGAATCTCAATTTACGTTGAATGCAAGCACGATGCGATGAGCGACCGAACCGGGAACTACGCTCTTGAGCAAGCCTCACTTGAACACACGCAATCCTCAGTTTTGATAATCGGCACACCGCAGGAAGCCTACGCTATCCCGATGGACTTAGCCCGATTACTTTTCAACCAATATCCCAAGAAACAAGTTGGCGATTTCTACGACAACTTCGCCGCCATCATTCCAAAAGAGGTTTTCACAATTAATAAGTATCAGCGTCTATGAATTCATTCCATCATCAGAGAAGTCTACATAAGCGAAGGTTGCGCCGTTGGTGGGTAGAGAGTCTTTTTAACAAGCGTCCGAAGTGGAAGGGCCACTACATCATTCCAAAATCCCTATGGGTATGGGTTGTTAACTACCTTCTTTCTAGCCCGACCCGTATTCAGTTTTTGGAGCCTTATGAAGAGTGACTTCACAACAAAAGAATTCAGGATTCTTTACACACTTCTGAATGACCATCTAAACACAATCGGTGGGATTGCAACGTACTTAAATCCGCGGGTTATTGCTGAGAAGAAAGGCTACCTCTGGGAGATGGAGAAGTTGGAATTGAAATTAGCCACTAAGACCTTCGGCCTAAAGCCGAAGTAACTTAAACCCATCTGAAACTCACCGCAAAACAGAAGCACTCCCTAAGAGGAGAGAAATACAAGAAGCCGAAGAAACGCGCACCCGTAAGCCCAACCCTAATGAAGAAGCTCCGAGCGAGGGCAGTCTTCTTAAGAGACGGAATGCGTTGTGTCAGGTGCGGCCAAGCTAATGGCCTTGCACCTTCACACGTTTATCCGCAGGGAAGATACCCTCGCATGGCTTGGGTGATGGATAACATAAAGACCCTATGTAACGGCTGTCATATCTTCTGGTGGCACAAGAACCCGCTTGAAGCCGCTGAATGGTTTAAGGAGAAGTACCCAGGCCGAGCGGAGAGCCTTCACTTGATGGCCCAGGACACTAACCTACCAAAAGTAGATTTCGTTGCCCTTCAGCCGGTATTTGAAGAACTGGTGAAGAAGTATGAGGTTGAGTACTACGGGTACAACCGAGAAGCGGCTTAGACCTATTCCTTCCGAGCCGAAACGCTTATTTGTTGGCCTTCTTCTTTACTGCCTGCTTAACTTTCTTTATGTCCTGTTTCATTTGAGCAATCTGCTTCTTGAGTGCGTTGATATTTCGCATCGTGGTATCAGGGGGATTCCGCCTTTTCGTCGCCATTTATTTGCTCCTCATTCCGACTGCGTACCCTATCTTCCGCATTCTAACCTAAGTTCATGAAGACGGCCATTCAATCGGTTTGCCGGCAATAGCGGAGACGAGCAGGATTAATCGTAACAACGCATCCGTGGCGGATTGCAGAGCTTCAGAAATTTCTGAAATCTCCACGTGTTCCCACTCGTGCTCCACTCCTCTATTCTTCCGAATCGTCGTCTTGCTTCTAGAAGCTTTCTCTGGAATGAAGTCAGTAGAATTAGCCCAGACAGAGTGTGAGACGCGATTCCTGAATTCCTCAAACTGTTGAAGTTTTCCCATCAACGCTTT
>JADMIO010849088.1_pt1 | contig 11833 bp, 13 predicted proteins | sample 8958161 | NCBI WGS metagenome assembly JADMIO01 (sample SAMN16585339, study PRJNA669376) | soil metagenome | isolation source: Crop rotation soil | place: USA: Cullars Rotation, Alabama | collected 2011
CCTGCTGCCGATCGCGGTGGCGCTCGGCGTCGTCGTCGGCCGCAGCGACTCGGGCGGCTCAGACGAAGCGGCGCTGCTCAGGGCCCTGAAGCAGTCCGAAGCGCAGGTCGCGGCCAACGCCGGCGCCGCCGCCGGCGCCGCCAGCGGACAGCCGACCGCGAGCGCGAACCAGCCGAACGCCAAGGCGAAAGCGAAAGGCAAGCAGGGCGAGGCGAAGAAATCGAAGGCGGAGAAGAAACTGGAGAGCGAAGGCGGCAAGGTCGTCGCGAAGACGAAGAACGGCTCGGTCCACCAGGTGACGGGCTACAAGGCGTCGAAAGCGAAGGAAGCCGCGGACACCAAAATCGTCGAAGAAAATCCCGAACAGACGGGCGAAAACTACATAAAGGCGCAGCAGAACCTGCCCGACGTGGTGGTCGTCGGCGGCGAAGGCGGCGGCAGCGAAGAACAGTCGACCCCGGGGGTGGAACCGTGAAGCTGCCGCGCCTCGGGCGCGAGGCCCGGCCGGCACAAAAGCCGGCGCCGAAGGCCGCCGCGCAGGCGAACCCGGGAGCCCCGGGAGCGGCCGAGCCGAAGCCGGAAGAGAGCGCCGAGCTGATCGCCCAGCGCGACCGGCTGCTGGAGAAGTTCACGGTGATGCAGGCCGATCTCGGCGGCGCCTTCTACGAGATGGCGATCCGTGACCACGTGAGGATGGACGTGCTGACCCGCAAGGCGGCTGAGCTGCAGCGGGTCGACGCCGAACTGCTCGCGGTCGAGCGCGTGCTCGAGCTGCAGCGCGAGGACGCAGCCGGGCTCTGCCCGAGCTGCAGCGCTCCGTACGCTCCCGGAGTCCGCTTCTGCGCCCAGTGCGGCAACCCGCTGGTCCCGGTCGACGAGTTGAACGCGACCGCGGCGCCGCGCTCCCCGGTGGCGCCGGCCGCCCAGACGCCGGCACCGACGCCGTCGATCCCCGAGGCCGAGCCGCCGGGTGTGCCGCGGTGAGGGGCTGGATCGCGACCCGGGTGCAGGCGGCGATCGCCGCCGCCGCCTCGCTGACCGGCAAGCGCTTCGGGCTCCTGGTCGCCTCCTCACTGGTCGCCACCTCGGCGATCGTCGCCGCCGGGATGACCTCGAGCGGCCGCGACATGGGCCCGCTGGCGGCCCTGGTCGGCCGCAGCCTCGCCGCCCAGCGGATCGCCGAGGAAACACCGGCGCCGGCACCCGAACCCGAACCGGAAGAGAGCGTCGAAACCGAACCGGAGCCGGCGCCGGAAGAAGTGGTCGCGGCCGAACCGGAAGCGGCGCCGATCGAATCCGCTCCGGAAGTGGCCCCGGAAGAAGTCGCGCCGGAACCGGAACCCGAACCGGAACCGGAAGAAGAAGCTACTCCGCCGCCAGAAGAAGCGAAGCCCGAAGCCGGGCGGATCAAGCACGTCTTCGTGATCTCGCTGGCGAGCCCCGGTTACGAAGCCGCCTTCGGTCCCGCCAACGTGCAGATGCCGTACCTGGCGGAAACACTGCGTCCCGAAGGCGACCTGCTCTCCAACTTCAAGCTCCTGAAAGAAAGCTGGCTGGCGAACTCGTTCGCCTCGCTGGCCGGCCAGAAGCCGACTCCCGAGTCCGAAAAGGACTGCCCCGAATACGAAAAGTGCGTCTTCCCGGTCGAAACGATGTCCTACGTCGACCAGCTCGGGACCGCCCAGTTCAGCTGGCGCGCCTACTTCGAAGGCATGGGGGACGCGAGCGGCAAACCGGCCAACTGCGTGCACCCGGAACCGGGCGCGACCGAAGCACCGGCGCCCGGCGGCTACTCCTCGGTCCTGAACCCGTTCGTCTATTTCCACACCCTGCTCGACCTCGGCGAATGCGCGGCCAACGACGTGCCCCTGACCGAACTCGAAAAGGATCTCCGTAAGGCGACGAAAACGCCGAACTTCAGCTACATCTCGACGAACCTCTGCAACGCCGGCGTGACCCCGGGCCAGTGCGCGGAAGGCGCGCCCGACGGAGCCGCCGCGGCCGATGCCTGGCTCTCGACCTGGGTGCCGAAGATCCTCAAGTCACCCGCCTTCAAGGCCGACGGGCTACTGATCGTCACCTTCGGCGCCGTCAACCCGATCCCGAATCCCGACCCGACCCAGCCGCCGATCCCGGCCACCAGCCTGAAGACCGGAACCCTCCTCGTCTCTCCCTTCGTCACCCCTGGCGCAACCGACGCCGTCGAGTACGACCCCTACTCGCTGCTCGCCACCAACGAGGACCTGTTCGGGTTGAAGCGGCTCGGGGAAGCGGGTGGCAAGAAGGTCAAGTCGCTGGCGCCGCAGCTGCTGCAGGAAGAAGTCGGCGGCGGCGACTAGGCGGCCGGACGGCGTTTTCTGACACGCTCTGCCGATGAACGGACCGGGACAGACTGGCGAGCCGATCACCGCCGCCGGGATCGAAGACCTGAAAGCCGAGCTGGCCGAGCTCGAAGGCCCGAGACGGCAGGAGATGGCGCGGCGAATCAAAACCGCTCGCGACGAGGGCGATCTCAAGGAGAACGCCGAGTATCACGTCGCCAAAGAGGACCAGGCCCACATGGAGACCCGAATCAAGCGCCTCCAGGAAAGGCTGCAGAACGCAGTGGTAGTCGAGGCCGACGAGAGCGCCGGCGACGTCTTCGGCTTCGGCCGCTCGGCCGAGATCCTCGACACCTCCAAAGGCGAGACGAACGTCTGGACCCTGGTCGGCTCGACCGAGGCGAGCCTGCCCGAAGGCCGCCTCTCGGCCGAGTCGCCGATCGGACGGGCGCTGATGGACGCGCCGGTCGGCTCGACCGTCAAGGTCGAGACGCCGAAAGGCGTCAAAGCCTTCAAGGTCGTCAAGCTCGTCTCCTAGGCGCTGCGAGCATCCACTTCCCGTAGGGGATCGAAGCGCCGCGGGTTGACGCCGGGCCGGCGCCGACAATGACGCTGTGCTCCAACTCCGCGCCTCGATACCCGAGCACCAGCGCGAGCATTTCAACCGCCTGCTCGGCGGTAGCGAAGGCGTGCGCCGGGTGATGCGCCAGCGCGAGGAGGGAGCCGAGGCGGGCGAGGTCTTCGTCGCCGACGTCGAGCCGGCCGCCGCCGACCCGCTGGTCGACGCGATTCGCGAGATGGGGATCGGCGTCGACGACTACGTGCTGACCAAGCTCGACGTGGTGGCGCCGCTTCGCCACCCCGGGCGCGGCCTCGGCGATACCGGCTTCGCCTGGGTCGAGATCGTCGGCCAGGCCCGAGCCAACTCGCGGCCCCTCGCCCGCTACCTGGCGCTGATCAACGTCGCCGCGGTGATAGCAGCGCTCGGCGTCGTCAACGGCAGCTCGATCCTGATCGTCGGCGCGATGGCGGTCAGCCCCGACCTGCTGCCGATCTGCGCCACCTGCGTCGGCCTCGCGAGTGGCCGGCGCACGCTCGCGCTCCGCTCCTTCGCGACCCTGACCCTGGGACTCGGCCTCGTCGTGGTCACCGCCGCCGTCCTCAGCGGGCTGCTGAACGTGGCGGGCCTCCTCCCCGACGGCTTCACGGTCGAGGGCTCCGGGCTCAGCTCCTTCGCCCACACCGACTACTCGACCGTCTTGATCGCCCTCGCCGCCGGCGTCGCGGCGATGCTCGCCTTCGAGACGCGCACCAGCGCCGCCGTCGGCGTCGCGATCTCGGTGACGACGATGCCGGCCTCCGCCTACCTGGGCGTCGCGATCGGCGGTGGCGGTAGCGGCGAAGCGATCGGGGCGCTGGTCGTCCTGCTGGTCAACGTCGTCCTCCTGATCGCTTCCGGAACGGCGACGCTGCTGGTCCAGCGGGCGCTGCCGAACCGCACCGGGGCGCCGGTCTAGACGACCTCCGTCGACGCTTCCTCGAACGGCTCCGGCGAATCGATCGACCACGGCGCCGGCGCCGGGCGGCGCTCGTCGTAGACCACGGTGGTGCCGGAGATGCGATCGAGGAAGCCGCGGCGCGAATCGCGGAAGATGATTCCGAGGAAGGGCAGGCCGAGGAAGAAGATCGAGATCCCGAGCCCGAACATCCGCGTGATCGAACGCCCCAGAGGGAGCCGGCCGTGCTCGAGGCGGATGCCGAGGAAACGCATCCCCGGCGTCTGGGCGGCGAGGCTCCAGAAGCCGATGAAGTAGGTGCCGCCGATCAGCAACCAGGTGAGCGAGCCGATGGCGATCACGAACCGCGAGCCGCCTTCGGGGGAACCGGAAAAGACGTTGTCGACGAGGGTGACGAGGGCGGCGAGCGCGGTGAAGCCGAGGTTGATGAACACGGCGTCGATCACGAAGGCGAGGGTGCGGCTGATGGCGCCGGCGTGGTCGGTCGGCTCGGGGCGGTGGTGGCGGAAGAGGATGCGGCGGACGATTCGCTCGAATTCGTCGTCGAAGCGCCGCGCCAGACGCCCGATCGTGCGGCCGAGGTCGGAAAGCAGGCCGGCGCCCTGGGCGCTGATCGCCGCACGCAGCTCGGGCGCGCCGGCGACCCGCTCGATCAGCTGTTGCGCCTCCTCGCTGGCCAGCAGCCGTCGCCAGACCTCGTCGACCAGCTCGGAGTCGAGGGCCTCGAGGATCGCTCGCTTGACCGCGTCCGATTCGATCGCGCCCTGAACCGCCTCCTCGACGACGGGACCCTGGAGGACGCGCGCGATCGCCCGCTCGACCGCCTCCGACTCGATCGCGCCGACGATCGCCTCCTCGGTGGCGAGCTCCAGAGTGCGGTCGATCCCCGTCGCCCGACCGATTCCGCGGGCGCCGCGGACCCCGGCCCCGAGCAGCCGTGCCGAGAGCGGCACCCCGCCGGCGTTCGGATCAGCGCCGTTCAGCCGGGCGCCGTTCAGGTTGCCGGTGGCGGTCGCAGCCGTGCGCGGGTTCGAGCCGTCCTCCATCCCCCCGCGAGTATAGGTCCCACCCGACCACCCACTCCGCGGTTTATCCAGCTCCCAATAGGGGCGTCGAGTAACAGCCGAGCGGTCAGGTGGTCGGGGCCAGGTGATCCAGAAGGCGATCGATCAGGGGAGATTGGCCGGGGAGGATCTTGACGCGGGCGGCATCGGAGTCGAACCACTCGGCGCGGTCGACCTCGGGGAAGCTCGCCTGCGTGTCGGAGCGCGGTGGCCATTCCATCTCGAACTCGATGCTGGCCAGCCTCTCCGGGTCGAAATCGGCCTCGGCGGCCCAGGCCTCGACCACCTTGCCGGCCCGCTGGCGGACCGAGCCGAGCTCGATCAGGTCCTCGGGCTCGAGCCTTGGCGCTGGTCCCAGCTCCTCGCCGAGCTCGCGGAGCGCCGCCGCGACGGGCTCCTCGCCTGGCTCGATTTCGCCCTTCGGGATCGACCAGGCCCCCTCGTCGCGCTTCTTCCAGAACGGACCGCCGGGGTGGACGAGGAGCAGCTCGACCGCCGCGCCGTCGCGGCGAAAGAGGATGATGCCGGCGCTGCGTTTGGTTGCCACGGCCTCAAGCTAGCGGGGCGCGGCGACGAGGCACTCGATCGCCGGCGCGAGGGCGGCGAGGACCTCGTCGCGGTCGGCCTCGGCGAGCGCCTCGAGGGTGCCGTTGGCGCGGGTGATCGCAACTCCGACCGCGATCGCGACGATCAGCTCCGCCCGCAGCTGCGGATCGACGACGCCGCGCTCGGCCAGTTCGGGCCCGAGCTGGCGGCGCAGCCATTCGGCGACGACGGCGGCGACCCGCTGGCGCATCTCCTCGCTGAGGCCGAGGCTGGTGAGAGCGCGGCTGATCGGGTTGTGGCCGTGGCGGTCCCAGCGCTCCAGCAGGTACGCCACCGCGGTGTCGAGCTCGACCTCGTCCTCGTCCTCGGCGACGTAGGCGATCGAGGCGATGAACAGGCCTTCCTTGGAGTCGAAGTAGCGGGCGATCAGCGCCGCGTCGACGCCTGCCCGCTCGCCGATCTCTCGGGTGGTCGCGAGCTCGTAGCCGAGCTCGTCGAAGGCCGAGCGGGCGGCTCGCAGGAGCGCCGCGCGTGAGGCGTCGGAGTCCCGCGGTCGTGGTTCGGTAATGTTGTCAACGGTTGATGACATCACTTGCTGACAGTATCACTGAGAGTACGCCCCGGCTGGGAACCGACGCGTAAATGGGCTGCTACCACAAGATCCTCGTCGCGCTTGACGGCTCGCCGGACGCCGAGTCGGCGCTGATGCATGCGATCTCGCTGGCCCGCGACCAGCACGCCCGCATCACCCTGCTCACGGTCGGCCCGGCGATCAACCGAGCAACCGCGGTAGGCACCGCCCCGCCGCCCGATCTGCTCGACGTCCACCAGGATGTCCTCCGCGAGGCCACCGCCCTGGTCCCTCGCGACGTCGGGGTGACTACCCGGCTCGAGCGCGGCGACGCGGCGGCGACGATCCTGCGGCTCGCCCGCGAGGAGGAAACCGACCTGATCGTGATGGGCTCGCACGGCCACAGCCGCATCCACCGCGCCCTGCTCGGCTCGGTCTCCGAGAAGGTCCTGGCCCAAAGCGAGATTCCGGTCCTCCTGATGCGCGGCAACGGCTGCCAAAAAGAGAGTCCGCCGAAAGAGCCCTCGCAAGCTCAGGCAGCGGGCGCCTGACTCCTTTTCGCCGGGGCGGTCAGATGCGGCCGCCCTCGAGCAGGCGGCCGAGGAAGCGGCGGGTCTCCTCCCGCTCAGGGTGCTCGAGCACGCGCTCGGGCGGGCCGAGCTCGAGGATGCGGCCTTCGTGGAGGAAGGCGACCTGATCGGCGACTTCGCGCGCGAAGCCCATCTCGTGGGTCGCGATCACCATCGTCATCCCCGCCGCCTTCAGGTCGCGGACGACGGCCAGGACCTCGCCGACCAGCTCCGGGTCGAGGGCGCTGGTGACCTCGTCGAGCAGTAGCGCCCGCGGCTTGCCGCCGAAGGCGCGGGCGATCGCCACCCGCTGCTGCTCGCCGCCGGAGAGGTTGTCTGGCTTGTCGTCCTCGCGGCCGGCGAGGCCGAAGCGGGCGAGCAGCGCCCTCCCCCGCTCTGCGGCCTCGGCCTTGCCGGCGCCATGGGCGTGGCGCTCGCCGATCATCGCGTTCTGCAGCGCGGTCATGTGGGGGAAGAGGTTGTAGGCCTGGAAGACGAAGCCGAGCCGCCGCCGGATCGCCACCGGGTCGACGGCGGGGTCGGTGATCACCTCGCCGTCGAGGAAGACGTCGCCGTCGTCGATCTCCTCCAGCAGGTCGATGCAGCGCAGCAGGGTCGACTTGCCGGAGCCGGAGGCGCCGATCAGCGCCACCGCTTCGTGCTCGCCGACGGTGAGGTCGATCCCGCGCAGCACCTGTCGCTCGCCGAAGGCCTTGGTCACCTGCATCAGCTCGAGGACGGGAGCGCTCACCGCACCGCCCCCTCCGAACCACCCATCCGATCGACGATTCGCGCCATCGGCACCGTCACCGCCAGGTAGAGCAGCGCCGCGGCGATCAGCGGCGTGAAGTTGAAGTTCTCGCCCTGCAGGATCTGGGCGGCGCGGAAGGCCTCGATCGGTCCGATGATCGAAATCAGCGCCGCGTCCTTCTGCAGCGAGATGAAGTCGTTGAGGAGGGGCGGCACGACGCGGCGGATCCCCTGCGGCAGGATCACCAACCGCATGGCTTGGCTGTGGGTCAGGCCGACCGCGAGCGCGGCGTCGTGCTGGCCGCGGTGGACCGAGCGAATCCCCGCCCGGTAGACCTCGGCGACGTAGCCGCTGTAGGAGATGGTCAGGGCGATCGCGCCGAGGATCGCCGGGTCGGGCGCGGGCTTGACGATCTGCAGCGCCGGCACCCCGAACCCGATCAGGTAGACCATCAGGACGGTCGGGACGCCGCGCGAGAGGTCGATGAAGACGATGCTCAGCAAGCGCAGCGGGAAGAGGCCTGCACTGGTGCTGACCTTGACCAGCGCCAGTACGAGGGCGATTACCAGGACCGCCGCCTCGACCCCCATGAAGACCTTGACGTCGAGCCAGAAGCCGTCGAGCACTTCGGGGAAGGCGTTCTTGAATTCGCTCCAGGAGAAGAACGTTTCGCGCACTTCGGGCCAGCCGGAGCTGGTCAGAACCAGCGCCGCGAGGCCGCCGATCACGATCACCGAGGAGAGCGCCGCGATCGCCGCGCCGCGGCGCGAGCGACGCCGTTTCGCCGCTTCGCGTTCGAGCCGGCGCTCGCTGGCGGGGATTGCGGCGGCCTCGGTCACCCGCCCCGCTGCCGCCCCAATCTCAGTGCAGCTCGGGCGCTTCGGCGGCCTGGCTCATCCACCGCTGCGTGATCTTTTCGAGTTCGCCCGACGCTTCGAGCGATTCGATCGCTTCCGAGACGCACGCCGTAAGCGGCGATTCCTTGGCCAGCAGCGCGCCCCATTCTTCGCCGCTCGCCTTGCCGAACTGACCGACCACGGTCGCGTCTTCGACCTGGGCGGCGGTCAGGTAGAGCGCCGTCGGCAGGTCGACCACGACCGCTTCGACCTGGCCGTTCTTCAGCGCCGTGACCACGTCGTTGGAGTTGTTGAAGACTTCGGGCTTGCTGCTCGGTTGGATTTCTTCTTCGACCGCGCTGAGGCTGGTGGTGTTGATCTGGACGCCGATCTTGGTGTCGGCCAAATCGGACAGCGATTTCGCCTTCGAGGCGTCGGAGCCTTCGAGCGCAACCACCGCCTGATTGGCTTTGTAATAGGGCACCGAGAAGTCGACCGCCTTTTCGCGGGCCGGGGTGATCGAGATCTGGTTGACGTCGAAGTCGAAGTCCTTTTCGCCCGGCGCATAGGAGGAGTCGAACGGCACCACCGTCCACTTCAATTTCGCCTTCGGGTAGCCGAGCTGTTCGCCGATCGCGTAGGCGACGGCGCTCTCGAAGCCTTCGCCATTGGTCGGGTCGTCGTCTTCGAAGTAGGGCGGGTAGGCCGGTTTGTCGGTGCCGACGGTGAGCATCCCTTCTTCGAGCGTCGGCAATTTGCCCTTTTCGCAGGCCGCCGCGGTGGCTTCATCGCTGCCGCCGCCGCCCGATGCATCGGTCGAGGCGCTCGAGCTGGAGCTGTCGGAGCCGCCGCCGCAGCCGTTGACGAGCACGGCTAGCGCCGCGACGAGAGTGAGGGTGGCGAGGAGCTTCTTCATTCGCGTGGCATCGCTTCCCGAGCGGGAGGCGGCCAGGTCGGCATCCTATGCGATTCCGGACCCCGCCGGGCGACTATTCGCGCCGGCTCGGCCGAGGTGTGTCGCCTGTCAGAGTTCCGCCTCGAACGATGCCCACCTTGAACCCCGAGCTGACCGAGATCTCGCTGGAGCGGCTGCGCCGACGTCGCAGCGCAAAGTGGGCCATGTATCCCCGAGCGCTGCCGGCCTGGGTCGCCGAGATGGACTTCCCGCTGGCGGCGCCGGTCAAGCGGGCGCTGGTGGAGGCGGTCGAGCTCGACGACTGTGGCTACGGGGCGCCGCCCGAGCTCGGCCTGGGGACGGCGTTCGCCGAGTTCGCCGCCGCCCGGCTCGGCTGGGAGGTCGATCCGGCCCAGGTGACCGCCAACGCCAACGTCGTCGCGGCGCTGACCGAGGTGCTGCGAGCGCTGGTCGAGCCCGGCGCCCGGATCGTCATCAACACGCCCGTCTACCACCCGTTCTTCGCGATCGTCGAGGAGCTCGGCTGCGAGCTTGCCGAAGCGCCGCTGGTCGCGGGTGAGCTCGACGTCGAGGCGGTCGAGCGCGAGTTCGCCGCCGGCGCCGCGGCGCTGATCCTCTGCTCTCCCCACAACCCGCTCGGCAGCGTCCCGAGCCGCGAGCAGCTGGCGGCGCTCGCCGACTCGGCGGCGCGCCACGGCGCCTGGGTCCTGGCTGACGAGATCCACGCCCCGCTGACCCTCCCCGGCGCCGAGCACGTCCCCTTCCTGACCGTCTCCGAGGCGGCCCGCGAGCGGGGCTTCTCTTTCTGCTCGGCCTCGAAGACCTTCAACCTGGCGGGCCTGATGTGCTCGCAGCTGATCACCGCCGCGGCGGCACCGGCGGCGGTGGTGGAGCGGCTCTCGTTCCTCGCCAAGCACGGCGGCCACCTCGGCGCGATCGCCTCGATCGCCGCCTTCCGCGAGGGCGGGCCCTGGCTCGACGACGTCCTCGCAGTGCTCGACCACAACCGGAGGCTGCTCGCCGAGCTCCTGGCCGAGCGCCTGCCCGAGGTCGGTTACACGCCGCCGCGGGCCGGCTACCTCGCTTGGCTCGACCTGCGCCGGCTCGAGCTCGGCGATGACCCAGCCGAGGCGATCCTCGCCCGCGGCGGCCTCGCCCTCAACTCGGGACCGACCTTCGGCCCGCAGGGCGCCGGCTTCGCGCGGCTGAACATCGGCACCACCCCGGCCCTGGTCGCCCTCGCGGTCGAACGGATCGCGCGGACGGTGGGCCGATGAGCGACCCGGTAGAGATCGAGTCGCAGCGCTGGCTCGCCGCGGTCCGTCGCGAGGCCGGGCCGCTGGAGCTGTTCGACACCCATACCCACTTCGGCCGCAACGACCCCGACGGCTACAAGCAGGAGCCGGCGCAGCTCCTGGCGACGATGGAGGCGGCCGGGGCGCGGGCGGTGTTCTTCCCGATGCACGAGCCCGATGGCTACCGCGCGGCGAACGACGAAGCGCTGGTCGCCGCCGCCGAGTCCGGCGGCCGCCTGGTGCCCTTCTGCCGGGTCGACCCCCACGACGGGGCCCTCGCCGAAGCGGTCCGTTGCCTCGACGCCGGCGCCCGCGGGATCAAGCTCCACCCCCGGGCCGAGCGATTCACGATGAAGGAGCCGGCGGTCGGCGAGCTCGTCGCCCTCGCCGACGAACGTCGGGTCCCTGTCCTGATCCACGCCGGCCGCGGGATCCCGGCGCTCGGCCGCGACACGGTCGAGCTCGCCGAGCGCCACCGCGACGCGCGCCTGATCCTCGCCCACGCCGCGGTCTCCGACATCGCCTGGCTCTGGCGACTGATGCCGGACCACCCGAACCTCTTCATCGACACCTCCTGGTGGAACCCGGCCGACTTCATGCTGCTGTTCGGCCTGGTGCCGCCGGCCAACATCCTCTGGGCCAGCGACTCGCCCTACGCGCCGCCGGTCTTCTCCGCTGCCAACCACCTGCGCTATGCGCTCGCGGCGGGTCTCGGGAAGGAGGCGATCGCCTCGATCGCCGGCGGCCAGATCGAGCGTCTGCTGGCCGGCGAGGACCCGCTCGACGTCGGCCCGCCGCCGGGCCCGGACGGCGCCCTCGACCCGGCGATGGAGCGCGTCGTCTCCCACCTCACCACCGCGATCGGCCGGGCGATGGCGGAGGGCGAGATCACCGAGTCGGTTGCCCTCGCCCGTCTCGCACTCGACTTCGACGGCGAGCACGCTGCCGTCTGCGGCGAGATCGTCCGTCTGCTCGAGCTCGCCGACGAGCACGACGGCGAGCCACCTCCTGGCCGCCGCTTCCCGCGCTCGATCCACTTCGTGATGAGCGCGATCACCGTCGCGCGGACGCCCGACGTGCCGCTGCCCTGAGAGCGCGGACCGCGAGCAGCGGCTAGGCGCCGACGCCTTCGCCGCGGCTCCGCATCGCTTCGGCGAAGCCGTCGACCCGGGTCAGGTCGAAGACGGTTATCCGCGGCATCGCGTACGGCTCGGCGCTGGTCGCGAAGCCCGGCCCGATCACGATCGCGCCCTCGTACCCGGCGGCTTCGACCGCAGGGCCGGCCCTCTCGTCGGAGCCGGGCGGAAAGGCGAAGTTGGCGACGGGAGAGCGCAGCCGAGCCTGGAGGCGGCGGCGGCTGACCGCCGGGTCCCGGCCCTCGGCGGCCACCTCCCAGCCGGCGGCGAGGAGCGTCCGGACCAGCGCCTGGTGCCGCGGCGGGGGAAAG
>JADMIO010941483.1_pt1 | contig 11833 bp, 12 predicted proteins | sample 8958161 | NCBI WGS metagenome assembly JADMIO01 (sample SAMN16585339, study PRJNA669376) | soil metagenome | isolation source: Crop rotation soil | place: USA: Cullars Rotation, Alabama | collected 2011
GGTGGACTGCAGACGTTCTGCTCGACGCAGCGCGCCGCCGAACTGAAGCAGTTCTTCACGAAAAATCCCGTCCCGTCATCCGAGCGCACGGTACGGCAGGCGATCGAGCGTGTCGAAGCGTGCGCTGCCGTGCAGGCGCGTCAGTTGCCGGCCATTCCTGGGTGGCTCAACACGGCACACTGACATCGCGTTTGTGACCTGATCGAGTCTCAAGTGGTGCGAACGAGGGCCGATAACACCAACGATCGGCCTCGAATTGAAGAAGCAGTTCGCGCTCACCTTCGCAGCAGCCTTCGGGCTGATCCTTCTGTGGCTGTCGACGTCTGATCCGTCCGTCCAGCCCGGACCCGGCGGCTGGTTCACTCCTGTTGTCGACAGCATCGTCGACGCAGGAAGGCACTGGCCGGTCCTCACCAGATCGTGGCTGGCGCTCATTCTCGTCATCGCCGGCCTCTGCCTCGAGCGCCTTCTGCAGCGACGACTGCAATCGAAGTTCATCAGTGATTCGGGCTGGATGGCGAAAGTCGCCCAGTTCGTCGGCGTGGCGATCGTCGCCGCGGCCACGACGACGGTCGCCGTCGAAACGGTCCGTGAGCACCGTTCGCCGGATCCGCTGCGCGACAGGAGCGTGTTCGACATTGAGAAGAAGGTTGAGCCGGATGTCGTGCCGGCGACGTACTCGGATGGCACTCGAGCCGCCAGGTACTTCGCGCTGACGCCAGCGGGCGTGCGGTACTCGGATCGTGGCGGGATCGACAAGCAGTCCGGCGTGGCGTTCGAACGCGTGACGCCGGGAGTCGCCAGGAACCTCGAACGTTCCTCGGCAGACACGCACGCGCCGCGGCGGATCCCGCCGGCGCAGCTGCGCGAGACCGCGTATATCGATGCCGCAACTGGGAAATCGCGCCTCTGGTACGCCGTCAACCCGCGCAATGAGCTCGAGGCGTTCGACGGACCCGGGCAGCACCCCGCGTACGACACGCCGCTCCGCCCCGTCACACCGGCTGTCGCGAACCAGCTTGAACAGACTGGCGGCCTCGATGCAACCGGCATCGTCGACAATGCCGTCGCCACACCGGCCCTGCACGCTGAACGTCGTGTCGCGGCTGTGAACGATACGCCCGGTACGCCGGTTGCGAGCCGCAAGCCGAATTCGCCGATCGGCACATCGGATACGCTCGTGTTGGCTTACAGCAGCTCCGGCTATATCGACCGAACGGCAACCGCCGTACTCGCGGATGCGTTGCACGCTGACGATGGCGCATTACGGCGGGCGCTGGATGACCGAGCGTTTCACGCGGCGCTGGCCGGCGACACGGGCCGTTTCAGCGGCAATACGACTGCCGCGGCCGCGGGGGTGATCGTACTGGCGCGGGTCACTCGCACGGAGTCCGCTATTGGCGACGGGCGCTCCGTCACGGTGCTGATTCGCGCGCGTGTATTCAGGCCGCAGGCGAAGTTTGCGTCTATTCCCCTGGCGGTGACGTCGACCCGGAGCACCGACACATCCGCCAACCCGGCATCCGAGGCGCTGTTCGAGGCGGTAGCGGCCTTGCGCGATCAGGTGCGTCCGTAGCGCAAAAGACGCCGGCCCGCAGGCAAGACCAGCTGCGGGTACTAACCCAGATACGCGCCGCCGTTGACGTGCAGTGTCTGCCCGGTGATGTACCGTCCATCGGGACCACACAGGAAGCGCACGAGCGCTGCCACCTCCTCCGGCCGGCCACGCCGGTTGACGAGCGTCGATTGAGCCGCGTGATGTGCGGGAGCACCACCGGACGTCGAGCTCGCCCGGCGCACCGTGTCGATGATCCCGGGCGCGACGCAATTCACAGTCACTCCCGATGCTGCCAGGTCGTATGCCAGGCCTCGTGTGAGCCCGACCAGCCCCGCCTTCGCGGCAAGCACGTGCGCCCTTCGCGGGGCGCCGGTATGCGCTGACAAGCCGCCGATATTGACGATCGCGGCAGCACCGCGGGCGCCGGCGTCGACGAGATGCGGGAGCGCCGCATGACTGCACAGGTACGCCCCGTCGAGCGTGATGCCGAGGATCTCGCGCCACTGCACGAAGTCCAGATCGGCGAAATCGACCTCCCGCCGCACGCTGGCGTTGTTGACGAGGATGTCCAGGCCGCCGAGCGCGTCCACGGTGGCGCCGACGAGCGCCGCCGCGCCGTCCGGTGTGGCAATGTCGGCCAGCATCACGGCCACGCGGGCGCCGGTCGCCCGGACATCGGCGGCAGTCTGCTCCGCCTCGTCGCGCGCCGTCCGGGCGTTGATCATCACCGCGGCGCCTGCGCTGCCCAGTGCCAGCGCGATCGCGCGGCCGATGCCCCGCGCGCTGCCGGTGACGAGCGCGCGCTGGCCTTCGAGTTCACGTCCGGTCACGTCCGATGCTCCTCCGGCGCGCCGATCGTCGACCGGTGCGCGGTCCGCCGAAATCGAACCACTATCGTCGCAATGGATTGATCATTTCAAGGCGCCGGCGGCGGGTGCCCGGCAGGGCACAATGAGTCAGATGGCGATTGCTGGATCCGCGGCGCCTCGCCGGTTGGCGCCGGTGCTCGCGCTCATCACCCGCGCGTCGACGCTGCACGTCGGTGGCATCGCCACCATGACGTGGCTCCGGCGCCGCTTCGTCGCGACGAACAGCCTGACCGCTGGCGAGTTCGATCGGGCCTTCGCCGTCGCCCGGCTGACACCGGGAACCAATCTGCTGGCGTTCTTCGCCGCCGTTGGCTACACCGTGGCCCGCTGGCGTGGCGCCATCGCGTGCCTCGTCGTCAGCTCCGTGCTGCCGGCGGCAATCACGGTGGCGCTCAGCGTCCTGTACGTCGACCACGCTGAGAGCCCGTTGATCGCACGATTCATGGAAGGAGCACGAGCCGCGGCGGTCGCCATTCTCGGATGGAACGCGGTGCGATTGTTCGTCCTGACTGCCGGGCGCCGGTGGTTGCCGGCGCTGGGCGTCGGCGTTGTGACGCTTGCCGCCGCGACGTCCGGCCGCGTGCCGCTGATCGTCATCCTGCTGGTTGCCGCCGCTGCCGGCACGGCGCTCTTCAGGTCCGAACCGTGAGCACCTGGGTGCTCTATCTCCTCCTGCTGCGCGCCACGCTGACGTCCTTCAGCGGCATGACATCGCTGCCGATCGTTCGCGACGACCTCGTCGTCCGGCGCGGCGTGATCACCGATCAGCAGCTGAACGCCGCGCTGGTCATCGGTCAGGCGTCGCCGGGGCCGGTTGGCGCGTATCTGGTGACGGTCGGCTACTTTGCCGCGGGCATCCCTGGTGCGGTCGCGGGCATTCTGGCGCTGGTCACACCTGCGCTACTTGCCATCCCGATGCTCGGCATCCTGCGACTGGGGCGAGCCGATATCGTCGCGGGCGCCTCGACCGGAATCATCGTGGCCGCATCAGTGCTGACGCTGATCGCCGCGGCTGGCCTCGCGCCAGCGGCACTGTCGAACTGGGAGCAGATCACGATTGCCCTCGGCGTCGTGCTCCTGCTCGCCGGCGACTGGATTGCGCCGCTCTGGATCGTCCTGCTGGCCGGCATCGCCGCGGCGGCGATCTGACCCCGTCGCCCGGCCAGACCGCCATGCCCCGCGCGCTCGCTGAGTGATTGATCGGCTCCGCCCGGCACAGTATGTTGTGAGCTCACATCACACTGGAGGACGTAACCATTGGCTAGCGCCCCTTACGAGAGTGCCGACCTGCTCCTGAAGCTGTACGACCTGCGGCGGGAAACCAAGATGCGCGACGCGCGCACGTGGTTCATCGGCTTTACACCGGAAAGCACTGACGACCTCTTCGCGACGCTGCAAGGGCCGTCGTCCGCGAGCTTCCGCATGGTAGCCACCTACTGGGACATGGCGGCATCCTTTGTGCTCAACGGCGCGATCGACGAGCAGATGTTCAATGACGCCAACGGCGAGCACATCGCGATCTTCGCAAAGATCTACCCGTTTCTTGCCGAGTACCGCGAACGGACGCAGCTGCCGCACTACCTCAAGAATCTCGAGACGCTGATCATGCGCATGCCGAACGCAAAGGAGCGCCTGGCGACGACGCGCGAGCGGCTCAAGGCACTGGCCGCGGCACGGGCGGCGGCCCGGCCGTAGCTCCGCGACAAAACACTTGGGGTCGATTGATGAGCGCCGATCAGGCGATCCCGCTCGTCGGCGAGGCGATCAGCAGTCGGTGGTAGTGGCGAGTCGCAATCCGCGAGCGCGACGCCGGTCGGCGGTGAAGGGCGTACGGGGCCTGCGCCGTCGATCGGAGGTCAGCTGCTCGAGGTGGAACCCTCGGATGAGCAACGTGTATTCCACCTCCATCTGCTTTTCCACGCAGGCCACGAGGTCTGAAAACGTCAGCCGCTGCTCGCTTTCACGAGGCCCCTCGATCAGCAGTTCGTAATTGGCGCCGGGAAGCGGACCACGTGTGATCCGCACTGACTCGGGACCGCGCACGAAAAGCCATGCCGTTTCGGCAAGCGTTAAATCCGCCGCAACGGCGGGCTGTGAGGCCATGCCCAGTTTATCGGGCGGAATGGCCATCCCTTTACGCCGGTCAGGTCAGGGTCACCGTCCGCCGAACAACAGCTTGCCGCGAACCTGCAGTCCGCCCAGGTTGTGCTCGTCGAACACGTCGGCCAGTCCTGCAAAATCGTTCGGCACGTGCGTGTATTGCACTTCGATTGCCGACGCAAGCCGAGCCGTCAGCCGGAACTCCACGCCGCCAAGCGCGTGGTAGCGGGCGAAGTGACGATCGACGTCCTCGCCGGACGCGGCGAACTCGAACTCTTCACGATACAGCTGCAGTCCCACGCCGCCGCCCACGTATGGAGTGGCGCTCGTGCCGGAGAATCGATAGCCAACGGTCCCGGCCACGGGAAGCATGGTGATCGTGTTTCGGATTCCCAGGTCGAACACCTCGTCGTCGACCACGAAGACACGCGTGCCGCTGCGCTTGAAGAAGTCCGCCGAGCCTTCGACGAACAATCCGCTTCCGAACACATACTGTCCGCCGCCGCCGTACCAGACCCACCAGGGACTGCCGAATATCGCCTTGAAGCTGTCGTGGGCGGTCATCCATCCGTACCCCACCTGACCGAAACCTCGAAGACCGGTGACCGGCGCACTCGTCGGCTGGCGTCCGGCGTCCGCCGGCTGCTGACCGCGTGCTGATGGCGGAGCGCCTTGTGGCGCGGGCGCGGGAAGCGTCCCGCTCACCAGCTCGACCTGGCTGACGGCAATGAATCCGGTTTCTCGAGTGCCCTCGCGAAACGGCAGCAGGACGCGGTACCACGTCCCCTGACGGCCCACGACCGTGAGCTCCGTGCCCGCGGGCACCACGGCGGCGACGGTTGTGAATCCAGCATTCCAGATGGTCGACTGCGGCCGGACGACGCGGACTGTCGCCTGTTCCGTTTGCGCGGAACTGACGCCAGCGAGCAGGAGCAGCGCGACGGCAACGACGATCGATCGCAGATGTCTCTTCACCGCCCTCACCTACTTCGCGTAGCCAAGGCCCAGGAGCGCCGCGCGGACATCAATCAGGCCGAAACCAAACTGCGGGTCTCGTCCTGGAGCACCGAGGTCAACCGCGAACCGTTCCAGGGCTGCTTCGATGGCCGCCGGATTGATGATTCCCTGGCTGCGCAACAACGCGGCAGCTCCCGCAACGTGCGGCGACGCCATCGACGTTCCACACGACGGCAGGGGCACGTACCGGTCGAAGCGCGGCGGAAAATCGAATAGCGCGTCCTGATCGGGTCCGACCTGCCACACGACCTCGGCCAGGCTCTCGCATTCGCCCCCAGGGGCGGACAGCTCCACGTACGATCCCGTGTTGGAATAGAGCGCACGGGTATTGCGAAGAGTGGTTGCGCCGACCGCCACCACGCCGGCGATATTGGCCGCGTATGCCGCCGGATATTCGGTGGGGTTGCCTTCCAGGGCGGCGTTTCCCGCGGAGATCGTGACAAACGCGCCTCTCGAAACCGCGTAATTCAGTGCCGGAACATACGCGGGCGACGGGAAGGCGCCTCCGAGACTGATATTGAGGACCTTCGCGTCATGGTCGACGGCATACCGGATTCCATCAATCACATCGGAATCAACGCAGCCGTCGATAAACGCATCAGAGAGCCGGCCCTCTGCGCCCCACGCCATCACAACGTCCACGACGGACGTGCAGACTTTTACCGGCAGGACCGTGGCGCCACTCGCCACTCCGGCAAAGCCAACGCTGTTGTTCGATTGCTCGGCGATCGTTCCGGATACGTGCGTGCCGTGGCCTTCTGCGTCGAACAACAGCGGCTGCCCCGCAACGGTCCACGGTCCCGTTGACGTGAACTCGACGCCTTGCTGAATTTTCGCGGTGTTGAAATCCGGCGGACGCGAGAACGGGATTGCAAAGACGCCGAATGCCTGTCCATTCGGTAGAAGCGGCAGGCGGAAGTTGACGCCGCCCTCGAATTGCGTCAAGCCGGTGTCGAGAACAGCTACCGTCACTCCGACACCGGCACCCGAATTGATGTCCCACGCCTGGGGCATCTTGATCTGCCCCATGTTCCATTGCTGCGCGTACCCGGGATCGTTCGGAATGGCATGCAGACGCCTGATGTAGTTGGGCTGCGCGAACTCCACCCCCGGTTGCCGCCTCATGATCGCAGCGGACTGTTCAGAGTCCGATTCGCCCAGGCCGGTCAGCAACAGGGTGTCTCCAATCCATGTCGCTGTTGACGTTCCCGCGGTCGTCCTGACGCTTGACAGCGCCACACGCTGCGCCGTCTCGCCAATACCGTCCTTGAACTGCACGAGCAGTTCTCCAGGGATATATGGCAGGCCGTTGTTGATGGCCGTCACGAACGCCTTCAATCGAGCCGGGTCTGCCCGGGTCGTCGCCATGGGTGCCTGTTGCGCCGTCGTTGGGACAAGGCGCAGCCCCACAATGATCAGAGCCGTGAGGAGGCAGACTGAGAGCGCCGCCGTGGTGCGATTCGTCATGGGTACCTGTTGGCCACCTCATCATTCATAAAAAGGTTGGGCCGAGCAAGGTTGAAGAGTCAGAGTTGGCGCATTTGACGGTGGGTTACCATAGGCCTCCGGAGGGATCATGACGAAGAAGACCGCTCGCGCACTCCTACTTCTCGGCGCCTTCGGAACCGCGATGTGCCTCGCCCCGGGATCTGCCGCGGCGCAGGAGAAGCTCGACAAGAACGCCCAATTCTGTGAGGACTTCGACCAGAACGTGATCATCATGGGCAAGCTGGACGAAGCATCGAAGTACCTGACCGACGACTTCAAGGAACACAACGTCAGGCTGACCGCCAACGGTCTGCCGGAGTTCCTCGACAAGATGAAAGGATTCCAGGCGGCGCGCGCGGCACGTGCCGGCGGCGGCGGCAATCGCGGCGGCGGGGCCCGTGGGCCGGCGCCGATGCGCACCGTGTTCTCACATGACGATGTGGTCGTGTTCCTGACGCCGCAGGCGGCGCGCCCTGATCCGAACAATCCCGGGCAGCAGCTGGCGGCCAGCACGCACTTCGACGTCTACCGGCTGCGCAACGGCAAGATCGCTGAACACTGGGACTGAGCCGCTCGGGCGGGCAACGCCCGCCAGCTCACCACGACACCGGAGCACGTGTGATCGTGTTTCGGTGTCCGACCACTCGCCCCCGGCATTACTGGTGGCTACGACGTCAGCCGCTCGAGCTCACGCCGCATCTGATCCATCGCCATTGCCTTCTCGCGGTCACGAACGGCCTCCGCTTCCTGCAGGCGCTGGTCGAATGTTTCCTCGATCGCCCCCGCGACGGGCGCGGCCGCGAATGCCTGCTGGAGCGCCGCCTCGGCGGCCGCTCGCGATTCGTCCAAAGCTACGGCAGCAGCTTGCGAGGTGGCCGTCTCCGCGGTGCGCGCGGCTTCGACCGATGTAATCCCTGATTCGCGCGCGTCGTTGCTCGCGTCCTGATAGGTCGCCCAGGCGGCGGCCTTGGCGTCCTGACATGCGCGCTCGGCTCGTGCGATCGCGTCGTCGCGCCGCGTCCTGGCCTCCATCAGCTTTGCGGGGCGAGACTGCAACGAAACGTGCAGCGCGGCGTTGCACGCGTCGTTGTAGGCGTCGGTCGCCGTCTCCGTTGCGAGGCGCAAGGTGGAATCGGCGAGCTCGACGGCGCGCTGCCATTTGTCGGTTGCCGCCAGCTCGGCACGGCCAATCGCGTCGTTGGCGTTCTGCTCCGCCATCGCCGCGTCGTTCCGCGCACGTGTCACGGTCTCCTGATAGGCGCGATTCGCCCCCGCGAGCGCGCGCTCGTGCGCATCGAGCGCCTCCGCGATGCCAGGCACCAATGCGAGCGCCGCGCGACGCTGCCTCAGGATCTCCATCCGTGTCTGCTGATATTGCGAGTCGACGCGCGCGACCTGGTCGGCCGCGCGCTGGACAATTTCCTGTCGCGTCATGTGTAGAGGGTCAATCCGACGCTGGTGATTCTACAGGCCTTGCCAGTTGGTTCCACTCCCCTCACTACGGCGGCGCCGTTCGAGGCAATGCCTCGACGCGCTTCGGGGGAAGGAGTATGTGCTGGCGAAACGAAGCCCCGGAGCTGTGGCTCCGGGGCCGCTTTGGAGCCCCTCACCTGATCAGGGTTGAGGCACGAACATCGCCAGCGCCGCGATCCGCCCGGTGGGTGCGCACAGGATCCCGTTCATCCCTGTGCCAGCAGTATTCACCTCGACGGTGGACAGGCGTGGCCCCTGGGCGTTGCCTGTGAGCACGCCGATCGGATCCGACAGGTAGATGGCTTTGCCGCGGGGGTCGGCAAGCACCTCTCCGCCGCCGGCCGGAGGAAGCTGGCAGAACTGGCTCCCGGCAGACGAGTTGAATGTCACCCCGCCGAGCGTCAAAGGGTTGGACACGCCCACTGCGGAGAAATTTCCCTGCCGCGGAATGTAGAGTGCGTGGCTGTTCGGCGAGAGCGTCATGGCGCCGGCGTTGGCGGCACCGATGTCGAGGTCTGCACCGCGCCGCGTCAAGGCTCCTGTGCCTGCGTCCACGGTCCACGCCGACACCCAGTTGGTGTTTCCCGGCGGCGGCGCGACGATGGCGTTGAACATGACGAACAACACACCGTCGGCGAACTTCATGCTCTGCGGAGCGCCGCCGAGCGGAACGCAGGTTGGCGTTGCGGCAAGGGCGCCATTGGTCTGAATCGCGCGGCTGCACAACTGCGGCGGCACGGCGCCGCTCGCCCGGCTTCCCGTAAAGAGGAACCTGCCGGCCGTGTCCGCTTCCACCGCATTCATGCCGTCGACGGGCATCGTCTGCAGCGCACTCAGGTCGCCATTGGCGCCGATGGCATAGGCGTTCAAGTTGTTCGAGCCGAAATTGCCTATGTAGAGCGAACGGGAGGTCGCGGCCACTCTGTAGGGTGGAGAGCCGGCCGGTGTGGTCGCACGTGCGGTGAGTACGCCAGTTCGGGGCGCAATCGCGAAGTGAGCTACCGCGCCATTTGCGCCGGCAACATACAGCGAGTTGCCGACAACTTTGATCGCCGACCCGTTGCCCACGCCTGTGGGTGTCCCGGCGCCAGGCTGCTGGATCAGGTTCGGCAAGCCGTTGCTACCGAGCTCAGCTTGGAATGTGGTGATTGTGGCCACTTGACTGTTCGCCACGTACAGCCAATGTTTGTCGCCGGCCAACGGCAGCGGCGGTCCCGGCCTGCAGGCAGCCAGCACCGCGAGCGCACACACTATGGCCACGGTGGGCAGCGCGAGCGCGTGGCGCCGCGCGACAAATGAGACGAGAGGAACGGGACGCATAGAGCCTCCTAACTCCTGCGATTCGGTCCCATGCCGGGCCTCTTGCAGATTGACCCGCACCGGTGAAGAGCACCCTCGACGCTGAGCCGTTCACCTACAGAGGCAAACGATTGGGAGTGTGGAGTTGAACAATGCCTGCCCGTGAGCCCTGGCCGGCAGGCCCGTGAATCCAGCCGCGCCGCAACCGACCTGGAACACAATCAGATCAACCTGTTTGCGCGCGCGTCGCCGGGTTGTGACAGCCGGCGGCGACGATTGAGCCTCTCCGATGGAGGCATCGATGTCCGACGTCATCATGGCGCTTCAGGTTACGCACACGCGACGCAGCCCGGTGTTCGTCGTTGGCTATGCTCGATCTGGAACGAGCCTGACCTGTCGGTTGCTGCGCCGCTACCTCAAGGTCAGTTTCGGTACGGAAAGCCAGTTCATCATCCGCTATCACCGTCGGCTCGCCGCATATGGTGATCTCGAGTGCGACGCCAACATGCAGCAGCTGATTCTCGACATCAGCCGCGAGCGCTTCTTCACCCGCTCGGCTGCCAACTGGGGCTTCGTGTTCGCTCCATATGCGGCATTCACCACGCTCGAGAGTCGCAGTTACCGGGCCGTGCTCGATGCGATCTTCGGGCAGCTGGCGGCCCACAACGGGATGGTGCGCTGGGGTGACAAGACGCCGCAGTACATCAATCACCTGCCGACCCTGCTCGAGCTGTACCCCGATGCTCAGTTCGTGCACGTGCTGCGCGACGGCCGGGACGTGGCGTTGTCGCTGCGGCACACGACATTCGGTCCCAAGAACGCGTGCGAAACGGCCTTGGCGTGGACCCGCGCAGTGACTCGGGTTCGAACGTTCGCGGACACGCTTCCGCCGCGCCAGTTCGTCGAAGTGAGATACGAGGAATTGATCGACCGGCCGGCGGACGTTCTCATGCGCCTCGCCGATTTCCTCGGCATCGACGACACGGACGGCAAGTTGTCGGCCTATATCTCGACCTGCGTCCGAGGGGAAGTGAGATCCGACAATTCGGGCAAATGGCGCACGACGATGCGCGCGCGCGAAGTAGAACGGTTCGAGGCGCTCGCGGGCCGCGTGCTGCGCGCGGACGGTTACGAGCTGGCGTTCAGTCGGCGCGCGCGGCGCGTGTCGGCCGCCGAACGGCTGTGGTGGCGATCGCATGGCGCCGTGGCGCGCCTCCTGATGGCCGGCTGGTGGAACGACGTGCGGTACAAAGCGGCGCTGCGGACGCGAGGGTTCGCAGCTCACGTACGGCGACCGCGCAGGCAGGTTGCCGCGGCGAACGGCGCCCGCTAGAAGGGAAGACTGACGCAGACTCTGACCAGTGCCGAGTTCGCAATCCGTCTCGCCTTCTCCGAAGGCACCGTTCGCAACTTGAGCATGCTGTTCGAGAAGCTCGATGTGACCAAACCCGCGCCGCTCTGATGGGGGTACGTCACGGCCTCGTTGACTGAAGGTCGTCAAGCTGACCCGTCCAACCGCCGGGATGGATTCCCTTCCATGGCGCCGGCCGTCGACACTTCTCAAGGAACGTGGTGCCGGGGGCGGGGATCGAACCCGCACGACCGTTTCCAGTCCCGGGATTTTAAGTCCGATTCAGTCGGCACAGAACACGCCTGAAATCAGCAAGCTCTCAGTATTTTGCCTACATCTATGCTGTCACATTGGGTCGGGTTGGACCGGCTCCAGTGCAGATTGTGACATTTGTCGTGACAATTCTATCGGTGGACGAACGGTCGCCTAGCCTGGCCGCTCAAATTCCCAAGAACGGCCTTGTTCGTCTTCACACTCGCCCGTCAAATCGTCTTCGAGCTCGCACCCTGGGAAGTCGATCCATCCTCCGCGTGGAAAGTACAGGCGATTCACCTCCGAACCGGAGACGTCAGCGTCCAACGGGTAACAATTCCCAGACTGCACGTTGCACACCGACAACGTCACCGCTTTCCAGCACATTGGGATCCTAAGCTTAGAATTCCACGTGGACAAGTTGTC
>JADMIO011127041.1_pt1 | contig 11833 bp, 11 predicted proteins | sample 8958161 | NCBI WGS metagenome assembly JADMIO01 (sample SAMN16585339, study PRJNA669376) | soil metagenome | isolation source: Crop rotation soil | place: USA: Cullars Rotation, Alabama | collected 2011
AGGATTCAGTGGAAGAAAACCGACATGATGACCGCCGTACCGGCAGCGCCGACGGCGAAGGCGCTGCGAAAACGCCCCCCCGCTCGAACCGCGGGTTCGCGGCCATGGCACCGGAAGAGCGGCGGGCGATCGCCAGCCGCGGCGGTCAGAGTCAAGGCAAGCAGAACAATCCTGGAAATTTTGCGAACAATCGCGAGAGAGCCCGGGAAGCTGGCCGTAAAGGAGGCCAGCACTAGGTGATGCCGGGGCGGTTCGGCGTCATCGGCGCGATTCGCTAACGCCCCGATTTTTCCAGAGGTCGTCATCGACCTCTTTATAAAAATCTCTTTAATTAAGAAGCCACGCCACAGCTGACTGCCAGCAGTCAGCTGTGGCCGGGCACTGGCCGTGAGCTAATGTGTGCCGACTAGATCCTTCCCATGAGGAGTAGGATCAGAATGACGACCACCACGACACCCAGCAGGCCACTGGGGCCATAACCCCAACTGCGGCTGTGGGGCCAAGTGGGTAAGGCGCCCAAGAGAATCAGTATCAGTATCACCAGCAGAATGGTACCCAGGCTCATGGCCTTCTCCTCAGATCGTAGTCGTGGAATCCGGCGTGCATGTTGTCTGTCTCGTTGCTGAACGCACGTTCGTACGAGCAGTGAAGTCGCCACCGGCGCCGGAAGTTCCACCCGGGTCCCGCTGAGATCGCAGGGGCGGCGGGGCGGCGACGGACCCAAACGAAGGTATCGGCAAGGGAACTTGGGCCCAAAAGCCGCGTTCGGACAGTTACCCAAATGTAACTCCGGTGCTGCCATGAAATCCCCTATTGCGTTGACGTTCACGGGGCTGCTCCTCGGAACGCTGCTCGGCGCATCCAGCGGCGTCCACGCTCGTCAGGCGGGCGGGTACGAGGCGACCGGCGCGATGAGCGGTGCGGAGCCGACGTATTCCATGGAGGATGCCGTGCTACACGTGGCCCAGGTCGGCGGAGGTTCACCCAACGTCGGCGATGTCCCGCCGGACCCCCGAGCCATGGGCGGGACGCCCACCGTCGGGAATGCTTCGCCGACCATCGCCTTCGTTCAGAACGCCGCCATCGGGGGCATGACCGAGGTTGAACTCAGCCGCGTGGCGCTTGCCCGGTCGAAGGACGCTGCCGTGCGGGAGTTCGCGCAGCGAATGGTGGCGGATCACGGGAAAGCCAATGAGGAATTGACGGCTTTGGCAAAGACCAAGGGGCTTCCTTTGCCCACCAAACTCGATGCCACGCACCAGGCAGCCCTCGATGGCCTGAAGCAGAGCCCGGATGCCGGGTTCGACCGCATGTACATAGACAATATGAGCAAGGACCATGATGAAGCCGTAAATTTGTTCAAGACGGCGGCGGCGGAGACTACAATGGACGCGGAAATCCGGGCGTTTGCCAACAAAACGCTTCCCGCGCTCGAACAACACCGCGATATGGTCAAGAAGCTGGGCCCCCGCCCGGCGGGTTGATCGAAGGGATCGTCATTGCTTGCCGCCGAATCGAAGACCCTGGATAGCTTAGGATGAGTGCCCTGCAGCGGGAGGGAAGCGGGCTGCGCACCCTGCTTGACCGCCTAGATGAGGGACACGCCCAAACGGAGCGGATTTTCCGGGGTCTGTCCGACGCCGAACTGACAGCCCGGCCGATTCGCTATCGGCACCGGCTCCTTTTCTATCTGGGGCATCTCGAGGCCTTCGACTGGAATCTGCTGGCCGGCCGGCTCGGCGCGAAAACCGTCAACGGGGAGTTCGATTCGCTGTTCGCCTTCGGTATAGATCCCGGCGCCGACAACCTGCCCAATGAAAGCATCGCGGCGTGGCCGGCTTTGAGCCGCATTCGCGAATATGCCGCGGAAAGCCGGCGCCGGTTGCGGAACAGCATCGAGGTCGCCATAAAATTCGCCCCCGACGAGTCACCCAATACGTCAGGTTCGCTGCCGCAGCTCCTGAACGTGGCCGTCGAGCACCGCTTGATGCATGCGGAGACCTTGGCTTACCTGTTGAACTATCTGCCCCGCAGCGAGGAGCGGCCGGTGGGGGACGGCGAGTTTCCGTCCCACCAGGCGACGGACCCCGCGGGTGCCAATGGAATGGTGCGCATTCCTGCGGGCACTGCCACTCTCGGCATGTCGCGGGAAGAGGAACTTTTCGGCTGGGATAATGAATTCGGCGCGCAACTGCTGGCGGTGCCGGAATTCTCGATCAACCGCTGCATGGTCAGCAACGCGGAATACTTGAGATTCGTGCTTGCCGACGGCTATCGGGCCCGTGAACTTTGGAGCGACGCCGATTGGCAGTGGCGCCGCGAGCAGGCGGTGGAATGCCCGGCTTTCTGGCGATTTCTGGCGGGACACTGGTATTACCGGGCGCCGCACGGGCTCATCCCTCTGCCGCCGGATCGGCCGGTGTACGTCAGTCACGCGGAGGCGAGCGCCTACGCGCGCTGGAAGGGCCTGGCATTGCCCACGGAGGCGCAGTGGCATCGCGCCGCCTATGGAACGCCGCAGGGCGTGGAGCGGGAATATCCCTGGGGAAACGAGGCCCCCACAGCCAGGCACGGAAATTTCGATTTTCATTCCTGGCTCCCCGCCGCGGTAGATGCCTATCCGCAGGGAAGCAGCGCCTTCGGCGTGACGGGAATGCTGGGCAATGGCTGGGAATGGACGGCGGACACTTTCGGCGCGTTGCCCGGCTTCGAACCTTTCGAATTCTACCCGGGGTATTCGGCCGATTTTTTCGATGCACGGCACTATGTGATGAAGGGCGGTTCGCCGCGCACTGCCGCGTGCATGCTGAGGCGTTCGTTTCGCAATTGGTTTCAGCCGCATTACCCCTATATCTATGCGGGCTTCAGGTGCGTCGGCAACTGAGTCTCCGTTAGTCGTTTTTTCAACCGCCCGCGTGCGGTTTCGCTCAATCGTTGGGAATCAATCTATGAGTGCACAAGAGCAAGTACTGGGCAAAGAAGTCTACGAAGTCACGGAGTTCACCAACGATGTGCGGGCCGGCTTGCTTCGTGCCGGCCAGAAGGAGCTACCCTCCAAGTATTTATATGATGCGGTGGGCTCGGCCATTTTCGAGGTGATCTGCGCTCTGCCTGAATACGGCCTGACGCGCGCGGACGAGCGTTTGCTGCGCATGCATGCCAGGGAGCTGGCGGCGGACGTGCATGAGCCTTGCCTGGTGGCCGAACTCGGCAGCGGCAGCGGGCGGAAAACCCGCTGGCTGCTGGAAGCATTGAGCCGGCAGGTAGCGACCCGCTATTTTCCCATCGATGTTTCCGGTGAGGCGCTGCGCATGTGCGAGCGGGAACTGGGCGACATCGAAGGACTGCATATCGAAGGGATCGAGGCCGAATATGAAGCAGGCCTGCAGGCGGTAGCGGCGCGCCGCCTGCGCGGCGAGCGACTGATCGTTCTTTTCCTCGGCAGCACCATCGGCAATCATCCTTCTCCCGGGGATGCCGCCCTGCTGAAAGCGGTCCGGCGGTATCTCGTCCCGGGGGACAAACTCCTGCTGGGCGCAGATCTGCAGAAACCGCTGCCGCAGCTCCTGGCCGCCTATGACGATTCGCTGGGAATCACGGCCGCTTTCAATCTGAATATGCTGGCGAGAATCAATCGGGAGCTGAGGGGAAATTTCCCGCTGAAGGGATTTCGGCATGAAGCGCGCTACAACACCGATACCGAGTGCGTGGAGATGCATCTGCTCTCCTTGGCCGATCAGGAGGTGCACATCGCCGCGGCCGATATGCGGGTACGCTTTGCCGAGGGCGAAACCATCCGCACCGAAAGCAGCCACAAGTACACCGCCGCCGAACTGGTGTGGCTGGCCCTGAAAAGCGGTTTCAGCTGCGAGGCGCAGTGGTTCGATCGCGAATGGTTCTTCGCGGAGAACCTGTTCGTCGCAAAATGAGCGCCTTCGGTCGAGGTGTCCAGGTCTTGCAACCACGGAGTGAGGAGCTGGGATCGGGTCTTGCATCAACACATCATCGGACGACTATTCGGACTTGATCCCGGGTCCCGGCATGATGTGTCAATGCAAGACCTGACCCCTTTCGATATCAAGACCGACCGTCCAAGGATCCCCGTCAAATAAAAAGGCCCGCCTCCTGCGAGACGGGCCTTTTGCGTGGTCGCCGTTAGCTGCTAGCTGCGCGGCCGAATCTGACCCGTCTCGTCGGAAATCACGATCTCGACGCGCCGATTCATCTGCCGGCCTGCGGCGTTATCGTTGCCGGCCACCGGATATTGTTTGCCGTAGCCGCGGGCGCGAACCCTATCCGAAGAAATCCCGCGGCTCAGAATCGCTTCGCGAACCGCGCCGGCGCGCCGCTGCGAGAGATCCATGTTGTAGTCGTCGGAGCCCACGCTGTCCGTGAACCCTTCGACCTGCACCGTGCGCTCGGTATTCTGGCGCATGAAGTCGGCGAGTTTATCGACATTGGTCATCGCGCCGGATTTGAGTTCGGCCTTGCCCGTGTCGAAGAGCACGTCGCCCAGCGTCAGAACCATGCCGCGGTCGGTTTTCTTGGCCTGCATGTCGCTCAATTCCTGAGCGAGCGCGGCAGCGCGTGATTCAGCCTGATCGGCGCGAGTCTGCGCCGTGTCCGCTTCATTCGTGCGGGCCTGCAATCTCAGGCGGTCACGATCCTTGGCGGCCTGGTCCATCGCTTCGCGTGCCGCCTTTTCGCGCGCCCGCTCCATCGCCGTACCAGCCTTTTGCTTCGCCAGGTAGGCGATATGCGTCACCACCTCCGGCTTTTCCTTGGCGACCTGAGCCGCATCGGCGCGAGTCAGCAGCTTTTGCGCCTCGTCGAGATCGAGCGCGGCGTACTTGCTGACATCTGCGCTGGTCTGCGCGCGGCTCACCGCACTGCGTGCCTGCTCCAGCTCGGGATTGACCGTGGGAGTCGAGGCGCAACCTTGTAAAATGGCGGCCACGGCGATCATCACCAATGTGCTCGATTTGACAATCTTTGGAACTGTCATTGAAGGGACTTTCATGAATGTCTCCGAATGGTTCTTAGTTATGGACTACTGGCGCGCGCCCGGACGCATCATCTCTTCCTGGAGAGTGCGATTGCCTTCCTGCACGTCCTGCAGGGATTTTTCCGCCTTGGAAGCAGCAGTCTTGGCTTGAGCGAGCTGCGCATCCGCAGTCGCTTCTTCTGCCAGGCTCTGCGCCAGCGGATAATCCTTGCGCTTGTTCTTTTCCAAAAGCCGCTTCGCTTCCGCGATTTTGTCCTGGGCGGCCTTGAGTTCCACGGGCGCGGTCTCGGCGGCGCCATCGCGCTGCGCCTGATCGATAGCCGCTTGCGCGACAGCCGCTGGCTCCGTGGGAGGATCCGCAGCCTGGCTGGCCATGGAAGCTAAAAGCAAGGTAGAGGACAGTACCGACACGACTACAGCTGGGGCCCGCATTAAAATTCTCCTAAAGCGCTGGAATGAGCGCTACGGCTACACAACCCCTCAGCCTAACCGTAGTTCCCCTCGACACGTCTTTAGGTCAACCCCGCTTGCGCTGGCGGGCCGGTCCCGAGGCGATCATCGATATCGAGGGATACATTTCCATCCGGAGCCGTTTACCTACAGGTAATACGGCGAGCGCATACCAGGCTCTAGGAGAAGTAATTATGCAAGCGGCGTTTTTCGAGCACGCGGGGTGGCTGATGCTGGCTGGCACCGCGCTGGTCATTACTTTAGTGCTCACCTTTCTCATGTTTTGGCGCAATCGCTACATCGATCGCGGCCCCCGCAAGGGAGTTGCCGCGCATCCCGCACAAGTGAAGCGCGACAATCCTCCCGATCACTGACCGGACATCCATTTCTAGGACGGACAGGTGCGAGTAGGTTCATTCCTACAGCGCTGCACCGGACACTGCACTCGGTAATGCCGGTAATTACTTACAGCAGGCGGAAGGAGGAAGCATTGAGAAGGAGGGAGCGTTGAGGCCCCGAAACGGAGCGCTAGAGCGTGCCGCGCAGACCGCCGTGACCTTCGCTGCCATAACGACGGCAGTAGGCATCGCCTTGCCCATCACGCTGTACCAAATGCTGCGTACGCGCTTGGCGGTACGCGCGCGTGCCGAACAGGCCATGCGCGACATGAATTCGCGCTTGAACCAGGCCGTGGCAGTACGCACCGCCGAGCTGACGGAACTGTCGCGGCATCTCATTACCGTTACAGAGCAGGAAAAGGCGGCCCTGGCCCGTGAGCTGCACGACGCGCTCGGCAGCAATTTGACTGCCATCAACATGGATTTGAAATGGCTGCAGCAGCACCTGCCGCCGGGGAATCCGCAGGCCGCCGCCCGTTTGCGGCATGCCTTGGACGTGCTTGCCGCCACCGTCGACCTGAAACGCGCCGTCGTCGAAGGGCTGCGCCCCAGCGCCCTCGATACGCTGGGTCTCGGGCATGCAATGAAGATGCATTGCGAGGATTTCACGCAGCGCACCGGCGTGCCCTGTCAGGCCGACGTACTCAGCGATTTGCAGGACCTGGATCCGGCATGGTCCATCGCCCTCTATCGGATAGCCCAGGAAGCACTTACCAACATGATGAAGTATGCGCAGGCGAGCAAGGCGCACATCAGACTCGAACGCCGCCACGACGGAGTGCTGTTGGTAGTCGGAGACGATGGCGTGGGACTGCCGGACGATGCAACCACGCGGGCTCGAGCCCATGGCTTCGTCGGGATGCGTGAACGAATGCGCCAGCTCGGCGGAACTTTGACGGTGGCGCGCGGCCCCGGAGGCAGGGGCACGGTGGTAGAGGCGTTCATACCCTTTGCCGAAAACGAAAAAATGGTGGCCGGCGGAAACTTATAAGGAGGCGCTTCCGTTAACAATCGTGTGGATCCGCCGGGCAGTACGTCGTTCGGTGAAGAGCGGTGCCGTAGACATTGGTGCATTAGACATTACATAGATATTCAGAAGCAGGTTAAAGATGCGAGAGAATTTCGTCCAGACATTTCCCGGCTTGGCGCTGGGACGGCCTGACGCGGCCTCCGGAGTCCCGTTGCGGGCTGCAATTGGGTCTCCAGCTGCGCCAATCGACCCGAGGCCAGGCCAAGGTTCAACTTCCTCGATGGAGTCGGCTGCTGCGGGTGAAACCTCTCGGGAGGATTCCGTTTCCATAACGATTGGCGCCACATTGGCCGATGCGGAACGGAAAATCATCGTGGCGACGCTGCGCCGCTGCGGCGGCAACAAGACGCGAGCCGCCGCCATGCTCGGGGTGAGCCTGAAGACGCTGTACAATCGGCTCAACGATTATCGGCTGGCGGATGGCGACACGGCGGCATCGCCTGCGGATGAGCCGGGCACGGCTGACATGTCCACCGATGTCATGGGTCGCAGGGCGTAATGGCTTCCAGTCCCGGACTTCCCGTGAGCGAGCCGACGTTGCCCGCAGCGCAGCCCGAAGATGCGAAAGCGGGCGCGCTTCGCGTGCTCGTGGTCGATGACCACACCATCCTGCGAGCCGCGCTGCGCGAGATGCTGAACGTCGAAGACGACGTGAACGTCATCGCCGAAGCGGCTTCGGCGGAAGAGGCCGAGCAGCTGTTGCGCGGCGGCCTGGAGGTGGATCTGATTCTACTGGATGTTTCGCTCCCGGGGCAGAGCGGCATCGATTTCCTGCGCCAGCTGAAAGTCGACTATCCCCATCTCCCGGTGTTGATGTTGAGCATGCATCCGGAGCGGACGTTTGCCGTCAGGGTGATGCGGGCCGGAGCCAGCGGCTATATACCGAAGATGGCCGTTCCGGAAGAACTGCTCAAGGCAATCCGGGTCTCGGGCGCAGGTCGGAAGTATGTCAGCGCTCTCGTCGCGGAGTTGCTGGTGGCCGATGTCGATGCCGACGGCGATGGACTGCTCCACAATCTGCTGTCGCCGCGCGAGCTGCAGATTTTCATGCGTATCGCCCGCGGCATGTCGCCGGGTGCGATGGCCGCGGAGCTGGGTTTGAGCGTGAAAACCATCAGTACGTACCGCGCCCGTATTCTCGAGAAAATGAAAGTGGCGAGCAACGCGGAGATCGCAGGCTACGCGGTCCGCAACAAAATCGTCGAATAGCCCCGGCGTAAATTCAGCCTACAACTTTCCACAAAGAGGGTACACTTCCGCGGGGCGGGGAAGTCGGCTTCTTCGGTAGCGGTTTGCTGTCGTCGGGGAAAAGCCATGAATATAAAACTTTCTGCAGAGGAGGTTCGTTTTCGAGTCACCTCCGAGGAGCTGCAGCGTCTCATGACGGGCGGCAATCTGATCCTGCTGGTGCCCTTGCCTCCTTCGCATATATTTCGCGTTAGTGTCCGAGCGGTTGCTCTGGGGTCTTGGCAGTTCGAATCCGATCCCACCGGATTATGGTTGACCATACCTCAAAGCGAACTGCAGGAGCTTGCGGCGAAGCTTCCTTCGAAAGAGGGCCTGAGCTGCGACTTCGAAACCGGCAACGGCAGGGTCGTCAAGACCTGGTTCGAGGTCGACGTGCGGCGCAAAGCCGGCTAGCCGGACAGGCTCCCGGCGCGGGGCAAGGGTCTGCGGCGCGGGACGCTGGTAGAATGGGGCGTGGCTCTCGCATCCTTCCATCCCGCCGTCGCCGCCTGGTTCAGCCAGAGTCTTGGTGAGCCCACGCCTTGCCAGCTGGCTGCCTGGCCGCTCATTCGGCGCGGCGAACACGCACTGATCGCCGCCCCCACCGGTTCGGGAAAGACCCTCGCCGCCTTTCTGGCCGCGATCGACGACCTGGTGCGGCAGGGATTGGCGTTGGGACTGCCCGACACGACGCAAGTGGTCTATGTTTCGCCGCTGAAGGCCCTCTCCAACGATATCCGGCGCAACCTGGAAGCCCCGCTGGCGGGAATCGCGGCCGAACTGCGGACGGCGGGCCTACCCTGTCCGGAAATACGCGCGCAGGTGCGCACCGGCGACACCAGCCAGAGCGAGCGCACGGCGATGCGCAAGCGCCCGCCGCATATTCTGGTCACGACTCCGGAGTCGCTGTACCTGCTGCTTACCAGCGATTCGGGCCGCAAGATGTTGTCCGCCGTGAAGACCTTGATCGTCGATGAAATTCACGCGGTGGCGGGCAGCAAGCGCGGCGCGCATCTGGCGCTCACCGTCGAGAGACTGGCGGCCCTGAGCTCGTATCCGTTGCAAAGAATCGGACTGTCAGCCACGCAGAAACCCATCGAGGAAGTGGCCGGATTCCTGGTGGGCGCCGGCGGCGGCCAAGGCAGCGACTCCCGTGCCGCTTCGCCCGATGCACCCGACGCACCCGACACGCCGCGGGCCGCGCCGGACTGTGCCATCGTCGACATCGGCCATGTCCGCGAGCGGGATCTGGCGCTGGAGCTGGCGGACGCGCCGCTCGAGGCGGTGATGTCGACCGAGGTGTGGAATCTGGTCTACGACAGGCTGGCCGCACTGGTGGAGGAACACCGCACCACGCTCATTTTTGCCAACACTCGCCGGATGGTCGAGCGCGTGACCCGGCACCTGAGCGAGCGGCTGGGAGAAGGGAACGTCGCCGCCCATCACGGCAGTCTCGCCAAGGAACAGCGGCTGGATGCCGAACAAAGGCTCAAGCACGGCAAGCTCAGGGCCCTGGTCGCGACGGCCTCACTGGAGCTGGGCATCGACATCGGCGATGTACAGCTGGTGTGTCAGCTGGGGACACCGCGTTCCATCGCCACCTTTCTGCAAAGAACGGGACGCGCCAATCACGCCGTGACCGGAGTGCCGAAAGGCCGGCTTTTTCCGCTTAGCCGCGACGACCTGGTCGAGTGCATCGCGCTGCTCGACGCCGTACGTCGCGGGGAGCTGGACCGGCTGCACATACCGCTGCAACCGCTCGATGTGTTGGCGCAGCAGATCGTGGCCGAAGTGGCCGCGCGGGACTATGGCGAGGAGGAACTGTTCACGCTGCTGCGCCGCGCCTGGCCCTACCGTCACCTGCCGCGCGCCGATTTCGACGCGGTGTTGGGCATGCTCGCGGATGGATTCGCCACGCGCCGCGGACGGCAGAGCGCTTATCTGCATCGCGATGCCGTGAACCGGCGCCTGCGCGCCCGACGCGGCGCCAAGCTGACCGCCGTCACCTGCGGCGGCGCCATCGCCGATACGGCGGATTACCAAGTGATCCTCGAACCCGCGGGGATATTCGTCGGCACTCTCAACGAAGACTTCGCCATCGAAAGCATCGCCGGCGACATCTTTCAATTGGGCAACGCTTCCTATCGTATTCAGCGCGTGGAATCGGGCCGGGTGCGCGTGGAAGACGCGAAGGGCCAGCCTCCCACCATCCCTTTCTGGTTGGGGGAGGCACCGGCGCGCACGGCCGAACTCTCGGCCGCCGTGAGCCGCGTGCGGGCTGAAGTGGATGCGGAGCTCGCCGATGCGGCCACGGGATTGACCGACGTGAGTCCGGAGACCGTCGCGCGCTGTGTGCGGACCTTCGCCGCCGCGCATGGGCTCGGGACCTCCGCGGCGCGCCAGGCGGTGGAGTATCTGGCCACCGCCAAGGCCGTGCTCGGAACTCTGCCGACTCAGGACGTGCTGGTGTACGAGCGCTTCTTCGACGAGACCGGCGGGATGCAGCTGGTCATTCATGCTCCCTTCGGCGGGCGCATCAACCGCGCCTATGGGCTGGCCTTGCGCAAGCGCTTTTGCCGCGCCTTCAACTTCGAGCTGCAGGCCGCGGCCACGGAGGACGCCATCGTGCTGTCCCTCGGCGAAACGCACAGCTTCGTGCTGGAGGAAGTGGCCCGCTATCTCAACAGTCATTCGGTGCGCGCCGTGCTCATTCAGGCGGTGCTGGATGCGCCTATGTTCACGACCCGCTGGCGCTGGAATTCGAGCGTCGCGCTGGCGGTGCGGCGCGCGCGTGCCGGCAAGCGCACACCGGCGCCGCTGCAGCGCATCGCCTCCGAAGATCTGATCGCGGTCATTTTCCCCGATCAGTTGGCCTGTGCCGAAAACCTGGCGGGCGAGCGGGAGATTCCGGATCATCCGCTGGTGCGGCAGACCTTGCACGATTGCCTGCACGAAGCCATGGACGTGGACGCATTGATTGAATTGCTGGCTGCCATGGAACGCGGCGAGAAACGCGTGGTCGCCTTGGATCTGCCGCATCCCTCGGTGCTGGCGCAGGAGATTCTCGGTGCCCGGCCGTATGCCTTTCTGGACGATGCGCCCCTGGAGGAGCGGCGCACCCAGGCCGTCGCGGCGCGCCGTTGGCTCGATCCGCAGGAGGCCGCACAGTTCGGCCAGCTCGATCCGCAGGCCATCGCGCTGGTGCGCGAGGAAGCCTGGCCGTCGATCGCCAATGAAGACGAGCTGCACGATGCACTGATGTCGATGGGATCGCTACGGGTCGATGAAGACAGGCACGGCGCGTGGCAAGGTCATTTCGGCGCGCTGATCGTTGCGGGGCGCGCCGCGCTTCTGGAAGTGGAGGCCGAGTCGCGGATGCCGAGCGCACCTGGGGCTGGCGCCGCCGGTCGGACGCTGAAGGAAGGCCGATCTGCGGGACGGCAATTTTGGATCGCGGCCGAACGCGCCACGCTGCTCGCGGCGATTTATCCGCAGGCCGCCGTTACGCCGCGCCTGAGCGCGCCGGCCGGCTACGATCGACAGTGGGAATTCGAGGCGGCGGTCATCGAGCTGGTGCGCGGCCGGCTGCAGGCGATCGGGCCCACCACGGCGGCCGGGCTTGCGCAGTTTCTGGCCCTGCCGCGCGCCGCGGTTACGAGCGCGCTGCTGGCGCTGGAGCGCGAAGGGTTCGTGTTGCGCGGGGACTTCACCGGCGGCGCAAGC
>JADMIO011437978.1_pt1 | contig 11832 bp, 11 predicted proteins | sample 8958161 | NCBI WGS metagenome assembly JADMIO01 (sample SAMN16585339, study PRJNA669376) | soil metagenome | isolation source: Crop rotation soil | place: USA: Cullars Rotation, Alabama | collected 2011
GAAGAATACGGCACATCACAACATACGGCGGCTAATACGCGGCACGGAGGCCGCCGCTACGCGAGTTACGTCTGATGTTTACGCGTGCCCTGACGCGTAATGCTACGCGTCTGATTCCTGACCCAACGCCGCAATTGCGGCGAGTTGATCATCGGTCAAATCGGCGGGCCGGGCCGACAGATGCGCGTCCACTTCGACCTTTGCTGGCGTCTTTCCTTCGAGGCGCTCAAACACCAGTTGAATGGCCCAGGCTTCGCCCGCTTCGGCGGCTTCATACAAGCGCCGCACAACAGCGTGCCGGCGTTCGATGCGCTCGCCCGATGGCAACACCAGGACATGGGCGCCTTCTTCCATCAACAATTGGCGCAAGGGTGAGGTCGCCGGCGCCAGGCACGGCGGGGCAGATCGTTTGGCTTTGGTCATGGTAATATGTTCCTAAGTTCGGAGTCGCGTCGTGAGACGCGCTTCTCAATCAGAACGCGTCTCACGACGCGACTCCGCATCCTTCAGCAGCCGCCCCAACTCGGCGGACATCTCCGAGGCCGGAAAAGTCTTGGGCCATAAATGGGCGCGCACGCGTTCGATGAGAGCCGGTGACACCATCTCAGCGTGCGCGGTGTAAAGGATGAGCAACGTTTTGTCGTCGCCTGCCGCGCGCACGGCTTCGCACAATTGGCCGCCATCCTTGCCGGGAACGGCGTAGTCCATTAACAGGGCGTCGAATGGTTGCGGCCCCTGGCACGCCGCCTGATACAAGTGCCACGCTTCCAATCCGTCATAGGCCAGGCTCAGGGCGACGGATTCAGATTCCAGCACGCGCGGCAAGAGTGCCGCGATGTCGGCATTGTCCTCGACGGCCAGGACGCGATAAGTCTTTCCCGTGTGACGGTGTGCTTCGGCCATGATTTCGGCTTGCAAGCGCGCCGGCAACACAACGGGCACGTGTCCTTCACGCCACTTTCGCAGTTCATTTTGCAAGCGGTCGCACTCGACGGTGCGCGCCACCAGTTCGGCTTCAATTTTGGCGCGCTCAGCCTCGCTTTTGGTGCGCGCGGCTTCGGCTTGCTGCCAGCGGTCGAACAGTTCCCTGATTTCCTCGCCCTGGCGCTGCACATATTCCCACAGGTGCGTTTCGGACGCGGTGTCGGCTTCGATGCGCGCTACCTGCACCGAGGCACTGCCCTGCGATTGGGCCGCTTTTTCCTGCGCTCCAGCCTGGACGCGCGTGCCCAGATACACCAGAATCGCCGAGGCCAGGCCGGACGCCAGACCCGTCACCGCCGTCGTGAGTGTGTCGGCCATTGTGTTTTGGTGAGGTGGTGAGTGGTCGCCGCGTTGTGTCATTTCGACCGGAGTGTAGGGAGCCTAAGCGACCTAAACGCAGTGGAGAAATCTTTTGTCGGGCGTAACGCTACAACGACCAAAGATTTCTCGACTACGCTGCACTGCGCTCGTGCCTCGCTCCGTTTCGCTCCGGTCGAAATGACACAGCGCGGCGACCACTCACCACCTCACTGCCCCCTCCGGCACACGATGCGCAGGAAAATCCACGCCATGATGATGGCCCCGGCCAGGCATGACAGCCATTGCGGATCGCGTTGGTCATGAACCAGATAAAGTAGCGCCATCCAGAAGCTCAGGAAAAAGCCGCCCATGCCGAACGCCACGCGTAAGCCGTCGTGCCGCAAGGCTAGGCCCATCCCGCCCAGGAGCGAGATCACCAACAATCCCGCTCCATAAAACGCGGGATGCGACAGGGCCAGGCTACCCGGCGCATTCAGCAGCGTTAGTCCCGAAGCGCACCAGATCAGAGCGGTCCACAGTTCGGTCGGTTCGGTATGGCCGCGCGTCAGGACGGCGCGCAGCCAGCGCCGCTCGCGCCAGATGAAAAAGGAGGGTGTCATAGCTTCTTGAAGTCTCAGTTTTTAGTTCTCAATTGGGCAAGCGTGTATCCCTGACCTGCACACCTACGCTGTATTCCAATTGAGAACTCAAAACTGAGAACTGAGAACTAAATCTGGCTCAGCATGGCCCGGATGTGCTGCTTGGCGCGTTCCGAGGGCACCAGAAACGGATCATGTGCGTGCCCGGCCAACCCGTTCAAGCCGTGCAGCCAATCGGTGATCTGGCCTTCGAGTTGTTCCTTCATCGGCAATCCCGCATAGACCGCGTGGACATGCACGTTTTTCTTGAAAGAACCCTGGTGCCGCCACCAACCAGCGAAGCCTTGTTCGGCCAGCTTTTCGAGCAGGGTGTGAACTTGGGATTGGGACAGGTCATGCACGGAGAGATCAACAGCGGTCGTGTAATCATACTCCACGCCGTTTTCCACAACAGTGCCGTCCTGCTTGTGGTAGCCGGCACTGGCACGTGCCGAGCCAATTGTCTGACTGACCCGATCCGGGTCAATCCGGGCCGCGAAGCAAGCGCGCACATACGCGCGCCAGGCTTCGGGCGCCATTCCATACGGACGCTTCATCTTGGGACTCCTTTTATCAAGGAAAAAGTTCAAAGGCAAAAGGAAAAAAGTTGAAGCTGGCAAAGCACATTTTGCTTTTGTCCTTTTGCCTTTGAACTTTTTCCTTTTTACTTGTCCGTGTCATTGCCCGACGCGGTGCGGGTCTGGGCCAGAATGGTGGCGATGCTGCCGATTGCCACATCCAGCAAGTGCGTGATGGGGGCGGGTGCTTCCTTGCCCTGCCAGGCGAACACTGTCGTGGTGAGCATAGCGAAGACGAATCCAAACACAATGGCGCCCACGATGACCCCCACCACGCGCCGGTCATTGGTCGGTGGTTGGCTCATGGTTTGACCTCCTGCTTGAGAATCGGGTAGAAGATGGAAGGGTAATGTTGAAACAGCAATGTGGAAAGAAGATGTTGAATTAAAGGTCAACAAAAAATTACTCTGACAATTATACGGTGGTGAGAAAAATTTACTAGGGGGAGATATATGATAAACGAAAAAATTATTTGAAGATATTTTTTGTCAAGTCGTAAAAAGCGCAACTTTGGCGTGTTGCGGTGGTCTACTTATCGGATTTTTCTTTTACCCCTCATTTTATCTGCGAATCTATCTACACCGAGGGGTATTGGCAAAGGAGCATGAGCAATTATGGCAATGACAATAGAGTATGGTAAGTGCGCCGCGTGTGGCGAGAACAACCCGAAGGCCGCGACATTATGCCGTGCGTGCCAGGCGACCCTGCCCTGGGTCAAGCAGTCCAAACAGATGCAGGAAAAGCCTTCAGTTGGCAGCTACGATGTCGGTGCCCTGTTTCAAAGCGAGGCGTTCAAGTTCGGCGCCCTGTTTGTGGGAGCGATTGTGCTGGTGGGCGGTTTTTATTTTATGTCCGCTGGCTCCGGGCCAATGGGCGCGCACGTTGCGACGGGATCTGGCGCGCCATCAGGCGGCCAGATGGCCAGCGCGGGCGGCGTCTTCGCCGTTATCATCCGCGTTGCCATTCGCTACGGCCTGCGCTCAATGCTTAGCCGCGATGATTGATTTTGGTCGAATCGGCAAGTAAAAACCGGCGCGGGAACTTCCCGCGCCGGTTTTGTTTCAATTTGAACACCTGGTTTTCAGTGCGGTGTCATTCTGAGGGAGCCTAAGCGACCGAAGAATCCCCCGTAAGTTTCACCACAAAGCGTGGGGGATTCTTCGGTCGCTAAAGCTCTCTCAGAATGACTGCCTTCTTTCTAACGCACTTTTTAGCCAGAACGAACTTTCAAACTGCTTCTCACGAATAACTAAACCCCTCCGGCAGCAGGCTTTTCAATTCCGCGGCGGTGCGATCCAGGCGCTTGCCACTTTCCAAAAAGGCGCGATGCGCTTTCAAGAACGCCTGCCACTTCGGTTTCAAAGTCTGGCCTGTTTCTAGTTTCACATCGGTGCGGTAGCCACTCACTTCACGCCCGGCTACGCCCGATAGCGCCACAAGTGCCTGGGGCGTCATGCCGTTCTCGTCCAAACGCCCGGCCCAGATGTCCCAGGCTACCGGTTCCAGGTTCAGCGACTTTACGGCACCTTTGGCGGCATCCAAAATCCAATGGCTGCGCGCCGTGCGGATGAGTTTCAACAAAGGTGCCTTCAAACGCGGATCACGCTGAGCGGTCGGGCTGTGGCTGATGATGTAACACGCTTCCATTTGCACGCCGCCATCGGCGCCGGTCAGCAATTCCGGCAAGCGTTGCAGGACAGGTGTGGGAATCGTCCATGTCCCGTCATTTTGAGGCTGGCCGTCTGGCCGCACGGCCCCACCTCCCATTTGCAATGCCTGAAGCGCCAGAGTGCGAACGTAGGGCAGAGGGTGAGTTGCCCATCGGGTGGCCAGGCTTTGCCCCTGCGCCGGGTGAAAGGTTTCGTCCAGCTTGAGACGCGTCAAAAACAGGGCGATTTCATTTGCTTCCTGTGGCATGGTGGGCCATTGAATTTTGTTGCCTTCACGTTGCACCAGGGCGATGCCAGCGCGTAGCAAGACATCACAATCGTCTTGCACTTGCCAGTTGGCGGTGTCGGCTTCGAGTTGGTTCGCCGAAAAAACAGGATGATGCGCGGTCTGAGCCAGGCGCGCTCCCAGCGCGTGGAGCAGGGTGGGCCAATCATCGCTTGTGCCAATGTTCATCAAAATCAGCGCGCCATTTCGCAACGCATTAGGTTCGGCAGGCGATGCTTCGGCAGAGGCCAAGCGACGGCGCGCGAAGGCGCGCAACGGAATGGCAAACTCCGACTTCCAGGTGCGACGGGTCAGGTCGCGCCGCGCCTGGTCTTGCTGTTCTAACTCGGCTGTGGATGCGGCATCAAGGGTGGCACGCCAACGCAATACCCGAGGCGGGTTAGGCGGTGTGGGCAAGCGCATGGCGAGAATGTCCGCCGCACGCTGGACGATTTCTTTGTGATCGTTTTGAAGCAAGTCAAGCAGCGACCGGGTTGTCTCAAAGGTATCAAGGGGTTCGATGCCGTCCAGTGCCTTGACCACGCCTGCCTGTGCGCGCTCGAACAGCAAGGGCAGGTAGACGGGATAGCCCAGGGAGCCAAAGTCTTGATAGGGCACGATTTTCTCGCCGAAAGAGGAGGAAGTGCCTGTGGGCAAGCGTTCCATTTCTGCGACAACAGCACGCGCCTGGTCGGGCGTGGGCATGACAAGGGTGATGGTCGTTTGGGCAACCGGCAAGGGATATTCGGGCGTGGCTTTCCAGCCCAAGTCGTGCCAGGCACGGATAACATAGGTGCCCGGCTTTTCAAAGCGCAGGTAGCGCACAAGCGGGATGGTGTGGGCAAACGTTTCGCCAGGTTTGAGTGTTGCCAGGCCGACAATGCCGCCCATGCCGAACCCAGTTGGATGCGGATCAACGACAGACTGGCCAGCCTCATCTTTGGCTTCGACATGAAAGCGCCGCGCTCGCCAATCGCCCCGGTAATCGCCGCCCTCGGTGAGACTAAACGGCACATCGCCGGCATTGGTCACGACGAAATGAACCAGAATATTCTCGCCCAGAAACCACGTCGTCTTTTCGGGCACAAGCGACACGCGCGCCCCTGCCGGTGGTGGTAGCGCCGGGGCAAACGGCGGTTGTGCCAGGGCGATTGGAGCGAGCAAGAGGAGGAAAATCGAGAGAAAGAGGTAAGCGCGCATGATGGCTGATTTGACCGGAGCAAAGCCGGGTTTGTTCCTGTGCCGGTGCGTGTGGTGCGGCTAAATCCTTCCTTCCTGAAACAGTTATAAACGAAGCGACACGTTGTTTTGAAGCCAGATGATTTTATCTTCCAGAACTTTGGCGTTTTGAACGACGCGCCAGAAAATTATAAAGCTGCCATCGTCCAGTTTTTCGGCGCGATAGGGGTTTGTGGTGTCAAGGGAGAAAGCCGCCTTCAGCTTCGTTCCGAAACTCTGGTGCGATTGGAGTGATGCCACCGCTTTTTGCTCGAAGGCTTCGCTGACGGCGTGAGGCGGGAAGGAGACGGCCAGAAAACAACTGAGGGTTGATTGCGGCACATTGTTGACTATAATCGTCGAACGGCTGAACCATTCCCACCAATAGAAAGTCACCCCGCCACCAGAATTGGGTTTCAATGTTCCCTGGAGGCACAAAAGGTTTCCCTTCACGCCGATGGCGGCGCGGGCCAGGGGCGGCGCGTCTTTCGCCGCGAACAAGGAATGCTGGAGGTAGAACTGCGCGACCTCCTGGTTCATTTTGCGCGTTCGCAACGCCAGCAGCACGATGAACACGGCAATGCCAAGCAGCATGAACAGCCCGATGTTTCCATTGGCACTCATCAGTGCGATAGTTGCGTTCATGCTTGTTCCTTATGGCAATTCAGCCTCGCAGCCACAGGCCATCCACTTTACCGTCTTTCAGGCTGAGTTCAGCCAGCACATCGTCGCTTTTGTCCTTGAAGGTAAGTTTCCACAAATGCACCCGGAAACCTTTCTTTTGCAGGTAGTCAAGATAGATGGCTTCGTAGCCCGATTTCAAACGCGCCGTGTAGCGCGTTTTGACGCGCTCGAAGACTTCTTTGGTAAAAGACGCGCGCATGGTGTCGTCCATGACGATGAGAGCGCCGTCGTAATCGTTCATTTGAATCGCCGCCAGCAGGGTGTTGAATGCGCCGCTTGTGGCCGTATCAGGCTTGTCGGGTGCTGTTTCGGCGTGGGCGAAACTGAACAGGAACAGGATGGCGAGTAGGGTGAGAAGTCGCATGGATTTGCTCCTTACAGAATGTTTGCAAAAGCGCCTAACGGCGCCACCGGGTATTTTAATGCCCGGTGGCGCCGTTAGGCGCTAACCGTTGCCAAAGGCCACTCCGCCAGTGCCGTCTGCGCCAACTTGTCCGCTACTGGCGCTGCATCTGTCCTGACGACAGGTTGCAGGATGACCGTGATTTCCAGACGACCCGAAGCAGGAGCAGCGAAATTGGCGACGAGCAAACGCGCGCCAGGATTGGGAGCATCGAAGTCCTGGGGCGGCGGGTCGGCGGCGACGCTTTCAAACTTTGCCGCAACCGGCGAAAGAAGTTTGGCGTGCAGGGTTTGCTTATTCTCTTTCAGCATGGCCTGTGTCGCGTCGGCGGCAGGAGTGATTTCGGCTTTGGTGAGCATGGCCCAGCGCACAATGTCACCTTCCTTTAAGCCTTCGATTTCGTCCCGTATCAAAACATGGCTACCGGCGCGAAACGCAAAGCCGCGTATGACTTTGGTGGCCTGGCCTTGGAAGACAGGCGACAAATCCACGATGGCGCCGGGGGTGCCCTCGGCGGAGACATGGGTGATTTTGGCATGGCCGTTGACGCGATGCAGTTGGTTGTTGATGGTCAGGGTGCTGTGGCTGAGGTTGTTCAAGCGGAACACGCTCCAACGCCCGCCGTCCTGCTTGCCGTTCCACAAGTCTATGCCTTTCGATTCAAGCGACAGGTAATCTTGCATTCCCAGGTCGCGTCCCCAACGCACTCCATTGGCCTCGAAGATGAACGAACCGGCGTCCATGTGTCCATGACTGAGCGAGGCGCTGCCGCCTTTGAGGGCCAGATACATCGCCTTTGAGTCGTTCCAGGCACTCCGAAAAATCGCAAGTGTGTTAGGGCCGCGCCCCAGCCAGTTCAAGGGCAGGCTTGTCTTTTGAACGGCATCGGCCAGGGAAGCATCGGGCCACCACAGAGCGGCCAGGGGCAGCAATCGCTCGTTGTCGGTGAGCGATTGGGGTGGCTGGGTTGAAGCCGCATATTCGCTCAACCGTGCGATGTCATAGCGCAGCAGTTCGGGACGGTTCAAGGTGCGCGCAAACCACCAGGTCGCGCCTTCCAGACTGGGACGCTCGATGCCATCGGAGTAATTGAAAAAAGTGCCGCTGGGCGCTAAGAGTTGCAGCAGCGCCGGGGCACTTTCCATGAAACCGGGGCTTTTACTCAAATCCCAGTCCGTCCCCAGAGCCGAACGCAGGGCCGCCAACAGCACCACTTGATAGGTGGTGCCATAGCCCCAATACATGGGGCCTTCGGGATACACACCCGCGGGCGCGTAGGGCTTCAGGCCATGAACATTGAACTCCTTTGTTTTGGCCAGCATTTGCGCGGCCAACTGCGGCTCCTCATCGGCAATGGCCAGGGCACCCAGTGTCAACCCGCCCAGGCAAACGGAGTTCCAGTTGTTTTCCGTGCGCTCCCAGCCGTTGTTTTTCAAGCCGGGCCGCAAGCCCTTTTCAGCAATGGACGCCACAATCGTCTGGCGCGTTTCGGCATCGAGTTGGTCATAAAGCCAGTCGTAACCAAACGCCAGAGCAGCGGTCATCTCGCCAACATCCAGAAAGTGGCTGGGGTTCCAATCGGCAAAGGCGGCGACGGCCTTCATTTCCTCCCTGGCACGTTGGGCCAGGGTGTTGTCGTTGGTCAAATGAAAGTGCAGGGCCAGCAGCAGCACGCGGCGCAACGCCGTGCGCGAAACACGCAACAACCGCTTGCCGTCTTTTTTGTAGACCACCGGCGGCATATCCAACAGCGCCCGCGCTTCCCGTTCGCCGCGCTTCAAAAAGGCATCCAGCAGCGGATCTCCGACACGGCGCGCCTGCACTTTGGTCCAGCTTGTGGCTTCGGCTATCAAGCGCGGATGGCCGGGTTTAAGCGTGGCCAGTAGATTTTCTTCAAGTGCATCGGCGGCCAGCAGCGCGTCTGGCGAGACGGCCAAAATCGCGGCGGCCATAGCGCCGCGTTGCAAGAGTTGGCGACGGCTGAACGTTTCGGGTGTCATGGGAAGTTAGTGTAATGGGTTTGGGAACGGAGCGCGGGCGTCCCGCTCTGCTTTTCGGGCCAAGTGCAGCGCCCCTTCGTTGTCCCATGTTACGTTCTGCCCGATACTGAAAAAGAACTGTCCTCATCCAAAAGGAAGAAAACGATGAAACGCTTCCATCCCGCCACGTCGCTGTTCACTCTGGCACTCACCGTCTTGTTGTTGGCGCCTGCCTTATTTGCTGATGCAGTGCCGCCCGCCGCAGGGCAAGCGTTTCCAGGCAAATCGGCCAACCCGGATGTCGCAGCGGTATTTGATGCCATTTTGCACCGGCGTGCGGGTAATCTGCAAAGCCTGTTGGAGAAGAATCCAATTCTGGCCAACTCTCAGGACAGTGTAGGGCAAACGCCTTTGCTGTGGAGCATTATCTTGGATAACAAGGAGGCCGCGTCCGTCCTGTTGGCGAACGATGCCGATGCCGACGGCGCCGACCAGCATGGTAAAACGCCCTTGCATGAAGCGGTAAGCCGGAACAGTCGCGGAATCGCTGACCTTTTGCTGCAACACGGCGCGCATGATCGCACGACTCCACTTTTCAATTTGATCGCCCAAGGCGAGACCGGTGCTGTTGCTGTCTTGTTGAGGCAGCAGCCGGCCCTGGTCAACGCCGGCTCGATGGATGATCTTCCCATTATCGCGCCGGCAACGTCGGGTGCGACAGGACAAGACATGGAAAATCGTGTCGTGCGCCCGCCACGGGTGACGGTGAACTTCTTCCCGGAAATGACGCCCTTGGGTGCGGCAATTTATTGGAAGCGCAAGGATGTTGTGCAGTTATTAGTGAAGCAGGGCGCCAACCTCAAGGCCCTGAACCGCGTGGGCGAAATGCCTCTCCATCAAGCGATTAAAACGTGCGATGTCGAACTGGCGGCTTTCTTGCTGGACGCGGGCGCCGATCCCAATGCGCCCACTCAGCCGGGTTTGTTGCTTCGACCGTTTACTTCGGTCACACCGATGCAGGTGGCAGCGGCATATTGTGGGCGGGATATGTTGGCTCTCCTGGCCGATCACGGTGCTAACGTGAACGTCCGAACCGTTCCCGACTTCAATCAGGTGAACGATAGGGTTTTTGGCGGCACGCCGCTTCAAATTGAAATTATGCGGCATAATGCCGAAGCTACCCTGTTCCTGATTGAAAAAGGCGCCGACATTTCTGGTGTAAATAGCCAAGGCCTCACGAATTTACAACAGGCCGCCAGGTGGGGTCAAAAGGACGTCGTAGCGGCGCTGCTTGCCCGGGGTGCCGCAATTAATGAACGCAATGCCAAAGGCGAGACCGCACTGGTGTTAGCTTTGAAGTGGTATGGGAGTTGGAACGGCAACCATGATGGCGTTGCGGATTTGTTAATTTGGCGTGGAGCGGATGTCAACATCCCGGATGAAGCCGGCCAAACTCCTTTGTTCCATGCGGTGCGTGAGAATATTACCTGGATCGTGCAATTGCTGCTCGACAAGGGTGCTGATGTGAACGTCACGGATAAGGCGGGCCGCAACGCCCTGCGGGGAAACTTGCAAGATCAATCCAGTAAAGCCCATCTGGATATCGTGAGCCTCTTGCAACAGCATGGTGCAAAACCGGATAACGGCAGTGCCCTGTTTGAGGCTGTGGGCCGGAACGATGCTGCTCGCGTCACAGCCCTGCTGCAAGCTGATCCTGGTATCGTCAACGCGAGAAACGACTCGATGGGAACTCCATTGGATGAAGCGGTTCAGAATCACAATGCAAAACTGGCGGCCCTGCTGATCGCACATGGTGCCGATGTCAATGCGCGCATGGACTTGGGTTACACGCCCCTGCATTCGGCTGCTGCGGTGGACATGGCGGCTTTGTTGCTCCAAAACAAGGCCAATCTCGAAGCCACAAACGACGCCGGTGCGACGCCTCTCCACTGGGCTGTGCGTAGCGGGCGGGCCGACCTAGTGGCGTTTCTGCTCAATCAAGGGGCCAACGTCAAGGCGCGCGACACTCAGCAGAAGACCCCTTTGCATTGCGCTGCTGCGTGGGCTGGGCCGGTGAAAATTCTCGATCTTCTCATTGACAAAGGTGCCGATGTGAAGGCGCGTGACTGGGCCGACTGGACGCCCCTGCACCATGCCGCTTACGAAGGTAGGGCCGATGCCGTTGTCTTGTTGTTAAAATGTGGCGCTGATCCTAACGCGAAGGATGATCAAGGCTGGACTCCGCTGCACTGGGCCATGCAGAGAGAACACAATGACATCGTTGCCCTATTGCGCGAGCATGGCGGGCAGTGATGTTAGGGTGTGTCTTGTCCCACTTCTACATTCCAAATTCCAATGCCGTCATCGAACGCGCGGGCAACTGAATCGTCCACGCGCCGCCCTTGGGCGGCTCCAAAGCCGCGCCGCTCACGGTTTCGCGCACTTGTTCTATCGTTGTGTTCATCGCGTCCAGCGAAGGGCCGCTCACAGTCCAGCGTCGTGCGGTTTTTGGATTAAAGCCGGGCAAGCGCAACGTAGTGGCGATGTCATCGGCGTGGTGCTTGTTGAAGACCATGACATAGAGTTTCTTGCCGTCGCTCGACAGGCTGGCCGTTGCGGTGATAGCAGCATAGGCCGGGTATTGTTCAGCTTGCAAAGCCGTGACGACCAGGTTCCGCACTTCGAGCGTGCCCGACAGGGTGCGCCCGTTGGGGCGCAGGCGCCAGATCACATCGGCGCCGGGCGAGTTGGGCAGGGTTTGAAAGCGATTCTCGAAATGCTTCCATGCTTTCGCACCCTCTACGCCCTCGACGGCAATGGCGGAATGCGTGGCATCCCAGCCGCGCCGGTCCCCCATGCCTAAGCCCATAGCGGAGTTTTGCAAGTCGCCGGTCGAGCGCGCCTCAAAGGAAATGCGGTAAACGCAACCCGGTGGGCCATCTACGCTTGCCAGGGGAACATAGGCGTTCTTGGCGATGTTCTCCATCGTGGCCACAAGCGTGCCGTCGGGACGCAATTCGGTTTTGTAGCCGTTGCCAGTCGAACTTTTGAACGTCTGCTTTCCAGCACATTGGGATCCTAAGCTTAGAATTCCACGTGGACAAGTTGTCGCG
>JADMIO011319607.1_pt1 | contig 11831 bp, 7 predicted proteins | sample 8958161 | NCBI WGS metagenome assembly JADMIO01 (sample SAMN16585339, study PRJNA669376) | soil metagenome | isolation source: Crop rotation soil | place: USA: Cullars Rotation, Alabama | collected 2011
AAGCAAACGTGCCAATCTTCGCCGGCGATTTGCCGCCATGAATCAGGGATGGCGCGCCAATCGGAATCTTGATTGGCCCAAGCGGATTAAGCTTGCTTCCGGCCGGGACGCGTTCGCCCACGCTAACGTTTTTCATGTTCGCTACCCACGGCTCGTCCGGGGGTGTCCAGGTGGGGTTGAAGATAATTGTCTCTGCCTTTCTCAAACCAATAGGCAAAGGGAATTCTGGATAGCCGATGCCGACTTTGTACGACTTCACCAACGTTCCTTCTTTGAACACGTCCATGCGAAACGCGGGAATGTTGACGACAATGCGGGTGTCGTGCGGCACTGAATTGGGAGTGGTCGGCAAACTCGCCGGCGTCTCGCCCGGTTTCGCATCGGCTTTCGCCCGTAATGCGGCATCGCCGGTGTTCCAATAATCGTGTGCGAGAGTGAAGAGTTGTTCGGCTTTTTGTTCGCCGATTACTCCTCGGATCGCCTCCGCCGCATGCTGACGTGAAAGCTCAGCCTGACTATCAGAAGCTGTGGTTGCAGCTTCAGCGCTCTCAGTGTTCTGTTGGCGCAGTTTTGCAACTTCCTCGCTGGCGATCTTTTGTAACTGTGTTAATTGTTCGTCAGAAAGTTCGACTTTTGACTTAAGAGTTGAGCGGAAGTTTTCGTCAGCAAACAACGCGTCGAGCACCGGCAACGTGACGGGAACTGTCTTGCTGGATGAGGTGTCTGCCGGCGACGTCGTTGGGCTGCTCGCGGGCGTCGCTGAACTTGATAGGTTGCCTGGTTGCGACTGCACGCATGCTGAGGTGAACGCAAGCGTAACAAGCAGGATAAAGAGACCGGGAACAGTAATTAATGTTTTCGTCATGCTGGTTTCCTCGTTGACTGATGATTATCCATCTAATTCTTCATTCTGAAATACCGCTCCCGGCTCCAGGTTAATTTTGTTTTTCCTTACCGGTCTTCGCGGGCGAAGCGGTTGGCGATGCGTTTACCGCCGGTTTGTTCGCCGGACTCGCATTAGTCGCCGGAGTTGACTCGGTTGCGCTTGCCGGGGAAGCCGCAGTGGTGGGGGATGAAGTTGTAGCCGGGGAGTTGGAATTTGAATTTGAGTTCGTCGGCGCTTCTTCTGAGCAGCCAACGGCAAACGCAATCATCAGTACGGCCGGCAGCAACAACGCGCCGCGACCAATCATTTTAGTTTTTGAAGTACTCATTGTTAGCCTCGTTCGAGCAAGATTGAAAAGCACACTGATAATTGCTCGTAACCAAGGGACCAACAATGAGTCTTCCCACATCAGTGTTGCCGGAATCACCGCTCCTCATGCACCGAAATCCTCGTTGAGCTTTGCAGGCTTACACGCGCCAGGGATTTCGGTGAAGCGCGCCGGCTGTCACCGACGCGCATGAGCGAGGACCGGCTAACGGGCCCCGGCCGCAGCAGACCTGCCGGGCTCAGATACCTCCTTAACAACTTCACCAGCCATGCCGGACTTCGCCTGTAGTGCAATATCTGCAAGCGCAACGATGCCGACACAAAGGCCGTTTTCATCGACAACGGGAACGCGACGGATTTGTTTTTGCTCCATGATTCGCGAACACTCTTCTAAGGCCGTGTCCGGGGTGACTGTCACGGCTGGAGAGGTCATTGCATCTTCTGCTGTCGCTTCAGTCGGATTTTGTCCTTTGGCAACCACGCGGCAGACAATATCGCGATCCGTAACTACGCCAACCGTAGCTTTGCGCTCGTGGCTTTCGACGATCGGAATCTCTCCGCAATCGTGGTCGAGCATCAAACGCGCAACTTCGTGCAACGGGGTCTCGCGGGTGCTGCACGCTGGATTGGCCGTCATCACATCTTTAACTTGCATAGTTCTCCTCCAGAATTGGGATTTGCTATTAGTTACAACAATCAGCGTGCCCTAACAAACTGAAGGAAATTCCGAGCTTAGCTGTATCAATGAATGTTTGAGGGGGTTGGGAATGTTGTGATTTGGAACAGATCCGCAATGGAATTTGGGAATCTCCTCACTGCTTGCCACGCAGAATCGGATACGGGTTGATGTTGGTTCCCTCCCAATAGCGCTTGGGATCGGATACGACTGCGATTGAGAAGTGAAGGTGATAATTGCCGGCGCCGGCGTTTCCGGTGTCGCCTACGTACGCAATGACCTCACCTTGCTTTACAACCTTGCCGTTCTCAATTCCGGGCGCGTAACTCTGAAGGTGCGCGTAGTAGAAGATGAGTTTTTGGTCCACGCTTGCCTGGTAGATCGTCGTTCCGCCTCGCTCACTTTGAAAAAGCTTCACAATTTGCCCATCAGCAGCTGCGACCACAGCAGTTCCGGCCGGAGCCGGAATGTCGATCGCATCATGCACGCGTCCTTCTGATCGTGCGTCAGCGAACGTATCCAGCAACTGCTCTGGCCTTACTCCCGTGACGGGAATGATCAGTTTGAGTTTGCCGACGAAACTATTAGCCAGGGTGCTGTCGACAACTGTAGGAGGAGTTGTTTGCGGCGTTTCTTCCGGAGTTGGAACTGACGTTGGGCCGGGTGACGCTTCAGGAGATCGGGCGGGAGAACTCTCGACGACCGAGCTGGCTGGCGAACTCTCAAGCGCAGAGTTAGTCGCGCGTTCTTCCTCTCCCGGCCTGATTTGTTGATGCTGTTGTTGTCTGTTCAGACGCAACAGGAAAACCGCGAGTGCGCCGAAGACCAGCAGGACCAGCAACAGTACACGCAGACGCGCGCGAGCAGTATCGGTCAGCACAATCACTTACCTTTGCAGTCCGAGTGGCAACAGAGGACGCGGGGTCGTCCCGTCAAAGAACCAGCTCGCTCCGACACGCAGCCGGTGATGCCAGGTCGGCAGCCGCGCCGTGTAGAGTGCAAAGCGCGCCTGCCGCGCCAATGGACCACCAAAGGCCTTACCGCCCGCAAGCACCGCAGCCCTTTCTGTGCCGAGGCTAACGGCCTCGCCAAGTTCTTCAAAGTGTTTGGTCTGAAGCTCCTCACCCGCGAGAAGTGCATTTATGTTTTTGGCAACCAGTCGTGCTTGCTGCAGCGCGAGTTGCGCAGTGCCCGCCAGGGTTGGTGTGGCATCTTCAAAAAAGGCGATATCGCCAAGCGCGAACAGGTTCGGGTGTGACCGCACCCGCAGTGTCGGCTCAACCAGCATCAAACCGCGCTGAGTTTTCTCAATCGCAAGGTGCTGAACCAAGTCGCTCATGCGGACCCCACCAACCCAAACGACGGCGGCCGTTTCAAGTTCTGTTTGCTGACTGTTGTGTTCAAAGACGATGGTTTTTTCTGTTACGCGCACCACCCGGGTGAAAGTATGAATCTCCACATGAGATTGATGTAGCGCGTCTTCGACAAATGAGCGAATATCGTCACCCATCCCCGGCACAACCCTGTCTCCCATTTCGAGCACGAGTACACGCGGCTCGCCTGGCAGCGCGCGTCGCTTAAAAGCGTCGCGCAACAAGTCAGCCATCTTCGTTGACAGTTCAACTCCGCTTGCCCCTGCGCCGACAACCGCGAAAGTTAGCGCTCGTTGCACATCCTGCGGCGGAAGATCCGGCGCCACATGGTCCAACGCAGCGACCATTGTCTGCCGCAACTTGTCGGCATGCTCGAGCTTGCGAAAAGGAATGGCGTACTCCGCCGCACCGGGGACGCCCGCAAAGTTTGTAACACCACCAACGGCAAGGACCAGGACGTCGTAGGCAATTGGACCGTCGCGGTGTTTTAAAGAGACGGACTGGGCCGTGAGGTCGATGCCGGTAACTTCATCCGAAATTACCTTGACGGTTCTATCCAGCAACTCATCAAAGCGTGGAGCGATGTGCCATGCTTCAACTTCGCCACTGAAGTATTCATAAAGCATCGGCGTGAAGAGAAAATGATTTGCGTCGGTGACCAGCGTCACGTCATGGGAATCCCCCAGGTCCAATGCCGTGAAAAGCCCACCGAAGCCTCCGCCAACAATAACGACACGTTTTTTGTGATTATTCACTTTTTCACCTTTGGCGGCATGTTATCAGAGTTGGCATATTGTTACCTTCCCAAACGGATCGGCCTAAGCTGTTTCAACCAAACCAACCGCTGGGCGCTCCGACTCTTGATTGCTTTGGGTTCCCCCGCTAATCTCTACAAGTCTGAAGTCTGTCCGCCACCTACCTCAGGAGTTTTGGTTATGAACACGAAACTGCGGCCGTTTCGCACCTACTTTCTTCCGTTATCTGTGGCTGTGTGTTTGTTCGCGCTTTTGCAAGCCGCAACGAGCACGAGTTCATCACACTCGTCGAGCGCTGATTCATCCCGGCGCCTGGCTGCAGCAAACTCCTGGGACGGCGACGAACAATTCAAGCTCATGCGAGATTTGAATCGGTCGTTACAGAGTCCGGCCTCAAAAATTTCGACGCGATTATTGAAGCAAACCGCGGACAACAGCACCGTGCCGGTGGTTATCATGCTGGCCGACCAGGCTGACGTGAGCGCCGCTTATACGATCACGGACCAGGACGCGCGAGGTTGGTACGTTTACAACACGCTCACGCAGCACGCCGCTCGTACGCAGGCGGATCTTCAGGCATTGTTAAAATCTCAAAACGTAACCTACCAATCATTCTGGGCTGCCAACATGATCGTGGCTGATGCCAACCGCGATCTCATTGACCGACTCGCGTTGAGAGTGGACGTCGACAGTCTTGACTTGAACCTCCCGTCGCGCCGCATCGAGGATCCGAAACTTGCCGACGCTCACGAGGCGACCAACCGTACGAATTCGCCGAACACGGTTGAGCTGGGCGTGACCAGTGTGAATGCTCCGGCGGTTTGGGCCCTGGGATTCACGGGACAGGGAATGGTTGTCGGTGGTGAAGACACCGGGATTCGCTGGACCCACAATGCGCTTAAGCCGAAATACCGTGGTTGGAACGGCGTCACCGCCGATCACAATTACAACTGGCATGATTCTATTCACAGCGGTGGCGGTATCTGCGGCCCAAACACGACCGCGCCATGCGACGACCACGGCCATGGCAGTCATACGGTGGGTACAATGATCGGTGACGATGGCGCGGGCAATCAAATCGGCGTCGCTCCCGGCGCGAAATGGATGGGCTGCCGGAACATGGATGTGGGCAATGGCACGCCGGCAACTTACACGGAATGTTTCCAATTCATGATGGCGCCTACTGATCTGACAAACAGTAATCCCAATCCAGCCTTACGTCCCCATGTCATTAATAACTCCTGGGGTTGCCCTCCGAGCGAAGGATGCAATGCGACGGAAACCGTGAACATGGAGACGGTAGTTAACAATGTCCAGGCGTCGGGAATCTTTGTCGTAGTTTCAAACGGTAATGATGGGCCGAACTGTAGCAGCGTTAGCAATGGAACGAACGCCGGGCCACCCGCGATTTACGCCGCAAGTTTTTCCGTCGGTGCGATCAGTGCCAGTACCAACGCACTGGCGAGTTTCAGCAGCAGAGGCCCAAGCCTGTTCTACACGCCCAATCTTTTGAAACCGAATATTTCAGCCCCCGGCGTCGGCGTCAGGTCAGTAACAAACTCGAGCGACACGGCCTACACCTCGCTTAGCGGTACCTCGATGGCTGGGCCACACGTGGCCGGCGTCGTCGCGCTACTGTGGTCCGCAAAGCCCGCCTTGGTGCGAAACATTGCGGCCACTAAAAACTTACTACAAAGCACTGCTAACCCCGGCGTGGTTCTTACGCCAGCGCAAACTTGCGGCGGTACGTCGTCCGCAACAATCCCCAACAACTCCTTTGGCTATGGGCGCGTAGACGCGCTCGCGGCTTACAACGCCGCCCCAACGGCGGCCGGCGCGATGATCAGCGGACAAGTCACCACCCAAAACGGTTTGCCGTTGGCAGGCGTGACCATTCAAATGAGCGGAGACGTCTCACGCAAGACAATCACCGACAGCGAAGGGAATTATCACTTCGAAGGTGTGGATGTGAACAAGTTCTACACACTCACGGCCGCGCGTTCGAATTATCATTTCAGTCCTGACCAACGTTCGTTCACGCTCACCGGAAACAAAGCGGACGCGGTTTTTACCGCATCGTTAAATTCAGGCAACTTAGTTAATCCGATTGACGATCCCGATTACTTTGTGCGTCAGCACTACATCGATTTCCTAACTCGTGAACCTGACGAGAGCGGTTTTGGTTTTTGGACCAATCAAATAATCGAATGTGGCGGCGACAGCGTTTGTGCGGAAAGGCGACACATCAATGTCTCGGCTGCTTATTTCCTTTCGATCGAGTTCCAGGAAACGGGTGGACTGGTGGATGGACTGTATCGTGCCAGTTATGCTCGTCGGCCGCTTTACACCGAGTTCATTCCTGACGCGACTGTTGTTGGGCACGACGTCGTTGTTGGGCGTGGCAATTGGGCTCAACAACTGGAAGCGAACAAACAAGCATTCATTGATACCTGGATGCAGCGCGTACAATTCCGCAACGCTTACGACTCGTTAAGCAACAGCGCATTTGTCGATACCCTGATTTCGCACAGCAACGGCTTCAACGGCGATCGCAATGCATTGGTAAATGGTCTTAACGGCAACACATTGTCGCGTGCCGCGGTGTTGCGACAGATAGTCGAGAACGGTGGCTTCGTTCACGCCAAGACAAACGAGATGTTTGTCATGATGGAGTACTTTGGTTACCTGCGTCGCGATCCCGACGACGAGGGGTATCAGTTCTGGCTTAACAAACTGAACGAGCACAATGGCAATTTCGAACAAGCGGACATGGTGAAGTCGTTTATTGTTTCGGGTGAGTATCGCAATCGCTTTCTTAATCAGTAATTGTTGCCCGAAAAGTCAGACCTGACGCCGACAGTTTGCGTTTGAGCGAATTTGGCAACGATGATTATGCGAAGCGCTCATTAACACCATGGCTTCGGCCCGGTAGCCACGGTGTTAACTGATAGCGCTTCGCCTAAACCAAACAAAATGGACTTTTCGGCCGTTGAGCTCTTTTAACCCCGCGTTAATTCGCGGCTTACCACTTCCGTTTCTGTAACTTTAGTGAATCTGGCGGGGATCGGTTGTTTGCTGACACGGCACGCGAATTACCGTGTACTTCCGTTCGAGCTGCTTTATGTCAGCTTCCTGCTTTGCAAGCACTTCCTGATAATCCTCTGGCGGATTACCCCAGCAACCAATGAGCGTGTAAAACTGGATCGGCCTGCTTCCGCGATCTACCAGTTTGCCTCGCTTGCAACGGGCGTTTAAATGCCGCAGTTCCTCGCGCACGGTCGTTCTTGATTTCAGAGGTTTTTTGGCGGTTGAGGGATCGACGGAAATTCTACTGTCGAGGTTTACTCCGGCCGGTAGACAGGATGAGTAGCGCTCCTTGGCGCCGACATTCATCGCCGTTCCTACAATGCAGAAGAGAATTACCACGACCGCTTTCGTCATGATAAAGATCATACCTGAAATCGCGATGAATTAGTTAGTCGCTACACTGTAAAAATAGCTTGCGGAGCTGAAAATTCGCGCCCACTATTGCCTTGACACTCCTGCCCCACGCGGATAAATTATGGCGACTCGCAAGTTGAGCGACTTTCGGCCAGCAGGCCTAAATCGCGTAGGCTTATCCTGTAATTAGTTCAAACGCCAATCCTTTTGTCTAGCCGGCCTTCCCCAGACGGCTCCTTTATCCAGACTACTGAGATTCCGCGCGAACAAGCAGGCCCACAACAAGCATAGGGAGATCACCACATGAGAAAGACTGCCTTACTAGTTGCCGCTATAGCACTCATAGCGTTTGCACTTACCTGGAATTTCACACCACGCGCTGACGCCAGCAAAGACAAACGTCTGCCGACTATTTCTCCGAGGGGAGTGGTTGACGTTGATCGTGAGGTTCGAGAAGCTCGTCCGCTTGCCGCCAACGGAGCGTCGCAATCAATTTTCTCGTCGCAGGAGAAGTCGAATCCTCTGATTGATCTGCTTGTCAAACAGAACTCGCTTGTCGCCGGTAAGATCAGCCCCAGTGAGGCAGAAGAAGAAGAGGCCAACGACCCGGATCTTCCTTCAAAGAACATTGGTGGCGTCCGGCTTAATAAGGAAGAATATTTACGCTTGCGAGATGAATATATTAACCGCTTGCGAGGTATCGAACCGGGCGCTGCTTTCGATCCGATGATGCGCGGCAGGGCGATCGACGAAATGGTAGAACAACAAGCGGCCTTGAGAGTTCAGGCCGCAGCGAAGGGGACCAATCAAGCCCTGGCTTTCCCCAATTGGACAGAAATAGGACCAAACACCGTTCCCTTGCAAAATGGACAATATCAGGGCGGCCTTTCAGGTTCTGTTACCGGCCGCGCCACTTCCGTAGTTGTCGATCCCACCAACTCCAACAAGGTTTACTTAGGCACTGCGCAGGGCGGCGTTTGGCGTTCGCTCGATGGCGGCACAACCTGGTCACAAATTTTTGATACCGCTCAATCACTCGCAGTCGGCGCCATTGCCTTGGCACCGTCCAATCCGACGATTTTGTACGTCGGCACCGGCGAAGGAAATAATTCCGGCGACTGCTTTTTCGGTGTCGGGCTTTACCGCATAGACAACGTTGATACCGCGCCTACTCTAGTTGGGCCAATCAATCCTTCTATCACTACAGGAACGACGACGGCCCTCACCTACAACGTCTTTAACGGAAGGTCTATCACGAAGATTCTAGTCCACCCGACAGACCCCGCGACCATCTTCGTTTCGACGGCTGCGGGCCTATCCGGTATCAGTGGTACAGCGCTCGGCAACCTGGTTCCGCCTTTAGCGCTTAGAGGCGTTTTCCGCTCGACCAACGCCACGTCGTCTGCCGCTTCCGTGACCTTCCAGAAGTTGATCGTAAATACGGACGCCAGTCTGGACAATCCCGGAACAGGCAACACTTCGATCAGTGATATGGTCTTTGACCCAACGTCCGGGGGCAGCACCCTGTTAGTAGCTCCATCGGGCACTACGACTGGTGGCGGAGTCTGGCGTTCGACGAACGCAACGGCGGCAACACCGACCTTCACGAATGTTCTGTTCCCCGGATTTAACGGGCTATGGATTCGACTGGGGATTGCGAATAACCTCACGGTATATGCATCAACCAATGAGCCGTCGACTAATGCGACTTGCAGTGGCGCAGGTAATGCAGGCCGTTTGCGGAAGTCGATTGATGGCGGTGTCACCTGGCCGGCTACGCCAGTCGCTGCCGGTACTGGTGGAATCAGTGCTGCCGCGGAAGGCTATTGCGGCGCGCAGTGTGCCTACGACAACCCGGTGATGGTCGACCCGACTAACTCCAATCTTGTTTACCTTGCCGGCAACGCGCGTGGAACATGCTCGGACGTGATGAAACGATCGGCTGACGGTGCTGTGACTTTCGCACGCGACGATACGGGACTGCATGCCGACTCACATTCGATCTATATCGATACCCTGCCCGCAACACATGTGATTTGGTTCGCTAACGACGGCGGCATTTTTAGCCGACCCGATGCTGCTGCCGGCACATTATGGACCAGCAAAAACAATTCGAACCTTGGTTCGGTGCAATTTATGAGTCTCGCTGTGCACCCAACCGATCCAAACTTCACGATTGGGGGCACGCAGGATAACGGTACTGAGGCGCAACAAACGACGCCCGGTAACTGGATCTCTGCCGAAGGGGGTGATGGTGGCTACGCGTTGATTGACCGTAGTTCAACGAATACCACGACCAACATCACCATGTATCACACATTCTTCAACCAGCGAAACACGCAGATTCTTTTCGATCGAGCTGAGTTGGGTTCATGTCTGGCGGTTAAGGATAGCTGGGAAACTCGCGGAAACTGCAACGGTTGCCCGGCATCAGACTTAACGCCGTCCTGCGACGGCACGCCTTTCTTTTTGCAGAATGGCATTGGGTTGACTGACTTCGTGAACTTTTATGCGCCGATGGCGCTCGGGCCGGGAACACCTAACGTTCTCTATTTCGGCACCGACCGTTTATATCGCTCCACGGATCGCGGAGACACAATGACAGTGGTCAGTCAGGCTCCGTTAGCGGCATCGACGCCGATTAGCTCGATCGGCATTGCACCGCAGGATGACAACTATCGTGTCGTAGGGCTGAACTCGGGCGCGGTGTGGGCGACGATCACCGGCAACTCCACGATGACAAATATCCTGTTGCCTGCAAGTTTGCCAAACAATCCAAACGCTTCAGCGACAAACACGAAATTCATTTCGCGGATCGTCATCGATCCAACCAACAAGAACACCGCTTATTTAACACTGTCGTACTACACGCCGGCCGGTCAGGGAATTTTTAAGACTACCAATCTCGATCAAACCGGAGTCGGCACAGTTACGTGGACAGCTTCGGCTAGCGGTATTCCGAGTGTGCCGATCAACGCATTCGCGATCGATCCAGCCCTTCCTTCGCGGTTGTTTGCGGGCACTGACATTGGTGTTTACGCCTCCTTTGATAGCGGCGCCACGTGGCATCCATTTGGAATAGGTTTGCCGCGGGTTGCGGTTTTCGACATGGCGATTGCTCAGCCAAACACGGCTACGGAAGTTTTGCGTATCGCGACACACGGACGTGGTATGTGGGAAATTCCGCTACTTGCGCCGACGGCAGCGCCGGCATTCATCAGCGGCAGGGTAACAACGCCGGATGGAGCGCCACTGGCAGGTGTGACCATGAACCTGAGCGGTGCACGCAGCGCGCGGGTGATTACGGACGCGCAGGGCAACTACCGCTTCAACAACGTCGACACGGACAACTTCTACACGGTGACGCCGTCGATCATGAACTATCACTTTGCGCCCGACAGCAGTTCATTCTCGCTGCTGGCGAATAAGACCGATGCTTCATTCACGGCGGTGCGCGATGCGGTAGTGCACGGCAACGTGATCGACAGTGCGGATTACTTTGTCAGGCAACACTACGTGGACTTCCTGGGACGTGAGCCGGATGAAGCAGGGTTTAACTTCTGGAGTGAGCAGATCATGTCGTGCGGCGCTGATGCAGGATGCGTTGAGCGACGGACGATCAATGTCTCGGCTGCTTACTTCCTGTCGATTGAATTTCAGGAGACAGGCGGGTTGGTAGACGGGCTCTATCGCGCCAGCTACAACCGGCGGCCACAGTATGGTGAGTTCATGCCGGACACGGCGACGGTGGCGAGGAACGTAATCGTCGGTCAGGGAGAGTGGCGCACGACGCTGGACAACAACAAGCAGGCATTTGTGGATGCGTGGGTACAGCGGCCTGAGTTCCAGGCAGCGTACGGCGGATTGACGAATGCAGGTTACGTGGATGCGTTGATCAGCCACGCGAGTGGGTTCAATGGTGATCGCGGGGCGCTCGTCAGTGGGCTCAATGCTGGTACGCTGACGCGGGCAGCAGCACTGCGGCAGATAGCGGAGAACGAAGGCTTCACGTCTGCGAAGCGCAATGGGATGTTCGTGATGATGGAGTACTTCGGCTATCTGCGGCGAGACCCGGATGAGGCAGGCTTCAACTTCTGGCTGAACAAGTTGAACGAGCACAGCGGGAACTTCGAACAGGCAGAGATGGTGAAGTCGTTCATTGTTTCGGGCGAATACCGCAGCCGGTTCGCAGCTCAGTAACAACGGCTTCACTGAAGGAGTGCGACGGCTTCGCCGTCTGATATGCGGAAGGGCTCTGCCCTTCCGCGCACTTCCCTCTGGACTTTGGGGCTATGCCCCATCTTGGGGCGCAGCCCCATTTCCTTTATTCACCGTTTTCGGAAGGGCAAAGCCCTTCCGCACATCAGAGGGCA
>JADMIO010607334.1_pt1 | contig 11830 bp, 17 predicted proteins | sample 8958161 | NCBI WGS metagenome assembly JADMIO01 (sample SAMN16585339, study PRJNA669376) | soil metagenome | isolation source: Crop rotation soil | place: USA: Cullars Rotation, Alabama | collected 2011
CTCGGCCGCTTCTACGAGCAGCGGCGCCCGCCGAGCGCCAACAGCCAGCGGCCGTTCGCGAGGCCGTTCGAGAGAGGCCGGTGGAAGCCGCCTTTGCCCCCGGTGCGCGAGGAAGCGCGGAGCATCGCCAGCGCGGGTATCGACGCCACCACCGCGCGCGCGCTCATCCTCGGCTTCGCCAATTATCCCGAGGAGCTGCCGGCCCATTGCGAGCAGCTCGCCTCGCTGCCGATCTCAGACCGGGGCACCGCGAAGATGCGCGACGAGCTGGTCAATGCCGTATTCACCGGTAACACGCTTGATCGTGACGGCGTCGCCACCATATTGGGCGGCGATGGAGCAACGGGTGGAAGAGCCCCGCGCGCCTTGGGCTTTTCATTCACCCGCCGCGACAGCGATCCGACGCGTGCCCGGAGCGATCTGGCGGCTGCCGTCGAGATCATCGCCGCGGCGGAGGAAGTGGAAAAAGCCCTGGAACATGCAACCGAGCGGCTTGAGCAGGATTTCACTGCTGAAGCCTTCGAAGAACAGCAGCGCCTGAAACAGGCGCAGCAGGGATTGAGACAGAGGCTGGCGTCCCTCGCGGGCACCGATTAAGCGGCGGAACTATATGGCGAAAAACGATACCCAGGAAGTCGACATGGCCGAGGCGGGCGATGCCCCGCTGATCGACCTCAACGACGCGTCGATCAAGAAGATGATCGCCCGTGCCAAGAAGCGCGGGATCATCACCATTGACGAGCTCAATGCCGCCCTGCCCCAGGACCAGATGTCGTCCGAGCAGATCGAGGACGTCATGTCGGCGATCAACGACATGGGCATCAACGTCGTCGAAAGCGCCGAGGGCGCGGAAGACGACGAGGACGAAGACGACAAGGACAATGAGCCGGCGCAGGAGGACGAGGTCGACCCGCTCGACGACGGCGGCCCCCGCCCAGCCGCGGCGACCAAGAAGGAACCGACCGACCGCACCGACGACCCGGTCCGCATGTACCTGCGCGAAATGGGCGCGGTGGAGCTCCTCTCCCGCGAGGGCGAGATCGCCATCGCCAAGCGCATCGAGGCCGGCCGCGACACGATGATCTGGGGCCTGTGCGAGAGCCCGATCACCTTCAACGCCATCATCGGCTGGTCCAACGCCCTCAACGAAGGCCGCATGCAGCTCAGGGAGATCATCGATCTCGAGGCGATGCTGTCGAAGGGTCCGACCGCCGAGCAGCTCAACGAGACCGAGGAAGGCGAAGGCGCCGAGGGCGAGATCAGCGAGAAGACCGCCGGCCCCTCGATCAAGGAAGAGGAAGAGGTCGCCGACGAGCCCGAGGAGAAATCCGAGGACGACGAGGACATGGTCGACCGCCGCACCCAGCCGCAGGCCGAGGAAGAGGATGAGGACAACACCCTCAGCCTCGCCCAGATGGAAGAGACCCTGAAGCCCCAGGCGCTCGAGAAATTCGCCGAGATCACCTCGGTCTTCAAGAAATTCTCCAAGGTCCAGGGCAGCCGGATGGACGCGTTCCAGCTCGGCCAGGAATTCCCCGCGGCCGAGGAGAAGAAGTACCAGAAGCTCCGCGAGCAGCTCACCGCCGAGGTGGAGAGCGTCCAGTTTCATGGGTCAAAGATCGAATATCTCGTCGAGCAGCTCTACGCCTACAACCGCCGCCTGACCGGCCTTGGCGGCCAGATGCTCCGTCTCGCCGAGCGCCACCGCGTCCCCCGCAAGGCCTTCCTCGAAAGCTACATGGGCCATGAGCTCGACGAGAACTGGCTGAAGGACGTTGCCAAGCTCGACAAGAAGTGGGCTGCCTTCGCCGCTTCCGAGGGCGACACGGTCGAGCGCATCCGCACCGAGATCAGCACCATCGCGCAAGGGACCGGCACCTCGCTCGGCGAGTTCCGGCGGATCGTCAACCAGGTCCAGAAGGCGGAGCGCGAGGCGCGCATCGCCAAGAAGGAAATGGTCGAGGCCAACCTCCGCCTCGTCATCTCCATCGCCAAAAAGTACACCAACCGCGGGCTGCAGTTCCTCGACCTCATCCAGGAAGGGAACATCGGCCTGATGAAGGCGGTCGATAAGTTCGAATACCGCCGCGGCTACAAATTCTCGACCTACGCCACCTGGTGGATCCGGCAGGCGATCACCCGCTCGATCGCCGACCAGGCGCGCACCATCCGCATTCCCGTGCACATGATCGAGACGATCAACAAATTGGTCCGCACCGGCCGTCAGTTCCTGCACGAGACCGGCCGCGAAGCGACCCCGGAGGAGCTTGCCGAGCGCCTCTCCATGCCGCTCGAAAAGGTCCGCAAGGTCCTCAAGATCGCCAAGGAACCGATCAGCCTCGAAACGCCGATCGGCGACGAGGAAGACAGCCACCTCGGCGACTTCATCGAGGACAAGAATGCGGTCATCCCGGTCGACGCCGCGATCCAGTCCAACCTCAAGGAAACGGTCACCCGCGTCCTCGCCAGCCTAACCCCCCGCGAAGAGCGCGTGCTCCGCATGCGCTTCGGCATCGGCATGAACACCGATCACACGCTGGAGGAAGTCGGCCAGCAGTTCAGCGTGACCCGCGAGCGCATCCGGCAGATCGAGGCGAAGGCGCTGCGCAAGCTGAAGCATCCGTCGCGGTCGCGGAAGATGCGGTCGTTCTTGGATCAATAGGCTTCGTCATTTCCAATATGACGGGAAATCCGGCTTCTAATGTGCGGACCGTGGACCGTACCACCCCGTCGTCGTCTTGAAGCAATGGCCGCATGCGACATAAGCTTGTTTGATTGCGGCATCCTCGCTCTCAAATTCAACCAAGTCTTCCAAGTTTATCTTGACCGCGTAGGGACAGTCGAACCTGTGGTAGACACGGTTGACGCCCCTGTCCGTCGCGACGACCTTTTCCGTTGGCCGCTCAGCTACCTGTACGTGGACCGAAACAGTCTTGCTCTTGCATTTTGAGCAGCGCATCCGTGAAGCAAATGGAGCGGCGTCTTCAGCCGTGAGCGATCCGCCGGTCCAAAGATTAGCATCTGCCAGTGCGCGATAAGCGGCCAAATTATGACCGCAACTTTGACAAAGGAAATAGACCACGCCCGGATGCATTTCGTAGTGCCTTCCATCTGCTCGGCTGAATTCAATGTCGTAAGGTTCGTTCGGCGCCGCAACTAATCGTCAGGATGCAAGATTTTGCGCAACCGCCCGTAAGACTCTTCGGGCAGTTGCTGGACTAGTCGTATGATCGCATCATCACCGCTTGCGAGCACATCGCGAAGGATTTGCTTCTTATTCTGTTCGGCGTCTTGGACTTCCTCCTCAGCGAGATCCATACCGCGTACGATGGCTCCCATGCGGAGAGCCTCATTAAGGGTGATTTCGTACTCGGCCTTGAAAGAAGATCCACAGTGCTGGCACTTATCCGCTGATATCGGATTTGAGCCCTGGCATTCGTCACATGTCTTGAAGCGCTGCTTCCGCTTGGGAAAAGCTTCGCCGCAAGAAGAGCATTCCGTTGCCGCCTTCTCGTTCTCTTGACCGCACAGACCGCAAATCTTTGTGCCCTTGTCGATGGATTTGACGCCAGCCGCCGCCATCTCTTGCTCTACGCGGCGAGCGTATTCTTCAAGTATTTTAAGAGTTGGCATCACGACATACGCCCGTGAATAATCATCGGGTCCTAATGATCGAACGACGCGCCCCATTGCTTGCCTGAAGGCCAACTCGGTCTTCGCATGAGGCAAATAGACAAGCAGCCGCAGGCGCTTAATGTCCACTCCTTCCGAAATCATGGCAACGGATACGATCCACCGTTTGTTCGAGTTTCGGAACGCGGCTATGCGAGCTTCCGCATTCGGCATCTGACTGTGAACAAGGATCGGCTTCTCTCCGTCGAGCTTCTCCAAGAGTTCGGCCATATATTCTGCGACGCCAATGCTTGGAGCGATGACCAGACCGCCGGCTTGCGGCATGGTCTCTTTGAGGTCTTCTAGCTTCGATATGCCCCACTGCAGCATCGTCCCTTGGTATGATTCGGGGTCGGGCGTGGTGCCGTCACTCAGGTACTTCGGAGTACAAACTAGCCTGTAGTAGTCGAGCGCTTGCTGCAGTCCATTCACTCGCTTCAGCGATGGCTCAAGCTCCGTCTCTTTCGTTCCCGAGACGCTTACCTCTTCACTATCAGACAATTTAACCGAGAAACGGCCTTCGTGACGATGAAAGGTTATCGGACGACAGTAATTCAGTTGGACAGCTTCGCCGTAGCTTAGGGTGAAGGTTCCCTCTTCTGGCTGACTAATCTGACCTTGATCGTCGAACGCGAGCCAAATTGTCTCGCGCCTGTCGGAGCGGATGGGAGTGCCTGAGAGAATAAGAACATATTTTGCTGCGTGAAACGCATCGTTCGCGTCCTCTCCCCACGCAGCTTCAACTGCCGCATGATGGTGCTCGTCGCAGATCACCAACGTCTTGTATTGCTGGCAGACAGTCTGAAATGCGTCTTGCAAGGTTTCGATGGCCGACCAGGTTGCGCAAAGGTCCAACCCGAAATCACTGACGTCGCCATCAGCGCCGGTGACCTTAGTCATGTGTCGACCGGTTACAAACCGATATTCGTCGCCCCATTGACGAACGACCTCCGCGCGTGGTGCGATCACAATCACACGCTCAATCTCACCCAATTCGAGCAGTCGTTTGGCAATGACTGACGCACAGATTGTCTTGCCCGAACCTGGCGCAGCGTTGATCAAAAAATGACGATCAATTGCAGTCTCGGTGAGCCACTTGAGAGCCTTTCCAACTGCGGCGCTTTGCCAAGCGCGCAACATGATCTCACTCATTTGGCCCCCTTTCGTAGATTACACGGCGCGCAGAGCGCCTGGCCATTGTTCGTGACGGTCCATCCACCCTTAGAGTACGCAAGGACATGATCTGCATGAAAGGCACCGGTCAGCGGCTGACCACAGTTTTCGCACATATTTCCCGCCAATATTTGTAGCAGCTTTCGCTGCCGCCAAGAGAACAACCTATTCAGCGGCTGATCCAATATTCGGTCATCAAAACTTCTTTGTAAGGCAGATTCTCCGGAGGTTTGCAGATGGCATACTCATTTGCTCTTCGGAGAACCTTCGCCATCGAGACTTTTTCGGACCGAATAAGGAAACCGTCTTTTTTCAGTCGCGTCAGCTCAGCATTTAAGCTCTGAACGCCAAAGATCAGTAGAGCTTCTAAGAGCGACACTCTGTGTCCTGCGAGCATGTGCTCGCGAAGAGCCAGGCTAGGCTGAAATGTGGCCATTCGATCCTACCAATATGTGAGTAGACGTCTCAAACGCTGCTGCGCGTAAGCATCGACAATCAAATCGTCATCGACGCCCTCGCATCGAGGCTCATTTTCTAGAAGGAGCCACGGGCGTTCAATCATTCGATCCACTGCGTGTGAGTAGTAACCCGAGTAGTGAAGCTCTTCTTGATACGTCCGATCAGTGTATTCCTGATTTCGGAGATCAATCAGGCCCTGCGCTGCTTTGAGCAACTCTGCCGGCGAGTACTGTTGACCAAGGCAAGCGTATAACTCGGCGTATACCTGACGCAGAAGCTCCGCGCCCCGCGCTCCACCCGCCACTCGCGATTGTCTTTTGTTCGACGCCACCACTAACCCCGGTTAAGGCAGATTAAATGCCTCAAAGGCTGAGCGGTCAAGTTCTCCACTGGATCTGTCCAAGCGCGCCGTTTGACTCACCCCCGTAAACACCGGACAACCTGAGCAGGGGCCTGATCCATGGCAACCGACGCCGTGCAGTTACGCAAACGCCGCGCGCTGTGGGGCACGCGCAATGGCATGCTGCTCGCCGCCGCGATCCTCAGCAGCGCGGTCGCCTGGTGGATGATCGCCTGGCCGGTCGCCACCCTCTTCAACATTCCCAGGCACCAGGGCCATTTCGCGCTGACCTTCGCGCACATGGTGGGCGGGACGGGCATGCTGTTCCTCGGCGGGCTCAACCTCCACCTCGCCGCCCGCAACGACAGCTACCGGCTGCACCGCCGGGTCGGGCAGGCCTACCTTTTGTTCGGGACGTTCGGAGCGATCGTGGCGATGGTCATCACCAGCTCGCCCGCGCACAAGCCGGCCGGGCGGGCAAGAGCTCGCGCCGACGGCGGAGGCTAGAGCCGATGCCGACGAAGCCCAGCAACATCATCGCCCATGTGGCCGGTTCAGGAACCGGCGCAGACAGCAACGTGAAGCGCGCGTAGTTCAGAGAGCCGCTACTGGTTGGCAGGTCGCGGGACGAGACGTCGCCAAAGGCCAGGTCCTGGAGGCCCTGAAATCTTTCCGAGCTTTCATCGTAATTCAGCGCCGCGCCCATGGCGACCTTGCCGTCGGATTCCTGCAGGTACCAGGGAATGAAGGTCTTGCATGACGTCGGGGCATCGCATCCGAAGGTCCGCGATGGGTCCGCATCGAAATGAGCTTCATTGAAGACCTGATCCAGAAGCGCCTGGGCCGCTTCGATCGCGGCGCTTTGACTGTTGAAGGTGAAGCTCGAGCAATTGTCGAACAGGGAATCGCAGGTGCCGTCGATGAATTCCACGCTGTAGGTTTGGCCCCCGATGAATATTCCGGTCGCGCCAGTCAGCTTCCCGGAGCCATCGACGGTCAGCGTCGAACATAGTGCAGGCGCCGACGTCCCGAGTGCCACGACAGCAGCCGCACGGGCGAGCCTTTTGAATGTACGCATTGGTTGCCCCCAATCAGGCGGACACGCTACGCCGCCTAAACGAGACAATAACCGCAATTAACTTTTCATTCAATCCGACGGCGACCGCTTCAATGGTTGTCGTGGGTCGGCCCGCTGCTGGTGTGCGAGATGGTGCTGAAGTGGGGCGACGGGGCGCGGAAGGTGGGGCGGCGCGCCACCTGACCGGCTGAGCCACCTCAGGGCGCCTTCCATTCCATCTGCTGCGCAACCAGGCTGACCACCGGATTGCCCTTCTCGTCGGTAGCGGGGTTGAAGTGCGCGCGCCGCTGCATGATCTGGCAGGTCGCCGTATCGAGGACCGGCCAGCCGCTCGATTTCAAGGTCGAACAGCGGGTCACCCGCCCCTGCGTGTCGATCTGCAGCACAACGGAAACGACTCCGTGCGCGCCCGTTCCCTTGGCCGCGGCCGGATAATCGTCGCGGGAAAAGAGCGACTGGGCGGGCAGCGGCGAGTGCGGCGGATTGACGATCCGGACGGCTGGCGGCGGAGCCGCGGGCGCTGCCTGGGCGGCTGACAGGAGGATGGCGGGAACGATCATGCTACACCTCACCGGTTACGCGATACCGAGCGCCGATAGTGTAGTACTTCGAAGCGGGCTCGTCAGCTAGCTGGTGAGCCCCGCTTCCGCCTTCCGCTTGGCTTCCTCCTCGCGCATCCGCTCGGACCGCTGGGCCTTGCGCGCAAGCTCGGCCCAGGCGGCCTCGGAGCGGCGGCAACGGTCGCGCACATGGTCGAGCGTCGCCGCCTCCGCCTCGGCCCGCGCCTGCTCGGCACGGGCGAGGAAGAAATTGAGGTTGGAGTTCACTTATTCGGCTTCGGGGGGCTGTTCGTCCGCCGCCGCCTCATCGGCCGCACGAAGATTGCCGGCCGCCATCTTGCCGCGGCGATCTTCCTCGAGGTCGTAGGCGACCCGCTGGTTCTCGCGCAGCGTGCCCATCCCGGCGCGCTCGACGGCGGTGATGTGGACGAACGCGTCCTGGCCGCCGCCATCGGGCGCGATGAAGCCGTAGCCCTTGGTTTCGTTGAAGAATTTTACGGTGCCTACGGGCATATTTCGATCCTTATCTGGCGCGCCCGAAGTGCCGGGCGGCTTCGTTAGCTAGGAGCGACAACAGAACGAACGAGGGGCCACAAAGCACCAGGAGCCGTCATTTGCGACAAATAGCAGGAGGCCTATGGGCGCTTCGCCGCCGGAATCATAGGGCGATCGGGATTAAGGGGGAGCGGCGGGGCCGTTCCAGCCGCTCCCCCGGCCGGTGCGTCGGGGCTATTTCAGCCCCTTGGCCATGTTGAGGTGCGCGGTGACGGTCGGAATCAGGCCGTCCGCGAAGCTCTTCAGCGTGGCGTTGTCGCCGGACGCCGAATAGCCCTTCAGCGCGTCGAGCGTCTTCTGGTGGGCGTCGACCTGGGTCGCGGCGTAAGCGCTGTCGAAGTCGGCGCCGGTCTTGCCCTTGAGGCCGTCGAGCGCCGATTGCTGCTCGGCGGTCAGGGTGTCGTCGGGGGTGAGCGCGGGGCTCATCCCCGCCGCCGTGCTCTTGAGCTTGGCGGTCGAGGCGGTGTGCGCGCTGATCATCTTGGTGGCGAAGCTCTTGACCGCGGCCGACGACGCCGACCCCGCCGCGAGCTTCGAGCTTTCGATCTCGAACTTGTCGCTCGCCGCCGCCGCATTGGCGAAGCCCTGCGCGGTCAGCGGCCCGGCCTCGGCGGGCATGTTGGTCTCGACATTGTTGTCCATCGCCATGTTGGCGTCGGTGGCGTTGGTGGTCGTCGCTTCATTGTTCTTGTTGCACGCGGTCAGCGCCAGCACGCTTCCCGAAACCAGAATTAGCAGCTTCATCCTCATGATCACTCTCCTCGCCGCGCGAGAACGACCGCCGGGCGCCGTCCGTTCCTACAGCGGGAGCCTTGGGGCGAAGCTTTCGTTGACCTTCCGGCTTCAACCAGGATGGACACGATGAGCATTTTCGGCAACATCATGAACAAGATTTTCCATCACAACGCCGCGCAGGCCGCCCCTGCCCCGCAGGCCGCGGCGCCGGCGCAACCGCAAGGCGGCGACACGGCGACGCTGAATCCCGCACCGGCTGCTGCGGCGCCGGCGCAAAACGTCGATGTCGGCGCGGTGCTGAGCGAGATGGCGTCGATGAAAGGCGGCGGCGGGAACTACCAGTCGTCGATCGTCGACCTGCTGAAGCTGCTCGACCTCGATTCCAGCCTCTCGGCGCGCAAGGAGCTGGCGAACGAACTCAACGTTCACGTCGGCACCGACGGCAGCGCCGAGGAGAATATCGCGCTCCACAAGGCGGTGATGCAGAAGCTGGCCGAAAATGGCGGAGTGGTGCCGGACAGCCTGCGCAACTGACGAGCGCGCCAGCACCTCTTTACACGCGCTACATCTGTAGCTAACGCTACATTTGTAGCCATTCGGAGGTGAACATGCGTTGGATCGTCCCTTTGCTTCTTGCCATCGCGCCCGCTCAGGCGGCCAACGCGGATAGTACAGACCGGCTTAGCTATGTGATCCTGGACGGCAGCGGCAGCGGAAGCACGATGAGCGGCTCGTCATACGACTTCGATCGCGCGTGTGCCTTGAGCGGCGGTCAGTCCGGCCTTCTCTATGTCCGCCAGGACGGGGTCGCTTATGTGATCCGCGACCCCGCGCTGCTTCGGCGCGCCGAGGCGATCGTGCAGCCGCAGAAGGCACTCGGGGCACGTCAGGGTGCGCTGGGGCGACAACAAGGTGCACTTGGGCGGCAACAGGGAGGCTTGGGGCAAGAGCAGGCGCGGCTCGGCCGGATGATGGCCTATTCCACCCCGCAGCAGATGGGGGCGCTTGGACGCCAGCAGGGCGATTTAGGCCGCCGGCAGTCGGCACTTGGCGAGCAGCAGGCGGCGCTTGGGCGCCAGCAAGGTGAGCTCGGTCGCCAGCAGGCGCGCCTCGCCGAACAGGCGCAGCCCCAGTTCCGCGCCCTCCTCGCCGAGGCAATTCAACGAGGTCTTGCTCAGCGGCTCGACTGAGGGCGCGCAGTATGGGGTGACCAGCGGACCAAGCCTGCTAAGGCTCCTTTCATGTCCCTCCAGACCAAGCTCATCATCATCGGCCTGCTCATCGTCGCGACGACGCTGGAAGTGACCGGCGACTCCCTGGTCAGGATCGGGCTCGGGCGGAGCATTCCAACGGCGAAGGGCGCCTATTTCCTGGCTGGTGCAGTGCTGCTGTTCGGCTACGGCCTGACCCTCAACCTCGCGCCGATCGAGTTCCACCGCGTCGTCGGCATCTACATCGCGACCCTGTTCATCGTGTGGCAGGTCATCAGCTTCCTGGTGTTCCGGTCGATCCCAACGCTGCCGATCGTCGCCGGCGGCTCATTGATCGTGCTGGGTGGCTTGATCGTCGCTTTCTGGTCGCCATCGGCCTGAAGGCCGGCGGCTGCAGCGACGATCAGCTGCCGGGAACCTTGTAATTCGTCTTCCACAAATAGGCGCTGCCTGCCGGCCGAAGTGTCCCGAGCACGTGCTCTATACCCCGACCGTCACGAACGTAGACGCAGCCGCAGCTCGAACAGATGATCGCGTCTTCCAACGCGGGCTCATCGACCGCCTCGGCCTGCCGCTTGCTGACAAGATTCTGGACGGGATCATGCCCATTGCAAAAACGTGACGGGCACAGCGACTTGGCCATAGGCAGGGCGCGCTTTCAAAAGTTGATGTGGCCCGCCAGCGACGCCGTACATGGCGCGGGAATGTGCCCCCGTGCGAACGGATCTCGAACTCCTCATACCATAGCAAGCCCTGGTAAAAAGGCGACCCAATAAGCCGGCCGAATCGAACCAAAGCCTGCCGGCATTCCACCGACGGCGCTTCAACTTGCGGCCGCGGGTGGGTCTGGGCAACAACAACCAGATCAGCGACTTCGCGCCGCAGAACGCGCTGCTTCGCGTCGCCACCGTTCCGGAGCCCGCCAGCTGGGCGGTGATGCTGCTTGGGTTCGCCGGTGTCGGGCTAGTCATCCGGCGCCGTCGCCGGCCATGGCTGAAGCAACTCGCCTAGATCACGACAGGAATTTAACTTTGGCGCCACCTCTTGTTCGGGTTACGGTCCTTAAGTCCGCAGGGGCCTAGCCGAAGGAGACCGACATGAGAAAGTTCGTGCTTGCTTTGTCCGCGCTGAGCCTGATCGCCGGCGCCTCCTCGCCGTCGCTCGCCGCCCCCTGCAAGGACAAGAAGGGCAAGTTCGTGAAGTGCCCAACCAAGGCGAAAATGTGCCGCGACAGCAAGGGCCACTTTATGAAGTGCAAGAAGTAGCGCCGACGAACTAGGTTTGCTTGGCCGGCCGTCCCGCGACGGTCGGCCACAGCCGCTTCTTCCCGCCGCGTTGAAGGCTTCCAATCTGCCGCCAGAGGCTAAGTGTTCGATCGTTCATGATGGTGGTCGAACGTCGGCTGGCCGACATGAGTTCCCGCCCGGCGTTCCGCGGAGCTTTTGAAACTTGTTCCGTGGCCGAAATATATAATATACTCCGCGTCGTACCGGGGGGACGTGCGATGCCCGAGTATCGGCTCTATTGCTTGGACGGCGCCGGCAAATTCACCAAGGCGCACGAAATCTCTGCTGCGGATGACGCAGATGCCCTGGCGCGTGCCAATGACATGAAGCTTCCCGTCAAATGCGAGCTTTGGCAGCGCGACCGGCTCGTCGCGAAAATCCCGGCGGGAGCCAGCTAGCGCTGGCTGGCCTGTTCAGCTTCCAGCTTCGCGATGTCCGCCTCGCCGCTTTCGACGACCTTCTGGAGGATAGCGATCATTTCCGGATCGTGGGCAAGCTCGATGATGCGCCGGATCTGCCTGACGCGCTCTTTCATGTGCGATAGAATTTCGTCGTCCATCATCCGGCAGTAATCCAAGCGATCAGTCGCGGCGAGTGAACAACGCTAGCGGCACAGTCTTTGTGCCGAACGGCAATGCCGGCCGTTGATTTAAGGCAGCTTCCAGACGATCTGCTGGTCGATCGTTCCCGCGACGGGATTGCCGTTCGAATCCCGCGCAGGCGTGTAGCGGGCACGGCGGCTGATGATGTTGCAGGTCGCG
>JADMIO010690562.1_pt1 | contig 11829 bp, 12 predicted proteins | sample 8958161 | NCBI WGS metagenome assembly JADMIO01 (sample SAMN16585339, study PRJNA669376) | soil metagenome | isolation source: Crop rotation soil | place: USA: Cullars Rotation, Alabama | collected 2011
TCGTCCGTCACCAGGATGGAGGGCGCCGTTTTGTCCATAGATTCTAGACGTGTCGAACATTGTACCAGCCGGAGCATCGCTCCGAGCACGGTTTTCGGACAGGCGGCGTATGGACCGGAGCATGAGTCCTCCCAGCGTACACCGGCAGCGGTTACCCTTTGCTCTTGAACACATTACTCCGGACGGGATCATTTTCCCCCCGGAGCCGGGGCAGCCCCGGGAGAAACTAGGAGGACTCCCGACCCAACTCCCGACCCCCACATTCTCCGACGGTCACCTGGCCCGACTCTGAGAAAATCGTGACCCGCGGGCCTCTCACGGTAGAATATCACACGGAGGGCGGATGAGTGGCGTTAACATGCCGCAACCAGTCATCCCGATATCGCGCGCGGCACCTCCATCACCTTGCCCGAAATGGTGTTTCAATACCTCCAGGCGCCATTTATCATGCCGCTGGAAGATGGTGCTGCCGGGACGCTAACTTGCGCAGCCCGTCAATTAAACGGTAGGTTATGCGGCGGCACACCGCACCGTTCGGCGGGGCTATTCCTCATAAAGCCATTTGCGAAGCTCCCCCAGTGCGAGGCCCACCTTGGCGGTTTCCTCTGCGTTCATCTGGTTGTAGAGCGGCCACGCTTTTTCCTCATCTTCTTGGTAAAGCCTGCGGAGTTCTAGGAGACGATCGCGCGCGGGATGGTCCGCACCTGCATCCAGTTTTGACCAGTCGCCGTAGATGGCCTCTTGATACCCGCCGCAGATGACCTCCAAGCCAGCGCCGTCGGACGCGCCCCACGGATAGAGCCGGAACGAACATCGCTGGATCAAGTCCGCCGGGAGGCCGAGTGCGACGTCGATCCCCTCGCCCGAGAATCCTTCTTCGCAATCGAAGGCCCATTTGTAAGCGAGATGCCCGTACATTTCCTGGTAGAGTTGCTTCGAACGTCCCGCGTTCCTCGCGAACTCCAAGTCCCATGCGTCGCCCGCGCCCGGACTGAGGAACACTACGAACGTGACTCCAGCGAACAGCGAGGACTTGTACCAGCTGTGTTCGTCGGGCAGCAGTTCCTCGAACGCCTTCCACTGTGCGTCCGCGGGGCGTGGGAGCGAGACCATCACCTCGCGGGAGAGCATCGTCATGTCGCTGATTGTATCCCGGGACGCGCTGGAGTAGGCCGTGACCTGCGGACCTGCCCGGTCAGCCGCCGCATAACCCACCGATGCAGTGGACCGAGCCGGCGGGTAAGCTTCTTGTGGGCAGAGAGCCGGCGCAGTGTGCCGGCTCGGCCACTGATCGGCCCTACGTTATCCATGCCTGAGACGACCGCACCAACCGTCGCAGCCTGCCCCTGTTGTGGGCGCGAGGTCGTCTTGGCGAAGCAGGACAACCTGAAGACGCGGGACAACAAGGTGTGGCCTGCCGTCGCCTCCATGGCCGCCCGCGGCAAATACTTTTCATCGCATAGCAATCAGGAGCGGCTTGCGCTCTATTGGGCGTGCAACCAATGCCTTCGCCAAGGCCGCGCGATTCGCGCCGACGCTCAGAAGCAGAAGTGGTGCGATTGCGAACCCTACTTCGCGTACTTCGACGAGGAACGAACGTGCGTGGACTGCGGCGCCAAGTTCGTCTTCACGAAGGAAGAGCAGAAGCACTGGTATGAGGTGTTGCAGTTCTGGGTCTGGTCGCGCCCGACCCGTTGCGAAACCTGCAATGCCCGGCGGAAGCAGCGGCATGGATAACCCACCGCTGCACTGGACCGCGGCCGCGACGCGGTTATTGCGATTCGAGTGGTCGTCGGCGCGGCCGCGGCCATCTATGAGCAAGCCGTTGTCAAGTGCGAGCGGCGTTCGATTGCGGATTGATTCCAACCGTCTATTCGACGTCACTCGGCGGCAGAGCCGACGCGAGGCGTCATATCTCATTATGCGGGGCCGACCTCACTCAGTGAAGCGACGTCGCACGAGGCGATGACTCGCTCGTTGCGCGTCATGCCGCGGGGCACGAGGTTCGGCCACTGCAATCCGCTCGAACTTGACTCGACTTGATCTCCTCTCGACAGCCAGGGCACACGCTCATCGCGCTGAACTCTCACCAGTCCGCCCCGCTCTTCAGGGAAGAGGGGAAGCCGGAGCGAGGTGAGGTGCAGGAGCGGAGAGAACCGCTTGGGGCCTGATGGGGTTCTCTCCGCTCCTGCCGCCGCTTTGCGGCGATCGTTTTGGATCGGCATGGCCGGCGTCGTATGCCTCGCCGCTTCTCAGCATGGCGCCCATGATTCGGATCAGGCGGTGGGCCGTGGCGATCAGGGCGATCTTCTTGCGGTCGGTTTTGCCCCCCATCACTCGTTCGAAGAACCGCTTGAATGACGGACATTTCTTGATCGCCGTCCACGTTGCCTCGGTGATCAGCTTGCGCATCACCGGAGGGCCATCGCGGGTGATGTGACCCAGCCGGTTCTTGTCAGCCGAAGCATCCTGACAGGGCACCAGGCCGAAGTAGCATCCGAGCTGACTGGTGCGCCGGAAGCGGGTGATGTCATCCACCCACGCCACGAAGGTCTCGGCGGTGCGGATCCCCACGCCGGGGATCGTCATCAACTGGCGAACGGCCGGGTGTTTGTCGGCATACACTGCCAGCTCCTTTTCCACTCGGTCGACCTTGGTCTTCAGACTCTTGAGTTCTTCAATGTTCAGCTCCAGCCGCAGCTTGGCCGAGGCGTGGAGATCCAGGGACTCGAGCCAGGCGATCTGCTTCTTCGACCAGAGCCATTTTGCACCGGCCAAATCGTTCTCGCGCAGCACCGCACGAATCTGGTTCTTGGCCATGACCCGCTGTCGCATCAGCCGCTGGCGGAGCTGAATGAGTGAGCGCCAGGCCCGCACGTCCACGCTCGGCACGTGGACCCGGGGGACCACGTTGAGCAGCAGCAGCTTGGCGAGCTTTTCGGCGTCGAAGCGGTTGTTCTTCCGCTTGGAACCGAAGATCAGATGCAGCCGAGCGGGGTGAGCGACCGCGACGTGATGAGCCAGCGGGCGGACCTGTTCGTACAGCTGGCCATAACCGCACGAAGCTTCGTAGCAGAGGCTGAACGGCTCCTGGAGCTGCCGCAGCCGATCGACGACAGCCGCATGTCGGCCCTTAATCTCGAAGCGATTGACCAGGCCGCCATTGGTGTTGAGAATGCACAGTGACGACTGACGCGAGTGAACATCCAGTCCGACGTAAAGCATGCAAGCCTCCTGTTTGGGTTTGAGGCGATCCCTATCACCGGGACCGACCTCGCAATTAGCCTAACTGCGAGGCTTGCTGCATAGAGTCAGTGAACGGCAGATCCGTTATCCCGCAGAAGACGATGACGCGCGAAGAGTTCAAGACCGTCGTCCGCGAGGCTGTCGAAACGGTGACGGCCACTGCTGAGCAGCGAATGCACCGCCGCCTTCCGCGGCTTTATGTGTGGGGATCGGCTGACAAGGGTACGTTCGGCGAATCGGAAGACTTGGTCGAGCTTTTGACAGGAGCTGTGTTTCACGCAGACGAAGCGATCTCGCCGTGCGTTGATCTATTCTTGAAAGGGCTGGCGGAGGAGGGTCGGATTGACGTCTTCTGCTACGTCGCGGGTTATGCACCGTGCAAGTACGGCGAGCATTGGGCGTACAAGATGGGCGGTCACGACGCCGGTCAAGTTGGTCCGTTTCGCTTAGGTTGCAATAACCTTGTGAGCAGTTTAGGCGGCACGGCTGCGGGATAACCCTGCACTGGAACGGACCGGCCGGGCGGAACGGTCCTCTTTGATCGAAAGACGGTCGAGCGCCCGGCCGGCCGTTCAATGCTGATCCGTTATCCCGCCTGAGTGTCATGACTATCGAACCGCACCGTGAACATCGCGACGCAACAGAGGTGGACGTCAGCCACTTCGAAATGGGCATCGGCGCTCGCCTTCCGGACGACTACCGAGAGTTCCTGATCCGACATAACGGCGGGCGTCCCACGCCGAGCGGTTTTCATGGTGGCGGTGATGTACTGAACTTCTTCTTTGGGCTCTGGCAGAAGCACGCCGACCTGAACTACGAAACGCTGGCCCATCGTGGCTTTATCCCCAACGGCATGATCCCGATCGCGTGCGACCCCGGCGACAACCTCGTGCTGCTGGAAGTCGCTCGTCCCAATCGCGGACGCATTTGGTTTTGGGACCACGAGCAGTCCGGCGATCCTGACAAAGCAGTGTCGCTGTTGGCCAACAGCTTCACCGAGTTCGTCGCGTCGCTCGTACCACTCGACGGCGAAGCGGCGGCGGGATAACCCCGCACTGCAACGGACCGGCCCGGCGGAACGGTCCTCGTGAATCGAAAGCTGGTCGACGCCGGGCAGGCCAGTGGATGTCAGGCCGTTATACCGCTGCAGCCAACCGGCTAGGGAGGCGTCCATGGCATCGTTACAGTGGGATCGTCTGCTGGAAACCTGCTATCGTCGAAATGCGAGCGACATACTGTTGTCTCCCGGCGCTTCGCCAATGATCCGTTTGGCCGAGTCCTGGCGATCGTTGCAGGTCCCGCCCGTCGATGCTGCAACCATTCAGGCATTGGCGAGCGAACAGCTCGGGGAGAATCCTGCGGGTCGCGAAGACGGCTATTCGTATTCGGATTTCGGTTACGGTGACGTGGGTTGGTTCCGCGCAACCGCCATCGGGTATCCTGCCACGAACGTCCTGCTGATTTCACGGTACCCGAGCGATGAGTCGGGCGGCGATCACCAGACACAGGGAGCAGCGGTATAACCCCACGTTGCAGCGGCCCGGGCGGGCGTCGCGGTCCTTGTGATTTGAGAGTGCGCCCGGTGCCCGCCCGGCCGCTGAACGTTGGTCCGTTATCCCGCATGGCAGACACTCCGGCCATCCCGTTTCACGCCAAGGTTCGCGTCCGGAGCGCGTCTCCGGGAACGCGCAAGATCGATGGCCGCCTGGGGTACGTCGCTGGTATCACTGAACGCCCCCTCAAGGAAGGTCAGTTCGGTTACGGCGTCTTCGTCTACGACTTGGAGCGCGTTTGGTGCTGCGCGGAAGCGGAGTTGGAGCCAACGGGCGAGGTGGACGAAGAGGCCGTGCGCAACTCGGAGTTGCAGCGTCAGCGCCTTGCCGCGAAACATGCGGGATAACCCCGCACTGCAACGAACCGGCCGGGCGGCACGGTCCTTTTGATTCGAAAGACGGTCGAGCGCCCGGCCAGCCGTTCAATGCTGATCCGCTATCCCGCAGAACCATGCAGCCCCGGATCATGTACATCGAGGACAAGTCGAACGGCTTGAGCGGGCCGGGTCGGATCGGTCGCGTCACGTTCTCGAAGACCGGCAGGTCGGTCTACTACGCTGGCCGAACGTTCCAGAGCCTCAAGGGCCAGGGCTTCAAGGCGAACTACTTCGATGCGGAGACGGGCGAAGAGTTTTGGATCTCCGGGTGCAAGAAGCGCGGTGGCGACCGGCTCTACGGCGGGGTCATCGAAATCGACGAGGACGTGCGCGAGGAGTATTGGGTGTCGATCCGCGGCATGCCAGAGTGTAAGCACCTGAAGATGATCAAGGAGTAACCGCGGCGCGGCTGCGGGATAACCTGACACTGCACTGGACCGGCCCGGCGGTACGGTTCTGGTGGTGCAGGAAAGGGGGTCAGGAGGTCAGGAGTCCTTCCGAGGGGTGAAGGGGGTAAGAACGACTCCCGACCCCCTTCTCCTGCTTTCATTCGGGCGACCGCGACCCGTTGCAGTGGCCTTGCGCCATGTTCACCGTCTACGCCGGCTTCTACGCCTTCGTAATGACGCTCTACCACTGGGTAGTACTCGTCCCGATGTTGCGAGCTCGCGAACGATACGACCAGTCGGGTGCGTGAAGTACCAATGGGCCACGCGGGCTACTGCATAACCCGCCGATCGCTGGCCAAGGCGACGAGCCGAATTGCTTTGACTGATCTGCCACTCCCCTTACAATAGTTTAAGGTATTTTCTCTTCATAACAACTCATTCCGCTGCGGCGGAGGCGATTTCCCGGTTTTTGATCGGGAGAAAGGATCGATCATGCGCATTGCGAGCGACGCGGACGTGCAAGTTGTTGAGGAAGCCCCCAACCCCTCGCCGATGTCTCGCGCGGAGGCGAGCCGGATCAATGGGGCCAAGTCGCGGGGGCCGAAGAGTGCGGAGGGGAAGGCGGTTTCGAGCCGCAATGCGCTGAAGCATGGGCTGACCGCCAGGGCCGTGCTGTTTCCGGGGGAGGACCCGGCCCAGTTCGAGGCGTTTGTCAGTGACTTGCACTCTGAGCTGAAGCCGGAGGGGACGTTGCAGCGGGCGCTGGTCGATCGGGCGGCTGAGCTGGCGTGGAAACTGCGGCGCCTGCCGGCGGTCGAGGGGGCGATCCTGGCGAATAGCCGGGATGCGCTCGATGAATCGCAGGGGGCGCTCGGCGATCTTCTCCACGAGCTGATCGGCAAAGACAGCGACGGCGTCCTGATGCGACTGCAGCGCTATGAAATTCGGCTGGAACGCTCGCTGCGGAACTGCCTCCGCGAGCTGCGGGCTATTCAGGACCGGCAAGGCCAGCAGCAGGGGACTCAGACACAAGCCCACGACTCTGCGACTGTGGAGCAGCCTTCGGTCCAGCGATTCCCGGGTTCGTTTGGTCTGGGCGCGATGAGCGACGAGGCGGATCGAGGGGGAACTCCTCCGGCGAGCGAGGATCTGCCGCCGGACGAGCGAACGGAGCCTCTGCAAGACGAAATAGATGCGGGCGATCTTGCGCAGGTGCGCGACGATCCAACATGCGAGCCGACGCAGGAAGGTTCTGGTTCGTTTTGCCTGAACGAGAGTGCCTCATCGGGGGATTCGCGCGATGCGGGTAGCGGTTTTCGCATCGGACCTGAAGTGAGATGGTTTGAAAATTCCGGCGCCGCCTCTCGGGTTCGTTTTGCTCCGGGATGATCCATCGCCAGCAGAATTTGGCTGCATTGCAGTGATGGATCACCGTGCGCGATTCAGCGTCAAGGCCGCCAAGCTCGCCAAGAGCGCCAAGGGAGATCAGAAAAAAGCCGCAAGAGGAATAGCCGCGAATGACACGAACGAGCGCGAAGAAGAGAGGTCAAGGCTCAGATCGACTCAGCAGATGCTGTATTTGAAAGCTTCTTCTCTTCTGATTCGTGTTCATTCGTCCATTCGTGGCAAATCTTCCTGGCGTCCTTGGCGCCTTGGCGAGCTTGGCGCTTCTCTTTGAGCGCGGGACTTGCGCAGGGCCACAGAACGGGCTACCCCTTGCTCTTGAACACCTTGCTCCAGACGAAATCGTCGCCGCCAAGAGCGTCTTTGTTTCCATCGAGCATGCGCCCGGCCGCATCGGAGATGCCGGCGGCGAGCAGCCGGACATGCCAGCGGCCGGCGGGGAGAACGCCGTTGGCGAGGCCGGGGAAGGACCAGGTCGCGGTCCTGGATTTGACGTCGTAGAAGACCGTCATCTGCGCGGGTTCGATGGTCTGGCCCAGATCATCGCTCAGCACCAGGTCGGCGGCGCTGAGGCTCCCGGAAACGTCGGACGTTAACGTGATGCTTAGGGTGACCGGTTTGTGCCTGAGAGCTCGGAATTTAAGTTTTCGCACCTGCGGCGGCGGGGGAACCTGCTGCACATTCAGATCGACGCCGGCAATCACGTCATCGGGGACGGCAAACCCCTGCGTGTCCTTCACCTGGTTTTCCATCATGACCAGGTGATATCGGCCATGATCGGAGCGCCGCCAGGCGGGGTGCGGGGCGCCGACGTGATAGGTCGCGACGACCGGGCCGGCCCCGCTGCCGGAGACCGAGACCAGCGTCGCCGGCGCGCTGTAGCCATTGGGGCCGGTGAAGCGCACGTCGCCGTCGCCGATCGTGCTGACGTCCAATTCCTGATCGTCGGCATAGGTGACGGTGAAGGTCAGGCCGGTGTCGGCGGTGGTCACGTTGGTGGGAACATTCGCTATGCCGGAGGGCGGCGTGGGCGGCAGCCAATTCCGCGGTTCGGCGCCGGGTTCCTGAAAACCGGCGCGAACGTAGTCGATCAGCCCCGCGCCGGTGTATTGCGGGTTCCAGCTTTGGCTGGAGACGCTCCGTGCCGCTGCGACAAACCCCGCGGGGCTGGAGCCGATGCCGATTGCCTGGCTGTAGCTCGCCGCCGAGCGATCCGGGTCGGTGTAAGGCGCTTTGGATGCCTTGGCCCGCGAGTCATCGGACCACTTGTCGAAGGACATCGGGTGATACTCGACCCTGACCCAGCCTCCTTCCCAGCCATTGCCGTCGTACCTTCCGCCGCTCCAATGCTCCTGCGAAAGGTCGAGCGGACCGTCATGTTCGAGGATCGCGGTGCCGCGGATTTCCTGGAAGTCGTTGGAGCGTAGCGTGACGCGGTTGAGCGCCTGATTGCCGGTGCCGCCGGGCTGAATGCCGCGCGCGACGCCGAGGCCCGCGTCCCAGTCGTAGACGATGTTGCCCTGGATGTTGACGTCATTGAGGCCGACGGCCTGCTCGATGTTGGTGTTGTCGATGCCGTACTCAAGCAACATGGCCGGGAAACCGCCGCGGCCCGCAGAGGAGTTGGAGCCGTTGGGCCCGACCTGATCGTCATGGCTGAAGATGTTGTTGCTGACGATGGTGGGGCCGCCGACGGCGGTGTTGCCCAGTTGCAGTCCCATGCCGCGCTGGGCGCCGGAGATGTCGCGCGTGCCGAGGAAGACGTTTCCGTTCACGATGCCGGTGACGCCGCCCGGTTTCACCGGAGAGCTGTTCACCAGGCCGAAGCTCAACCCGATCGGGTCGCCGATGAAAACATTGTCTTCCACATCGCCGCCCGATCGCGCCTGCAACCCATGGCTGGCGGCGTTGGCGAAGATGTTGCCGCGCGCGACGAAGCCGTCGGTGGCGGAGGTGATGTAGACGTCGTGGTTGAACATGGTCGCGCTGGCGCCGGGGACGTTCCCGTTCCAGCCGTTGTGGTCGAAGAGGTTGCCCTCCAGGGTGATTCCCTGAACGCCATCAACGAACAGGCCCTGCGAATGCGCGGGTCCGGCGGAGTAGGCGTCGAGAAATTGCGATCTGCGGAAGGTGATGTGCCGGATGGCGTTGAATTTGGTCTCCAGGACCACGTTGGTGCTGTAGTCGCGGAAGACACAATCTTCCACCAGCAGCCCGTCGGTGTGGCCGAAAAAGCGCATCGCGACGTTGTCGGCGGTCGAACGGAAGCCGGGTGATTCCGGATCGCGGGCGTCGGAGTAGAAATCGATCCCGAGCAGCGCCAGGTGATCCACCTGACCGCCGATTACCAGGCCATTATCCGCTCCCGTAGCGACGGTCGGGCGATTGCCCGTGCCGTAGGCGCCGATGACGATCGGGGTGCCGGAGCTTTCGCCGTTGAAGTTCCAGCCGGAGAAGGTTTCGTGCCAGGTGTCGCCGCGCTTCAGCAGCAGTTGATCGCCGCTGTGATTGCGCAGCAGCGCCATCCCCGCATGGATGCTGCGGACGGCGGACGAGGGCGAGCGACCATCGTTGTCGTCGTCACCGCCGGAGCTGCTGACGTAAATCACCCGCGCATCTTTCGGCGGGGTGACAACGGTCCAGCCGTTGGCATCCTGTGCGACCGAGAGCAACTGCCGGGGCTCCAGGCCTTCCGCCAGCGCTGCTGCGGATGTGCGAAGTGCGGAATTTCCGCTCCTGATCGAACCCTCTGCCGGGCGGCGGCGCAAACCCAGGCGCGCGGCCGCCGAAAACAACTTCGGCACGAGACCTCCGATGTCACGCGGTCAATCAACTCGGTTGTGGTTTGGGGTTCCGGCCGAAGGCCGGCGACAGCCCTGCTCTGGACTCCACTCCGGTGTCCCGCCTTATCAGCGCGAATATACCTGCGTTTCGTGGGAAAATCCATGTTCCCCAGAAGTGCCGCCGGTGCCCCCACCGGCGGAATGGCAGCGCCGGAAATTCCGCCGGCGAGGGCACCGGCGGCACTTAAACGGCCACCATTTAACGTGGGCGGTGTAGTGGGGTGGGCACTGCCCATCTCCACATTGAAGACGGTGGGCATTGCCCACCCTACGACCGTGGCTCCACTCGGCTGGGCGTCAGATCAGCGGCGACGCCGTATCCGAGACGCGGATGTGCAGGTTGAGGTAGAGGTTGCGGATACCCAGGTGGCGCAGGGAAACGGGCAGCATCGTGCCGCTCTGGGTGCCGCGCGGGATCAGGACATCGACGCGGGCCATCTGCCAATCGACGCCGTGTCCTTCGCACATGTCGCATACAAACAGCCCGGCCCGGCCGGTGCCGGCGCAGCGCTCGCACACGTGAGCGATCGGAACGTGTAGCGGAACGGTTCCCCCGGCGCGTGCCTGGTCTGGCGAGAGGACCAGCTCTACCTGCAGCCGCTTGAGTGGGCATGATTTTGGAATCCGCTGACCGGTGAAATTCTGCAGCAGACGCTCCATGATCTGCTGCACCGAGGGATGGTGGCTCGCAAAGCCTCCGATCAGGTCCACCGGCCGGTCAGTCATTATCGTGCCCGGGTCGAACGCTCCGACCCCGGACTGCCCATGCTGGAATCCCGCGCCCAGCGCGCGGTCATGCTCGGCCTTGCGCCGCGGATCGCTCAAGGCTTCGTAGGCCAGGCGCGCCTGTTCGAAAGGCCCTGGGTCGCCGCTGCGGTCAGGATCCAGTGCCGCCGCCAAAGCGTGGTATGCCCGCTTCAGTTGAACGGCGCTCGCATCAGGAGAGACTCCCAGCGTCAGGTAGTGGTTGATCAGCATGACAGCTCCCTCGTCATGGATGTGGCAAAGGGAATATCTTACGCCTTGGCAGGCGCGCACATGAAGGGAAAAAGCAGCGGATAATCAAAATGCTTGCGGCAGCGCGCAATCGAGACAGGATGCGAGCGAATCCGAAACTCAATCGAAATAAACAAACTCGAAGCACGAAGAAGCGAGTGGGCTCACCACAGAGATGCAGGCAAGGGAGCCGAAACTGGGTGGCCGATTCTTGTCCGCGCTCTCTGCGTGTGTGCGGTGAATCTTCTCTGTGATCTTAAAGTCGTTTGAACATGCGGTGGTGCGGACCGGCGGTGGGGATTTCGAAAAGCTCGGAGCAGACGGTCCAGCCCATCCTTTGATAGAAGCCCAGCGCGGGGACGCGAGCATTGCACCAGAGCATGCGCACCGGCGAACTGTCGCGGAGGTCGGCCTCGGCCAGCTCAAGCAGCGCCTGGCCGATGCCCTGTCGCCGGAAGCGCGGGTCGGTGGCCATTCCGCGAAGCTGGAACGCCGATTCGCCTTCCCATTGGCTCGGGTGAAATGTGGCGCAGCCGATCACCTCGGCCGCCAGCAACGCGCCGTAATGTCGGGTGCCTTCGGCCGTGTCTCCGTCGAAGATCGCTTCGTCGCGGGGCAGTCCCTGGCGTAGCACGGCGTGGCGAAGGTCAATGAGCTGCTCCAGCCGCGCCGGCCCGATTTGCACCAAGCCGTCGTTGATTTGCAGGATCTTCATGCGGCACAAACCTCAAATGCTGTTGTATCGCTGGCTCTGCATGAGGTCCACTCGATGGCCCGGTTTCGAAAATTGCTGGCTCAGGCGTGGCGTTTGCAATGTGCCTTCCTCAGGAATCCGGCTGCGACCGGAGACGGCCAATCTGTCCAGTTGCACACGCGCAGTATTGACCGGCTGGAACGATGAACTTTCACTCTCGCGAGGACCCTATGCGAAAGACCTACGCCCTCTTCGCCGCCGCTTCCATGGCGGTCGGTGGTATCGGCCTCATCGGTTGTCAGTCCGAAACACACGAGGTGCACGACA
>JADMIO010809419.1_pt1 | contig 11828 bp, 7 predicted proteins | sample 8958161 | NCBI WGS metagenome assembly JADMIO01 (sample SAMN16585339, study PRJNA669376) | soil metagenome | isolation source: Crop rotation soil | place: USA: Cullars Rotation, Alabama | collected 2011
TTCATCATTCATAATTCATCATTCATAATTCATCATTCATAATTCATCATTCATAGTTCATCATTAACATCATTCATTAGGCAAAATAAGGTTAAGCCGGGCGGGAAGAATGTGCGCTTTCACTCTTTTTACCTTGCCAAGATACTCTCCATCTACCTGGAAATGTACTTTTTTTGTTGTTTCTATTTTCACAGAAGCGGCATGAAACACCTCTATTTTCTCGGGATTAAAAGGTTGCGGTCTGATAAGCATTTTAAATAATTCGGAAATGGCCAGCCTGCGGATGATCACTACTTCAAAAAGCCCGTCGTACAGGCTGCCATGCGGATTTATAACAGCGCCGGTGCCATATTTACTGGCATTTGCCAATACTATCATCAGCGCCTCCCGCTCTATCTCCTTATCTTTTGATTGAATTGTTACCTGCATTTTTTGTTTTCGCCATAATACTTTGAACACCCCGCGGGCATAACCGAGTTTTCCTCTTATATTGCTTTTATCAAAATATTTGATCAATTGGGCATTCATGCCAATATCGCTTAAATGAAGGCATACCTGGTTATTAACTTCTATAACATCGGCGCATTTAATCATCCCATTTACTATTACATCAAGTGCATCGTTTAGTACAAGGGGTATGTTCAGCTCTTTGGCCATGCCATTAGCCGATCCCGTGGGGATAATGCCCAAAGAAACAGATGTGCCCAGGAGATGTTTGGCCACTAAAGTTACCGTACCATCGCCACCAACGGCTACTACCCTGTCGGGTTTTAAATTTGCTATTTTAGCTGGTATAGAGTGAGCATCATTTTTGCCATCTAATAAAAACAGTTCTATCTCATGCGGAAAATCTTTGAAAAAATGTTTAATGGAGGCCTCTAGCCCGGGCTTATTCTTTCTGCCGGAAACGGGGTTGATTATAAACAAAATTTTCAATTTTCCGGATTGGTGCATAACTTTTTTGATATTAATGATCGCGATATAGAAAATTTTACAGCCATGAATCAAAAAGAATTGTCTTTGATACAGCGGATTAACAAACGGCTTTTGCTTTGGCTACGTCTTACAAATGATCCTGTAGTAAAAGTATACCACGGTTACGGGCATGCAAAGCAGCTTGTTGTATTTGGGCATGTTTTTACATTAAGTCCCCTGCCACGAAGAAAGTACAGAAAAAATCTCTGGACGAACACGTTAGCCCTTATCCGGTCGTTTATGGTAAAACCTGAGAAAGATGCCACTGTACGACTGCAGTGGAATGGCAAATCATATGTTACTAAAACTGCCAAAGACGGCTTTTTCAGGTTTGAGTTCGAACCCGGGCAAATACTGGAACCAGGTACACACCTGGTTGAAGTTGACTTGTTAGATGCAAGCAGCGGAGCAAATGTTATGGCAAAAGGCAAGGGAATGATCATAATTCCGCATGCTAACCAATATGCATGCATCTCTGATATTGATGACACCTTCCTTGTATCCCATTCTTCGCATATCAGGCGAAGACTTTATGTGTTGCTTACTAAAAATGCGCACAGCCGCAAGCCCTTTGAAGGTGTAGTAAGCCATTATCGTCTGCTCTCAAGGGCGGGATCAAGAAAAGATACGCACAATCCGTTTTTTTACGTTTCCAGCAGTGAATGGAATTTATACGACTTCATCGTTGAGTTTTCGAAGAAAAACAGTTTGCCGCAGGGGGTGTTTCTTTTAAACCAGGTAAAGCGATTGAATGAGGCCTGGAAAACCGGCCAAAGCAAACATGGAACAAAATTCATGCGTATAGCCCGCATTATCGAAGCCTACCCGGAGCAGAAGTACATTTTATTAGGAGACGATTCGCAGCAGGACCCTAATATTTATGCAGCTATAGTAGAGCATTTTCCTGGCAAAATACGCAGTGTATACCTGAGGCATGTTTATAAAAAGAACGTTACAAATGTTACCGCACTTGTTGAAAAAATTGAAGCTGCCGGTGTATCCTGTTGCCATTTTGCCAATAGCGCAGAAGCCATCGAGCATTCATTTAACATTGGTCTTTTAGATAAGGTTTATTGAAAGTATGACGCCCTGAAAATCAATAAGGATATCAAAAGAACGATATTGTTGGTATAAATTAGTATAGATTATGTAACAGGCATTGCATTTCTCCTCAGCATCGTTGTGTCACTCACTTGTACTTTCTGTCCGCTGCTCTGCAGCTAAGCTTTAAGCCATTTTAAAAAAATTATTTAGTGTTTGTATCAGGAAGACTTTTTTAGCATCCCTTACGGACAACTTTGCGTTTCGCAGGGGTAAAATTCAGATAAAACCGTAAAGAACGCAAAAGAAAAACAGCGCAGAGAACACTAACAACAGAGAATACTAGGATTTCATAGAACTAATTTTAAACAGGTTCCATGCTAAGAAACTGCTTAATTTCCAAGGTTTTAAAATGAAGGGTTAGACGCTCAAAGGTATACCAACGAAGTACTTGCTATTCTTCTAGGCTGAGGATAATTGCTGCACTAAGTTTAATTACTGTTGTAAAGGTTTAGTAATTCGATGGACACTTTTTTCGTTTTTGTTTTCTGTCCTCGACCCTTACAACTGCGTTGCCGTTGAACTGAGCGTAGCAACGATGACGCCACAACGAACATATGCCGGCATCCAAAAAAAACCATCTAATAAATGAGATCTGCATCAAAAAGTTTCGGCTTTTTGCAAAGTTTTCATAAGCCTTATCCATTACATCGGTTAGCCTCCGGATTTAGCATTTTCACTAACGCGATATTTCTTTTTTAGAAAACATGCAGCAGTTATTTAGTAATTATTCTCTAATACCGGAAGAAGATCAAAAATATATTTCGGGTGATGGTGTTTTACGGATCGGCAAACGACGATCTGAAGGTGGCAAATGATTAATAAACTCCTGTGTTACAACCTGTTAGCTTTTAAACCACAAAATTATTTACTGGCTATTAATAAAGTTATATTTTTAACCTACCCCAATTTCTAACAATTAAGCTTGATTATGAAAACAAACCTGATTTGCTTTTTAGTACTAATATGCCTTTCTTCTATGGCATGGGCCCAAACAAAAATGGTTACCGGCACCGTTACGGGCCAAACAGGTGAACCTCTTGTGGGGGCTACAATAAATGCGGTGGGTTCAACGGCAGCAACCACTTCCGATGCAACCGGTAAATTTCGCATTAGTGTGCCTGCGAAAACAAAATCCCTGTCAGTGAGTTTCGTTGGAATGGAAGACAAGGATATTACTCTTGGTAGTCAAACCAATATAGATGTTACCCTGAACGTTGCACGTTCAAACCTGAATGATGTGGTAGTAATTGGTTACCAAACTGTTAGAAGAAAAGATCTTACAGGTTCTGTTTCCTCGGTTACCTCTAAAGATCTAAAAGACGTTCCCATTAACTCAGCCGCCGAAGCACTTTCGGGCAGGTTAGCCGGGGTACAGGTACGGTCATCGGAGGGTGCACCCGGTGCTGATGTTGATATTTATGTACGTGGCAGAAATTCCATTACACAAAGTGGTTCACCGCTTTATGTTGTAGATGGTGTACAGGTAGAAAATGCTTTGTCTGTACTTTCTCCGCAGGATATTGAGTCTGTTGACGTTTTAAAGGATGCAGCTTCTACAGCCATTTACGGAGCAAGAGGCTCAAACGGCGTTATATTGATTACTACAAAGGGAGGCAAAAATACCGGCGGAAAAACCACGGTTACTTACAATGGATTTTTCGGCTTCAGTAAGTTAAGCAGGAAACTGGATATGATGGATCCTTACAATTTTGTTTTATACCAGTATGAACGGGCAAAATATACAGAAAATGCCACTGACACCGGCACCGCCGTACGTTACATAAAAAGAATGACCAATTACGACACTATTGCGTCAACGTATACTGATTACAACAATCCGATTGACTGGCAGGAAAAAACACTCGGCCGTAATGCTGTGCAATCAACACATAACGTTAGTGTATCAGGAGGTACTGCAGCAACCCAATATAACATAAGCCTTACTGCCAACCAGCAGGAAGGTCTTTTACTGAATTCAGATTACGACAGGAAACTTGCAAGTTTCCGCTTTGATCATAAGATCAGTGATAGATTAAAAATAGGTTTTAATGTACGTTATAATGTGCAGAAAATAACCGGCGCAGGCACTTCAGATGCAGGAGGCGCCGGCTCTAACCGGTTAAGGCAATACGTCCGCTACCGGCCGTTGTTATTACCAGGGCAAACAGAGGATTTTTACGACGCTGATCTCGATGCCAATAACCCGGGCAATGGTTTAAACCTGCTGAATCCACTTCAGCTAATGAATGCAGAATACAGGGTCAGGAAGCTTACCGCATATAATTTTAACGGGTACATTAATTATAATCTTACAAAGAAAATATCGTTAAGAAGCACTTTCGGGTATGATGTTAATGCAACCGAAAACCAGGCTTATGACGATACGCTTACTGCCAATGCAAGAACCTGGAGCAGGCTGCCTGTATTAAATTCGTCTAAAATTGATCGCATTGCCTTTAATAATTCTAATGTTATCACCTACGCTAATCCTTCACTTTTTAATTCCAAACATAGCCTGGATGTATTGGCAGGGCATGAAATATACGTGACAAATACAAAAACCAATGCTGTGGAAGTCAGGTATTTTCCCGTAGGCATAAAACCTGACATAGCATTTGCGAACTTAGGTTTGGCCACGCCTCCCGCAGGTTTTACCCAGCCTAAGCCTGCCTCCTCAGAAGTAGAAGTGCGTCAGGTATCTTTCTTTTCCCGTCTTAATTACAGCTATAACAAAAAATACCTGCTTACTTTAAATTTCAGGGCCGATGGTTCTTCCCTGTTCGGGCCTAATTACAACAGCCCTATTCCACTGACTGATGAAACAAATCATAAATGGGGCTATTTCCCTTCGGCTTCCATAGCCTGGAGAATTTCACAGGAAGAATTCATGAAGAACGTCAGCGTGATCAGCGATGCTAAAGTAAGGCTCAGCTACGGAACTTCAGGCAATAACAGGATCAACGCATATGGTTATACAACCGGTTACCTGCTTCCTGCAAACGCCGGTTATGGGTTAAATGATGCCTTAAATTATACTTTGGTACTTCCTTCAAGATTGGGAAACCCTGACATAAAGTGGGAGTCGCTGACTTCCAAAAACTTAGGATTTGATCTGGCCTTCTTCAACAACAGGCTTACTGCCACTATCGACGTTTACTCCAATCTTACTAAAAATCTGTTGCTCGAAAATGCATTCCCTCCAACTTCAGGATATACTACCCAATATCAAAATGTGGGAACAACGCGTAATAATGGTTTGGAAATTCAGGTAGCGGCACCAATAGTAAGAAATAAGGATTTTAACTGGAATGCCAGCTTCAATATCTCCTTTAACAAAAACAAAATCATAAGCTTAGGCAAGCAAACCCAGTTTACCGCTAATTCAGGCTGGTTCAGCACAACCGCTAATCCAAACGATTATCTCATAAAGGTCGGGGAAGAAGTAGGGACCATGTATGGATTAAAAGTTGACGGATTTTATAAAGTAGATGATTTTACTACTGCGCCCTTCGTCAATGCTACTTACAATGCGCTTTACCCAAATCTTACTTACCAGTACACTTTAAATTCAAAATTGCCTAACCCTGCAGCCGTGCTTGCCGACCTGGTAGCTCCCGGACAGATAAAATACAGTGATATTAATGGTGATGGTAAAATAACTTTAGATAGCGACAGAGCCGTTATCGGACATGCATTACCTAAGTTTACCGGCGGCTTTAACCAGCAGTTCTCCTACAAGAACTTCGATATGAGCCTTTTCTTCAGCTTTTCCTATGGCAACGACATCATGAACGCTAACAGGCTTGAATATTCAACTTCTTATGGTGTTGATGCAAATATGCTTGCTATTATGCAAGACCGTTGGAAAGTTATTGATGCGTCAGGCAACCTTGTTCAGAAACAGTTACCCACAAGTCCGAATATCGTCGTCGGAATAGCGCCTGATCAGCTTGCTGCAGTAAATGCAAATGCCAAAATATGGTCGCCTATCCGAACCACTACTGGCTTTTATCCAAGTTCTTTTGCAGTTGAAGATGGTTCTTTCATCCGGTTAAGCAATCTGACCATCGGATACTCATTGCCAAAAGACCTGCTAAAGAGAGTAAAAATTTCAAGTCTGCGGCTGTACGCTACCGGATCTAATCTGCTAACCATTACAGATTATTCCGGCTTCGATCCCGATGTAAGTGCAAGACGGGGAGCCTTAACGCCAGGCGTAGATTATGCAGCGTATCCCCGTGGGCGTACTTATGTTTTTGGCGTAAACCTTTCTTTTTAAATTATCAATCGCTTGTTATGAAAAATAAACTTTCCAGTTATAAAAAAATCACAGCAGCCATACTTATCAGTGCTGCATTGTTATCAACGGCCTGCAAGAAATATCTGTCTCCTGAGCCACTCTCTACTTTTGAACCCAGTATTGCCTTTGGTAATCTGCCTAATGCAAAAGCTTCAGTAATGGGAGCTTACCTTTCATTGGCCGGTGATTACGGATACGGAATCAGGGCAAGCTATTATTATCCCTACGATGATGATAATATAATGGGGGGCGGTTCAGCATTAGATCAGTCCCGGCACCAGATAGCACATTATTCACTTCAGGCCGGCAATGCCGATATTGTAAACTCCTTTAATCAGTTTTATGCAGGTATAGAAAGGGCTAATAATTGCATTTACTATATACCTCAAATGCCTCAATATACAGGTGGCAGCAATGCAGAAAAAGCAGAACTGCAAAGATTACATGGTGAATCACTTATTTTAAGAGCCCAGTTTTATTATGAATTAATCCGCAATTGGGGCGATGTTCCTGAACAAAGAATGCCTTCTGCATTAATAGCTGATCTGTTTTTGCCAAGAACCCCCCGTGATACCATTTATAACCATATAATAGATGACCTTGCAATGGCAAAAACGCTGATACCATGGAGAACACAGGTAACACAGGACGAACGCTTTACAAAAGGTACAGCTATGGCCTTGCGTGCCAAAATTGCTTTGGCAAGAGGGGGCTATTCTTTGCGGGGACAGGGCGGCCTGGGAGCGATGCAACGTACCACAGATTACCTTGATTTTTATAAGATTGCAAAGGCAGAATGTGAAGAATTAATGCAGAACAGGGCTCAGCACACCTTGCTATCCTCCTATAAATCTTTATGGAAGGATGTCATTGATGCGCATAAAGCTGTAGACCCTTCAGGAGAGATAATTATGCAGGCCGCCATGGCTAATGGTACAAACTCAGATAGTAAACTGGGTCTTCAGAATGGCACGAGAATTAATGGTGTTGGCGGTGCGCTTGGCAACGTTTTGCCTACTTATTTTTACCAGTTCGATTCCACCGATGTGAGAAGGGATGTAACCATTGTTCCTTTTGAAGTGGTACGTGATCTTTACGGAAGAGGTCATGCCAGTAACAGTATTTATGATGGTAAGTTCAGAAGAGATTGGGTAACAGGTCCAAGTTTTTACTTCAGTTCAGGAGCTACTACCGGCACTAACCCTGTAACAACCACTCCGGCTTCTAATGCTTCGCTGCAAAACATGCAGCTAAACTGGCCAATGATACGGTTTTCCGATGTACTGCTCATGTTTGCAGAAGCTGATAATGAAATTAATAACGGACCTTCTGCTGCAGCCATAGCAGCTTTCAGAGAGGTAAGCCAAAGAGGCCATGGTGGAAATGCTGCATTGGTTCCTGCAGTACCCACTGACAAAGATGGATTTTTCAAATTAATAGTAAAAGAACGATCACTGGAATTCGGCGGAGAAGGAATCCGTAAATATGATCTCATCAGGTGGAACCTGTTAGGTACTGCCTTAGCCGAAACTAAAGCAAATTTAGCAAAAATGGCAGCAGGTACTGCAATGACCGCTTATTCTTATATGTCTTCTCCACCTTCTTATACTTTAACTGCCAACCTGCCAAGGCAAATGTATTATTATCAAAATGCAATTGCTGAAGATGGTAAAATCTGGGCTAATTCATTTTATCAGCCAACGCCGGCAACAGCACCCCCCGATATTACTAATGGCAATGTTCTGCTTACTACCACCAACAGAACTAACTGGGTTGCCAATGCTAATATTACAACCACCTATGTAAACTATTACGCTAATGGTTTTGTGACCGGGAGAAGCGAGTTGTTCCCGATTCCACAGGCTTCTATCGACGCCAACAATAATTTAAGGCCCCAAAATCCGGGATATTAAATAGGCAAGTCTTAGAAAAAGAGAGGGGCTGTCTCTGATTATGGAGACAGCCCCTCTCTTTATTTGAAATGTATTATAGGGTCTTCCTGAAATTATAGAATTCAACAGCAGTAAGGGTTATGTGGAAAAGTGGAAAACAAAAAGCCCCAAAAAGACACAAAAGTGTTCAAATTTGGGGCAGACAAAATTTCCGCTTCAAATGTACCAAAACTTATTATTTGAGCAACCTGCTGAGATAAAATTTGCTGCTTTTTACTCTACAGAATTAGGTCAGTTACATCGATCCGTACCCTTCGATGCATTAGCCAAACAAATTCCTCCACCAGCCAGTCTGCCTTATGGCAAAGGTTGCAAGCCCTGGTTTGATCTGAAAGGCGGTATTGCTCTTCAGATACTAAAGTCCTACCTGCGATGCAGCGATGCTATGTTAGTACAACACATCAATGGCAATTGGATGATGCAAATATTCTGCGGCATACAGCTAAGAGGTACAGAACAGATCAAAGACAAAGACATTGCAGGAAGATGGCGTAAGTATATTGGCGATCACCTTAATATTGATAAGCTGCAACTGGCATGTGTGGAACATTGGAAGCCCTATATGCAAGACGTGCAGGCCGGTCTTTGCGATGCCACTGTTTATGAGAGTTATATATCCTATCCTACCGATGCCAAACTAATCTGGAAGGCTTGTACCAATGTGTTTAAAATGCTTAAGGATGTTCGCAAAGGTTTAAAGATAAGAGTGAGCCGCAGCAATCACTCCAAACGCCACCAGGAGTACCTGGCTATTGCCAAAAGCAAAAAGAAGAGCAGGCGCAAAAGCAAAAAGCTATGCAGGTCACTGCTCAAATACCTTCAACGCCTCCAAAAGCAGTTAGGATACTTACTGGAAAAACACAAAAGAACAATTCGTTTAAGCAACAGGCAATATAAGCGTCTTGCCACTATCACCAGGCTAAAAGAGCAGCAATGGCAAATACACTTCGGCAATCAAAGCACCGTACCAGCAAGGATAGTATCACTGCACAAGCCCTATGTAAGGCCTATCCTTAGAGGTAAGGAAGTAAAGCCGGTAGAGTTTGGCGCCAAAGTAAATATGCTGCAGGTAGATGGTATCAACTTCATAGAGCATATCAGCTTCGACAATTTCAATGAAGGCACCTGCTTAAAGAGCACCATTGAGATGCAGGAAAGATATTTTGGCAAATGCCACCAAATGGGAGCTGATGCTATCTATGCCACCAATGCAAACAGAACATATTGCACCCAAAATAACATTGCCACCAGCTTTGTACAAAAAGGCAAAGAGGGTAAAGATAAAGAACAAAAGAGCCAGATGCGCAGCCTGCTTGGCAAGGCAAGGAGCACCGTGCTTGAGGGGAGCTTTGGTAATGAAAAGAACCATTATCAAATGGACAAGATAAAGGCTAAGACAGAAGAGACTGAAAAAGTATGGATATTCTTCAGCCTGCTTACAAGCAATGCAAAACAGATAGCCAAACGAATGGAGCATCGAACGGCACAAAAAAAACAAGCTGCATAACTGCCCCGCAGACTACTGATTACTAATACTCATGGGAGAGGTATGCCTGCCCCTCAGCAAAAAGCAGAAAAATGAAATAAAAATGAAGATAAAGTTCAATATCCTCTGAAAAGTGGCAGTGCCAGGTTACCACCACTTCAGTTTCTAACTGACTTTTTTAAAATTCAAAGCAATTTTCAGGAAGACCCTATTATAGAGCCCTGTTAAGCAATCCTACAACGGGCTGCTTAAAAAGCTGATACAAGTAGAATAGACCTAACAACAATCACTTCAGCATTGCAGAGCCCTGCAGTTGTGTCAACTATAGTTTTTTTCTGACTGGTTGGGGCGTGCTCCCAAGCTACGCAAGGGTCGGGCTATTCGCTGCAAGTCCTCACTACGATACGTTTCACTTCGCTTCGTTGCGGGCTTTTCACTTCTATCCCTCACGCACCTGCATTTGGCACAACTGTATTGTGAACAAGAGGCAAAAATAAAAGGGAATTATATGAAAAACTTTCATTTTCATATAACCCCCTTTAAAATATTTAAAATACTGAACCTGCCGGGAACAACGATTTACCGGCATCAGGTGCTATGATGTTGCAGTTTTCTTATAATTTTTGGCTTCTTCTATTTCTCCGTCTTCTACTCTTACTACAATGAGATTCTTATTGTCTTCAAGGTTTACAATCCATATTATTCTGTCGGATTCACGCACTGAGATGGCTTTAACAATATTGTAATCAACATAGGCGCTTTTTATCTGCCTTCTGATTTCAGCAGGCAGGTGCTTTTCTGAACCATAACTTATGTTATAAATCAGCGTTCCTCTTTTGTTAAATAATGCACTCTGCTCCTGGTCTTCCATAATAAACTTTGCCAAATAATCTTTACTGATCTTAAACCATCTTATGTCCTGTGCGTTCTTGAAAGAATTTTCAAAAGCCTTCCATACCCTTTCATTTACTGTTACCCTTGTACCTGTAACTGTAACTGCCGGCAGGTCTGTTAATGTATCTTTTCTCTGCTGGGCAAACAAGCTATTGCTTACAAGCAGGGTAAATAAAAGAAATCCGCAAAAACGGGAGATAAATTGAATTTTCATAAATTAAATTTTGGGCTTTTTTTTAGATTGAGGACACTATTGGATGTAAATATACTTCAAATAATATTTTTCAGAAAAAGAAAACACGGGATAATTTTTCGGGCATAGTTTTTTAAAAATTTAAAAGGTTCACGCCACAGTTCAGCTATGTGAGGCCTTGCTGATGTATGTTTAGATGTCTGTTAAGTAAGAAGCCAAACAAACAGTCCTGCAGTTGAAAAGTATTTTACCGTTGAAGGGCTGCCGGATAAAAGCGAAAAACCCGCTGAAGCCTTGTGCAGGGGTTTGTGGCGGATTTGCAGCGTATAGCCGGAACAGCAGTTGAGCCATTCAACTACTGCCGAAAGTCCCTGAAATAAATTTTTTCGCTATTTTTCCTCCATTAAATAAATCGCCCTGTTACTGCTTTATATCTGTATTGCTGGCAAAAGCGATCTTTTTGCTGTCGGGCGACCAGCAGGGAGTGTTGATACTGCCTTGCCCTCCGTATAAATAAGCAATTATTTTTGCCTGTCCCCCTGAAGCGGGCATCAAACGCAGGTACACTTGTTTGTACGACGGGTGGCCTGCTGATGTTACCTCGTCTTTTGAATAAGACAAGAATACAACCCATTTGCCATCAGGCGACACATGTGGAAACCAGTCGTGGAATTCACCGGTTGACAATGCTTCCTGGTTACTGCCGTCGGGTCTCATGCGCCAGATAAGCATGGTACCGGTACGGTTCGAATTAAAATAGATATACTTGCCATCAGGAGTATATTCAGGAGAGTCGTCATAGCCCCTTGCATTGGTAAGACGGATCTCCTTACCGCCATTAGCCGGTATTTTGTAAACGTCGAATTCACTTTCCAGCACAGTGGGATCCGAAGCTTGGAATTCACGTGACTTGAAGTCGCGGCC
>JADMIO011020101.1_pt1 | contig 11826 bp, 8 predicted proteins | sample 8958161 | NCBI WGS metagenome assembly JADMIO01 (sample SAMN16585339, study PRJNA669376) | soil metagenome | isolation source: Crop rotation soil | place: USA: Cullars Rotation, Alabama | collected 2011
TGAATAGATGAACTTGTGATGTATATATTGGAGATGGTATGGCAGAAGATGGGTGCGGCACATGTGGTACGAAATATTGATGTGCATTGCCAAGAAGCAAATGTTGAGCAGTAGGTAGTTGACGTGGATGTCGCTGGCTGTTTTTCGTGCTTTTTTTGCTGATTTTGGCGTTTTGCGTTTGGCCTGATGCTTTATTTTTGTTTCTGGTGTTTGTTGGTAATTTATACGATGAATACCATTTCCAAAAGTTATTTCTCCATACTCCAATACATAGGTAAGCTGTGCTTTTCTGGTGTTGTAAATGTTGTTTTCCTTTGGTACAAACAAAATTGAATTCAAAAACATTATTTTTCTAATGGAGGTTTTTTCTGTTTTAATTTGAAAATATCTTGCAAATCTCCATACAAGATGATTTTGTTGGTAATATTGTCAATGCATCGGTACAAAAATAATACATTGTCATCTTGATCAATATTGATGAGGCGAACATTCACTGGCCTATCCTTCTCAACACGACCTTAATGTAATTAGGTAAGGAGACGTGCAGGCATAATAGTTACTGAAGCATTAAGTGTAAATTTAACGTATTAGAAGTCTTCGTTGCTGGAGAGAATTTACAAGAGTGTAGAACGTACCTTCAACATCTATAATATTTGATTTTTCTTCATCTACAGGAAACTCCGTCGGCAATGTAATTTTCCGATTGAAGTCGTTAAAAATCTGTCGGTGTAGGTGTTTACGTTGGTGTAGGTGTTGACGTTGGTGTTGGTATTGATGTTGGTGTAGGTGTTGATGTTGGTGTAGGTATTGATGTTGGTGTTGGTTCCAGAATTCACTCCGAGATAAGTACACTCTTGGTTGCGCTTGGTCATTAATGGCAGAACGACGGTTTTCCAAATTTTCTTGCAAGGACTTCACAATTTGCAGAGATCCAATTCCAGGATTCTGAGTCACATGGTGGGAGTTCGTTCCTGTTGTATTATAGTAGAAACCAGGGGTTGAAGTTGAGTTTAAACATTGAACTTCATAGAAGGAGGGCTATGGACAAACGTGCAATGTTTTGGACGAGGGTGTGGTCGTGCGCACAGTACTGCTATCTAAGGACCCTTGAAAAGAGAGAGAAGCAGGATAATGTACAGAGGAAAGCGAAGAGGATGAAGGAGGGAAGAACGTAGGAATGTACCAATCGAAGTGATCATTCCACCACCGTCCTTCTGCAACATGACCATTCGCGAATATCATTTTCCCACATCCGTGACGTTTGCCACCAGCACAATCTCCTTCATAAACATCTCCGTTTGGATAGGTAATGCTACTTTTTTCGACGAAGATGGATTCGAACCATTTGCCCTTTTTGATTTCCCCATTTGCACAGATCAAAGTTCCCGTTCCACTACATTGGTCTTCTTGCCACAAACCTTCATATATGTCGCCATTTTTCCATACCATCCTCCCCTCTCCACATCGGCAGTTATTCCACCACCTGCCTGCATAAACATCTCCATTTGACCTAGCCATTATGCCTTGGCCACACCGACTGTCAAACTTCCATTCTCCGATATAAACGTCACCGTTGGCCCAAATCATCTTTCCTTCTTTTCCTACTCGCTCCTCTCCAGCTACATATCCTTCATAGACATCTCCATTTAGATATGTTTTCTTCTTTTTTTCTGCATAGATATCTCTGTACGAAAAGCCTGCTTTTACTGTATTATCGCTGCAAATCAAAGTTCATTTGCCGTCACGTTTGTCGGAATTCCATTCGCCATCATAAATATCGCCACTTTTCCATAACATTGTTCCACGACCGCAACGATCCGTCAACCAATTACCATAGTATGTGTCACCATTTGACCATAACATTTGTCCTATTCCCCACATATAGTCGCCATCCCTGATATACATCACCGTTTGCCCACATCATTTTTCCGAACCCCGTGCGTTTGTTCTTATCATCCAATATTCCTTCATAAACATCACCGTTAGGATAGATTTTTCTTGTCATTAGGAGTTCATTGTGAATCTTCGTGGGCATTTTTACTTTTTCAATAAAAGACTTCCCCATGTTGATAATATCGTCCAACGTCAGTTGTTCGGTCACTGTTGATTGTACAGACCCATCCTTATTAATACTTGTTGGGAGCATTGTTTTGCTGTTAACAACATCTGTGCTGAACTGTTCATTGATATTTTCACTGCTTTCTGAACCTCTACTTTCTTCGTCACTTTTTCCGTCATCTTCTTCGCGAGAATTCACTGAATTGGTGGTGCTATTTTCTCCAAAGTCTTCGTTTTCGAGCATGGCAACAATGTCATCGTTGTCCACAATAGCGTTTTCGAGATCGCCATCGTCAACATCGCTTTCAGATTCACTTTCCACAGACGATTCAGGTGTGGCTATAGAATTGCTATCATCACTACTAAGGCTAAGCGAGCTTTGAAAATCGAAATCCAAAAATGGGAATTTTCCGGAATCTGAGTAGCCACCGTTGGCTCCGCTACTGACAAATCGTAGTCTCCGTTACTTCCGTTACCGTTTCCATTTCCGTTTCCGTTTCCATTTCCGTTTCCGTTTCCATTTCCCTTTCCACTTCCGCCGTTTTCATTTTCATCTCCACGAGTTGAAATTATCATTTGGTTTTCGCAATTCTGGCAGAGTTGAATGTTAAATGTAGCAGTATAATCAGTGAACGAACGTAAAGAACGAAGAAGAACAAAACATGTTTCGTTTTCAATGAGTGGTCGTAATAGAGGGGGAATGGAACATGTTACTTGAATTCCAGGAAGAATTGATCCGTTATTCGGTACAGGAAATTGAACTCGTTTGAAATTTGTCCATTCTAAGGAATACGTAAGCTTTTTGGAAACGGTATTGCTGTCGCTTGTTTGTGTAAACATTACCTACTGTTGAGAATAGTCATTCAGTTTGGTGATCAATTCCTCCCATATCCAGTAATGACCAACCTCTTTGCCACAGCTGTGGAGTAAGAGCACCAATATTTTGTTGTGAAATTAAAGTAGCATATTGTGTGTCACACCATTGCTTAATTTCATAAGGCAAATTGCTGTTGTCTGGGATGCTCTGGTCTGTTCCTGACTGCGTAACAGAGAAACAACAGGGGTTCTAAACAGTATACCTAAGTTAATTCCAGCTTGTACAGTTACAAACAGCTGTTATTTGGCCAAGAGAGTACTTCTTTGAAGTAAGGAGCAGTAAGTTCAATATTGATTGGGAGGCGGTTTCCTGAGGTTGTGTCACGTATTTCAGCTGGGAATGAATGTCTGGAGCCTTGAACACGCACAAGACCACCTGGTAATGTTAGTGTTACCACATATGTACTAAGTTCATTTCTGTCCTCATACCACTTTTGTTTGCCTCTTTGACAATTCTAATCAACTCATTTTCATTGGCTGGTCGTGTGGCATTAGGGCCTTGGATTTCAGTGCCAATGACTCTGTACCCTGACCGTATGTATTTAAGAATTTCCACAGCTGCCATGAGGAAATCCTGCCCCAGCTCACCTTCCGTGAAAGATGTACCAAATACTGTAGCTAGTTGCTCTAACTTTGGGACAACATGTGAAGGTATCTTAAGGGTGTATTATTTCAAGCATTTTGAAAAGAAAGTCTTTCAGGTCTGGATTTTTGTTTTGCACTGTTTGCTTAATCAAATAGAGAACTTGTTCCTCCGCCACCTGAAATCCAGGTCAGGAGATTGTCGTTGTTAGAAAGAGTTCATTTCATCTTTTTGCAAGTCTGCACTAAGCACCAAGTGGGTGAATTATGTGGCTAGAAATGCTACACAAACTACACACTCTTGTCAAAAAATTTGCGTTCCAATCGATGGCTGTATTACTGCTAAGCATTACACACTGTCACCTGTTCTGTGGTGGAGTTCAGTAGCTTATTATGCATGTAAAGTCCCTTCTTTCCAAACTTTAGTTATTTGCGGCATACTGGAAAAACTTCTGGTCTTATTCTCATGGAAAATGTTTGGAAAAGACAAGGACCAATAGTTATAAGATTAAGTGAAATCCCAATCTCTGGCGATATTATATTATGTAGCGAAGAGGAATGTTTTGACGTGGTTCCCAGTGCGAGAAATATTCACTGGCAATTAATTTGGAGGCGGAAACTTTCATGGCTTGGTTGCGTTTAAACTGCACTCGCATCCATTCAACATTGAGCCTAACTACTCTTCTGTTATTACGACTGATGTTTTCTCCCCAATTTCTGTTTATGGTTCTACCATAAAATTGAATGGAAAAGAAAATTCTACAAGATCAAATAATTTTCGTTTAACATTTCCAAGTTGTTAGGTAATTGTAGTTATGAGCCAAATAATACAAATAATCTTTTAGTTGTGGCTTCAAATTGTGATGTCTCAAACAAACCATAAAATGTTGTTGGGTAAGACAAACAATTAAAAAAATAACAATAGCTGCACAGGCTATTCCAATAATAGCTCGACTTCTAAAAAATCTATTGGTCATTTCTGGACGGACGTAGTAAGTCAACATAATGATGAATTTCAGCTTGACATCCTCCAAAAATTGTTTCAATAATGATAGTTTTAAAACGCTTCTGGCTGAAAGACTGGAGGAATGACCTTTATAACAAACGGTTTGTACGCTTTTGAAGCGTCTATGATCCAACCACTCCAACTTTGGCTGAGAAAATCTGTGTACTGATTTTATTTCGCGCAGAGTTTACAGACTTGTCATGCTGAAGCTATCTCGCCGGCACCGAAACACGCGTGCTTGTACTTACCGACCGGTAACGCGTAGAAAGTTCGCCGATGACACAAAATCTTCCAAAGACCAGAAATCATTTAACGTTCTAGACTACCTAAGTAGTCTCCTCGCTAAACCGCCTACAACTCCACCAGTAACTACTCCAAGCAAGAAGGAAGCAGGCACAGATAATTTGGTATCCAACTTCCAACCTCCCACAATTGATTCTCCAGAGCAAACACTACCACCGCCACCACCACCACCACCTCCAGTATTTGACACTGTTCTCACAGATGCTCTTACCAAATCTCTTGATGAATCAGAAAACCAAGACACACCTCCCTTTGATAAAGAAGCTGATGCACAACTGGATGAAGATGAGGTTGACATTGTCTTTAATAGGCTTCAAGCAAATCGTAATCTTGATTTTCATGATGGACCTGCTCCTGGACTTGGTGACAAAGAATTGGACATGGACATTGAAGATTATGCTAAAGCTCTCCCCAAAACACCTGACATTTCTGAGATTTCAGGAGTTCGTTCAGCAAATGAAGAAGTAGATCATCGGAGAAAGGAGATGAGAAAAGCTCTTAAAGTGCAAAGACAAAACTTCAAAAGGGACCTCAAAACTCTTGAACAGCTAAAAGGTAGGTCTGACTGACTGACTGACTGACTGACTGACTGACTGACTGACTGACTGACAAGCAATTCATGCTGAAATTGCATCTGAAATGATGAACACAAAGACTACAAGTGATTACTCTTTGTTCCACAGAAAGCATTTTACAGCTATGCAACTGCAAAGAATGGGCTATTTTGGTCCTGTATCTACAGTTGGAGGATTTCTAAATCAACTTTACTCTGAATATCTACAATTAGATGCATACCTGTTGAAAATACAGTACATATTCAAGTCTGCCAGACAAATGGAGGTCTTTGGTATGTGTAATTAACTAGCTGAATAGTGGTGATAGTAGTGGTAGTAGCAGTGCAAAAAAATCACCAAGTAACTCCTAACATTTCAATTAGTTCTCCTACCTGAATTTAAAAAGCGCCTTTCACTACTTGGGCTTTCAACACAAGGAGATTATGTTGCATGCCGTAACCGATTTTACATGCATGTTTTTAATGAACTCCCCCACCCCAAAAGAGCCCTGCCACGTGTTGTTCTTGATGCAAAGAATATCAAAACAAATCTAGGGAATAAAATAACCAAGCAGTTTTACCAGAAAATTCTTGAAATGGCTCATGGACCAAACAATGTTATTCCTGGTGACTACCGCGATCCAGATTTCAGAAAGAGATTAAAATTCTTCAAAGAAAATTTCCAAGGTGATCCAGCTTTGTACAAGGAACTGTATGAAACCAGTATGAGTGAAAGTTACCTGTTGGAGAATGTTTATGCCCCTCCTGACACTTCTGAAATTCACGATCTGCTCACATTCAACGCAAATGCTGACCATGATGAATTGGAAAAGGACATCTTTGGACAAACTGAGATGGATATACAAGATGATATGGACGAACTTATGTCAACTCCTGAAAAAGCTGAAGGTGAAGGTGAAGGTGAAGTTCAAGGTGAAGCTGATGACAAAGATGAATCAAATATTAATTCTCGCTATCAAAGTTTGAAACTAGATCTAATGGAAGAAATGGCACTGCAGATGGATAAAGAACGTCATTCATATATAAAGTTCGACCAAGTATTGTCCGAAAAAAGAAAACATGAAAGACTTTACAAGAATTATATACCACCACTAGATGAGCTCATCATTGGGTCACAAGAAAAACAAGCTGAGGATCCCGAGGCACCAATCGATTTCAAACAAGACCAAATAGGCGAGCAGTTTTCGTCAGTGCTTCATAAAATTATTGACGGAGGAAAAAATCGCTATGATTCATCTGAAAGAATCAAACATCTCCAAGCTAATGTAGCAATGTCATATAACACAGCAGAAGATGCTCTCCGTTCTCCAGAGCCACTTGTTTTAGGAGCCAAAGCTGTCCTGGATGCCGAAAATGACGAGAAGATGGACAGTGAAATGAGTATCGAGCAACTCTACTTCGAAGAGCGTGAACGGAACATAGACAAAGCAGGTGCAATTCAACACGAAACTACCATTCCTTTACCCCATGTACTACTACTAGATGATAAGGAATCCAAGCTTGATGCAAGCAAGGTAAAAGAGCAAGGACCAGAAGTACGAGAAGAAGCAGACGAAGACGTGGACCTTCAAGAAGCACTGAAACGTGTCAAAGCAGAGTGGGATAGTAAAGGGGAAAAGGATGTCTTTGATGAGATAGCGTTCCAGCGTTCCTACAAGCTTACACAGAAAATGGTACAAGAGTCACAACGTGATTATTTGCGCTACAAGCAAAAACAACACGCAGAACTTGAGGAACAACCAGAGCCGTTTGAAATAGAGAAACTACACCCGAAAGTTGAAGAATGGATGCAAGCTGTAATGGCAAAAAAACCAGGCCAACCTCAAACACCCAAAGAAGTCAGACTACGCAAAGAAATAAGTAAAGACTTGAAGAAAAAGGAAAAAGAAAAAAGAAAAGAAGTTCGAGCAAAGAAAAAGCGTGCAGGCTTGTAAGCCTCAGAAATAAAATCTGAATCTTTTTTACGTAAAAAAGCACAATGTCGGATCCGGACGAGCTACGACTCCAACGACACATAGATAGAAGCGCAACTAGGAATAAGCCCACTCACACAAGAGTGCCATCAGAACCGATGAAATTTAACGCTCAGGAGGAGCCTAAATATGCCGCACAAACGACTAGAGCGCCACCAAGCACAGGGGAGCATAAGGCAACCGATTATTCGTACGTTAGACACTCGGACTCGAAGGTTTGTTCGGTATTTGCGCTTCTTTTTCGCCTAGGCGGCTGTTGCTCCTAAGTCTGTTTTGACGACCTCTGAAGCAGACAAAGAAGAGATGAGACTGATGAAAAGTATTGGTCTTTCGGAAGCGGAACAAGCTGAAGTTGGATACAATCCAGGTAATATTTTTTGAATCAAATATAAATTGGTAAATGTTTGAGCGTCAAATGATGTTCACTTGAATAGGTGGATGGCAAGTGCAGAAACAGGAACAACTCGAAAGAAAAGCGAAGGCTACATCTCCAACATCAACAGGAAACTCGAGTATGGCTCAGAAAACGTCAACCCCATCAACTTCTACAACAGTAGGAGCTGGAAATGCACAGAGTAAGGCATCCACAACTACTTCAAGTTATTCTCCTGCATCAGATGATGTCAAAGAGGAGGATCGTTTGCTTAAAACATTACGACGTGGTATTCAATTTTAATTGTTTATCATTTGAACATGACATGGTTGACCTCTCATAGGTGGAGTTCCTGCGGCAGAAACTAAACCAAACCCCAGGTCTCTATCTAGTTCTAACCCTGCAACAATTCCTGTGTACCTGGAACCAGTAAAAGTAACAGCCTTTGAGTCAACTACCCAAACAAAACAAAAACCTCAAGAGGTTGACCAACTTCGCACTGGAGTCTCAGCGCCCTCTGTTGCTACCAAATATCCTCCAAGTGGCCAAGTCGTTGGGACATTACAAGAGTTGAATGCTACGAAATCTAAATTGGATAAACCGATCAAAACGAACTGCATTGCTTCTGATTTCCTCTCCATATTGCCAACAGTAATGCAAATTGTTCCTACTATCAAACAAGACCTACACGTGTCGTTGGATGTGAATCGATGGAGCCAGGCTGTTCTTTCGTTTTCAAATCGTGTTTTTAATGAGATACAATCTCTTCCAGTCAGAAAAGAAAGTTTGGGTCTAGATTCCAAGCTCGCAGACCAAGTTGTAGGGCTGGTATCAGAACTAACACTAGAAGCTATCAATTTTGTAAAGCAGCTGGAGTATGTTCTGCTGACTTTATTCATATTCTCAGGGACAATGGTGCTTTTCAACCAGATGGGAATTCAATAACTTCATCAGAAAGTTTAGATAAACGCAAAAAAGGATGGAATGCTGCGGTCGATTCGATGGTGCACAACTTAAATGCTACTCTATCTATGGCAATGACAAATGAAGAGAAGTATGTTTAGTGGACTGCCTTCTAATCTTTTCAAAGAAAAGAAAGGCAATATAGACAACTTTCTTGGGCCATAATCAGGGTATCCAGCCAAGCGAACAATATTGTGGATCATCTCAATTTAGTACTTTCTGACGAAGCAAGCTTGGACGGCGATTTCATCACTGACAGTTTGGGTGTAGTAACTCAAATCATTGACACGTTAGTGGAAGAAGTGGAAGGCAATTCACAAGAACTTGTTGTAAAAGTAGCAAAAGAGCTGTTACAGGTGTGACCTAGTTTAGTTGCAAAATCTAACTCGTGCGAGGCTGGTGTACAAGCTGTGAAAGCCAAAGGCAAGGACAAGCCTGTTTTTGCTGCTCTTCAGAAAGCTTTGTTTACTGTCACGGACACCCTGGTGAAGCAAAGGAGGGTTTACTAACTGGGGAATAAACTTTTGCAATTCATTGATGCACACTGACCACGAGGTTGACAGCGTACACAAAGAAGAAGACCCTGAATGGCTGGTGGCGGTGAGGCACTCTTTAACGTGTGGTACTAGAAGAGAATCGGGGTGTACGTTGGAAGAAATAACTGACGAATTGACTCCAATACTGGCTGCAACACCTACAAGCGATTCAAAGGCAATCCTTTTTCTTGAAGAAGAGGCACACAAAGCCAAAGACACCAAGAAGACTGTAGTGTGGAACAAGTGCGTTAAGGCCGTAACGGACATTCTTTGCTTTTCACAAAACGCTGTTGATCTTAGCAAGGAAGTCAAGATGTACTGGGGATGGATAACTCAGGTACGAAAGGCACCACCTCCCTTGACTCCTGTAGTTAGAAGTAGGGGTTGCATGTGAGTGTATGGTTCAGCTGTGCGTTAGCGCCAAAGAACCAAGACTCCGAGTGGGAGGTTTCAAAGGAATAACTGCCCTTGTAAACAAAAGGACGACAGAGGTATGACGTTTGTGCTTGTGTCGACACTGGCATTTTAGGTTTGTACAGAGCTGGCCAAAAACTGGAGCATAAGTCTCTTAACGATATTGCGAGGTCTTGCTAATAGAATATACACTCTCAACGACAATGAAATATGGTGGATTGGGAGATTGTGTGCTCTGTTCAAGCTAATCGCGTAAGTAATTTGCTTTTATTTTCATTATTTCAAGAAATGAACTCCAGCCTGATGAAGATCTCTCGATAAAATTAATTCCACAAGTAGTACCAGAAATTCTCAACATTATAGACAGATTAACTGGTTGGTCTCCGCCAAGGAGTATCAATGACAAGTACAGTCGCATTCAAGAAGATTGCATTTTTTTGCTTTCTAATTTTTGTGGCAGTAGTATCAATACTCAAAACGAGCTTGCGAAATACAGCCCAGTGAAATTCTTATTTCCGTTAGTGGATTCTCGTGATGCGAAAATTGCCTCAGCTGCTTGGCACTCTGTAAATTGGGCGATTATTTCTGATGCTGGAAAATTAGAATTTATTAAAGTGGGGGGTTAGCTACTTGTAACTTATCATAATCTAAGTACTAATAGTTCTTAGGAGGTGAACGAATTTCGGCAGAGCTTGCCAAATCGCGACTGGTGTCACGAAACATAGTTTACATAGTAAGGAAGCTTGCAATGCTCCCCGAAACACGTAAAAAACTGATTTCAGAAGGAGCAATTCCGCACCTACTTAAACTCAAGCTAAACAACAAAAAAAACCGAGTAAAACCACTTTTTGTGTCTTCTTTGGCATTGGCCTTCATTGGGCTCGAAGCAGAAGAACCTCACCTCTCTATAATTAAATCTAGTGGATTGTATGAACATGTACTAGATTGTGTTAATCAGTTGTATCAACACTCTACCAAACGGTCACTCAAAGTCCTCTATGTGCAGCTCAATCACGCTCGATTGCTTATTGAAAGCAACAACTATTCAATTACTTGTTTTGGAACCTGGTGGGTGCTTCATCTTCTGTCTGGGCAAAAATTTGACAAGTACAAACGTGACTATCGAAAAATGGCTGTACGAGATCGTGTGGTCCCACTTTTGGTTGACATTGTGAAACACAGAAAGCCTGAAACAGTGTTCCTTTGTAAAATGGCTGTAGAATGTTTAGCAATTATCAGTGAAGACAGAGGACTCATTTTTTCTCTAGTAGAAAATGGCATTCTCAAAATTCTTCCTGAATTGAGTGATTGGACATGGCAGGTACTTGAATTTATTTTTTCTCCGTCTTTTCTTTTCTATTCTTTTCTTGCTTGCTTTTTTTTCGTTCAAATGTTTGATGTTCAATGTTCTAAGCTAGTACAGGGCAGTAAAGCAGGCCACACAACTCTTCATAATTTGCTGATCTCTCCTTCTATTTATTTAGGAGGAAAAGGATTAGACATATGTGTATCTCTAAAGAAATGGACCGAAATTTTCATTTGTAAAAACATAGACAAAGACGATGACTTTGTTACCTTATTACAATTAGCTGAAATGTATAATTTTGTCCACATCAAAATGTACATACTGTCGCTCCTCTACAATGACTTTCGGACCATACCTCAGACGGATTTACAAATCAATGGAGGCGAGGATGCAACATCTTCAAATTACGTTTCAACATCAACAACTACAATAACAACAACACCAAGCAGCAGCGAGCAAGAAATCCCTCCCCCCATGGTCGTTGTTGCTGGATTTCTCCATACTTTAGTCAACAATGAACGACCACCGGAAGACCCAGAAAAAGGCCAACAGCCAGAACCAGAACTAGAGGTGGATCTAGAACCACAACCAAAACCAAAATCAGAATCTGAATCTGCACAAGATACAAGCCAAATGAACATTGAACTTCCAAAAAGTGAGAACAGTGGCAAAGGTAATCATAATGATGATGGTGTTAAACCACCAACAACATCTAAAGCAACAACAAGGCACAAATGGTTCACAGAAGATGACTTTGCAGTAATAACTGACCAAACACTACGCGACCAAGTTTTGGCAATTGTGCGCCACAACCACACTGTAAAAATTACACTACAAAAATTTCAAATGGCAAATGAGCCCC
>JADMIO011302044.1_pt1 | contig 11824 bp, 13 predicted proteins | sample 8958161 | NCBI WGS metagenome assembly JADMIO01 (sample SAMN16585339, study PRJNA669376) | soil metagenome | isolation source: Crop rotation soil | place: USA: Cullars Rotation, Alabama | collected 2011
GCCGCGGCGCTCCCCGACTGGGCCGCCGCCGTGCGCAAGTGGGCCGCCGCGCTCGACCGGTTCTCCGGGTAATCGGGTTGCGGCGGCTCGCCGGCTAGCGCTTCACCCCGGGGCGCGTCTTGTCCGGATGGTCGGCGCTCATCACCGCCCGGAACACCAGGACGGGAATGGAAGAGCGGTGCAGGACCTTGGTCGCCTCGCTGCCGACGAGCAGGGAAACGAGGCCCTTGCGGTAACGCTCGGTCATCACGATCAGGTCGCAGCTCCTCTCGTTAGCCGCGTTGATGATGGCATCGAAGGGCCGCGAGTTCGTCACGATCAGGGTATCGCACGCGACGCCCTCCGCTTCCGCCGATTTCCTGACGACATCGAGGAAGGTGGCGGCACGGTCGCGCGCCTCTCCGTCCATCTTGCCCGTCAGCGCCGGATCGAGCGCGGTGTCGTCCGACATGGTCATGCTGTAATCGGGAACGACATGGATGCCGGTCACCCTCGCCCCGCACAGCTTCGCAAGCTCGATACCGCGCTTGATCGCGCCGGCCGAATGGTCCGATCCGTCCGTCGGCATCAGGATGTGCTTGAACATGACTCCTCCTTGTGGCATCAGTTACCGGATCCCCGCGGGCGGCTCAACATTCCGCCCCCGCCCAGCATCAGGCCGTTTATCCAGAATACCGCAGACAGGCCCAGCGCGGAGGCGAGCGACCCGAACAGCACCGGGCCGACGAGTCGCGTGAGATGGTTGACCGTCATGCGCAGGCCCAGCGCCTCCCCCGAACGGCCCGCCGCGGACTTGCTGAACATCTGCATGGTCACGATCGGCTGGCCGCAGCCCATCCCGAGGCCGAAAACGAAGGCAATCAGGCCGAGCAGAGTCCCGTTGGTGACGAACGGAACCAGCGAGAAGGCCAGGGCGCCGACGCAGAACGCCCCGGTCAGGACCGTGTTCTCCCGGTACTTCGCGATGAGGCGCGGCAGGGCCGAGCGCACGACGAACGCCGCGGCCGAATTCATCGCCAGCACGATCCCGATCGCGGACGCCGACAGGCCGACGCCGTGGCCATACACGGGGAGGTAGAACTGGAAGAGATCCTGGCCCGACTGCAGCAGGCTGCTGGTGGCGAGCGTCCGCGCCATGCCGCCGCTGCCGATCATTTCGCGCACGCCGCCGCCCCCGCGCCCGGCGCGCGCCGTCCCTCCGGGCAGCCTTCCGCCCCACACCGTCAGCATCCCGAGCGGCAGGAGCGCGAGGAGCGCTATGGGGAGCCAGGCTGCGCCGTGGCCCAGGTGCTCCATGGAATAGCCGGCGATGAGCGGGCCGGTCAGGCTGCCGACCGAATTGCTGAGGCTGTAGTTGCTGAAGCTCCGCGTGCGGTTTTCGGGGCTGCTCAGCAGGCCGACCAGGTTCTGGAGCGAGACGTTGTAGATCGCGAGCGAAATCCCGTTCAGGGCGGCCGCGACGAAGATCGAGGCGAAGCCGGGGACGAAATACGGAATCAGAATTCCCGCTCCGCCGCCCAGCGCGCCTGCCATGAGGAGCCAGCGGGAGCCGAAGCGGTCGGCGAGCCGGCCGGCCAGCCACGACAGCATGGCCGGGAACGCGGAAAAAGTCGCGGCGAGGAGCCCCACCGTCAGCGGCGAGGCGCCGAGCTGGAGCGCGTAGAGAACGAGCGCGACGCCCCGCCCGCATGCTGCTCATGTTGAGGACCGCCAGCGCCAGCGCGAAATTGATCGACATCGCCCGAGTTTAGCGCGGGCGCCGTCGTCTCCGGCAGCGCCCGGCTTGACGGTCGGGTAGCGCGTGCCTCATCCTCCGCTCGATACCAACAGAGGAGGAGATCATGAAGCGACTGTTTGCAGTTGTGGTGCTGGCATTCGCCGTGGCCGGTTGCGCGCATCACTTGCAGCGCGACGGGTGGACGACGCTCATCGACGGCGCGAACGGCATGGAGAACTGGGACATCCTCGGCGGCGGCAACTGGCGGGGAGCGGACGGCGCGATCCAGGCGGACAAGAGCTCCCAGAAAGGCGCGAGCATCCTGGTGTCGAAGAAGTCCTTCAAGGACTTCGAGCTCCACGTCGAGTTCTGGGCCGCGGAGAACACGAACAGCGGCGTCTACATACGCGCGCCCAACCCCAAGCAGGTCAACACGGCCTCGGGCGCGTACGAAGTGCAGATCTGGGACAACAACCCGAACAAGCTCTACGCGACCGGCAGCCTCGTGAACGTCGCGTCGGTGCCGCCCGTATACAAGGCCGGCGGCCGGTGGAACACGTTCGATATCTACGCCAGGGGTTCCGAGATCACGGTCAAGTTCAACGGCACGGTCACGGTCAGCACCCGGAACGACAAGTCGCTGGAAGGGCGGCTCGGAGTTCAGTTCAACGAGGGCCCGATCAAGGTCCGCAAGCTGGCCATCAGGGAGCTCTAGAAGCCGGTTCGAGCCGGGTGCGGTCGGCTATTCCGGCTTGATGCCCGCGTCGCGCGCGACCCTCACCCACCGCGCGACCTCCGACTTGTAGAAGGCGTCGAACTTCGCGCCCGCCCAGGCGCGCGGCTCGACGCCGTGCTCGAAGTAGCGCTGCCGCAGGTCGGGCGCCCCGAGCGCTTTCCCCACCGCGGCTTCGAGCCTGCCGACCAGCACGGCAGGCATTTTCGCCGGCCCGCACAGGCCGTACCATACCGTGACCTCGAAACCCGGATAGCCGGATTCGTCGAAGGTCGGGACTTCGGGCAGCTGCTCGTGGCGCTTCAGCGCCGTGATGGCTATCGCGCGCACCCTGCCGTTCTTGATGTTCTGCAGCTGCGTCGGGAAGTTGCTGAACTGGGTTTGTATCTCACCCGCGATCAGGTCGTTCACGCCCTGTACCGCGATCTTGTACGGGACGTGGATCAGGTTGATCTTCGCGAGCGACTTGAAGTACTCCATCGTAAGGTGCGGCGACAGGCCGATGCCCGATGACGCGTACTTCATCTTCCCCGGGTTGGCCTTCGCGTAGCTGACGAACTCCCCCAGCGTGCGCGCGGGAATGGAAAGGTTGACGATCAGGACGTTCGGCACCGCGCCATAGAGCGCGATGCGCGTGAAGTCACGTACAACGTCGAAGGGAAGGCGCGTGTGCATGGCCGGGCGTATCGCCTGGCCGATGCCGCAGTTGTACAAGGTATAGCCGTCCGGAGCGGAGCGCGCGACGACCTCCATGCCGATAATTCCACCCGCGCCGGGGCGATTGTCCACGACCACCTGCTGGCCGAGGATCTCCCCCATCTTGGAGGCGAAGATGCGCGCCGTGATGTCCGGCGCGCCGCCGGGCCCGACGCCGAGGATCAAGCGGACGGGACGCTCGGGATACTCCCCCGCCGCCGTCGGCAGTACGAAAAAAGCGGCGATCGTCGCGCCGATCGCCGCTTGCCGCTTCATCCTTCTTCCTTCCGCCTTCTTCCTACCGCGTTCAGGGAACGCGCTTCAGGTAGCTCTGGAACACGCCGACGTGGACGAACGCCGGGTCGGCGCCGCCGGGCCAGAGGTCCTCGGCGCGAAAGCGCACGTCGTAGGTCGGCTCGTCCTGCGCTTCCACGCCGTGCGCGTGCGCGTCGGGATACGGATAGGCCGGCGTCTCCCTCACGACGATGCCCACCTTGCCGCGTATGTAGCCCGGCATGCGGATGTGGCCCGGGACGTAGTCCTCCTTCACGCGGACGCGGTCGCCGGGGCGGAAGCGCTCGCGCTCGGGCGCGTTGGAGCGCCCCGGCGCGCTCGGCCGCGACAGCGGGAAAGTCCCGCCCGCCCGGCGCTCCAGCTCTTCCTGCGTCACCACCCCTTTCTCGACGCAGAGCGTCGCGAGCCCGGTCAGGGAGCGCTCGTAGTAGCTCGCCGAGAGATAGTGCACCGGCTCCATGCGCTCGATCGCGTGGCGGTACTCGTCCATGTTGATGACGCCGCGCTTCACCATCAGGCCCGTCATGGCGTTGACGCGCTTCTCCCACGGGGCGTGGTAGGTCTGCGCCTTCGGCGAATAGCGGATCTTTCCGAAGCCCTGTTTTCCGCCGAGGTCGTGCATGCCGTCCATTTCTCTACTCCTTCACAGCCGCGAGACGCCGATCATCGAATCCTTGGTGACGAGCTCCGCCAGCTTCTGCTCCGACCAGCCGACGGTGTGCGGCGGCTGCACGGGCAGCACCATGTAGCGGGTGTCCGCCGTCGTGTCCCACACCCGCACCTCCATTTCCGGCTGCAGGTCGAGCCCCATCTCGCGCAGCACGGTGCGGGACTCGCGCACCACGCGGGCGCGGTACTCGAAGTCCTTGTACCAGTCGGGCGGCATGCCGATGATGCTGAACGCCGTGCACGAGCACTGCGTGCACACGATCACGTTGTGCACCGTGGGCGTGTTCTCGAGGACCACGAGGTAGCGGTGGTGCGCGGGCATCGTGAGGCCCAGCTCGGCCACGGCGTCCTTGCCGTTTTCGAGCAGGCGCTTCCTGAAACCCGGATCCGTCCAGGCCTTTGCCACGACCCGCGCCCCGTTCTGCGGCAGCCAGTCCTGCTCGACCACCCGCGAGAAGTCGTCGATGTGCTCGCGGGCCTTCACGCCCTGCGCTTCCAGCGCGGCCTCGAGCGCTGCCGCTCGCTTCACCACCGGGGCGGGCGCCCCGCTTTCCTGATGTGTATCTGCCATGTCTGTTCTCCTGCTGTCAATCTTGCCCGTCTCGAAACCCCCAGATCGAAATCAGCCGCCGATGGACGCAGATTGACGCCGATCCAAAGCAGACCCGCTCCTTCGATGCCTTGCGGTTATCGGCGTGCATCGGCGTTTATCGGCGGCTTCAAAGGGGTCACAGCGCGAGCTTCAGTATCTCCGCCACGTCGTCCGCGCCCTTCACCGGCCGCGGGTTGGTCGAGATCGGGCCCGTGCCGTCGTACTGGCGCGCCAGCTCGGCAATGCGCTCCGGGCCGATGCCGATGTCCGCGAGCCGGGTCGGCAGTCCGAGCGACTTCACGAAGTCCCGCATCGCCTCGCACGCCCGCCCGCCCGGACGGCCGAGCTTTTCGGCGACCGGCTTCTGCCGCTCGGCGTTGACCGGCTCGTTCCACTGCAACGTGGCATGGAGCGAGATGCAGGACGTGATGCCGTGCGGCACGCCGGCGTAGCCGCCGAGGATGTAGCCGATGCCGTGGCTCGCGCCGTTCGGAACGAGCGCCGCGGGCGCCACCATCGTGAGCCACGCGGCGAGCTGGCAATTCAGCCGCGCATCCAGGTCGTCGGGCCGCGCCTTCACCTTCGGCATGTTGCCCGCGAGCATCGCCATCGCCTGCAGCGCCAGGCCTTCCGCGAGCGGATGCGGGCGCACCGAGCACCAGCGCTCCACGGCGTGGTCCATCGCGCGCATGCCGGTGGAGAGGAAGAGCTCCATCGGCGTCTCCAGGGTGGCGGCCGGATCCAGTATCACGGCGCCGGGCACCATCAGGGGATGGCGGAAGTGCATCTTGACCTTGCGCTGGACGTCGGTGATGCCCGCGCCTGCCGTGTATTCGGCGGCGGACAGCGTGGTCGGCACCGCGGTCATCCGGATCCGGTCGGAGGCAAGCTGCGCGAGGGAAGGCGAGCCGCGCTTCTGGGACAGCGTCGAGAGCGTGTCGACGTCGCGCACGTCGCGCCACAGCGCGATCTGCATGGTCTTGGTCGCATCGATCACCGAACCGCCGCCGACGGCGAGCAGGTGGTCGGCGCCCGCTTCGCGCGCGGCCGTCGCGCCGGCGACTACCGCTTCACGGGGCGAGTGGGCGCTGATCGCAGAGAACTTGCCCGCGCAGCGATCGCCCAGGGCCGAAGCGACTTCCCGGACGAGCCGCCCGTCGGTCAGCGATCGGGTGGTGGTGAGCAGCACGCGCTTCGCGCCGATGCGCTCGATCTCGCCCCGAACGGCCTCGGCCGCCGGTTTTCCGTGAATGACGCGCTCCTGCGCGGTCCATTCGAAGGTTTCGGTCAGCATTTCATTCCGTCATGCGTCATGGGTCATGCGTCATGCGTGTCACGCATCAATTCGTCGAGGGCACTATTACTGGAACCCATCTGAAAAACGGAATACGGACAGCATGAACAGGATGACAGGATGACAGGATGAGCACGATAAAGCGCAGACCATCTTGCAATCCTGTCCGTTCTTGTTTTCGAGCAGGCCTGAAAAGGTTCTAGCCTCTGCGGCCCAGCGGGCCGCGGAGGAGCTGTCCCGGCAGCGCGCCGGTGTGCTTGCCGTTGCGCAGCAGCACCTGGCCGTTCACGACCGTGGCCGCCACGCCGCGCGTGCGCTGCACGAGGCGGCGCGCGCCGGCCGGCAGGTCGTCCACGACCTCGGGCAGCTCGGCCATGATGGTGTCGGGGTCGAACACGACCAGATCGGCGGTCATGCCCTCGCGGATCAAGCCGCGGTCGTGGAAGCCCCAGAGGGTCGCCGGGACCAGGGTCAGCATGCGCACCGCCTGCTCCAGCGTGAACGCCTGCTTCGTGCGCACCCAGTGGTAGAGCAGGTGCGTCTGGAGGGAGGAATCCATGAGCTGGGTCACGTGCGCGCCCGAGTCGGAAAAGGTCGTGACCGTGCGCGGGTGGCGCATGATCTGGAGCGCGACGTCCTGGTCCTCGTTCGCCACGGGCTGCAGGAAGAAGAGATCGAGGTCCTTCGCGAGCGCGAGCTCGATCATGGTCTCGGCGGGGTGCTCGTTGCGCTCGCGCGCGACCTCCGCCACCGAGCGGTGCGGGCCTTCCACGGTGTCCAGCACGAAGAGCCGGTCGTAGTCGGCGAGCCGCGCCTCGGTGCCGAGCGGCCTGCGCCCGTCGCTCTCGCCGGAGGTCTCGACGAGCTTCGCCCGCAGGGCCGGGTCGCGCAGCTTCCGCTGCTGCTCATCGAGCGGCAGCTTGCGGATGTCTTTCCACACCGGCAGGTGGTCGAACGGCATCTGGGTCTTGAACGAGAGCAGCGCGGAGAGCGCCCGGCTGTGCACCTGCGCGAACATGCGCCCGCCCGCCGCGGCCGTTTCGTCGAGGAGGTCGAGATATTGCTTCCACGTGCCGGGCGAGTCGCGCCGGCTGAATACGCCGAAGGTAACCGGCCGCCCGGATTCGACGGCGAGGTCGCGCAGCCGCTCGTGCCACTCGCGCACGCCCGGATCGCCCGCCTTGCGGTCGACGCCCTCGCCGGCGTTCTCGAAGATGCCGGCGTTCAACTCCCCCATCACGTTCACCAGACGTCGCACCTCGCTCCACGGCGCGACGCGGCTCGCGACCGGGCGCCCCTCGGGCGTCTCGTGGCTCGGCGAGCGCGAGGAGGTAAAGCCCATCGCGCCGGCCTTGATCGACTCGCGGACGCAGTGCTCCATCTTCCTGAGATCGTCCTCGCTCGCCGGACCGTCGAACGCGCGCTCGCCCATCACGTAGGTGCGGATCGCCGAGTGGCCGACGTAGCCTGCGTAGTTGATGCCCTTCGGCAGCGCGTCCACCGCCTCCAGGAATTCGGGATAGGTCGTCCACGTCCACTTGATGCCCGCCTCCATCGCCGCCGGCGGGATGTCCTCGGCGCGCTGCAGGTTGCGCACGACGAGGTGCTTGTCCTGCTCCGCGCACGGCGCCAGCGTGAAGCCGCAATTGCCCATGACGACGGTGGTGATGCCGTGGTAGCACGAAGAGGTGCCGAGCGGATCCCAGAACACCTGCGCGTCCATGTGGGTGTGGCCGTCCACGAAGCCGGGCGCGACGACGTGGCCCTCGGCGTCGATCACCTCCCGCGCGTCCTCGCGGATGCGGCCGATCGCGGCGATCTGGCCGTTCCTGACGCCGACGTCCGCGCGATAGCGCGGCAGACCGGAACCATCTATCACCGTGCCGTTTTTCACTACGAGGTCGTAGGACATCCTGGGCCCCTCTGTCGGGATGAACGATAGGGGCATCCTGCACGCGCCACGGCGTTAACGCAAGCACGCGCCCGCCCGGCGCAGGCCGCCGCCCGCTGCCGTTCAGATTCCGGACCGGAAGAAGCGACTGCCGCCGCCGCTACCTTGCGGCGTAGCGGAGGGCGCCCACGGAGGACGCGACGGTCGAGTCGGTCTCGGGAAGTACGTAGACGATCACGCGGTTCGCGGCGAGGATGCTCCCGGCGGTGTCCGCCTCCGCCGTCGCGGGCCTCAACGCCTGCAACTCGCCCCGGGAATCGAACACGTAGAGCTCACCGTAGGTCTTGTCGACCACGACGAACGGCAATCCCGCGTTGTCGCCGGACGCGGCGACCCATTCGGCGATCTGTCCCGGCGCCGGTGATTCCCCGGCCGCTCCGGCGGCTTCGTTTCCAACGTAGCGAACGCCGATGCCGCCCGGGATACCGTCCGGCTCCGGCCCGAGCGCGAGCGGCGGCAGCAGCATCGAGCCTGCGATCAACGACCGGATCAGGATGGGAGCGGGCATCGGCAGCGACCGTAACGTGTCCGCACCATCATCGATCGCCGCGGCCATCCCGTCTGTCGGTGCGCGGCTGACAAGCTATACTCCCCGGGCGCACGGCGGAACGCCGTGCAGACAACAAGATATCGAGGAGAAGTCATGATCACATCTGCTGCGAAGCTCTGCGGCGCGCTCGCCATCGCCTGCGCCGCCGGCGCGGCTCACGCTCAGGCGCCCGCCGCTTATCCGAGCAAGACGATACGCATGGTGATCGCGCTTGCCCCCGGCGGCGGCGTGGACACCACCGGCCGCTTCATCGGCGCGAAGTTGAGCCAGCTATGGGGGCAATCCGTCATCTCCGACAACCGTCCCGGCGCGGGCGGCGCGCTCGCGGCGGAAATCGTGGCCAAGGCGCCTCCCGACGGGTATACCCTGCTCATGTCCTCATCAGGGCTCACGATAACGCCGAGCATCATGAAGCTGGGGTACGATCCCGTGAAGGATCTGGCGCCCGTCACGCTCGCGGTCATCTCGCCCGGGGTCATGGTGGTGCATCCGTCGGTCCCGGCGAAGAACGTGAAGGAGCTCGTCGCGTTCGCCAGGGCGCGGCCGGGCGAGCTCTTCTACTCGTCCTCCGGCCAGGGCTCGGGGCAGCATCTCGCGATGGCGATGTTCTGCCAGATGACCGGGCTCAGGATGACGCACGTGCCGTACAAGGGCACGGCGCCCAGCGTCACCGACGTCGTGGCAGGACGCATTGCGGTGACCATCGCGAGCGTCATCTCGACGCGCCCGATGTTCACCAGCGGGAAGCTCCGGGCGCTTGCCGTCGTGGGACCGAAGCGCACGCCGGCGCTTCCCGAGTACCCGACTGTGGCCGAGTCCGGCGTGCCCGGCTACGGCTTCGACAACTGGTATGCACTGTTCGCTCCGGGCGGAACCGACAAGGCCATTGTCGACAAATTGCAGGAGGCCGTGCATCGCATGCTGTTCGAGCCCGACACGCGCAAGATGCTGCTCGGCCAGGGGCTGGACGCGCTGGGCAGCTCGCCGGACGAATTCGCGAAGATGTACACGGGCGAGATCTCACGGTGGGCGAAGCTCGTAAAGGATATCGGGTTGCAGTCGAACTAGCGGTAAATAGGGGACAGACCAGGACAGACCACGTTTTCTGACCGATAGGCCCCACGAAACAGCAGAAAACGTGGTCTGTCCCCTATTTACATCGGCGTCAATCTGCGTCTATCGGCGGCTGAGTTCATGTTCTTTTTTTGAGTGCTACCCATGAAAGTCTGGGTTCCGATACCGATTCCGCCGCAGGCCCCTACGCAGGAAGGCATGCTGAACGTCGGCGGCGCGCGGCTGTGGTACTGGGACACCGGAGGCAGCGGCCGGCCGGTGATCCTGCTGCACGCCGGCACCCAAAGCGGCGCCGGCTGGGTGTACCAGCAACCCGTTCTGGCCGCGGCGGGCTACCGGGCGATCGGCTACTCGCGCCGCGGCTACTACCGCTCGGACGCCGGCGACGGCGCCGACCCGGGGATCGCTGCGGACGATCTCGACCGCCTGGTGCGCCACCTCGGGCTCGATGCGGTGGACCTCGTGGGCGCGGCGCAGGGGGCGTTCTTCGTCGTCGACTACGCGCTCGCCTGGCCCGACAAGGTGCGGAGCATCGCCATCGTGTCCTCGTACCTGGGAGTCACCGATGCCGATTACGCGGCCGCGAACGCGCGCCTGCGTCCGCAATTCTTCGCCACGCTGCCGCACGACTTCCAGGAGCTGTCGCCGTCGTACCGCGCCGGCAATCCCGAGGGTCTCGCGGCGTGGAACGAGCTCACCCGCCAGGCGATCCCGGGCAAGCGCCTCACGCCGAAGGTGAGGCAACCGTTGACGTGGGCGAAGCTCGAGTCGATCCGGCACCCGGCGCTGCTTCTCACCGGAGACTCGGATCTCTACGTGCCGCCCTCGCTTCTGCGCATGCAGGCGCAGCACATGCCACATGCGGAAGTGCACGTCGTGCGCGAGGCGGGGCACAGCCCGTACTGGGAACAGCCCGCGGCGTTCAACGAGATCCTGCTCGAGTTCCTCGCGCGGCAGGCGTAGCGCGCAAAAAAGGGCTGCCCGCAGGCAGCCCTTCGATCGAAATCGGAACGGGCTGAAAGTTACCCCAAAAACACCTTTACCCTGCGAAGCCGCCGATGCACGCCGCAAACATCAAATGACCTCGCACCTTACATCGGCGTCGATCTGCGTATATCGGCGGCTGATTCCGACTTTCGGTTCTTGAGACCCGTTTACCCGGCGATCGCCGCCTCGCGCGGGCGCATGCCCTGCTTCTGCATGACCGACTCCAGCACTTCGTAATAGTGCCAGCCGTTGATGCGCGTCCTGCCGAGGAAGATGGTCGGGGTGTTCGTAATGCCGATCGCGCGCGCCTGGTTGCAGGCGTCGAGCGCGCGCTGGGCATACGAGCGATCCTCGAGAGCCTCCTTGAGCTCGTTCGGGTCGAGCCCCGAGCGCTCGGCCGCGGCCATGAGCGTCTCGGGCCTGCCGATGTCGCCGTCCTCGGTCCACATCACGTCGTAGACCGCGGTCTTGAACTCGGCGTCGCGGCCCCGATCGTAGGCGAACTCGAGCGCCTCGAACGCGAGGAAGCTGTAGTGGCGCCGCTCCGGAAAGCGGATCCGGGGGTACTGCTCCGGCGCCATCTCCTTCACCCAGGCGTGCAGGCGCTCGCGCTTCGCCGCGCTCTCGGGCGTCCGCTCGCGGGGCGCGCCCTCGAGCGGCGTCTCCGGATGCAACCAGTGCGGCCGCCACAACGCCTTCACGTCGTATTCGCGGGCGAGGCGATCGATCTGGTCCACCGCGAGATAGCTGTACGGGCACACGAAATCCGCGAACACGACGACCCGAAAGGGCGCTGCTTCCTTGTTTTCCGTCATCTCGTCCTCCTGCTCTCGCTCAAGAAACACCGGTCACTGGTCACCAGTCACGCCGTTCCTAAATCGCCCGTGCCATCGCCTCGGCCGCTTCCGCGGCCAGGCTCCCCTCCGTTATACCCCCTTCGAGGGCATCGCGGTCAAAAGTCAGGAATGCCACCGTGCCGCCGTTCTCGCCGGTCACCAGGGGCTCGGCCGGCTGATCGCCCCGTACGTAGCGGAATCCCGGCGGGCCGATTTCCTGTCCCTCGACGATGACGGAACCCTCCAGCACCACCTCGTAACGGCCGAATTCCGCCGCCGGCTTTCCAGCACATTGGGATCCTAAGCTTAGAATTCCACGTGGACAAGTTGTCGCGGCCGCTTCTATAGTGTCACCTAAATACTAGTGACTCCAGCGTAACTGGACTGGCCACAGTTAGGCCGCAAATGTAATCACACTGGCTCACCTTCGG
>JADMIO010789859.1_pt1 | contig 11823 bp, 14 predicted proteins | sample 8958161 | NCBI WGS metagenome assembly JADMIO01 (sample SAMN16585339, study PRJNA669376) | soil metagenome | isolation source: Crop rotation soil | place: USA: Cullars Rotation, Alabama | collected 2011
CCGGCGACACGACGACGGCGGCCGCGATGCGCGTCCAGCTCGCCGAACGTCGATGAGCGCGACGCGCGCATGACTCGCCTGCAGGCCGGCGACCGCGAAACGCTGATCATCGGCGCGGGGCCGGCCGGCCTCGCCGTTGGTGCGGCGCTGCGGCGCGCCGGCGTTCCGTTCGAGATCGTCGAGCGCGGCGGCGCGGTCGGCGCGTCATGGCGCCACCACTACGACCGGCTGCACCTGCACACGCCCAAGGAACAGTCGGCGCTGCCGTTCCTGCCGTTTCCGGCGGCGGCGCCGCGCTATCCGTCGCGCGACCAGGTGATCGAGTACATCGAGGACTACGCAAGGGCGTTCGAGCTCGCGCCGACGTTCGGCGTCGACGTCGAACGCTGCGCGCGGAGCGAGGACGGCCGCTGGGAAGTGCAGACGAATCGCGGCATCCGCCGCGCGCGCCATCTCGTCGTCGCGACGGGTTTCAGCCGTGTGCCGCGGCGCGTGTCGTGGCCGGGGCTCGACGCGTTCGCCGGTCCGGTGCTGCACAGCGCCGAGTTCACGAGCGGCGATCGTTTCCGCGCGCAGCGCGTGCTCGTCGTCGGCTTCGGCAATTCCGGCGCCGAGATCGCGCTCGATCTCGCCGAAAACCGCGCCGAGAGCACGGTCTCGGTCCGCGGCGCCGTGAACGTCGTGCCGCGCGACATCTTCGGCGTGCCGATCACGTCGCTCGGCCGCGCCGGTCGCGTGCTGCCGCTTGCGATCGCGGATCGCATCAACGCGATGCTCGTGCGCTCCGCGATCGGCGATCTCGCGGCGTTCGGCCTTCGCAAGCGCGACGACGGGCCGCTCGCGGAAATCGTGCGGACGCGCCAGATCCCGGTCGTCGACGTCGGCACGCTCGCCGCGATCCGCGCGGGCCAGATCACGGTGCGGCCCGCGATCGAATCGTCGACGCACGAAGCCGTGCGCTTCGTCGACGGCCGCGTCGAGACGTTCCATGCGATCGTGCTCGCGACCGGTTATGCGACCGGCCTCGATGCGCTGTTCGGCGCAGACGCCGCGGCGCTGCTCGACGATGCAGCGCGCCCGCTCGCCGGGGCCCCGGCCGGGCTCCACTTCTGCGGCTTCAACGTCGCGCCCGGCGGGCTCCTGCGCGAGATCGCCCTCGAAGCGCCGCGCATCGCGGCGGCGATCACCGCCGCGTAGCGCGATAACTTCAGCTCATCGCGCCATACAAGACTTTCATTGGCACGCCGGCCGCGCACTCGCCTAAGCTGATTGGCGAAAGGTATACAGCGATACGCGGGCGCCGCCGTGAGGCGGCCGTCGCGGGGACAAAGAGATCGATTCGCGGGATCGACGTACGGCGCGCCATGGCGGCGTCGCTGCGGGTACGTCTGCGCCTGCGATCGGACCCTGCAAGCGTGTTAGGAGGCATCGATGGCACACGATCGCGCGCGGCCCCGCCGCACCCGTCTGATGGCGAGGCTGCTCGTCGCGGCCGCAACGCTTTCGGGCGCGGCGCACGCGACGGACGGCACGCTCGACCCCGAGTTCGGCGTCGGCGGCATCGCGCTTGCCGGCCTCAGCGGCGTCAGCTCGGACGGCCCGCCGCATCCGCTGGTGCAGCCGGACGGCAAGATCCTCTATTGCTCGCCGCTGAGCTCCGGCGGCACGTCCGGCGACGACTTCGTTGTGCTGCGCTTCAACGCCGACGGCACGCCCGACACGAGTTTCAGCTTCGACGGCCAGGTCACCGTCGACTTCGGCGGCGGCAACGACGCCTGCAACGCGCTCGCGCTGCAGCCGGACGGCAAGATCGTCGCGGTCGGTTCCACCGTGAACAGCGGCGTCGACTACGATTTCGCCGTCGCGCGGCTTGACGCGGACGGCACGCTCGATGCGACGTTCGGCGGCGGCACTGGCAAGTCGGTGATTGCGTTCGACCTCGCCGACCTCGACGACGACCGTGCGCACGCGGTCGCGCTGCAGCCCGACGGCAGGATCGTCGTTGCCGGGTACGCGCTCGCCGGCGCGAACGGCGACTACGATTTTGCGGTCGTGCGCCTGTCGCCGGACGGCACGCGCGACACGACCTTCAACGGCAACGGCCGCGTCACGATCCCGTTCGACCTGCCGCAGGCGACGCACCGAATGGACGTCGCCGCCGCCGTCGTCGTCGACGACGAAGGGCGCATCGTCCTTGGCGGCAGCGCCGAGGCGAACGGCAACGCAAGCGATTTCGCGGTCGCGCGGCTGCTGCCAGACGGCACGCTCGACGACGAGTTCGACGCCGACGGCCGCCGCACGATCGCATTCGATCTCGGCGCGTCGACCGACGACATCGCCTACCAGGCGATCCTGCAGCGCGACGGCCGGATCGTGCTCGCCGGCGGTGCCGATGCGGGCTCGGGCGCGACGAATGTCGACATGGCGCTGGTCCGCCTGTTGCCGGACGGCTCGTCCGATCCGTCGTTCGGCGTCGGCGGCAAGGTCGTCGTGCCGTTCGACGTCGGCGGGCTCGGGTACGACTACGCGTTCGGGCTCGTCGAGGATACGGCGTCGCGCCTCGTCGTCGCCGGCGCCTCGTCGATCAGCGCCTCGAACTACGGCGCGTCCGTGCTGCGGCTGCGCGCCGACGGCACCGTCGATGCGAGCTTCGGCACGTTCGGCAAGGTCATCGTCTCGGCGAGCGGCGTCACGATGGCCGCGTACGGCGTTGCGCTGCAGGGCACGCAGATCATCATCGCCGGCCAGCACGTTGCGGGGACGTTCGACGATTTCGTCGCACGGCTCGACGTCGATCTCCTGTTCGCGGACGGCTTCGAATGATCGAAGCGGCTAGCGCGCCTGTTGCGCCTTGAACGTGCGGCGGAGATCCGGCGACACCACGTCGATGTCGCGCTTCTTCTGCAGGAACGCGAACTGCCCTTCGGGCAGCTCGCAATTGCGCGACAGCGTGGTCGCGGCGTCGGCCGTCGTGGCGGTCGCGTCCTGCACGTGGACGACGACCGCGAGCGTGTCGCCGAGCGGCTCGAGCGCGTGGCAGACGCGGTCGACCATCGCCATCGAGCGGTTCGACGTGCCGTCGACCATGACGGCGAGGTTCTCCCGATCGAGCCAGATCGCCGAACGCACGCCCGGCAGGGGACGCACGGCGGCGCGCGCAGCTTCGCGGTCGATCGGCCGGAACGCGTCCGGGACTCGGGCCGACCGCATGACGTCGTGTCCGATCGCGTCGATGTGCTTCTGCGCGCCCGCGGTATCGCCGGTCACGGCGTCGACGCGCGCGGCCGCGATGTGCGCGGCCGTGACGACCGCATTCAGCGGCTGCCCGGCCGGCTGCCGGTTCGCGGCATCGCCGGCGCCGAATGGCGCATAGCCAAGGGCAGCCAGCACGAACACGACGACGATCGCGACGTGCGCCAGTGCGCGCGGCCAGCGCAAGCCGCCGGCGGCGCGTTTGTGTCCCCTTCCCATCCTCGCCTCCTCCGGCGCAGATGACGCGAGATAGCAACATCGATGCCAAGTGGACAAGTGCAGCGTGTAGGAGATTTCCTACACGGCGCGCGCATCGCAACGGACGGCGGCGTTTCTTGACACCGCGCTCACGTTTCGCGCGCGCGGCGTCCGATTTCCGGCGCGCGCCGGAAAACGGTCGGGTCCCGCGCCGGCGGCGATCCTTCGCCGGCAGCGCGAGACCCGTCCGGAGGGCACGCGTGGACTCAGCTTTCGCAGAACGCTTCGACGTTCGTGCGCGCGACGCGCTTGCGCGTGAACGGAATCAGCGACGGCACTTCCTTGCGGTATTCGCGGTATGCCTCGCCGAGGCTCTGGACCAGGTCGTGCTCCTCGAGCTGGATCGCGATCAGGATGTACGCCGTCGTCGCGAGCGCGAACACGAAGTGCGTCAGCGTCATGACCGGCGTCGCCCAGAACGCGAAAAGCCAGCCGACGTAGAGCGGATGGCGCACGAGCTTGTACGGCCCGGGTTTGCGGAAGCCGATGTGCGTGTACGGCTTGCCGACGAGGTAAAGCCACACCTGACGCAGCCCGAACAGATCGAAATGGTTGATCAGGAACGTCGACACCAGCACGAGCAGGAAGCCGAAAGCGCACAGGGCATAGAGCGCCGCGACCGAGAACGGATCGACGATCGACCACACGACGCCGCCGAGCGGACGCCAGAACGCGAACAGCGCGATCAGCGCGAGGCTCGAGAAAAGCACATAGGTGCTGCGTTCCGCGGGTTCCGGAATGAGGCGCGTCCACCAGCGCTTGAACGCCGGCCGCGCCATGACGCTGTGCTGGATCGCGAACAGCGCGAGCAGTGCGAGGTCGGTCAGGAAGCTGCCGACGAAATCGCCGTCGGACGCGCCGTCGATCGAGCGCGGCACGTAGACGTTGCCGACGAATCCGATCGCATAGAGGTACGTGAGGAAGAACACGGCATACGAGGCGATGCCGTAGACGAACACGAGCGAGCGTTTCAACATGACAACCGTTTTCTCCATCCATGCAGGTTCTGCCGCGAACGCAATCGCTCGCGGCGCGCGCCGTTTCAGGGGGTGTACGGCAGGCCCGTGCGAAGAACGCCCTTCATGAACGGATTGAGACATCGGGCGGACGCGTGGCGAAGCGGCTCCGCCGAGCCGTGTCCAAATGGCGCCGCGTCGAACGTCGAAGGGTTGGCGGCGCACAATAAGACCGCCGAAACCCTTGATGGAGACGTGCGATGCAATATCTCTTTCTGCTCTACGCGAACGAAGGCGGCTGGGACCAGATGACCGACGCCCAGAAGCAGCAGGGCATGGCGGCCTACACGGCGTACACGCAGGCGCTGCGCAAGGAAGGCGTGCTGGTCGGCTCGAACCGGCTGCAGCCGGTCACGGCCGCGACGACCGTGCGCGTCGCCGACGGCAAGTCGCAGGTGCTCGATGGCCCGTATGCCGACACGAAGGAACAGCTCGGCGGCTACTACCTCGTCGAGGTGCCCGATCTCGACGCCGCGCTCGCATGGGCCGCGCGCTGTCCCGGCGCGGGACACGGCACGATCGAAGTGCGGCCGGTCTGGCCGACGCAGAACGCATGACGCGAGGCGACGGCGACGGGCGTGCGCGCGATGCGGCGGAAGCGGTCGCGCGCCGGAGCTACGGCAAGCTCGTCGCGTTCCTCGCTGCGCGCACGCGCGACGTCGCGGCGGCGGAGGATGCGCTCGCCGACGCGTTCGCCGCGGCGCTCGCGGAGTGGCCCGTGAAAGGTGCGCCGTCGAATCCGGAGGCCTGGCTCATGACGGTCGCGCGCCGTCGCCTGATCGACGGCGCGCGACACGTGCGCGTGCACGCGGACGCGTCGGACGACATCCGGCTGATCGCCGAAAGCCTCGATGCCGCGGGCGACGACGCGGCGATTCCGGACCAGCGCCTCGCACTCCTTTTCGCGTGCGCGCATCCGGCGATCGACGCCGCGATCCGCGCGCCGCTGATGCTGCAGGTCGTGCTCGGCCTCGACGCGAAGGCGATCGCGTCGGCATTCCTGACTTCGCCCGACGCGATGGCGAAGCGCCTCGTGCGCGCCAAGCAGAAGATCCGCGAGGCCGGCATTCCGTTCCGCGTGCCCGATCGCGAGGAATTGCCGGCGCGCGTCGACACCGTGCTCGACGCGATCTACGCGGCGTTCGCCGAAGGCTGGACCGATCCGGCCGGCACCGACGCGGCGCGGCGCGACCTCGCCGAGGAAGCGCTGTTCCTCGCGCGGCTCGCGGCCGAGCTTTTGCCCGACGAAGCCGAAGCGCTCGGCCTTCTCGCGCTCGTGCTCTACGCCGAATCGCGGCGGCGCGCGCGGCGCGATGCGTCGGGCGGTTTCGTGCCGCTCGATGCGCAGGATCCGCTGGCGTGGGACGTCGCGATGATCGACGAAGCCGAGGCGTTGCTGCGCCGCGCGTGTTCGCTCGGCGCGATCGGGCGCTATCAGCTCGAAGCGGCGCTGCAGTCGGCGCACGTCGCGCGGCGGCGCAGCGGACGCGCGGACTGGCCGGCTGTCGTCGAGCTTTACGATGCGCTGCTCGCGCTCACGCACTCGCCGGTCGTCGCGATCAATCGCGCGCTCGCGATCGCCGAAACGCAAGGTGCCGACGCCGCGCTGACTGCGTTGCCGGATGCCGATGCGGACGAGCGGCTCCGACGCTACCAGCCGTACTGGGCCGCGCGCGCGGCGCTCCTCGCACGAAACGGCGCGCGCGTCGAGGCGCACGACGCGTACGAACTTGCGATCGGCCTCGAACGCGACGATGCGATCCGCCGCTTCCTGCAGCAGCGGCAGGCTGCGCTCGCGCGCCGCGGCTAGGCGACCCAGCCGGCAAGCACGAGCAGCGCAAGCACGGCGAGCCACGCCATGAGCATCCGGCGCAGCGCGCGGCGCGCGTCGGCGAGCTCGTTGAGCGGATCGTTGACGTCGGCCGCATAGCCGTCGCCGGCGACGACGTCGGCATCGACGCCGGCCCGCGCGAGCGCGCCGAGAAAGCCGAGATCGAGCGTGAAGTAACCCTGCCCGTGCGCGGCGTGGTATTCGCGCCACGTGTGCAGCACGGCGTCGAACTCCGTGACGAGCGCGAGCGTCAGCGCCATCAGCTGCGCCGGCGCCCAGTCGAGGATCAGCGCGGTGCGTTCGAGCACGTCGTGCTGATCGGCATCGACGCGATCGGCGAATGCCGCGTTGCGCGCGGCGAGCTGGATCATGCGATAGCCGAGCGCGCCGGCGGGCCCGAGCACGACGAACCAGAACAGCACGCCGAACCAGCGCGACAGCGCCGACACGAACGCCGCTTCGACGAGCGCGTTCGCTTCGAGCGGCAGCGGCGCGGCGGCGGAATCGGGCCGGAGCGCCTGCGCGGCCGCGAGGCGCTGGTCGCGATCGGGCGCCTTCAGCACCGCCTCGATGTCGCCGTCGAGCTCGCGCGGGCCCCAGCAGAAGAAGAGGACGATCGTCGCGAACGCGAACAGCGGCAGGCCGAACAGCACGTGGTCGAGCGCGCTCTGGATTAGCACGCAGAGCAGGAACACGAGGACCGGCAACAGCAGCGCCGGCCGCGCGGCCGTCGCGCCATCGCCGCGCCAGCGCGCGAGCCAGACGTCGAGCCACGAGAAATCGCGAAGTCGCGCGAGGTCCGGCACCGCGCGCGAAGCGGCCAGCACGAGCACTATCGCCAACAGGATTTTCGCCATCGCTTCGGGTCGCCGCGCGGGGTCGTGCGGCATTCTAGCCGCACCGCGCGATCGAACGCATCGCGCGGCGCGTCAGCGAGGGCTTCAGTAAACCTCGTCGATATGCCGGATCGGCCGATCGGGTTCCTTGTAGCTCCCGCGCGTCTGCCGTTTCGGCAGCCTGATCTTCTCGCGCGACACCGACTTGTACGGAATCTTCGAGAGCAGGTGCGAGATGATGTTGAGATGCGCGCGGCGCTTGTCGTCGGTGTTCGCGACGTACCACGGCGCGATCTCGGTGTCGGTCGCGGCGAACATGTCGTCGCGTGCGCGCGAATAGTCGTACCAGCGGTTGTACGACTTCAGGTCCATCGGCGAGAGCTTCCAGACCTTGCGCGCGTCGTTGATGCGATCCTCGAGCCGGCGCGTCTGCTCGTCCATGCTGACTTCGAGCCAGTACTTGATCAGGATGATGTCGGATTCGATCATCGCCGCCTCGACGGCCGGCACGGTATCGAGGAAGCGCCTGACCTGCTTCTCGTCGGTGAAGCCCATGACGCGCTCGACGCCGGCGCGGTTGTACCAGCTGCGGTCGAAGATCACGACTTCGCCCGCCGCCGGGAAGTGCGGCACATAGCGCTGCAGGTACATCTGCGTCTTCTGGCGTTCGGTCGGCGCGGGCAGCGCGACGACGCGGAACACGCGCGGGCTGACGCGATCGGTGATCGCCTTGATCGTGCCGCCCTTGCCGGCGCCGTCGCGGCCCTCGAAGACGATGCAGACCTTGAGGCCCTTGTGCACGACCCACTGCTGAAGCTTAACGAGCTCCGCGTGGAGGCTCCGGAGCTCCTCCTCGTACGCCTTGCGCTTGAGCTTTTCGGGCTCGGCGGATTTCTTCCCGGCATCGCGCGCCGGTGCGGCCTTCTTCGCCATCGCGTTCCCCTACGGATTCTCTTCGTTCTCGAGCGCTTTCTTGGTGATCTCGGAATAGAGCGAGATCAGCTGCGCGACGAGCGTCTGGTACTCGGGATATTTCGCAATGACGCCCTGCACGTGGTTGGCGTCCTCGAACACGCGGTGCAGGAAGTCGATGTCGCCGTCCTCGAGCCTCGCACCCGCATCGACGCGCTTCTTGAGCTCGAGCGCGCGCGGAAGGCGATGCTTATTGAGCCGTTCGAGCAACGCCTGGATCGTGCCGGCATCCTTTTGCGAGGTGCTCATGGCCGCTCCCCGAGAGAGGTCGCGAACGATCTTAGCCAGCCCGTTTCGGGGCGGCATCCGTATATTTACCGATGCATGACGCGCCGTCGAAAGCGCGGCCGTCCGGCTAGCGCGCTACGTCGATCAGCTCGCGAAGCTCGACCTTCGCGTTCTCGCGAAGCCAGTGTTCGATCAGCCGGAACGACACCGAAAGCGGCGGCGACACGCCGAGCGTGCGTTCGCGAAGGCCGCGGACGATCTCGTCGGCCGTGAACCAGCGCGCCTCGGCGAGCTCGCCGCCGAGCTGGATCGCCGGATCGATCGCCTCGGCCGTGAAGCCGACCATCAGCGAGGCCGGGAACGGCCACGGCTGCGAGGAGTGGTACGTGCATTCGCCGACACGCACGCCCGCTTCCTCGAAGACTTCGCGCCGCACGGTGTCCTCGAGCGATTCGCCGGGCTCGACGAAGCCGGCGAGCGTCGAGAAGCGCTTCTCGGGCCAGGTCGCCTGGCGGCCGAGCAGGCAACGGTTGCCGTGCGAGACGATGACGATCATCGCGGGATCGACGCGCGGGAAATGCTCGATCGCGCAATCGGGATTCGTGCAGCGCGCGCGATGGCCGGCCGTGACGACGACCGCCGGCGATCCGCAGACCGAGCAGAAGCGCGTGCGCGACTGCCAGTGCGCGAGGGCGCGCGCGTACGCGAAAAGGCCGGCCTCGAACGCGCGGAGGCGCGTGCCGGCGCTGCGCAAATCGATGAAATCGCCGCCGAGCTCCGCGGCGATGCGCGCGGCGTCCCGGCTTTCGGCGTTGAGCGAGAAGAACGGGCCGGCGTCGTCGGTGCCGAGATAGCTCGGCGTCGCCGATGGCAGCAGCGCGGCGCGCTCGTCGGCGACGATCACGCGGAGCGCGTCGACGTCGCGTTGCGCGAGCGCGTGGCCTTCGGCGCCGAGGAGGATGTAGCGCGCGCGCGGATCGGCGAGCTGGGCGGCGATCCACGCCGCGTCGTCGCGCTGCTCGGCGTTGCGGTCGAGCGCGAGGCCGGCGAAGACGTTTTCGATGGGACGCGAGTCGGATTTCATGGGACTCGCGATTTTACCAGCCCTCATCCCGTCATTCCGGCGAAAGCCGGAATCCATTCTTGCTTTGCGGGCAGGCCGGTGGACGAGCGTCAATATGGGTCCCGGCTTTCGCCGGGACGACGGCGTGGGGGCTCAGATCGAAAAAGAGCTGCCACACCCGCACGTCGTCTTCGCGTTCGGATTCCGGATCACGAACTGCGCACCGCTCAGCGATTCGGCGTAGTCGATCTCGGCGCCGGCGAGATACTGAAGGCTCAGCGGATCGACCAGCAGCGTCACGCCTTCCTTGTCGAGCGCGAAATCGTCCTCGGCGCGCGCCTCGTCGAACGTGAAGCCGTACTGGAACCCCGAGCAGCCGCCGCCGGAAATGTAGACGCGGAGCTTGAGCTCCGGGTTGCCTTCCTCGGCGATGAGTTCGCGCACCTTGAGCGCAGCCGCGTCCGTGAAGACGAGCGGCGCGTCGGGCGCGTCGAGGTAGGTCGGTGTCGCGGTCTCGTTCATCGTCGTCCGGAAAGCGGCTTACGCGAAGATCGTAGCCACGAGGCGCTGTTTCAAGCCTCGGCGGCCGCGAGATCGGGTCCGGTCAGCTGACGCGGCGCATCGGGCTGATAGATCATCTTGCCGTTCACCTGCGCGCCGGCGGCCATCTCGAGCATCTTGTAATAGACGTTGCCCTCGATGCGCGCGCCGGCAGCAAGCTCCAGGCGCTCGCCGACGACGATGTCGCCCTGCACGCTGCCGTTGATGATCGCGTTCGAGGCGCGGATCTCGCCCGTCACGCGGCCCTTGTCCGAGAGCGTCAGCACCGCGTCGGCGCCGTCGGCGCTGATCGCGCCGTCGATGCGTCCGTCCAGATGCAGGCCGCCGGTGAACTCGACGTCGCCACGGATCACCGTGCCCTCGGCGATCAGTGTCGTGATCGGCGCCACCGCGACGCCATGGCCGTTGCCGTTGCGTTTGTTATTGCCGAACATCGTCGCCCTCCTCGCCCTTGATCGCATCGCTCCAGGCGAAATCCTGCTCGGTGTGGCCGCCGTCGCCGTCGGCCTTCACGCGCACGCGATTCGCCTGGAATCCCCCCGGAAGCATGATGGTACCGTTCACCTGCTGAAAATATTTGAAGCCGTACTCGATCCCGGCAGGATTCTGCCCCTGCGTCAGCGCGGCCCAGTCGAGCGTCGCAAGCTTGCCGTTCTCGACGCCTTCGACCGCGAGCGTGACGTGGCCCTTCGTGTCCTGGCCGCGCTTGAAGTTCTGCGTCAGCGTCGCGATGAAGTTCCACGCCTGCGAATCGCCGACGCGGCGCACCTTCAGCACGTGCACGGCGAGCCCCTCGCGCTTGCCGCCGCCGACGAGGCGCCCGTAGAACGCGAGGTCGGAGCGCAGCGATTCGATCTCCTCCTCGCGATCGCGCAGCGTCTGCTGCAGGTCGCCGACGGCGGCCTTGGCGATCTGCTCGGAACGCTCGAGCATTGCGATGCGCGCCTTCAGCGCGGCGGTGTCCTTGTCGGCGGCGTCGCTGCGCGAGCGCGTCGTGCTTTCGAACCCGTAGGAGACGATCGCCGCGGTCGCCGCCGCGGCGACGATCAGCGAGACGATCCAGATCGCACCCGCGAGCATCTGTCCGCGACGTTCCCGCGCGGGATCGTGCGTACGGACGACGAGCGGCGGCGGAATGCGCGGCATGCGATCGAAGGAGGATTCTGCGGGCGAGGGCGAGGCTTATAGTCGCCGCGCGGCGAGGAGGTCAAGCGATTACCATGTAAGCCTTCCGCCGCCGCTCGCACACGGATTTAACGCATGATCTGGCTCAAGGCGTTTCACATCGTCTTTGTCGTGACGTGGTTCGCAGGTTTGTTCTACCTGCCGCGACTTCTCGTCTATCACGCGGAGGCGACGGAGCCCGTCGTGCGCGAACGGCTGAAGGTGATGGAGCGGCGCCTGCTCGCCATGACGCGCATCGGCAGCTCGCTGACGGTCGTCTTCGGCGTCGGCACTCTGATCTGGGCCGCGAGCATCAGCCAGCACTATTTCGCGCAGGGCTGGCTGATCGTGAAGCTGGTTCTCGTCGGTGGGCTCTTCTGGTATCAGGCGGTGCTGGCGCGGCTCGTCGCGGCGTTTGCGCGCGATGAGATTACGAAGTCGGGGAAGTGGCTTCGGGTGTTCAATGAGGTGCCGATCTTGTTTTTGATTGCGATCGTGGTTCTGGTGGTGGTGAAACCATTCTGAGGCGGGCGTTGCGGCGGAGGCCGGGCTCTTCTTCTTCGTTCCGGCGGAGGCCGGGATCCACCTGCCCTTTCCAGCACATTGGGATCCTAAGCTTAGAATTCCACGTGGACAAGTTGT